>Ga0315910_10000234_pt1 | contig 61258 bp, 41 predicted proteins | sample EdamamesoilMG_FD_204470 | JGI IMG/M metagenome (GOLD analysis project Ga0315910, IMG submission 204470) | Garden soil microbial communities collected in Santa Monica, California, United States - Edamame soil | ecosystem: Environmental > Terrestrial > Soil > Garden | place: USA: California... | reverse complement strand
GCTCCTCCTCGACGCCGCGCGGCATGCCGTCGAAGCGCAGCAGCGTCGCGACCCACCAGGCGGCCGCCGCCAGTGCGCCGTCGCAGGCGACCTTCGCGACCAGCCGCAGCGCGTGGCCGCCCGGCAACTCGAGCGGCCGCTCGTCGCGCCGCAGCCGCAGGAGCAGGAGCGCCGCGCGCGCGAGGAGCTCGACGTCCCCCGCGAAAGTCCGCTGCTCGAGCCAGCGCAGGTCGAGCGCCGTCTTCTGCGGCAGGATCTCGCGCACGTAGAAGTCGGCGCGCCCCTCCGCCGGCAGCAGCTCCTCCTCGCGTCGGTAACGGAGCGTCGCCTCGGAGATCAGCCCCGGCCGCACCGCCAGCAGCTTCGCGTACGCCTCCTGCGCCTGCGCGACCATCTCGGCGACTTCGGGCCGCGGCCCGACCAGGCTCATGTCGCCGCGCAGCACGTTCCAGAGCTGAGGCAACTCGTCGAGCTTGGCGCGACGCAGCAGGCGGCCGATCGGCGTGACGCGCGGATCGTCCTTGCCAGTGAGGCGCGGGCCGCGCTGTTCCGCGTCGACCTCCATCGAGCGGAACTTCCAGAGCATGAACGGCGCGCCGCCGCGGCCGACGCGCCGCTGGCCGAAGAGCGCCGGTCCGCGCGAGCCGAGCTTCACCGCGACCGCCAGCGCCGCCAGCAGCGGCGCCGCCGCCAGCAGCGCGAGCGCCGCGACGACGACGTCGACGACGCGCTGCGCCAGTTCGAGGCGCCGCAGCCGCCGCGCGACGACGGGATCGAACGCGTTCGTCACGGAGCGCGCTCCGCGACGATCGACCGGAGCTCGGCGGCGACGCGGTCGCATTCGGCGTCGGAGAGCGCCGGATGGAGCGGCAGCGAGAGCACTTCGCGCCCCGCGCGCGACGCGACGGGGCAGTCGCCCGGCCGCGTGGCGAGCAGGCTCCGCATCGCCGTCATCTCGTGGAGCGGCGTGAAGTGGACCGAGGTCCCGATGCCGCGCGCGCCGAGCTCCGCGGCCAGCGCGTCGCGGTCGAGGCCGGCCTTCGCCGGGTCGACGCGCACGACGTAGAGGTGGCGCGCCGAGACGACGCCCGGTCGCTGTGCGAGCGGCCGGATGCCCGGCACGCCGGCGAGCGCCGCGTCGTAGCGGCGCGCGAGCGCCTCGCGCCGCGCGCGGTGCGCCTCCATCCGCGGCAGCTGCGCGACGCCTAGCGTCGCCAGCACGTCGGGGAGGTTCATCTTGTAGCCGACGTCCTCGACGTCGTAGAGCGCCCGCGCGCCGATCTGCATGCGCGCGTGCGCCGGCTTGCTGATGCCGTGGAGCGACCAGCGGCGCGCCCGCTCGATCACGCCCTCGTCGTCGCTGACCAGCGCGCCGCCCTCGCCGATCGGCAGCTCCTTCGTCGCGTAGAAGGAGAGCGCCGCGCCGAGCGTCCCGTCGCCGGGCCGCGCGGTGCCGTCGCTGCCGGTGAGGCAGTGGGCCGCGTCCTCCACGATCGCCAAGCGCTCCGCCGCGGCGAGCGCGCGCAGCGGCTCCATCGCGCACATCTGGCCGGCGTAGTGGACCGGCGCGACCAGCCGCGCGCGCCGCGTCAGCTTCCGCTGCAGGTCGTCGAGGTCGAGCAGCAGCGTGGCGTCGTCGACGTCGACGACGACCGGCCGCGCGCCCAAGTGGAGCGCGACCTCGGCCGTCGCCATGAAGGTGATCGCCGGCACCAGCACGTCGTCGCCCGGCCCGACGCCGGCCGCCTTGCAGGCGAGGAAGAGCGCCGACGTCGCCGAGTTGACCGCCAACGCATGCTTGCGGCCGAGCAGCGCCGCGACGCCGCTCTCCAGCTCCTTCGCGCGCGGGCCGGTCGTGAGCCAGCCCGAGCGCAGCGTCGCCGCGACCGCCGCGATCGCGTCGTCCTCGACGACCGTGCGATGGAACGCGATCGGCGCCGCGGGGTCGCGCGGCGCGACCGGCGTCGCGCGGCTCTCGGAGTGGGGCGGATGGCAGAGGGTCGGGCTCACGCGTCGGCTCCGTCGGCGACCGGCGTCGCCGTCATCAGGTCGAAGAGGCAGAGCGGCTTGCAGCGGGCGAGCCACGGCACGAGGCGCGGCGCGCGCCGCGCCAGCGGCGGCAGCGGCGTGAGCCGCTCGAAGGCGATGCGCCGGCCGGGGAAGAGCGCGGCGTGCTCGTCGCGCGCGACGCGCCGCACGTGGCGGTTGAGCGGGTTCCCGACGCGCGCGTCGTAGGAGACGATCACGCCGTCCTTCCGGCAGACGCGCGCCATCTCGGCCGCGACGACGCGCCGCGCCGCGCGCGCTCGGATCGAGGAGAGCATCGTGCACTGCACGACCGCGTCGAAGGCGCCGTCGGCGAAGGGAAGCAGCCGGCTGTCGGCGGCGACGCGCCGCGGCTGGCCGTTCGCGTCGAGCCGCTCGGCCAGCAGGTCGCACGCGACGACGCTTCCCGGCCGCGCGCCGTGCGCGGCGAGGACGGCGGCGAGGTCGCGGTCGCCGGCGCCGAGGTCGAGCACGCGCGCCGTCGGCAACCGCTCGCCCAGCTCCGCGCGCAGTCGCGCCGCCAGCGCCGCGTCGCGCTCGGCGACGATCGCCGCCTGGCCCGGCTGCGTCGCGCTCCACGCGCGGCGGCAGGCGCCGCTCGCCGCGTAGCCGCGGTAGATGGCGCGCAGCTCGGCGGTCGAGCGCGCGTGGGCGCGGCGGAAGAGGCCGGCCAGGAAGCCGAGTCCGTAGCCGAGGTGCATCAGCGCGAAGACGGCCGCCTGGCGCAGCGCCGCGCGCGGCCCGAGGCCCGCTTGCCCGCGCGTCGAGAGGACGGCGGCGACGAGCGCCAGCGCGTAGGCCGCCGCCGCCGCGAGCGCGAGCGACGGCAGCCGGACCAGCCACGGCAGCGTCAGCGCCGCGACCAGCGCCGACGGCACGAGGTGGCGCACGCGCCAGCTCCCCGCGACGCAGCGCAGCGCGGCCGGCTTCCAGACGCCGTACTCGAAGTACTGGCGGAAGAGGGCGCGCGGCGTCGCGCGCGGCGCGTAGCTCGACCGGATCGACGGGTCGAGCCACACCTGCGCGCCGAGCCCGCGCGCCCGCGCGAACCACTCGTCGTCCTCGTCGCGCACCAGCTCCTCGTGGAAGCCGCCGAAGCGCAGGAGCGCGTCGCGCCGGTAGGTGCCGAGGTAGACCGACTCGGCGGGGCCGCGCCGCTCGTCGAAGTGGAACGCCGCGCCTCCCATCCCGCAGCGCGAGCCGAGCGCCGCTGCGACCGCCAGCTGGAACGGCGCGAGTCGCGCATGCGCCAGCATCGGCCCGCCGACGACGTCGGCGCCGCTCTCGCGCGCCACGCGCATCGCGGCCTTCACGTAGTCGGGCGCGTAGGTCGAGTGGCCGTCGGCGCGCACGATCCAATCGCCGCGCGCGCGGCCGAAGCCGAGGTTGAGCGCGGTCGAGACGATGACGCCGGGGTTGTCGAAGAGGCGCACGCGCGGGTCGCGCCGCGCGACGGCGGCGACGAGTTCGCGCGTCGCGTCGCGCGAGCGGCCGTCCATCACCACGACCTCGAAGCGGTCGGCGGGGTAGTCCTGCGCCAGCAGGCTCGCGAGCGTCCGCTCGATGCAGGCCGCCTCGTCGCGCACCGGCATCAGGATCGTCACGAAGGGCCACGCCGCCGCCGCGGCCGCGCCGCGCTCAGCGGCAGACGGCGGTCCCTCGAGCGTCGACGACGGACTCACGCGGCGCCTCTCCTCCTGCCTTCTCGGGCAGCCGTGGCGCCGCCGCCGGCGCGACCTCGGCGTAGAGCGCCCGGGTCCGCTCGGCGATCACGGTCCACGCTCCTTCCGTTCGGCAGCGGAGCGCGTGCTTCTTGCCCATTTCCTGGGAACGCCCCGGGTCGGAGAGGAGGGCGATCGCTCCCTCGGCGAGGGCGGACGGGTCGGACGGGGCGCAGAGCCAGCCGCTCTCCCCGTGGGTGATCGCTTCGGGGAGCGCTCCGACGCGGGTGGCGATCAGGGGTTTCCCGTAGGCGCCGGCGAGGAAGAGGACGCCGCTCTGCGAGGTGGCGGCGCGGTAGGGCAGGACGACGGCCGTCGCGCGTTCGAAGAGCGGCGCGATCGACGCGCGCTCGACGTAGCCGAGGCGCCACTCGATCCGCTCCGCGACGTCGAGCGCCGCGGCGCGTGCCTGCAGCGGCGCGACCTCCATCTCCGGCTGGCCGGCGACGACGAGACGGACCGCCGGCACGCGCGCGGCGATCGTCGGCAGCGCCTCGATCAGGTCGGCGAGCCCCTTCTCCTCGTGGAGGTAGCCGAAGAAGAGGAGCGTCGGCGCGCCGTCGCGCGCGCGCGTCGCAGCCGTCGCGATCGTGGCTGCGTCCTCGGCGAGGAAGGCGTAGTCGCCGTGCGGCACGACGCGCGCGCGCGCGGCGACGGCGGGCTGGCGCGCGGCGAGCGCGGCGCGCAGCGCCTCGGAGTGGACGACGATCCGGCTCGCCGCGCGATGGAGGAGCGACGCGCAGCACGCGCCGAAGCGACCGCTGTTCTTCGGCTGGAGGTCGTGCGCCGTGACGACGACCGGCGCGCCCGTCGCCGCGCGCACCGCGCGCAGCAGCGCGAGGTGGAGCAGCGGATGGGTGCCCGCTTGCAGATGGACGACGTCGGGCCGGCAGGCGCGCAGCGCTCGCAGCAGCGCGAACGGTGGCGTCCGCAGGCGCGCGAAGCAGCCGTGGAGCGCGAAGGGCGGCGGCATCGCGCGGTCGCTCGCAGCGAACTCGTGGTCGCGCGCGGTGAAGAGGTGGACCTCGACACCGGCGCCGGCCAGCGCGGCGGCGAGGCCGCGCGCGTAGTGGTGGATGCCGCCGCGCCCGGCCGGCTCCAGCAGCGCGACGCGCGGCCGTCGTTCAGCGGCCACGGCCGGCGACCTCGGCGACCAGCGCGCGCCACCCGCGGGCGAAGCGGTCGAAGGAGAAGCGGGCCGCCGTCGCCGCGCGCGGCGCGAAGGCGGTGGGCTCCGCGACGATCGCCGCGATCGCCGCGTCGAGCGCCGCGATGAAGCGGCCGTCGTCGCGCGCGGCGCGACGCTCGACGACGATTCCGTAAGGGAAGCGGCCGGCGTCGGGGAAGGCGCCGGTCGCCGTCGTGACGATCGGTCGGTCGGCGGCCAGCGCCTCGATCAGCGCGAAGGAGCAGCCCTCGTAGCAGGTTGGCAGGACGACCGCGTCGGCCGCCGCGCGCCACGTCTGGAGCGGCGCCGCGGCGAGCGTGCCGAGCGGACGGAGGTTGCGCGGCAGCGCGCGGCTCCCGTCACGCGGCGCGTCGACGCCGGCGGCGGCGAAGTTCCACTCGGGCCGCCGTCGCGCCAGCTCGACGAACGCGTCGAACCCCTTGGTCGCGTCGCCGCGGCCGACGAAGAGGAGCAGCGGCGTCGTCGTCGGCAGCGCCAGCGCGGTGCGTGCCTCTCCGCGGGTCGGGGGAACGCCGGCGCGCGCCGCGACCGCGTTCTCGATCACGACGAGGCGCTGCGTCACGCCGTAGTGGCGGCGCGCCTGCTCGGCGACGCTGGCCGACACCGCGACGACGGCGGCGGCGTGGCGCGCGGCGCGCCGCTCCATCCAGGCGCCGTAGCTGCGCGCGATGGCGCCGCGCCACGGCGTCGCGCGCGCGATCGCGCGGCCGAATCCGGCGTAGGTGCCGTGGTAGACGGTGATGCACGGCACGGCGAGCCGCGGCAGCGCCCACGCCGCCGCGCCGTTGGCGACGACCGCGGCCGGCTTCACCGCGGCGATCCGTTCGAGCAGCCGCCCGCGCGCGGCGCGTGCGTCGCGCGCCTCGTCGAGGAGGCGGCGCGGGCCGGCGGCGCCTGCGTAGGCGACCGCGTCGCTGCCGGGAAAGAGCGCGAGGAGCTGCGCGCCGAAGGTCTCGACGCCGCCGGTCGCGCGCGCCGGATCGTCGCGCGTGAAGAGGAGCAGGCGCGGCGTCGCCTCGACGACGCGCTCGCCGTGTCGCGCGTCGGTTGCCTCGATCGCCTCGCCCGTCGCGCCGCTCACGGCCCGCTCCCGCCGAGGAGGTGGCGCACCTTCGACGCGACGCGGAAGCCGAAGTAGTGGCGCAGCGCGCCGAGCCACGGCGTCGCGCCCGGCGCGCAGCGCAGCGGACCGGAGAGCGCGGCGAAGTGCTTGCGCCGGAAGGCGACGTCGTTGCGCAGCACGTCCCACTCGTAGCGCAGCACGCGACCGCGCCGCTGGCCGCCGGCGAGACCCATCTCTGCCTTCGCGAGGTTGAAGCACGCCGCGTGGGGGCAGGCGATCAGCTTCGCGCCCGCCGCCGCGAGGCCGACCTGGACGTCGGTCTCCTCGCGGAAGCCGCCGCGGCGGTAGCGCTGCTCGTCGTAGCGGACGCGCAGCAGCCAGTCGCGCCGCGCCAGCATGATCGCGCAGGCGATCGGCACGACCGTGTCGTCGGCGAAGCACGCCTCGTCGTCGAACCAGAAGTGGCGCCGGTCGAAGAGCGCGTCGGGCGCGACCTTTCGCTGCCTCGTCGCGAGCGCCTGCTCGGGCGTCTCGCCCTCCTTCAGCCAGAGTCGGCGGCCCGCCGCCGCGTCGGCCTTCGCGGCCAGCAGATGGTCGTGGAGCGTGCGCGCGTAGCCGTCGCCGAGGAGCGCGTCGTCGTCGACGAAGAGGACGAAGGGCTGCCTCGCCGCGTCGACGCCGGCGTTGCGCGCCGCGCTCGAGCCGCGGTTCCGCTCGAGCCGCACGACGCGCGCGCGCCGATCGCCGCGCGCCGCCTCGGCGACGACGGCCGCGAGCGGCTCGGGACTGCCGTCGTCGACGACGACGATCTCGGCGACCTCCTGGCGCAGGCAGGCCGGCAGCGTGCGGCGCACGAGGTGGGGGCGCGCGTAGCTCGGCATCACGAGCGTGATCGGGAGCGGGCTCACGCGAGCGCCCCGCGCGGGACGAGGCAGCGCGACCCGACGACGAAGGCGAAGGCGCACGCCGCGAGCTGCACGACGCTGTAGACCAGCGCGACGCCGGCGGCCCCGAACTCCTCGGGCGCCAGCGCGGCGAGCGGCAGCGCGACGAGGTTCTGGGTCAGGACCAGCGCGAAGGCGACGCGCGCCTTGCCGCCGGCCAGCAGCGCCGGACCGGCGAGGCCGCCCACCACCTTCGCGCAGGCGCCGAGCGCGACCAGCGGCAGCAGCGGCGCCGCGCCGAGGAAGCGGTCGCCGTAGACGAAGTGGATCAGCGGATCGGCGGCGACGATGAAGAGCGCGCAGGCGAGCGCCGCCAGCAGCGTCGCGACCGCGGAGATCCTGCGGAACGCTGTCGCGGCCGCGCCGCTCTCCCGCGCCCGCACCAGCGCCGGCAACGCGAGGCGGCCGCTGACGACGCCGAGCGCGCTGGCCGGCACGGTGGCGAGCTGCAGCGCGGTCGAGTAGCAGCCGACCGCGTCGCGCCCGAAGCGCTGCTCGATCGACCAGAGGTCGCCCGAGGTGAAGAGCCACTGCAGCAGCGACGTGGCGACCACCAGCGCGCCGAGCCCCGCGGTGCGGCGCAGCAGCGCGAGCTCCGGCGCGAAGGTCGGCGCGACGCGCGCGAGGCGCATCGCGGCGAGCGACTGGACCGCCGCCGCCGCGACGAGCCCGACCGCCAGCGACGGCGCGCCGAGTCCCGCCGCCGCCGCGGCGAGGCTCGCGAGCAGGAAGGCGACGCTGCCGAGCAGGTCGGCGACCACGCGCGCCCCGAAGCGCAGCTCGCGGTCGAGCAGCGCGCCGGCGACCGCGCCCGGCCCCTGGAAGAGCAGCGCGACGGCCAGGAGCAGGACCAGCTCCGCCACCGCGACCGCGCCGCGTGCGTGGAGCGTCGCCGCGACCAGCGCCGCGAGGAGCGCCACGCCGCCGCCGCCGATCAGCGCGACCGTGACCGCGCTGCGCGCCGCGGGCCGCGGATCGCCGGGCTGCGCGAGGAGCGCGGTGCCGAGCCCGAGGCCCGGCAGCAATTGCAGCGCGTTGATGGCGATCGCCGCGAGCGCGAGCGTGCCGAAGTCGGCCGGATCGAGGCGCCGCGCCAGCAGCGCGTAGGCGACCGCCTGGATCAGCCGGCCGCCGATCGAGCCGGCGACCAGCAGCGCGCCGCCGCGGGCGAGGCGGGCGCCGTTCATCGCGCCACCTCGTGCACCAGCTCCTCGAACGCGGCGACGCAGGCCGCGCCCGTCGCCGCCGCGGTGAAGCGCTCCTCGTGGAGCGCGCGGCCGCGCTGCGCGACTTCATGGCGGCGCGGTCCGTCGTCGAGCGCGCGACGCAGCGTCGCCGCCAGCGCCTCGGGATCGCCCGGCCGGCAGAGATAGGCCGTCTCGTCGTCGAGCGCCTCGCGCGGCCCGTCGCCATCCGCCGTGACGACCGGCCGCGCGGCCGCCAGCGCCGCGAAGACCTTCTTCGGGATCACCGCGCCGGCCGTCGGCGTCGCGCCGAAGAGGCCGAGCGCGAGGTCGGCGCGCGCGAGCCGGGCCGGCAGCGCGGCGTAGTCGATCGGCGGCTCGAAGCGGACGTTGCGCAGCGCGAGCTGGCCCGCCAACTGCTCCATCTGGGCGCGCTGCTGGCCGTCGCCCAGCAGCGTGATCCGCAGCCGCCGCTCGTCGCGCAGCAGGGCGGCGGCGCGCAGGATGACGTCGACGCCGTGGAACGGGATGAAGGTGCCGACGAAGAGCGCCTCGGTCGGGCCGTCGCGCTCGCCGCGCGGCAGCGGCCGGAAGCACTCCTCCGCGCCGACGAAGACGCGCCGCTGCGGCGCGACCGGCCGCTTCGGCGAGAGGGTCTCGGCGATCAAGCGGCCGTGGGCGAGCGTGTCGACCAGGCAGAGGTCGGCGCGGCGCAACGCGAAGCGGTCGAGCGCGCGCAGCTTGCGCGCCTCGAAGCTCTCCGGCGCGACGCGTCGGCGCTCCTCGACCTCGTTGAGCCAGAGCGACGCGAAGAGGTCGAGCGCGAGCGGGAGGCGCAGCGCGCCCGCCGCCGCCCACGCCAGCGGCATCTCGCGCTGGCCCGGCTTTCCGACGAGGAGGAGATCCGCGCCGCGCGCCGCGCGCGGCAGCTTCAGCGCGAGGCGCGACCAGCGCGTCGCCGCGCGGCCGCCGGCGCGGCACTCGACGACCTCGACGCCGCGCGCGCGCAGCCCGTCGCGCAGCAGGCGCACGCGCGGGCTCCGGCGGTCGTCGTAGGCGCCGAAGTAGACGACCTTCATGGCGCGCCTCGCGTCGCCGCCGCGGGGCGCGCGCGTCCGGCCGGCGATTCGGCGACCAGCGTCCGCGCCAGCCCGCTCACGACGCCGAGCAGGAACGCGGTGCGCGCCTGGTTCAGCATCGCGCCGACCTGGCCGATCACCACGAAGCCGACCAGCAGCCCGAGCAGGCCGAGCGCGAGGCCGGCGTGGCCCGGATCGGCGAGGCGGCGCGCGGCGCGCGAGAGCGAGAGGCCGAGCGCGACGATCGCGCCGCCGACCAGCAGCAGTCCCGGAAGCCCCGCCTTCACCGCGCTCCAGAGGAAGAGGTGGTGGACCAGCGTCGCCGAGCCGCGCCGCCGGTCGATCAGCGCGGCGCCCGCGTCGAAGCGGCTGCCGAGCCCGATGCCCTCGAGCGGATGGTCGAGCGCGACGGCGAGGCTGCCGCGCAACTCGCGGACGCGGTAGGTCACGCTCGGATCGCCGGCCGGATCGAACAGCGCCTCGATGCGGTGGAGCGCCTGCTCGGCGACGCCGCTGAAGAGCAGCGGCGCGGCCAGCGCGGCGGCGGCGACCAGGAGCGCGGCGACGCGGCCGACGCGGCGCGGACTCGCCGTCGGATGGAGCACGACCGCGGCCAGCGCCAACGGCGCGGCGCACCACGCCGCGCGCGAGAAGGTGCAGAGCGTCGCCGCGCCGCCGGCCACCACCAGCGCGACGCGCGCGACGGTCGAGCCGGGCGCGCCGCAGCGCAGCAGCGCGACCGGCACGCAGATCGACCCGAGGCAGCCGAGGAAGTCGGAGACGTCGACGCTCGCGCGCAGGAATCCCTTGTAGTGGAAGCCGCGTTCGGTCCACCACGCCGCGACGGTGGCGAGCGACGAGGCGAAGAGGGCGACCGCGACGACGCGCAGCAGCGTGCGGCGGCGCGCCGCGTCGGGCGCGATCCAGACCACCAAGAGGTGGGCAACGACGACGTAGCCGATCTTGCGGCCGTCGCGCAGGCACGCCTCGAGCGGGTTGCCGCGCAGCAGGCCGACGACGACGCCCCAGAGGAGGAAGGCGCCGAAGAGCCACGGCACGGCGCCGACCGTGACGCGCGGCTTCGTCGCGTCGGCGCGGCGGAAGAGGCGGGCGACCAGCGCGGCCAGCGCGAGCAGCTCCGGCAGCGTGAGGCGGAAGAGCGCCCACTCGTAGAAGGGGTGGGGGCCCGACTCGGCCAGCGTGGAGCGATGGCGGATCGCGGTGAAGAAGGCGATCGCCGCGAAGTTGAGCGAGAGGAGCGCGAGGTCGAGGCGCGCCGGCCCCAGCAGCGCGCCGATCGCCAGCGCGCCGACGGTCGCCGCGGCGGCGAGGCACCACGGATCGCCGCTCGCGAGCAGGCCGGCGAAGGGGCCGAGCGCCACCGCGGCCGCCGCCGCGACCACGACGAGGAGCAGCCGCCACGGCCGAGCGCCGTCGCTCTCCGTCAGCGGAAGTCGCGGCGTCGCGTTCATGCGCACGCCTCCGCGACGGCGCCTTCGAGGACGCGGCCGACGCCGCGCGCGGTCGCCTCGGAGTCGAGCTCGCGGCTCGCGTAGTCGGCGGCGGCGCGGCCGAGCCGCTGCGCGCGCGCCGGATCGGCGAGGAGCGCCGCGAGCGCGTCGGCGAGCGCGTCGGCCGAGTCGGGCTCGACCAGCACGCCGGTCGTCCCGTCGGCGACGAACTCGGGGATGCCGCCGACGCGCGTCGCGACGACGGCGCGGCCGGCCGCCATCGCCTCGGCGACGACGCGGCCGAAGCCCTCCCAGCGCGCCGCGTGGACGAAGAGGTCGGCCGCGTGGAGCAGCTCGGGCACGTCGTCGCGCGCGCCGAGGAAGCGGACGCGCGCGGCGACGCCGCGATGGCGCGCCCGCTCCTCGAGCGCGGCGCGGTCGGGGCCGTCGCCGACGAGCGCCAGCGTCGCCGACGCGGGCAGCTTGCGCAGCGCCTCGATCAGCAGCTCCTGCGCCTTGCAGCGCCCGAGCGTCCCGACCGCGAGCAGCAGCTTCGCGTCGGCGGCGACGCCGAGCTCGGCGCGCAGCGCGGCGCGCTCGCGGCGCGGCGCGCGGAAGCGGGCGAGCGCGATGCCGTTGCGCACGGTCACGACGCGGTCGGGCGCGACGCCGATCGCGGCGAGCGCGCGGCGGCGCACCGCCTCGCTGATCGCGACGATCCGGCGCGGCAGCCGGCGCAGCGTCGCGCGATGGAGGCGGTCGATCCAGTCGTCGGCGGGCGCGCCGTCGCCGTCGAGCAGGAGGCCGCGCAGGTGGGAGACGATCGCGCGGCAGCCGGCGGCGCGCGCCGCGAGGGCGCCGTGGAGGTCGCCGTTGCGGCAGTGGGTGTGGACGACGTCGAACCGCTCGCGACGCACCAGCGCGACGAGGCGGGCGAAGCTCGCGACGTCGCGGCGCGAGCTCATCGCGACGGGCACGAAGCGGGCGCCCGCCTGCTCGACGCGGCCGGCGAAGCCCGGCTCGTCGGGCGCGGCGACGGTCACGCGCGCGCCGCCGCGCTGCAGCGACGCGGTCAGCTCCAGCACCGACTCGGCGGCGCCGCCCGCGCACGAGTAGCCGAGCACCTCGAGGATGCGCAGGCTCATCGCGCCGCCTCCGCCGGCCGCGCCGTCGCGTCGAGCGCGAGGAGGACGCCGACCAGCATCAGGAACGGGAGCGCGACGCCCGGCACGCGCAGCGGGAAGTCGCAGAGCGCGTGGAGCGGCACCGCCAGCGTCGCGGCCGCGATCGCGGTCGCGTGGCGGTCGGTCGAGCGGCGCGCGACGCGCCACGCGGTGCGCGCGAGCAGGCCCGCCGCCGCCGCCGCGAGCAGCAGCAGCGGCACGCCGCCCTCGACGAGGAGCTCGATCGGCTCGCACTCGACGTGGCGGAAGCGCAGGTCGCGCGCGACCGTCTGGTAGGGCGGGTAGGCGGCGCCGAACGCGCCGAGGCCGATGCCGGTGAACGGCGCGTCGCGCGCCATGCGCAGCGCGTCGCGCGCGAGCGTCACGCGCTCGGCGACGGTCGTCGCGTCGCCGCGCCGCGTCCAGGCGTGGCTCGGCACGATCAGCGCCGTGGCCAGCGCCGTGCCGGCGAGGAGCTTCGTGCGCCAGCGCCAGCGCGTCGTCGCCAGCGCGAAGAGGCCGACGCCGACGCCGGCCAGGAGCGCGCCGCGCGAGCCGTCGAGCAGGAGCGCCAGCGCGAGGAGCGCGGAGGCGGCGGCCCACGCGCGCGCCGCGCCGCGGCGACCGCCGAGCGCGCCCTCGCGCTGCGCGCTCCGCGTCGCGGCGAGCGCGAGCGGGAGCGCGGTCACGAGCAGGACGCCGGCGTGGTTGCGGTTGGCGAAGGGACCGAACGGGCGCGCGTGGGGCGGCAGCGCCGTGTGGATGAGCGGGCGTCCGAGGAAGGTCTCGACGATGCCGAGCAGCGCGACGCCGCTGGCCGCCGCGACGATCGCCACGACGAGGCGGGCGCGACCGGCCTCGCTGGCGGCGACCGTGCGCGCCGCGGCGATCACCGCTCCCGCGAGCGCCAGCGCCAGCAGCGCGCCGCGCGTCGCGGCCGGATCGAGCGAGAGCGGGCCGACGCCCACGCGCCGGCCGAGCGCCTGGTCGAGCGCGCTCGCGCCCGGCGCCAGGAACGCGCGCACCCCCGCCGGCAGCGGGAGCAACGCCAGCGTGCCGAGCACGGCGGCGATCAGCAGCACCCGCGCGAGGCGCCGCGCGTCGCGGCTCGCGCACGGCGGCGCGAGCGACGGTGCGAGCGACGGCGTCGCGCTCTGCGCCACCGCCAGGCAGGCGAGCGCTGCGCCAGCGCCGACGCCGGCGACGAAGCCGCCGCGGAAGAGCGCCGTGAAGGCGACTCCGGCGAGCGCGGCGGCCGCGGCGGAGGCGCGCGTCACGGCCGGTCGCTCCCGAGTGCAGCGAAGAGCGGGGCGAGGTTGCGCTCGAGCGCGTCGTCGCGGCGGAAGCGGAGTTGCTCGACGAGCGCCGCGCGGGCGGCGGCGGGATCGGCGGCGGCGCGCACGCACGCGGCCGCGGCGATCGCGTCGAGGGCGCCGAGCTCGAGCGCGCGCAGCAGGTGGGCGGCGCCGTGGGCGGCGTCGCCGAGCGCGAAGCAGGCGACCGCGCGATCGAGCCGTTGCGCGTCGGGATCGGCGACCAGCTCGGCGGCGCGCTCGAAGTGGCGCAGCGCGTCGGCCGGCCGCGCGGCGGCGAGGCTCGCGCCGCCGAGCCGGCGATGGGCGAGCGCGCGCGCCCGCGTCGTCGCGCCGCCCGCCTCGCGGTCGAGCGCCTCGGCCAGCGCCAGCGCGCGCGCCTCGTCGAGGCCGCGCGCCCAGTGGTCGACGAGGAGCTCGCGCCGCGTCCGGTCGTCGCCGGCGACCTGCTCCAGCAGCGCGGCGGGCGCGTCGGCGACCGCGAGCGCCTGGTAGGCGACCTCGCACCCGAGCGCGCCGACCGCGACGGCGTTCGCGTAGGCGCGCGCGGCGGCGGCGAGCTGCGCTCCGTCCTGCCGCTCGACCGCGTCGACCAGCTCGAAGTCGGCGACGGCGCGCTGCACGTCGCCGAACCACGGCGCGGCGCGGCCGGCGCGGGCCGCGGCGAGGCGCGCCGCGTCGGCGTCGCCGTCGTCGGCCGCCAGCGCCGCCGCGATGAGATGAGCGCGCGCCTCGCGCGGCGCGCGCGACGCGGCGAGCTGCGCGACCGCCAGCGCGTCGGCCTCGCGCGCCTCCTCCAGCGCGACGGCGAGCGGATCGGGCAGCAGCTCGTGCGCGACGAAGGCGGCCGCGAGCAACGCCAGGAACGGCGCGCGCGTCGACCCGCGCTCCACGTCAGCTTTCCGGGGCGGCCCCGACCGTCGCGCGCCGCGTCTTGCGTCGCGCCGCCGATTCGGGGCTGGTCGGATGGGTGTAGTCGTAGGCGCCGTACGGCGCGGGCGGCGTCGCGTGCCGGTTGATCACCGTGCCGGCCACCTCGATGCCGAGGCGGCGCAGTTGCGCGAGCGCCTGGCGCAGCGGGCCGACCTTCGAGCTGGCGGCCGAGGCGACCAGCACGCGCGCGTCGGCGTGGCGCGCGAAGACGAAGGCGTCGGCGCTGAGCAGCGTCGGCGAGGTGTCGAAGACGACGACCTGGAAGCGGCCGCGCAGCGATTCGACCAGCTTCGCCAGCGCTCGCGGCTGCGCGAGCCGGTCGAGGTCGGGCGTCGGCGTGCCGGCCGGCAGGAGCGACAGCTTCTCGAAGGGCGTCGCGTGGATCACCGCGTCGAGCTCGCTGCGGCCGGCGAGGTGGTCGAGGACGCCGTGGGCGCCGTCGAGCGAGAAGACGTCGTGGAGGCGCGGCCGCTTGAGGTCGCCGTCGACCAGCAGCGTCGAGTAGCCGGCGCGCGCGGCCGCCATCGCGAGTCCGGTCGTGACCAGCGTCTTGCCTTCGCGCGGCACGGCGGAGAGGACCGTGATCGCGCGCGCGCGCTCGGCCGTGCCGAGGTCGCCGCCGAGCGTGAGGAAGAGCTTGCGGAACTCGTCGGCCGGGAACGACTCGGGCCGCACGACCCAGTCGTACTCGGGCGCGCGGCCGCTGGTGAGCGGCAGGTGGGGGATGCGGGCGATCGAGTCGGTGTCGAGCGACGCCTCGAGCTCCTCGATCGCGCCGACGCGGTCGTCGAGCCGTTCGAGCGCGACGGCGGCGGCGGCGCCGACGACGAGGCCGAGCAGCAGCGCGATCGCGACCGCGGCGACCGCGTGCGGCGCGCACGGGACGGTCGGCGGCGTCGCGCGGTCCTGGACGTAGACGCGGCTGGAGTTGCCGGAGCGCGCGGCGAGGACCAGCAGCTCGTCGCGGCGCTGGGTGAGGCGCTCCTGGAGCTCGGTCGCGTCGGTGATGCGCGCGGTCAACGTCGCGTGGTGGGCGCGGGCGCGGTCGACCTCGGCCGCGGTGGCGCGCATCGCCTCGAGCCGCTCCTCGGCGTTCTTCGCCGCCTGCCGTGCGATCGCCCGCTTCAGGACGAGCCCCTCGATCGCGCGCTGCTGCTCCTCGACGAGGCTCGCGCGCAGCCGCGCGATCTCCTCGTCGAGCGTGGCGAGCTGCGCGGTGCGCGTGCCCGGCATGCCGGCGAGCTCGGCGCGCCGCGTCTCGAACTCGACGAGCTTGGCGAGCCGCTCGCGGCCCGGCTCGAGGTCGAGCGCGCGCGCCAGCGCGGCGGGATCGGACGCCTTCGCCTCCTCGATCACGGCGCAGCGCGCCTCGAGCGCGTCCTGCTCCTCGCGCAGCTCCTGGACGATGCGGCTCTGCTGCTTCAGCTCCTCCTGCAGCAGCTCGACGCGGCCGTCGAAGGTGAGGTAGGCGTTCTGCGCCTTGTACTTCTCGAGGTCGGCCCGCGCGTCGTCGCGCTGCGCGGCGAGGCGCGGCAGCTCCGCCTCGATCGCGCCGAGGTCGTTCGCGACGTGCTCCTTCTCGCGCGACGCGACGTGGGCGAGGTAGGCGTCGCAGAGCGCGTCGACCAGCGTCGCGGCGCGCTGCGCGTCGAGCCCGACGAAGCTGACGTCGACCAGCGCGCTCTCGCCGCGCGGCTCGACCTCGAGCGCGTCGCCGAGCGCCGCCATCCGCTCGTCGGGCGCGAGGCCGGCGAACTCCGGCCACGACGCGAGGTCGAGGCGCGGCTCGAGGGCGGCGAGGACGGCGCGGCTGCGCAGCACCTGGAGCTGCGTCGCGGCGAAGCGGCCGATCTCCTGCGCGGTGGCGAAGGGCGACGCGATGCCGAGGTCGGTCGGCAGCGGCCGCTCGACCAGCAGCGTCGCGGTCGCGCGGTACTGCTTCGGCGCGCGCACGGCCCACGCCGCCGCGGCGCCCGCGGCGACCGCCATCACGGCCAGCACGAGCAGGCCGCGGCGGCGCACGCTGCGGGCGAGCTCGGCGAGGCTGTTCGAGGGCAGGGGAGAGGTGGGCGACATGGGGGCCGATCTCAGAAGAAGGACTCGGGGACGAAGACGACGTCGCCCGCCTGGAGCGCGAGGTCGCGGTCGAGCTCGCCGGTGAGGATCGAGTCGAGGTCGACCGGGATCGTGATGCGGCCGTCGGCGGTGCGGCGCAGCAGCGCGGCGCGGCCGGGGTTGGCGTACTTGTCGAGGCCGCCCGCGAGCACGATCGCCTGGAGGAAGGAGAGCCCCTCGCGCGGCGAGAAGCGGTAGGAGCCGGGCGAGCGCACCTTGCCGGTCACGAAGACCTGCTGCTCGCCCTGCTTCAGGTCGCGGACGATGACGGTGTCGTCCTGCTGCAGGATCGGGTCGAGCGTCGCCTGGTCGGAGTCGAGGATCGCGCGCAGATCGACGGCGATCCGCTCGAGCGCGCCGCCGCGCGGACGGCGCAGGATCGTGACGTGCGACGGATCGGCGCCGGGCGAGAGGCCGCCCGCGAGCGCGATCACCTGCGTGAGGTGGAGGCCGCCGTCGGTCGGGAGCTCGTACGCCTCGGGACGCGCGACGCCCTCGACCACGAAGACGCGGCGCGGCGCGAAGCGGGTCACGCTGACCGCGACCTCGGGATGGACCAGGAACGCGGCCGCGACGAGGCGGCTCTCGAGCTCCTGCGCGACGGCGGCGACGGTGCGTCCGGCCAGCTCGAGCGTGCCGATGACGGGGATCTCGACCGCGCCGCTCGGCGGGACGGGGAGCTGCGTCGAGAGGTCGGCCTGGCCGACGACGACGAGGCGCACCTCGTCCCCGACGGCGAGGCGATCCTCGCGGACCGCGGCGGGTGCGACGTCGTCGGTGAGGGTCGAGACGACGGCCGCGGGCGCGGGCGAGCGCGGCGACGCGGGGCCGGCGGCGGGGATCGCCGCCGGAGCACGGACGACCGGCGGCGACGCCGGAAGCGCGCCGTCGTCGGGGAGCGGGCTCGTCGCGCAAGCGGCCAGCGCGAAGCAGGCGCCCGTCACGGCGCCCGCTCGCCGGCGCGCGCGCGCGCGGGAAGCGTCTCGAACCACGTCTCCTCTCCTCTCTCCTTCGATCGCGGCGCGTCCGTTTCTCGGGCGGACGCGCCGGTGCGGCGTCACAAGCGCAGCGAGAACCCGAGCGTGAACTGGTTGCCGAGGTAGTCGCCGGCGGCGGAGCTGGTGTTGCGGAGCTGCATGCGCCACGCGAGCGTCGCGTCGGCGTTCTCGAGCAGCGCGTAGCGGAAGCCGACGCCGGCCGTGTAGCGGATGAAGGGCGCGTCGGTGCTCGACGGGTTGACGTACTCGATCCCGCCGCCGATGCGGCCGGAGAGGCGATCGTCGATCTGCTGCATCCAGGTGACCTCGCCGCGCGACGTCGCCTGGTAGTTCGAGATGGGGGAGAACTCGGTCGTCTGCTCGAGGCGCCCCTCGATCGCCGCGGTCCGCATCAGCCACCAGCGCAGCCGCGCCTCGGCCTCGGGGTTCACCGCGGAGTCGTCGGAGTCGGTCGGGGAGGCGTCGTCGAAGCTCTCGAAGCGGACGCCGGCGCGCGCCATGCCGTCGAGCTCGTCGCCGCGCTTCGCGCGCACGCCGACCGACGAGGCGAAGCCGGTCATGTCGTTCAGCGTGTCCTGGTCGAAGGTGCGCGCCATCGCGTCGACGCGCCCGAAGAACCAGCAGTCCTCCTCGACCAGGAACGACGCCTCGCCGACGACGAGGTCGTCGTCGCGGTCGAAGTCCTGGAAGCCGGCGTCGTCGTACTTGCTGGTCGAGCGCTGCGCGCGCGCCTCGAAGCGGAAGGCGTCCTCGCTCCAGCCGAAGCGGGCGTGCGGCGTGTTGATCGTCCGCTCGATCTTGCCGGTGAAGACCGACAGCACCGGGTCAGTGCGGTCCTCGAAGCGGTCGCCGAAGGTGAACGAGGCGTGGCGGAAGTTGAGCTCGAGCTGGCCCGAGGCGAAGTGCTCGACGAAGTTCTTCGACTCGCCGCCGGTGAACCAGTTGCGCTCCATGTCGTAGCCGGCGCTCAGGCGGTGGCCGCCCTCGCCGAAGCGGTAGTCGGCGACGAAGCCGAGCCCGGTGCGGACGATCAGGTCGTCCTCCTCGCCGGTGTCGGTGAGGAAGACGTTGTCGTCGTAGACGAGCTGCTCGTCGAACTTCGGCAGCAGCTCGACCGGACCGAGCTTGAAGATGTTGCGGGGCAGCGGCTCGATGCGGCCGGGTTCGACCAGGCTGCTCTCGCCCGACACGAAGAGGTCGCGCGTCAGCGTCTGCCAGCCGGTCGTGTCGGCCGGGACCACCCGGCCCTCGCCCGCGTCGCCCGTCCCCTGGTCCTGCGCCGACGCGCTCGCCGCCAGCAGCGGCAGCAGCAGGGCGCGGACGATTCGCTCACTGGAACGGACTGGCATCGTAGGGGTCCTCGAGGTCGCGGGCCCGGTGCAGCGAATCGTTGGGCGGAGGGACGGAGTAGGCGAACGGGCTCCACTCGACGCGCGGCGCGCCGGTGCCCGGCAGCGGGACGACCGTGCGCGCCTGCGCGCTCGCGACGATCTTCTTCTTGCCGACGGTGAGCACCCACGAGCGGCGGGTCGAGCTCTTCGCCAGCGAGAAGACCGCCTCGCCGCGCTCGTTGAACTCGACGACGACGTCCTCCGGCACCTCGACCGCGAGGCCGCCGAGCAGCAGCGTGCTCGGCGACAGGACGCGGATGCCGGGCGGCGTCCGCAGCGGCATGCCGCGGAAGAGGACCAGCGACGTCAGCTTCGTCGGCGCCATCGGCGCGATGTTGGCGGTCACGTTCGCGGGGCGCGTCTCGGAGGGAGCGGGCTCGCTCCTGGCCGGGAGCGCCAGCGCGGCGGCGGCGACCAGCAGCGGACGGACGATGGGCATCGGGAGCACGGCATTCCTCCGGGAGTTGGGGCGCCGGGCCGGTGCGCCGCCTCCCTCCTTCTCGTGCCGCTGCATCGGTGCGGGGCTCCCCCCGCCTTGAGCCGGAAAAACGTTCACCCCGGCGAACGAGGGGAAGTCCCGCGGCCGCGGCAGTGCGCTTGTCGCGTCCGGCAGGAATGGCCGGAGCGTGGCGCGGCGCGGCGCCGCGTGCGCGGCGAGCGGAGGCGGCGAGCGGAGGCGGCCGGACCGCCCGCTACGGGTAGGTCACGTCGAGCCGCAGCAGGTCGATGAAGAGCGACGCGCCGCGGAACGGCAGCGGGCGCGGCGGCGGCAGGAGCGTGAGCGCGACCGCGACCTCGAGCGTGACCGGATCGACGTAGTCGGCCGGCACCGCGAGCGGGAAGCTCTTCGCCACGTCGCTGGCGCCGAGCAGGTCGAGGTCGAGCACGTCCCACTGTCCGGTCGCGACGTTCTTCGCCGTGACGCGCTGCGCGAACGCGAAGAGCGAGCCGCGCGTCTCGACCTGCAGCGTGATCGCGGTGGTCGTGGCGCTGTTCAGCTTGAAGATCGCGCCGACGTGGAGCGGCTGGCGCGACGGCGTCCAGCCCGCGTCGGCGACCTCGAGCGCGACGTCGTCGCTCGCCTCGGTCGCGTGCGGCGCGCCGCTCACGCGCGCGCGCGCGTCGAACTGCCACGCCGCGGGATCGGCCTCGTCGGTCACGGGCCGCACCTGGAGGATCCGCATCCCGGTGTGGTCGAGCAGGTAGAGGTAGCCGTCGGCGCCGAACTGCGCGTCGGTCACGACGCCCCAGTTGCTGCCCCAGAGGAGCAGGTCGCGCTCGGCCGCGGTGTCGGCGACCTGGTCGGAGAGACCGCTCGGCAGCGCGAACCCCGTGCGCGTCGCGTCGAGGTCGCAGCGGTAGAGCTGCTTGTTGCGGAAGTCGGCCCAGATGCAGGTGCCTTCGAGGTCGTGCGGGAAGAGGTTCGAGTCGATGAAGGTGATCGCCGTCGGCGCGATGTTGGTCACCCACGAGAGGACCGGGTCGACGTAGACGGCGCCCTGCAGGTAGACGAGGTCGGACGCGTCGTACGCGGTGAAGCCGTTGTCGGTGTAGGAGGCGTCGCGCGAGTCGGGGCCCATGATCTTGAGCCAGCCGCCGTTGGTCCCCTTCGGCACGCGGCAGAGCTCGTCGTAGAGGTAGGAGGCGTTCTCCGTGTCCCACAGCTCGCCGGTCGCGCGGTCGAACGTCATGCCGAAGCCGTTGCGCATGCCGTAGCTCCACCACGGGTGGAACGCCGCGTCGGCCTCGCCGACGAACGGATTGTCCGACGGGATCGTGCCGTCGGGATTGATGCGGAAGATGCCGCCGGCCGACGCGCTGCCCGTGGCCGCGGTGTTCATCTCGACGCGCTCGCCGCCGCCGCCGAAGCTGCCGCGGTTCATGTCGCCCACCTGGCCGTAGAGCTTCCCGTCGGGCCCGAACTTGATCACGCCGCCGTCGTGGTTCGGCCCGTTGTCCTGCGCCGCGTCGAACGCGAACGCGATCAGCGGACCGTAGACGTTGCCGAGCGTCGAGCCGTTCCAGGTGTAGCGCTCGACGCGGTTGTCGAGCCACTGCGCCGTGACCGCGGTGTCGACGCCGGTGCTGCTCTTCGAATAGAGGACGTAGACGAACTGGTTGTTGGCGAAGTCGGGGTCGGCCGCGATGCCGAGCCCGCCGCGCTCCTGGTCGATGTTGACCGGCACGTCGAGCGCGTCGCCGAGGATCACGCCGTCCTTGACCCAGCGCACCTTCCCGTTGTGCTTCTGGAAGACCAGCATCTCGCCCGGCCCGATCCAGCAGAACGTCGTCGGGTTGTTCGCGAGCCCCGAGACCCACGTCGAGGTGCGCAGCCGCGGGTCGGTGAGCGACTGCGCTGCGGCGAGCGCGGGCGCGAGCGCGAGGACGAGCAGGGACCGGACGAGCGGGCGAGCGGGGAACATCGGCGCGACTCCTCGAGGACCCGGTCGCGGCGGCGCGGACGGGCCGTTCATAGCGCGATGGACGGTGCGCGGCGAGGGCGGCATCATCGCGCGCCGTCAACGGGGGACGGATGGCCGGCTCGACGCTCGGGTTGCTGTTCGCGACGCTCGCCGCGCTGCAGGAGCCGCCGGTCGTGCCCGCCGCTCCGCCGGCGTCGCCGGCGCGGCCCAACTTCCTCTTCGTCGCGATCGACGACCTGAAGCCGGTCCTCGGCTGTTTCTCCGAGGAGCCCGACAGCTTCCTGCGCGTCCTCTATCCGGACGCGGCGACGCGTCTGGCCGCGCGCGCGTGGCTCACGCCGAACCTCGACCGCCTCGCGCAGCACGCCGTCGTCTTCCCGCGCGCGACCTGTCCCGCGCCGCTCTGCAACCCGAGCCGCATCTCCGTCCTGACCGGCATCCCGCCGCATCGCCACGCGATCCACGACAACGCGACCTGCTTCCGCGACTCGCCCGACGCCCGCGTCGCCGGCGCGATCACGCTCCCGCAGCGGCTGCGCGCCGAAGGCTGGCGCGCGTCCGGCGTCGGCAAGATCCTCCACGGCTGGCGCGGCGAGCGCGACAAGGAGAGCGGCGCGCTGCTGCGCGACTGGCCCGACGCGGCGCGCTCGTGGGACACGTGGATCCACGACCACGCTCCGAACGCGGAGGGGAAGCGGACGCCGTCGCCCTTCAGCCAGCCCGACGACTCGCACGGCTTCCTCGCCTTCGGCGCGATCGCGACGCCGCTCGCGTCGACCACCGAGTGGATCGACGCCGACCTGCTGGCGCGCGCGTTCGAGAAGGGGCGCGTCGACGTGACCGACACGTGGGAGGGCACCGCGAAGTCGCTCGACCTCGCGCAGGAGCCCTTCTTCCTCGCCTGCGGCTTCTTCCGGCCCCATCCGCCGTGGTTCCCGCCGAAGGAGCTGCTCGACCTCGTCGACCCCGACGCGATGGCGATCACGCGCGCCTTCGCCGACGCGACGCTCGCCGACCTCGCCGACCTGCCGCGCCGCGGGCTGCGCTACACCGACCGGCCGAAGGGGACCGGCGAGAAGGGCAGCGGCCGTTTCGAGGAGCTGCTCGAGCTCGGGCGCGCGGTCGACCCCGTCGACGGCGACCTGCGCGCATGGCGCGACGCGATCCGCCACTACCTCGCCTGCGTCATGGTCTCCGACCGCGCGGCGGGGCGGCTGCTCGACGCGCTCGAGCGCAGCCGCTGGCGCGACTCGACCGTCGTCGTGCTCTGGAGCGACCACGGCTGGCACCTCGGCACGAAGTGGCACCTCGGCAAGTCCACCTTGTGGGAGGAGTCGGCCAACTGCGTGCTGATGGTCGCCGACCCGCGCGCGAAGGAGCAAGGGCCGCGGCGCTGCGAGGCGCCGGTCAGCCTGATCGACCTCTACCGCACGATCTGCGGGATGGCCGGCGCGTCGGTGCCCGACGGCGTCGCGGGCCACGACCTCGCGCCACTGCTCGCGGAGCCGGGCGCGCCGTGGCCGTGGCCGGCGCTCACCACCGACGCGGCCGATCGCCACTCCCTCACCGACGGTCGCTGGCGCTACGTGCGCTACGGGCCGGCACGCGGCGACGTCGAGCTCTACGACCACCGCGCCGATCCCTTCGAGCGGACCAACCTCGCCGGCCGGCCAGCGACGCGCGAGGTCGAGGCGCGTCTCGAGGCGGCGCTGCAGGCGGCGCTGGCCGAGGGGCGCTGAGCTCCGGCGCGGCGCGCGCCGCGAGTCGCGCGCGGCGCGTCAGCGCGCGGCGCCGAGCGCCTTCGCCAGCGCCTCCGCGCCGCCGACGACCGGCAGCTCGAGCCACGTCTCCGCGAGTTCGACGGTCAGCTTGGTGCCCGCCTTCGGCCAGAGCGTGAAGTCGCGGTCGCTCGAGAAGAGCAGCAGCGCGATCTGCTCGCCGGCGGGGATCACCTGGTCGTCGGGCTGCAGGTCGAACGCGACGTCGACCGCCTTGCCCGGCACGAGCGGCTCCTGCTGCGAGAGCGACGCGTGGTTGCGCGGATCGGCCCAGCCGCGCGTGATCAGGTCGGCGTTCAGGTCGCGCCCGCCGGCCCACGGCAGCGAGACGATCCAGACCGAGAGGTTGGCCGCGTCGCGGTCGGCGGCGACGCGCACCTTCACCTTCGCCGTGCCCGACAGGTGGAGCGGCGCCGCCAGCGGCGGCAGCGCGTAGAGCAGCCGGTGGGGCGACTCCTTCGCCTTCGCGAGCTCCGCGCCCGGCACCTCGACGTCGTCGACCAGCGTCTCGGTCGCGGGCGCCTTCTCGGCCACGTCGCCGTCGAGCGCGAGCTTGCCGAGCCCGCGCCCGCCGCCGGCCGGTCGCAGCAGCACGCCGCTCGCCGCGGGATTCGGGTAGTCGGGATAGGCGGTCGGCGCGACGGGCGACGCGCCCTCGCGCACGACGCGGCAGAGCGGCTCGTCCTCGACGCCGTTCTCCACGTCGCAGAGCCAGCGGCTGAACCAGCGGTTCATCCACTCGAACGGCGGGTCGCCGCCGTGCGCGCCCTGGTGGAGGTAGAGCTGCGTCGGGACGCCCTGCGCCTTCAGCGCGGCGAAGACGTGGATCGAGTGCTCCGGCATCACGTTCCAGTCGTTCAGCCCGTGCGCCAGCAGCGTCGCCGCCTTCACGCCGTCGAGCTGCAGCCAGTAGTCGCGCTTCTCCCAGAAGTCGTTCCAGTCGCCGGTCTTGCGGTCCATCCCCTTCACGAGCTCGTCGTCGCGCACGTGCTTCTGCGCCCACTCGCGCCGCGACGGATCGCCGCTGTGGATGAACTCGAAGAGGACGTCCATGTCCTCGCCGGTCCAGCCGCCCGGATGGCGGACGAGCCCGTTCGAGCGGTAGTAGCGGTAGTACGACGTGTTCGGCGCGATCGGCACGATGGCGTCGAGCCCTTCGACGCCGGTCGTCGCCGCCGCGAGGCAGAGCGTGCCGTCGTACGACGTGCCGGTCATCCCGACGCGGCCGGTCGACCAGTAGGCCTTCACCTCCTCGCCGCCCTCGACCTTGGTGAACCCCTTCGCGCGGCCGTTCAGCCAGTCGATCACGGCCTTCGGCGCGAGCGACTCGTTCGGGCCGCCGCACGACGGCGAGCCCTGCGACAGGCCGGTGCCGGGCGACTCGGAGTGGACGACGGCGAAGCCGCGCGGCACCCATTCGCCGACCAGCGACTCGGAGATGTGCTTGCGCTTCGCGTCGAACTTGATGGCGGGGGCGTGGTCGCGCGGCTTGGGCTTGCCGTCGAGCTCCTGGTGGGGATCCCAGAAGTACTGGAGCCCGCCGCCCGCGACTCCGGCGAAGTAGGGGCTCGTGTGGTAGAGGACCGCGACCTTCAGCCCCTCGCTGTCGGTCTGGCGCGGGCGCGTCACGTCGACGTGCATCCGGTCCTTCCTGCCGTCGCCGTCGCTGTCGAACTCGGCCTCGACCCAGAGCTCGTCGCGGAGCCACTCGCGGCGCTCGGAGAACGCCTCGACCACCTGCGCCTGCCCGTCCTCGAACACCTGCTTCGCCTGGTCGTGCGTGCCCTCCTCGTCGGAAGGAGCGGTCGCCAGCAGCGCGGCCGCGACGATCGGGAAGTTCACTCGTCCTCCTTCGGCTTGTAGGCCGCGGCCAGCTCGGCCGCGACCCGCGCGGGCACGGGATCGTAGTGGCTGACGGTGAAGGTGTACGACCCCTCGCCCGCCGTCATCGAGCGCAGCTTCGTCGAGTAGTCGAGGATCTCGCGCAGCGGGATCTGCGCCTTGATCACCTGCAGGTTGCCGAGCGAGTCGACGCCGCTGACGCGGCCGCGCCGGCTGTTCAGGTCGCCGGTGATGTCGCCCATCGCGTGGGCCGGCACTTCCACGACGAGATCGACGATGGGTTCCAGCAGCACCGGCTTCGCCTTGAGGAAGCCGTCCTTGAAGGCGCGCCAGCCGGCGATGCGGAACGACGTCTCGTTGCTGTCGACCTCGTGGTGCTTGCCGTCGAAGACGCGCACGACGACGTCGACGATCGGGTAGCCGGCGAAGCAGCCGCCCGCGAGGCCGGCGACGATCCCCTTCTCGACCGCGGGGATGAACTGGCGCGGGATCTTGCCCTGCGTCACCTCGTCGGAGAACTCGAAGCCGGCGCCGCGCTCCTTCGGCTCGACCTTGAGGAAGACCTCGGCGAACTGGCCCGAGCCGCCCGTCTGCTTCTTGTGGCGGTAGTGGCCGTCGGAACGGCCGACGACCGTCTCCTTCAGCGGCACGCGCGGCGGGCGCGTCGTCACCTCGACGTGGTAGCGCTCCTTCAGCCGCTTGACCATCGTCTCGAGGTGGAGGTTGCTGACGCCGGTGATCACCTGCTCGTGGGTCGCCGGGTCGCGGTGCTCCTCGAAGGTGAGGTCCTCGGCGGCGAGCTTGCGCAGCGCCTCGGCCATCTTCTGCTCGTCGTTGCGGTTCTTCGGGTCGACCGCGAGCGAGACCATCCCCTTCGGCACGTCGACGACCGCGAGCGCGAGCGGATGGGCCGGGTCGCAGAGCGTGTCGCCCGTCACGAGGTGGTCGATCTTCGCGACGGCGATGATGTCGCCCGCGATCGCGGTGGTGATCGGCTCGACCGCCTTGCCCTGCGGCTTCAGCAGGTTGGCCAGGCGCTCCGGCTTGCCGAGGCGCTCGAGCGTCAGCGGCACGTCGTGCTTGAGCGCGCCTGACCAGATCCGCAGCCACGACTGCTTGCCGACGTGCGGGTCGGCGACCGTCTTCCAGACCTGCGCGCACGCGGGGTCGCCCGGCTTCGTGCGGCGCGGCGCCTCGCTCTCCTTGCCGCGCACCTTCCGGCCCATCGCCGCGAGGGGCGACGGCGCGTGCTTCACCACGTGGTCGAGCAGCTCGGTCACGCCGAGGTCCTTCTCGACCGAGCAGCAGAGGACCGGCACCACCTGGCCGGTGCGCACCGCGTTGTCGTAGACGCGGTCGAACTCCTCGTCGGAGAGCGTGTTGCTCTCGAGGTACTTCTCCATCGCCTTCTCGTCGGTCTCGACCACCGACTCGACGAGGTCGGCCTTCGCGGCCGGGTCGCCGCCCGGCACCAGCACCGAGTCGACCTTCGAGAACTTCGGCCCGCTCGCGTCGGGCAGCACGACGGCGTGGATGTCGTGGCCGAGCAGCTCGCGCACGTGCTCGTACGCCTTGCGGAAGTCGGCCTGCTCGCCGTCCATCTTGCTGAAGGCGATGAAGGTGGCGAGCTGGTGGTCGCGCGCCGCCTGGTAGAGGCGCCGCAAGTTGAAGTTCAGCGCGCCGTTCGCGTCGGCCAGCACGATGACCGCGTCGACCGCCGCCATCGCCGCCATCGACTCGCCGACGAAGTCGGGATAGCCGGGCGTGTCGAGCAGGTTGACGTGGCAGCCTTTCCACGGGAAGTGGATCAGCTTGGTCTGGTGGGTGTGGCGCGCCTCCTTCTCTTCCTGGTGGAAGTCGAGCGCGCTCGATCCGTCGGCTGGTCGGCCGCGCCGCGACGCGAGGCCCGCCTTGAAGAGGAGCAGGTCGGCGAGCGTCGTCTTGCCGACCGACGCGCCCACCAGGGCGATGTTGCGGATCTGCTCCGTCGTGTACGCGCCGGCCATCTCGGGCTCCTCGGGAACGGGCGAAGCCAGGACCTGGGCGGGTCGGGGCCTTCACCCGCCCGTCGAGGGCGGCGCGCCGACCCCGACGAGCGACTCAGCGTCGAGCGGCGGCAGCGGGCGCGTTGGGCTCCTTGCTGAGGAGCTCGAGCGCCTCCTTCAGCAGGTTCTGCAGCGCCTCGAAGCGGTGCTCGAGCTTGAGCTGGCGCGCGACGATGCGCTCGACGACCGGCGGCAGGATCGCCTCGCGCACGTAGTTCTGGATCATGTTGATGATCTCGGCGCGGTTGGCGTCGGGCAGCTTGTTGAAGTGGTAGTGGAACTTCTGCTTCAGCACGTCCTCCGTGACGTGGAGGCATTCGCTCGTGAGCTGGTCGACGTTCTTCTTCTCGTGCTCCGAACGGAAGAGGTCCACCTTGTAGGAGTGGAGGAGATCCTGGAAGGCCCTGTGCACGGTGAGCTCCTTGGTGGGGAACCGGCTTCGGGAGGAGATGGCGACTGCCGCCGCGCGCTTCTCATCGCGCGACGGGCCGGATTGTAGACCTCATCGGAGAGCTTGCGAGAGCGGACCGGCGCCTACTTCGCGGGCGCCACGACCTCGATCGTGCATTGGCTTCCCGATACGGTCGCGTCGGTCACGACGACCTGGCTCCCGGGCTTCGCGTCGGCCGGGAGGAGGAGCGTCGACTTGCCGCCGGCGACCGGCAGCGGCTGCGCCGCGCCGCCGTCGAGCGACCAGAAGAGCTCGGTCGCGGCCGACGGGACCGTGATCACGATCGACGCGCCGGGAGCGCCCGACGTCGCGGACGAGACGAGCGCAGGCGCGTCGACGTGGTGGGGCGGGATCCAGGGCCACCAGCGATGGAGCACGTTCGTGAAATAGAGGGCCCAGCCGACCCCCGCGACCAGCAATAGCCCCAGGATCACCTTCGGCCACGGGCTCCGCTTCGGGGCGAAGGGGTCCTTGAGCGACCGCTCCGAGCCGGGCGGGATCATCGCGGTGTCGGTGAGCGAGCCGCCCAGCGGGATGTTGATCTTCGTCAGCGCGTTCACGGCCCAGCCGTTCGCGTCGAGGATCGGGCCGAGGTTGCGCTGCCGCAGCTTGAGCCACGCGATCACCATCGACGGCCCGGAGATCGCCAGCATCACGCAGAGCGCCAGCACCGGGTAGATCAGCGGCGACATGTTCGACAGCGCCGAGAAGATGGCCGCCAAGGCGGCGGTGATGCCGCCGACCGCGACGCCCATCGCCGCGATCGTGCCGACGTCGAGCTTCGGCTTCGGCGGCGCCGCGGCCCCGGTCGCGGCAGCCGTCGCCTGCAGCTTCGCGTTGGCCGAGTCGTCGGCGGCCGCGGCGCGCTTCGACACCGTCTCCTCGACCCAGCGCACCAGCTTCTTGTAGGGCGACCAGAAGGCCTGGCCGATGCTGATCGGCGCGCCGACGATCTTCGCGATCGTCGCGTCCCAGTCGCGCCCCTTGCGGTCGTAGAAGAGGCCGTTGCGGCCGACGAAGAGCTGGTCGTCGCTGCCGGCGGTGAAGGCGGCCGCGATCTGCATCTTCTCGCCGCCCGGCCGGGTGCAGTCGACGTAGGCGAGGTAGCTCCGCGACATCGGCGCCAGCGTCGCGTGCTTGGCCGGGTCGGCCACCTGCACGCAGAGGTCGCAGCTGCGGCCGTCGAAGTAGAGCGTGCCGGCCTGGAAGATCGCCTTCCGGCGCGCGTAGAAGTCGGTGAAGCTGACGAAGTTGTTCAGCAGCGGATGGAGATCGCGCTTGAGGCGCGTCAGCTTCTCCACCTGCGCGATCGCGTCGACCTCGGGCGCCGCGGCGAGGTCGGCCGCGATCGCCTGCGCGAGGAGCTCGCGCCCCTTGCCGGCCAGCAGCTCGCGGACGCGCGCGAGGCCGAGCGCCTCCACCTTCGCGCCGGCCTTCGCCGCGCTCCACGCCTGGTGCGCCGCGAGCTTCGCCTGCAGCGCCGCCCAGTCGGCCTCGGTCAGCGCGCTCTTCTCCTTGCCCAGCAGCGGCGCCACCGCGTCGTCGCGCAGCCGCGCGATCGCGGCCGCCCACGCCGGGTTGACCGCGCCGGCGAGCGGCAGCGCCTTGTTCGCCTCGGCCGCCGCCAATGGGAAGCCGGCGATCTCCTGCGCCGTGATCGAGAGGTCCTTCGCCGCGATCGCGAGGTAGGCCGACTCCTGGCGGTCGAGCGCCGCCTGCGCGCGCGGATCGAAGGCGACCAGCCGGCAGCGGCCGAAGAAGTCGTCGACCTTCGTCTTCACCGCCGCGATCGCCGCCGCGGCGGCCGCCGTCGCCGCGCCGAGCGGCAGCACCGCCTTCGCGTCGCCCTCGGCCTGCTTCTGCCACGCGTCGAACGCGGCGCACTCGGCGAAGAAGGTCTCGACGTGCGCCGCGCCGAAGCCCGGCTTGCCCGAGCGGTCGGGCGCGCCGCCGGTGCAGGCGACGACGTCGGCCCCCGCCGCCTTCGCCGCCGCGTCGCCGAGCGCGTCGGGCACGACGATGCCGTCGCCGTTCCACGTCGCCTTCTCGAAGAGCTCCTTCGTCTGTTGCGAGTCGGCGATCGTCACCTTGCCGGCGGCCTCCTTCCCGAGGCTCTTCAACAAGAGCTTCGCCGCGGCCAGCACCGCCTTGCCCTCCGCCGTCGTTCCGTCGATCGAGTCGAGCGCGACGCCGTCGCCGCCCTTGACGAGGTCGTCGGGATCCCGGAGCACCTTTCCGATCCACTTCAGCGCCGCGAGGAGCTCGGGCACGCGCACGCGCCCGTCCTTGTCGCTGTCGAGCAGCGCGAGGGTCTTCTCGTCGAACTCGAGCCCCTTCACCGGGCACGAGAGCGCGACCCAGAGCTTCTGGTCGAGCTGGTCGAGATGGATCAGGTCGGCGCCGCGGTCGAGCCGCACCTGGTCGACGCCGCCCGCGCGATAGAAGCGCCAGCGGTGGGGTGCGGTCGCCTTGTCGTTCGCCATGGACGCGGACTCCTCGGGGGGCGCGGGAGTATGGCGCGGGACGGCGCGAATCAGTCGCGGCGCGTCGGACGCTTCGCGGACTTCGCCGGCTTCGACCCCAGCGCTCCGGTCGGCGCCGCGACGAGCCGGTCGACCACGTCGCGCCGCCCGCCGAGCGCCGCGAGCTGGAGCGGCGGAGCGGGCGGGAAGCCGGAGCGCTGCGCGAGGTCGGCGCCGCCGTCGAGCAGCGCCGCGATGCAGGCAAGGCTCGCCGCGGCGTCGCCGGCGCCGCATGCCGCCGCGAGCGCCTTCGCCCTCGGATCGGGCGAGCTCCCCCGCGTCACGACGCCTTGCGCAGCCACCCGTCGACGAGCGCGTCGAGGTCGGAGGCGCCGTGCGCCTCGTCGGCGAAGAAGCGCTGCTCGAGCGTGACGAGGTCGGCCGCGAGCGCCGCCTTGTCGCCCTCCGCGACCGCGTCGCTGCGCGCGATCTGGCGCAAGAGCGCGATCGCGGTGAAGGGCGTGACCGTCGCGGGCCGCTCGAAGCGCGCCGCGGCGACCGCCACCGGCCGGCGCTTGCGCCACGCGACGAACGCGGCGGCGATCGCGGCGATCGCGACGCCGATTCCGACGTACCACGGCCAGCGCGACTTCTCGCGGCCGTAATGCGCCTCGAGCGCGACCACCGGCTCCGCCTTCGCGAGGTCGGCGTCGGCGTAGCGCAGGTACTCCATCACCGCCGGCTCGCCCTCGGTCGGCGCGCGGAGCGTCGCGAACGTGAACGTCTTCGGGAGCGACGCGACGCCCTGCTTCCCGGCGAAGGTGACCATCCAGCTCCGCTCGCACCAGAGCGCCGCCGTCGCCGCCTCCTGGTCGAACTCGGCGACCGAGAGGCCGAGCTCGTCGACCTTCGCCACGTCGAAGCCGTCGCTGCCGACGTCCAGCAGCTCCGCGAGCGACGGCGGCAATCCGTGCGCGCGCGCCTTCACCTCGAGCACGAGCCGCCCGTCCTTCGCCTGCCGCTCGTCGAGCGTCTGCGTGACGTGGAGGTCGGCGAACGGGCGCGTCGTCGCGTCGTCGCCGGCGACGATGCCGATGGGCGGCGACTCGACCGGCAGCACCGCGTAGCCCGACGTGTCGAGGAAGTCCATGTCGAGCCGCAGCGACGGCACCTTGTCGACCTCCGGCCCGCGCGCCTGCAGCAGCAGGTAGGCGTACGACGTGCGCCGCCAGCCGTACTCGGGCTCCGCGCGCGAGCGCGTCTCGGGATGGTTGAAGGTGACCGAGAGGATCTCGAACTGCTCCTTCAGCGTCTCGCGCGCCGCCTCCTCGAACTTGTCGCGGTAGTTCTCGGTGGGGCGGCCGTAGTTCCACGAGTAGGACTGGTTGTTCTGGTTGATGAAGTACTTCGCGAAGCCGCCCGACTCGCGCTCGATGTCGCGCGTGTGGCGCAGCTCGACCAGCACGCCGAAGGGGCGGCCGTGGCCGACCTGCGCGCCGCCGTCGAGGCGCGCGTCGAGCGTGATCTCGGTGACGAGGTCCTCGTAGTAGTCGCACACCTCGCGCACCTCGGCCGCCGCCGGCTCGTCGCCGGCGATCTCGAGGCCGGCGCGCGCGTAGCGGAACTTGATCGCCGGGTTGGCCGCGCTCATGCGGCTGAAGAGCGTGGTCGCGAACTTCGTGCGGTGGCGCTTCGCCGCGTCGCCGCCGAGGCCGTCGAGCGCGGCGCGGATCGCCGGGATCTCCGCCTCGACCAGCACGTCGTCGTGGCGCACCTGGCCGAGGTCGCACTCGCCGAGCGCGGCGTAGAACCAGGTGAGGTAGCAGTCGGCGCTCTCCTCGTCGGTCGAGAGCGCGGGCGCCGCCGCCGCGTAGAGGCGCGCCGCCGCCGCGAAGCCGTCGAGCGCCGCGCGCCGCTTCGAGCTCCAGTCGCTGCTCGACGCCAGCTCGCCGCGCCAGCTGTTCTCGTCGTGGGCCAGCGCCGCGTCGACCAGCGCGAGGCGCCACTCGTCGGGCCGCGCGCCGCGCGCGCGCGCGACCGTCTCGCGCGCCGTCGCGTAGCCGCGCGCCACCTCCGCCTCGAGGTCCTTCTGCGTGCGCCGCGTCTTCTTGTCCTTCTGCTCCGCCGGCTGGCGCCAGACGCCGACCAGGTTCGCGCGCATCTGCTCCATCAGCTGCGCCAGCGTCTTCGCGCCGAGGCGGTCGAGCGCGCCGAAGACCGACTCGATCGCGTCGAGGCGGTAGACCTCGGCGGTGCTGTGGGCGTTGGTGAAGGCGCTCGCCAGCAGCTTCTCGTCGAGCTCGACGCCCGGCAGCGCGCGCAGCCGCGCGACCCAGCCGCCGAGCTCGCGCAGGTTGCGCTCCTGCTTCGAGCGCGTCAGCGGGATCGAGTCGGCGCGCTGCTCGTAGCCGTAGAAGTAGGTGTAGGAGTTGCGCCGCATCGTCTGGTCGTTGGGGTTGTGGTTGCGCGCCCAGACGCGGAGGAACTCGTCGGTCAGCCCCTTCGCCTGGCGCGGATGGGTCGTCGCGAGGCGCTCGATCGCGGGGAAGGCGAGCCCCTCCTCGCCGACCTTGAGGTAGAGCTGCGCGATCAGGCCGGCGAACTTCGGCGTCAGCCCCGCCTCGACGTGGGCGAGCCACGCCTCCGACGGCTTGAGCTCGAGCAGCTTGCCGGTCGGGATCGCCATCGGCTGGTTGCCGCGGTTGTAGTACTGCTGCGGGTAGTCGCCGTCCTCCGCGTTCGAGTTCGACCAGAACCAGTTGCCGTAGTAGTCGCGCTGCATGCGCGGGCCGAGGCTCGTCGAGTAGTCGTACTGCGAGCTGAAGGCCGCCTCGCGCAGCCAGTTCGAGGCGAGGAGCCCGAGCGTCGCGCTCCACTCGCTCGCCTTCTGCGGCGCCGCGGCCAGCAGCGCCTCGGCCGCGGTCGTCTGCAGCTCGAGCCCGCGCCGGCGCGCCTCGGCGTCGCGGGCCTGCTTGGTGAGCCCCTCCGACGCGGCGCGCCCGATCGACGCGAGGATCTCGATGCCGCGCTCGGGGCGCTGCGTGAAGCTCTCGTTCAGCCACTGCCGGCCGAGCTCGTCGTCGACCTTCGGCGCGATCTCGACCGCGATCGCCAGCGCCTCCGCCTTGTCCTCGTCGCTGATCTCGCCCGTCTGCAGCGCGGCGAGCGTGAGCGTCCACGCCTGCGCGAGCCAGCCGCCCTTCGCGTCCTCCTTCAGCTTCGCGAGGCAGAGGCGCGACAGCAGGTTCAACGCCTCGCGGTCGCCGCTGGCGCGCGCCTCGTCGCTGATCGGCAGGAACTCCTCGATGCGCGCCGTCTGCTTCGCCGCATGGAGGATGCGCGCGACCTGGCGCGACGTCAGCGTCGTCCCCTGCCGCGAGAGCTCCGCGCGGACCAGCTCGAGCAGCCGCTCGAGCGCGTTGCCGGCGTCGAGAAGCTGGGTCACCATCACCGCGACCGTCTTCTCCTGCGCCTTGTCGAGCGCCACCGGCGCCGCGCGCAGCAGCGCGACGACGTCGCTGCAGGAGAGCAGGTGCTTCTCGGCCCACTGCTGCAGCTCCTGGTTCGCCGGCGGTTTCGGCGGGAGTTGCTGCGTGAGCTGGCGGAGGAGCTGGCCGTACCCCGCCTTCGCCTCGTCCTCGGTGAGCCCCTTCAGGTAGCTCGCGACCGCGTCCCACTCGCCGAGCGTGACGCGCCGCTGGAAGAGCTTCAGCTCGGCCTCGAGCGCCTTCGCCTCCTCCTCCTTCTTCTTCGCGGCCGCGGCCTGCTCCGCTTTCTGCTTCTCGGCGGCGGCCGCCTGCTCCGCCTTCTGCTTCTCGGCCGCTTCGCGCGCGGCCTTCGCTTCCGGCGTCTCGTCGGCGGGAGGAGCGGGAGGCGGGGGCGCGACCGCGGTGGGCGCGGCGGCGGGGTCGGCCGGGGGCGGCGGAGTTTCTGCCGGCGGCGCCGGGGCGTCGGCCGGCTTCGTCGCGCCCGGCTCGGCGGGCTTCGCCTCCGCCTTCTTCTCGCTCTCGGGCGGCTTCGACCACGTCTCGAGGATCGTCGACGGCCGGCGGTCGAAGGTGAGCGCGGCGAGCTTCTTCGCCCGCTCCGACTTGGCTGGCGCGGCGGCGGGAGCGCCCGGCTGCGGCGGGCCGCCCTGCCCGACGATCATCAGCTCGCCGTCCTCGCCGACGACGGCCATCGAGCCGTCGGGGAGCTGCACCATCTCCTGCGCGCGCGCCGTCCGGTGCGACGCGCCGGCCACGACGAACGCGAACGCCAGCGCGCGCGCCGCGGCGCTACCCCTGCGATCCATCGAGCGCTCCTCCGCTCCGCCGAGCGAGATCAGCCGATCACGAACCTTCGCCGTCGACCGGTCCGCCGAGGCCGGCGCTGCGGATGTCCTGCGCCTTCTTCTGTCCGGGTCCGTTCTTCATCGGGCCGCGACCGCGACCCTTGCCCTTGCCGGCGCCGCAGCCGCTTCACTGGCTCGGCAGCGGCAGCCCTTGCAGGTCCTCGAGCTCCATCCGTTCGAGCCGGATCGCCGACTCGAGGTCGCGCTCGTGCTGCGCGGCCAAGGTCGTCGCGCGCGCGGCGCGCGCCTGCTCGGCGAGGAGGCGGTAGTTCTGCCGCGCGTTCTCGATCGCCGGCTCCCACTCCTCGCGCGTCTTGCCTTCGAGCCGCCGCAGCCACGTCGCGTAGTACTGCGCGCCCGCCAGCGCGCCGCGCGCGTCGTCCACCAGCGCCGCGTCGGCCGCGGGATCGCGCACCAGCTCGTCGACCAGCGCGGCGAGCTCGCCCTCGGCGACCAGCAGCTCGCCGATGTGGGTCTTCGCCTTGCCCGCCTCGAGCCGCAGCCGCCGTTGCGCGGCCGCGTGCTCGGGCGGCAGGAGCGAGAGCGACTGCTCGAACCGCTCGAGCGCGGCGCGCCAGCCGGCGCGCGCCTCGTCGCAGTCGCCCTGCGCGAGCGCGGCGGCGGCGAGCTCCTCGCCTTCGCGCGCGAGGCTCGCCGCGTGGTCGATCGGCAGCAACGCCTGGCCGGGACCGTAGTGGTAGGCCGCCGCCGCCACCGGCGCGAGCAGCCAGATCGCCCAAAGAAGACGCTTCATGCGAGCTTCTCCACACCTCGACTCGCGCTGGCGACGGCCGGGATGGTAACCCCGGCGGCCGGCTCATGGACGACGCCCGGATGCCATTTCGTCCCGTAGCGCCGCAGGAGGAGAGGGAATACGGAGAGCAGCAGCGACGCGAGGGCCGCGGCGGCCAGCGCGTACTCCCGCTCGGTCAGCCGATCGAACGGGCTCCCCGCGCTCTCGGCGGCGATCGCGGCGAGGAGCGCGCTCGGCAGGTGCTTGGCGTTCGCGTCGTGGTAGTGGCCCGAGAGGCGCGTCGCGAGCTGGCGCAGCGTCGCCGCGTCCTGGCGCGACTGGCGGCCGTCGATGAACTTGCCGGTGATCGGGTCGCCGACGCCGACCACCAGCACCTCGCCGATCGAGGCGGGCACGCGCGGCATGCCGCTGGCCGGGATCGTGTCGCCGTCGGAGAGGACGACCAGCGTCGTGCTGCGCGGCGCCCACGGCTGCGCGATCTTCACCGCCTCGGCGAGGCCGTCGAAGAGCCGCGTCTTGCCCGGCTGGAAGGCGTAGTGCATCGGCAGGTCGCCGAGGATGTTGCCCACCACCTCGGCGTCGGCCGTGTCGACGACGACCGGCAGCGCGCCGTTGTAGACGGCGACGACCGAGACGCGGAAGCGCTCCATCGGCAGGCGCGAGAAGAACGACTCCATCACGACGCGCGCGCGCTGCATGCGGCTCTGCGTCTTCTCGGGGCCGGCGTCGACGAGGCGCATGCTCGGCGAGACGTCGAGCACGAGGAGGACGTGGTCGTAGTCGCCGGCGTGACGCGTCGCGCCGCCGTCGTCGAGCGAGTGCTTCGCGGGCGGCCGCACCAGCAGCAGCGTGAGCGCCCACGCGAGCGCCGACCACGCCGCGACGCGCAGCAAGGGGACCGCGCGCGCCCATGGCGACGGCTTGCCGCTCGGCCCGAAGAGGAGCGTCGCGACGCGTCGCACGCGCCGCGCGTGCAGCCGCTCGGCGAGCGCGGCCGCCACGAGGGCCGCCGCCGGCGCGATCCACTCGAGCGCTACCACGGCGTCCACCGCAGCCCGAAGAGGGCGAGGAGCGCGACGGCGGCGACCACGAGTCCGGCGCGGCAGAACGGCTCGAACCAGTCGAGCGCCTCGGAGCGCACCTTCTCGACGCGCGTCTGCTGCATCTCGTCGATGCGGCGGAAGACGTGGTCGAGCCCCTCCTGGTCGCCGGGATGGAAGACCTCGCCGCCGGTCAGCGCGGTGAGGTTGACGATCGGCTCGGGCGGCTCGGACGAGTCGATGTGGATCGAGTAGATGACGACGCCGTCGCCCTTGAGCTTGCGCGCGATCTCGAGGTCGCGGTCGCCCGACAGGTCGGCGCTGTAGCCGTCGGTCACGAGGACGATCATCCGGTCGCCCTCCTTGCGCTCGACCAGCACGTCGCGGCACGCCAGCAGCGCCTTGCCGATCTCGGTGCCGCCGAACCAGAAGGGGAGGTTGCCCGGCCGCATGAAGGGCGTGGCGCAGCGCAGCGCCGAGGTGTCGGTCGTCAGCGGCACCCAGTGGAGCACCGCGTTGCCGAAGAAGGTGAGCCCGAACGCGTCGCCCTTGCGCACGTCGAGGAAGTCGCCGATCGCCTTCATCGCGCCGTCGTAGCGCGTCCCGCCGGCGAACTCCGACGTCATGCTGCCCGAGACGTCGACGCAGAGCTCGATGTTGGTGAGCACGCGCTTCGAGCGCGGCTCGTCCCAGCGCTGCGGGCCGGCGAGGAGCGCGATCGCCAGCGCGAGCAGCAGCGCCGGGAGCGACTCGCACGCGTGGACGAGATGGCGCCACGGCGAGCGGCGCCCGGCGAGGCCGTGGTCGAGCGGCAGCGCGACGCGCGGCCCGCGTCCGCGCGCGAGGCGCCAGAGGAGGAGCGCCGGCAGCAGCTCGAGGAGCAGCAGCCACGGATGGCGGAAGACGAGGAGGTCGTTCATGGCGGCGCCTCGTCGCGCGGCGGGGCGAGCAGCGCCGCGACGTCGATCGCCTCCTTCGGGCCCGGCTCGTGGAGCCACGCCTCGAGCGCCGCGATGCAGGCGCCGGCGGCGGGGTCGCGCTTGAGGAGCGCGAACGCCTCGGCGGGCGGCCGCTCGCCGAGGTCGAGGCGGCGGCGCCAATGGTCGATCAGCGCGAGCTCGAGCTCGGCGCGCCGTTTCGGCGGGAGCGGGCCGCGCTGCGCCTCGGCGACCAGCGCGCGCAGCCGCTCTTCCGGCGTGGTTGGCGCGAGCGCGGCGGCGCCGTCGCCCTCCGCGTCGCCGCGCCGGCGCGTCATCACCAGCGCGACGAGCGCCGCGACCCAGATGATCCCGACCGCGACCGCGAGGTGGGTGTAGCCGCCGACGCCGCGCACCTTGCCGACGCCGGGATCGCTCGGATGGGTGAGCTGCGGCGGCAGCGACGAGGTCACCTCGACTTCGAGCGGCGGCAGGTCGTCGCTCGGAGTGCCGTCGACGCGGCGCAGGTAATGCGTGAGGTCGAAGCGGCCCGGCTCGAGGCCCGACCAGACCAGCTCGTAGCGCTGCGCGCTGCCGTGGCGCCAACTGCCGGCGATGCGCAGCACGATCGGCGTCGCGAGCTCGGGCGGCTTCACTTCGAGCAGGCTGCCCGGCAGCACCACGTCGCGGATCGTCGCCGTCATCCCGACGCGCGCGCTGCGCCCCTCCGCGGGGTCGTCGCCGGCCGCGATCGCGGGCGCGCACGCGATCGCCAGCGCGAGCAGCGCCGCCCTCATCGCGCCACCTTCCCGAGCAACCCGCGCGTCGCGAAGAGGCGGCGCACCTTCTCGAGGAACGGCAGGTCGGTGCGCACGACGAGGTGGTCGACGCCGGCCTTGCGCAGCAGCTCGGTCGTGACGCGCGGGTCGAGCAGCGCGCGCCGCCCGTGGGTGTCGAACGCGACGCCCGTCTCCGCCTCCGCGCCGCGCAGGAATCCCGCGCCGCGCAGCCCCTCCTCGGCCGGGTCGCGCAGCTGCAGCACGATCGTGTCGTGGCGCGTCGCGAGGTGGCGCAGCGTCGTCAGCGCCGCGGGATCGTGGAGGTCGCTCAGCACGACGAAGAGCGCGCGGTGGGGGATCGTCGGCGCCAGCTCGGCGAGGCGGCGCGAGAGCGTGGTGCGCTCGTCGACGCGGTAGCGGCGCAGCTCCAGCAGCCAGCGCAGCACCTGCGCGCGCGAGAGGCTCGGCCGGTGGAGGAGGTCGCGCTCGCCAACGCCGACGACGCCGACCGGGCTCACGCGGTCGAGGCACGCCAGCGCGATGCCGCCCGCGAGCTCGAGCGCGAGCTGGTACTTGCACTTCGCGACCGAGCTCACCGTCATCGACGCCGACGTGTCGATCAGCAGCCAGCAGGCGATCCGCTTCGGCGCCTCGTGCTCCTTCACGTGGTGGCGCAGCGTGCGCGCCGTCACGCGCCAGTCGATGCGGCGCACCGAGTCGCCCGGCTCGTAGGGGCGCGACTGCACGTACTCCATGCCGGCGCCGAGGAAGCGCGAGCGGTCGCTGCCGTAGGAGAGGCTGTCGGCCAGCTTCCGCACGGCGATGCGGAACTGGCGCGAGTCGACCGGCTCGACGCGGGCGAGCTCGCCCTCGCCGGTCATGACGCGAACGCCGTCGCGCCCATCTCGCGCAGCAGCTCGGCCAGCACTTTCGCGCCGGTGAGCCCGTCGGCCAGCGCCTCGTAGTGGAGCCGCATGCGGTGGAGGATCACGTCCTCGGCCAGCGCGAAGAGGTCCTCCGGCACGACGTAGCCGCGGCCGTGGACCAGCGCGCGCGCGCGCGCCGCCTTCAGCAGCGCGATCCCGGCGCGCGGGCTCGCGCCGAGCTCGATCGCGGGATGGCGGCGCGTGCGATGGATCAGCTCGACCACGTGCTCCATGAAGGTGTCGCTGACGTGGACCGAGTGGACCGCCTCCATCGCGCGGATCAGCTCCTCGACCGTGCCGACCGGCTGCTTCTCGGCGACGTCGAACTCGGTCTCGACGACGGCGCCCTTCTCCTGGCGGCGCACCTTGAGCCCGAGGTTGCGGCGCAGGATCTCCTTCTCCTCGTCGGGCTGCGGGTAGTGGAGGCGGTGGACCAGCATGAAGCGGTCGAGCTGCGCCTCGGGCAGCTCGAAGGTGCCCGACTGCTCGATCGGGTTCTGCGTCGCGATCACGAGGAACGGCGCCGGCAGCGTGAAGGTCTCCTTGCCGAGCGTGACCTTGCGCTCCTGCATCGCCTCGAGCAGCGCGCCCTGCACCTTCGGCGCGGCGCGGTTGATCTCGTCGGCCAGCAGCAGGTTGGTGAAGACCGGCCCCTTGTGGATGCGGAACTCGTGGGTGCGCTGGTCGAGGATCTCGGAGCCGAGGATGTCGGACGGCAGCAGGTCGATCGTGAACTGGATGCGCGCGAAGTCGAGGGCGATCGCCTTCGACAGCACCGAGACCAGGAGCGTCTTCGCGAGGCCGGGCACCCCTTGCAGCAGCACGTGGCCGCCGGTGAAGAGGGCGAGCAGCAGGCGCTCGACCACGATCTCCTGGCCGACGACGACGGCGCCGACCCGTTGCCGGACCCCGTCGATGAAGGCGTGGGTCGAGTCGAGCGTGGCGTTCTTCGCGGAAGTCACGGCATCCCCCTTCGCGAGCGCGGCAGGCCCCGGACGGTAGCGCCCGCGCGATGAATGCGTAACGATGGCGCGCGGCCCTTGGAGGAAGCAGATGCGTGCTTATTCCTTCTCGATCGTCTGGCTCGCGGCGACGGCGGCCGCTCAGGACCGCCCGGGCGCGCGGCCGTGGGTCACCCGCTCCGAAGTGGTCGCGCAGCACGGGATGGCGGCGACCAGCCAGCCGCTCGCGACGCAGGCGGCGCTCGAGGTGCTGCGCGCGGGAGGGAGCGCGGTCGACGCGGCGATCGCGGCGAACGCCGTGCTCGGCGTGGTCGAGCCGGTCGGCTGCGGGATCGGCGGCGACCTCTTCGCACTGGTGTGGGACGCGAAGGAGAAGAAGCTCCACGGACTCAATGGCAGCGGCCGCTCGCCGCGGTCGCTGACGCCCGAACGGATGCGCGAGCTCGCCGGAGCGAAGATCCCGAGCGACGGGATGCTGCCGATCACGGTGCCCGGCTGCGTCGATGGCTGGTTCGAGCTGCACGGCAAGTTCGGCCGCGTCCCGATGGCGGAGCTGCTCGAGCCGGCGATCGGCTACGCGCGCGACGGCTTCCCCGCCAGCGAGCTGATCGCGCGGGCGTGGCAGTCGAACGCGCGGACGTTGGCGCAGCAGCCCGGCTTCGCGGAGCAGTTCATGCCGGCGCCGAAGCCGGGCGAGGTGGTGAAGCGCGTGAACCTGGCGCGCACGCTCGCGGCGATCGCCGAAGGGGGACGCGACGTCTTCTATCGCGGCGAGCTCGCGCAGCGGATCGCCGCCGACCTCGCGGCGCACGGCGGCTTCCTCACCGCCGCCGACTTCGCCGCCCATCGCTCCGAGTGGGTCGCGCCGCTGTCGACGAACTACCGCGGCTACGACGTCTGGGAGCTGCCGCCCAACGGGCAGGGGCTCGCCGCGCTGCAGATGCTGAACGTGCTCGAGACCTTCGACCTGAAGGCGCATCCGTGGGGGAGCGCCGACCATCTCCACCTGCTGATCGAGGCGAAGAAGCTCGCCTTCGAGGATCGCGCCCGCTTCTACGGCGATCCGGCGTTCGGCGAGGTGCCGGTCGCGGCGCTCCTCTCGAAGGAGTACGCGGCGGCGCGCGCGCAGCAGATCGACCGCGCGAAGGCGGCGACGACGGTCGCGGCCGGCGCGCCCGTCTCGCGCGACACGATCACGCTCGCCACCGCCGACGCCGACGGGAACATGGTCGCCCTGATCCAGAGCAACTACCGCGGCATGGGCTCGGGCGTCAGCCCCGCCGGCCTCGGCTTCGTGCTGCAGGATCGCGGCGAGCTCTTCGACCTCGCGCCCGGCAAGCCCAACAGCTACGCGCCCGGCAAGCGGCCCTTCCACACGATCATCCCGGCCTTCGTCACGAAGGGCGGCGAGGCGCTCCTCGCGTTCGGCGTGATGGGCGGCGACTTCCAGCCGCAGGGCCACGTCGAGTTCCTGGTGAACTGGATCGACTACGGCATGGGCGTGCAGGAGGCGTGCGACGCGCCGCGCCTCGCGCACGAAGGGTCGTCCGATCCGATCGGGCTGCCGGCCGCGGCGGACGGCGGCGCCGTGTCGGTCGAGAGCGGCTTCGCGCCCGACGTGCTGGCCGAACTCGCGCGCCGCGGCCACAAGTTCGTCGAGCGACGCGGCGTCTACGGCGGCTTCCAGGGGATCCGGCGCGATCCCGCGACGGGCGTCCTCTTCGGCGCCAGCGATCCGCGCAAGGACGGCCACGCGGCCGGCTGGTGAGCGCGCGACCGCGCGTGCGTCAGCGCAGCTCGTTCCGCAGGACTTCCGCGATCCGGTCGGCGACGATCGTCGCGCCGCGCTCGTTGAAGTGGCAGCAGTCGTCGATGTAGAGCGTCTCGGCGACGTCGACGAAGGCGAGCGAGAGGTCGTGGAACGACTCGCCCGCGGCGGCGAGGCGCGCGCCCGCCTCGCGCAGTTTCGGGTAGCCGAGCTGCACGCTCGCGCGGTAGGGATGGTCGGCGCGCCACGCCTTCGCCCGCTCCTCGTCGGTCAGCTTCTTCGAGCCGTCGACGTACTGGTTGGGCTGGAGGAAGTGGAAGTAGCGGATCGAGTGGGCGGCGCAGAGCTCGCGCAGCAGGGTCGAGCTGCTCTCCCACGTCGCGACGAGGTCGTCCATCACCGCGGGCGCGTCGCCCGGCACGTAGGCCGGCCCCTGCGTCAGGTAGGAGGCCGTCGTCGACGGCCGGTCGCGCAGCTGCGCGATCGCCTCGTCCTGCGCGCGCTCGAGCTGCCGGTCGCGCGCGCGCCAGAGGAGGTTCGCCGCGGCCGACCAGCGCGTCGCGCCGCCCTCCATCGCCGCGGCCCACTCGACCCGTTCGCTGCCGGCGACCGCGAGCTTGCCGAGCGTGAAGCGCGTCGCCGGGTCGGGCAGCCGCTCGGCGCGCGCGGCCCAGCGGCGCGGATAGGCGGGGAACGTGCCGAGCTTCGCGTTCTCGTGCGCGTGGAGCGCGATCTCGTTGAAGCCGTCGATCGCCACGATCAGGTCGAGCTCGGCCCGCAGCGAGAGGAGCCACGTGAGCGCGATCAGCGGCTGCGGCTGCTTCCAGCCGCCCGCGGCGGCGACGACGAAGCGCACCTCGCGGCCGCGCGCGATCGGCAGCGCGCGAATCGCCGCGGCCAGCCGCTCGCGGCCGTCGTCGGCGAACATGTAGGCGACCGAGCCGCCGAAGATCCCGACCCAGAGCGCGTCGGGCGAGCGGCGCGGCCGCTCGAACGAGCACTCCTCGATCCGCATCGGCGCGGCCGGGTCGCGCCCGCCCTTGCCCTGGTTCACGTCGAGCGCGTAGCCGAGGTAGGGGTGGATCACCTCGGGGTGCTCGGCGGTCCGCAGCGCCGCCGCGCCGCGGAAGGTGTCGGCGAGCTGCTTCGCGTCGCGTCGCGCGCGCCGTTCGGCCGCGAGGCGCTCGAAGGTGAACGGCTCGCCGTCGAGCACGCGGAAGCAGAGGCGCGCGCCGCCTTCCAGCAGCGCGGCGAGCAGCGCCAGCAGCAGCGCGGCGAAGCCGAGGCGGCGGGCGCGGCTGCGCGCGGGACGGCCCATCGCGTCAGCTCACGGCTGCTTCAGCGGTTCGAGCTCGACCCGGCGGAACTGGCACGCCGCCCCTTCCGCCTGCAGCGCGATCTGCCCCGCCTTCGCGGTGCAGTGGCTGCCGGCGTTGACCAGCACGCCGTTCACGAAGACGACGATCGTGTCGCCGCGGCACTCGATCACCATCGTGTTCCACTCGCCCGGCGCCTTCTCCGAGTCGTCGGTGAGGTTGACGATGCGGCGCCGCTTCGAGCCGTCGACGCCCCATTCGGCGCGCGGCCCGCGGCGCGCCTCCATGTCGGGCACCGCGACGTCCTCGCCGATGCACCAGAAGTCGCCGGCGTTGCCGACGTGGAGCTGGCACTCGATCGACTGCGGGAACATGCCGTAGAGGCGGCGCGGCGTGGAGGAGTGGACGAGGACGCCGCAGTTGCCGGGTTCGCCGGGCCAGCGCCACTCGACGGTGAGCCGGTAGTCGTGGAACGAAGCGTCGGTGATCAGGTGGCCTTCGGGCTTGCCGCGGCTGACCAGGATCCCGTCCTCGACCGCGAACGACGGCTCGACCGCGGCGCCGCCGTCGGCCGCCGGCACGTCGGCGTGCCAGCCGGCGAGGCTCTTCCCGTCGAAGAGCGCGACCGCGCCGTCGCCCGACGTCGAACTGCAGCCGGCCGTCGCGAGGAGCGCGGCGACGAACGGGACGGCGAGGCGGCGCGCGGCGTGGGGCGTTTCCATGGGGGCGCGATTCTGCGTCGCGCCGCGCTCCGGCGCCACCTTCCGCTCGCCGCGGTCCGCGGCGGCGCGGCTCAGCGCGTCGAGAGCGCCTCGGGTCCGAGGACGGCGACGACGACGCGGTCGCGCCCCTGCTCCTTCGCGGCGTAGAGCGCGCGGTCGGCGGCGTCGCGCAGCTCCTCCTTGGTGGCGACGGCGGCAGCGGTCGGAGCGAAGGCGGCGCCGATCGACGCGGTCGCGTGCACCTCGACGCCCCCGGGCCGGGCGACGTGGAGCGACGCGATCGCCGCGCGCAGCCCTTCCGCGCGCGCCTCGAGCACGACGCTGCTGCCGGCCGGCACCACGCAGCAGAACTCCTCGCCGCCGTAGCGCGCGATGAGCTCGCCGTCGCGGCGCGACGCCTGGAGCGCGCGGCCCATCGACTGCAGCAGCTCGTCGCCGGCCTGGTGGCCGTGGCGGTCGTTCACCTGCTTGAAGAGGTCGAGGTCGATCATCACGACGCCGAGCGGACGGCCCGCCGCGCGCGCCGACTCGAAGAGCTCGGCGTAGCGCGCCTCGAGCGTGCGGCGGTTCGGCAACCCGGTGAGGCCGTCGAGCGCGGCGAGGTCGGCGAGCTCGCGGCGGCTCGCCTCGAGCGCGTCGGCCTCGTGCGCCAGTCCGAGGGAGAGCCGCACCAGCAGCTGGCCCGTCTTCACCTGGAGCTCCTCGATCGCGCGCGGGTCGCCGAGCTGCAAGTCGAAGGCGGCGGCCGCCTGCCGCAGCCCGGCGCGCACCTCCTGCAGCAGCTTGCCGAGCTCCTCGCCGTCGCAGCCGAGCTCGCTCGTGAGCCGGTCGTTCAGCCACGCGAGGTCGCGCGACAGCGGCGTGTCGTCCTTGCCCGAGACGTCGTGGCGCAGGCAGCGCGAGAACGCCGCGGCGAGCTCCATCAGGTGCGTCACCTTGCGGATCGGCTCCGGCGTCGTCTCCGGCAGCGCGTCGGGGCGGTGGTGGTAGGCGACGGCGGTCGTGACGAGGTCGGGCACGCCCCAGCGCTTCAGCAGGTGGGCGCCGAGCTCCATGTGGTCGGCGCCGAGGAGCGCGCGCTCCATCTCGGCGCCGTCGTCGCACTTGCCGCGGCTGGCGCTGGCGATGTAGTCGTACTTCGCGGGCCACGCCTGGCGGCCGGCGAGGATGCCGAGGTCGAGCAGGAGCCCGGCCACGAAGCAGTCGTCCTGGAGGCGCGGCAGGAAGCGCGCGGCGAGGAGGCGCGCGGCGACCGCGGTCGCGAGCGAGCCGCGCCAGAACTCGACGTAGTCGAAGCCGCCGTCGTGCGACGAAGGCGGGCGCACCAGCGAGAAGCTGAGCGCCATCACCTGCACCGAGCGCAGCCCCAGCGTCATCAGCGCCTGCTTGATCGTCGTCACCTTGCGCGCGCCGAAGAGCGGCGTGTTGGCGACGCGCAGGATCTTCGAGACGATCGCCGGATCGCGCGCGATCACGGCCGCGACCTGGTCGACGTCGACGTCGTCGCGCTGAGCGAGCGCGAGGAGCTCGAGCGCGACGGCGGGGGGCGTCGGCAGCCGTTCGGCGCTGGCGACGAGCAGGTCGAGGTCTGCGGCCAAGGGACTCTCTCCTGGGCGGCGGTCGGTCCTGGCTCCGCAGCCCGACCCCCTTTCGGACGGAGAAGAGCCGCAACTTTCGCCCCGAGGCGCCCCGGGAAGCCGTGCCCGTGGCGAACCACCCCGTCCGCGCTACGCTCGCACCTCGTCGCTCCGCGCCGATCGCGGGCAGCAGAGGACGAGAAGGAGCCTCCCATGGCCGAGACGCAGCAGCAGATGGCGCAGCCGACCGCCGAGCACCAGAAGATCACGGCGATGGCCGGCAAATGGAAGGTCGATTGCTCCTTCTACATGGATCCGTCGCAGCCCCCGATGAAGTGCGCCGCCGTCGAGGAGTTCGAGGCGGTCGGCCCCTTCTGGGTCGTGAGCAAGTACCAGGCGGACTTCATGGGCATGCCGTTCCTCGGCCGCTGCACGCTCGGCTACGACCCGCACCGCAAGGTCTGGACGTCGACCTGGGTCGATTGCATGTCGCCGGTCCTCTTCAGCTTCACCGGCAACATGAAGGGCGACACCCTCGTCATGACCGGCGAGGCGTGGAGCTGCCGCAGCAACGCGCCCGCCAAGTTCCGCACGACGAACCAGGCGAAGGGCAAGGACGCCTGGATCATGGAGATGTTCGAGACGCTGCCGAACGGCGTCGAGGCCAAGATGATGCGGATGGAATACAAGCGGGCGTGAGCGGGGCGGCGCGGCCGCCGGCGTGAGGAGCACCCGATGCAGTGCACGCTCTTCCATGACATCGGCCGCGCGGGTGCCGTCGCGCTCGTCGCCATCGCCGGCGCGAGCGACGCGCGCGCGGCCGACTGGTGGGTCGACCAGGCGTACGCCAACTGCGCCTCGTCGAACGGCAGCCAGGCGCAGCCCTACTGCACGATCGGCGCCGCCGTCGCCGTGGCGGTCGACGGCGACACGATCTGGATCCTGCCGGGCACCTACGCCGAGTCGCTCGTCGTCACGGCCGACCTCTCCTTCGTCGGGACGCAGGGCGCGGCGGCGACGGCGATCGACGGCGGCGACACGGTGCGCGTGATGAAGGTCAGCGGCGCGACCGTGTCGCTCTCCGGTCTCACGATCCAGTACGGGAACGGGAGCAACCCCTCCGAGCCGGGCGGCGGGATCCATGCGGTCATGGCGAGCGTCACGCTGCTCGACTGCGACCTGCGCTTCAACCGCTGCGGGCTCTGCTGCGACCAGTCGTCGCTCGTGATGAGCGGCTGCACCGTGGCCGACAACTGGACGGTCTCATCGGCGCCGGGCGGCGGCCTCCTCGCCTACTCGAGCTCGCTGCTGTCGGTCGCCGACTGCCTCTTCGAGCGCAACAGCGCCTACGACGGCGGCGCGATCTGCGCGACCGGCTTGTCGGGCTGCACGATCGAGCGCTGCACCTTCCGGAGGAATCACGCGAAGGGGTACGGCTACAACGCCGGCCAAGGCGGGGCGCTGGTGGGAGAGGGCGTGACGCTGGTCGACTGCCTCTTCGACACGAACACCGCGGAGTCGGTGCAGTTCGGCCCCAACGGTTTCGGCGGCAACGGGGGCGCCGCGCTGCTGGGCGGAACCTGCAGCCTGGTGCGCTGCCGTCTCGTCGCGAACGTCGCGGATTGGACCTGGGGCCAGTCGGTCGGCGGCGCCATCTACCTCACGAACGCGACCGTCGACCTCCTCGACTGCGAGCTGGTCGAGAACGGCTGCGGCTCGAGCATCGCCGGCAGCGGCGGCTACGGCGGCGGCCTCTTCGTCCAGAGTGGATCGAAGGCGACGCTGCGGCGCTGCACCGTCGCCGGCAACCGCGCCGACGGCAGCGGCACGGTCACGGTCGGCGGCGCGGGCGGCGGGATCCTCGCGTACGGCACGGTGCCCGTGAAGCTGCGGCAGACGATCGTCGCGGGCAACTCGGCCGCCAACGCCAACGGCGCGACCGACGTCGACCTCGCCTTCGTCACCACGCTCGATTGGAACGTCATCGGCGACTCGGAGGGGAAGCTGCCGTCGGGCAGCGGCCCGCACGACCTGCTCGACGTCGACCCGCTCTTCGTCGATCCCGCGAACGGCGACTGGTCGCTCCAGCCGACCTCGCCCGCCGTCGAGACGGGCGATCCGACGATCCCGCTCGGCGGCATGGACGGCGCGCTCGGCTCGCGCGTGGTCGACGGCGACCTCGACCGCACCCTCGTGATCGATCGCGGCGCACGGGAGTTCAGCCACGTGCGGCTCGCCGTGACCGGCACCTTCGCGCCGGGCGGCACGATCACCGTCGACACCAGCGGCACGGCCGGCCTTGCCGTTTTCCTGTTCGCGGGCACCGGCCGATCGGAGCTCGCCTTCAAGCCCTACGGCTCCCTCTTCGTCGACCTGAACCAACCCTACGACCTGGTGGGTTGGGGCGTGATCCCGAGCTCGGTGCCGGTGGCGATCGACCCCGCGCTCGCGGTGCCGCTGACCCTCCACGTGCAGGCCGTCGCCCTCTCCGGTCGCGCCGGTAACCTCTCGAACCTCGTCTCCTTCACGATCGAGTGAGCGCGATCGAAGGGACGCCGCTGCGAGGAGCCCTTCGATGAAGCTCGTGCTGCCCGTCGCCGTGGCCGTCGCGGGAGCCGCCGCCGCGGCGACCTTCGCGCCGAGCGATCCGCCGACCTTCGCCGGCGACGTGGCGAAGATCATCTTCGACAACTGCACGTCGTGCCACCGGCCCGGCGAGGTCGGCCCCTTCCCGCTGATGAACTACGAGGACGTGCGCAAGCGCGGCAAGACGATCGACCGCGTCGTCTCGAAGCACGTGATGCCGCCGTGGCATCCGGTCGAGGGGAACGGCGAGTTCGCCGACGAGCTCGCCCTCTCGCCGCGCGAGATCGAGACGATCGAGGCGTGGGTCGCGGCGGACATGCCGGAGGGCGACCGCAAGCGGACGCCGCCGCTGCCGAAGTTCACGCAGGGGTGGCAGCTCGGCGAGCCCGACGTCGTCGTGAAGATGCCGAAGGGCTACGACGTGCCGGCGGGCGGCCCCGACATCTACCGCAACTTCGTCGTGCCGATGGGCTTCAAGGAGGAGCGCTGGCTCACCGCGATCGAGGTGCGACCGAGCGCGCGCGCGGTGCTCCACCACATCCTCTTCTTCCTCGACGAGACGGGCGAGGCGCGCCAGCTCGACGCGAAGGACGGCAAGCCGGGCTTCCGCAAGCAGCTCTCGGGCGGCGAGAACCAGCTCCTCGGCGCCGACACCGCGGGCCTCGGCGGCTGGGCCGTCGGCGGCATGCCGCGCCACCTTCCGCTCGACCTCGCGCGCCGGATCCCGAAGGGCGCCGACCTCGTGCTGCAGAGCCACTTCCATCCGTCGGGCAAGGCGGAGACGGAGCAGACGGTGCTGGGCCTCCACTTCGCCAAGCAGCCGCCGAAGCGGACGATGGCGAACCTGCAGATGCCGCCGCTCTTCGGCGTCGCGGCCGGCCTCGACATCCCGGCCGGCGAGAAGGCGTTCCAGCTCAAGGACTCGTTCGAGCTGCCGGTCGCCGCGCAGGCGGTGATGGTCGGCGGCCACGCCCACCTGCTGGCGAAGGACATGCACCTCTGGGTCACGCGGCCCGGCGAGGAGCGCGACTCGATCTTCTGGATCGACGCTTGGGACTTCGACTGGCAGAACCACTACGCCTACCGCGAGCCGGTCGAGCTGCCGGCCGGCACCAAGGTCGAGATCGAGATCACCTACGACAATTCGTCGGAGAACCCGAACAACCCGGCGAACCCGCCGCAGCGCGTGCGCTGGGGCGAGGAGACGACCGACGAGATGGGGAGCATCTCGCTCCTGATGGTCGCCGCGAAGGAGGAGGACGCGGCCGAGCTGCAGGCGGCGCTGCGCCGCTACCGGATCGCGTCGATGGCGCGCGGAGCGCGGAAGTCGGCGGGCGGCGGCGGGCTGCTCGCGGGCATGGCGGAGCAGGTGAAGCGGCTCGACGCCAACAAGGACGGCCGCATCTCGAAGGACGAGATCCCGGCGCAGTACCGCGGCATGGTGGGACGGCTCGACACCAACGGCGACGGCGACATCGACGAGGACGAGCTCTCCGCGCTGACGGGCGAGGAGCCGAAGAAGAAGAAGGGCGCGCCCGAGCAGGCGGGCGGCGAGGCGCCGGGCAGCGGCCCGAAGGTCGCGGCGGCGGACGGCGGCGCCTGCTGGCCGCTCGATACGCGCGACCGGCTGGGCAACGTCGTGATCTTCACGACGGTCGATTGTCCAATCGCCAATGGCTACGCGCCCGAGATCGAGAAGCTGCGGACCGACTACGCCGGCAAGCCGCTGCGCTTCTACGTCGTCCACGTCGATCCCGACACGACGGCCGCGGCGGCGCAGGCGCACGCGAAGGAGTACGGCATCGGCGCGACGCTGCTGCTCGACCCGAAGCAGGAGCTGGCGAAGAAGCTCGAGATCAAGGTGACGCCCGAGGTCGCGCTCATCGCGAACGGCGGCAAGGTGGTCTATCGCGGCCGCATCGACGACCAGTGGGGCGATCTCGACAAGCGCCGACCCGAGCCGACGAAGCGCGACCTGCGTCTCGCGATCGACGCGCTCCTCTCCGGCAAGACGGTCCCGACCGCGCGCACGAAGGCGATCGGCTGCGACCTGCCGGAACTTCCGCGCGGCGAGTAGCCGCCGCGCGATCGCGCCATCCCGCTCCGCTCGCGTGCGACGGCGCGCGTGCGTGAAGTTCGTGCGTCTGCAACGGATGCACGGACTCCTCGCGCGCGGCTGCGCCCGCGGGAACTCCCCGACTCCTCCGGGGAGGCGCGCGAGGCGCCCGGCACCGCCGTTGCAGAGACGGACCGCGGTGGCCGGTCAAGAACGAGGGGACGCGAGACGATCCGTTTCCCTGCACCGCATGGGGTCGAGGAGCGCGCACGAGTGAGATCCATCGTTGCAGGGCTGTTGGCGGCGTCGTCGCTGGCGGCCGCGGGTTGCGGAGGCGGGAGCGCGAGCATGAGCGGAGCGTCGGCGAGCGTGCCGACGATCGCGCTGATCACGCCGACCGGACAGCAGCCGATCGCCGGCATGACGGCGATCTCGGCGGACGTCCACGACGACCACGGGATCGCGAGCGTCCAGTTCCTGCTCGACGGCGCGCCCGTCGGGCCGCCGTTCGTCGCGCCGCCGTGGCGTCTCGACTGGGACTCGACGTCGGTCGCGGACGGCGACCATGACTTCGCGGCGACGGTCGTCGACGTCGACGCGCTCTCGCGCACGTCGAAGAAGGTGGTCGTCAACGTCCACAACTCGACGCTCGCCCCGCTGCTGGTCGCGGCGACCTACCTCGGCGGCGGCGACATCGACTCGGTGCGCGACGTGAAGGTCGACGCGCAGGGCTACGTCTACGTCGTCGGCGGCACCGCGTCGCCCGACTTCCCGGCGACGTCGGGCGCCTACGACACGACCTTCAACGGCACCAACGACGCCTACGTCGCCAAGTTCACCCCCGACGGCGGCGCGCTGGTCTTCGCCACCTACCTCGGCGGCCCCGGCTACGACCGCGCCTACGCGGTCGAGGTCGACGGCGCCGGCGCGATCTTCGTCGCCGGCCGCGCCGACGACGGCTACCCGACGACGAACGGCGCCGTGCAGGAGCAGTTCGGCGGCGACGTCAACCCGAGCTCGAAGTACGGGCCGCAGGACGGCTTCGTCACGAAGCTCTCGGCCGACGGCTCGACCGTGATCTGGAGCACCTACTTCGGCAACGACGACGGCTCGATCTGCCGCGACGTCGCGATCGACGCGGCGGGGAACGCCTACGTCGTCGGCTCGCCCGACCGGCCGCACTGGGCCGTCACGCCGGGTGCGTTCGACACGACGTTCGCCGGCGGCGAGGGGATCGTCGCCAAGATCTCTTCCGACGGCTCGACGCTGGTGTGGGGCTCCTACTTCGGCGGCGCCAGCACCGACGGCGGCACGCCGTCGGTGCGCGTCGCGAGCGACGACTCGGTCTGGGTGCTCGGCTCGTCGCAGTCGAACGACTTCCCGGTCACGGCGGGCTGCTACCAGGCGAACCGCGCCGGCCTGCTCGACGCGGTCGTCCTCCACGTCGCGGCGAACGGCGCGTCGCTGATCGGCGCCACCTACTTCGGCGGCAGCGGCACGGAGTACTCCGAGACGCACGGCCTCTGGATCGACGGCGACGGCGAGGCGGTGGTCGTCGGCACGACCTCGTCGCACGACCTCCCGTTCGTGCCGGCCTCGATCCCGCCGTCGTTCCAGCCGAACTACGGCGGCAGCGGCGGCGCGGGGACCGGCGCCGGCACCGACTACGCGCACGACGGCTACGTCGCGCGGATCTCCGCCGACTGCAAGACGCTGCGCGCCTTCACCTACTTCGGCGGCTCGCACGGCGAAGGGGTCGAGGGCGTCGCGGTCGACGCGAACGACGAGGTCGTCTTCTCGGGCGCGACCTACTCCGACGACTTCCCGCTCAGCGGCGACGGCTTCCAGAACGTGCGGGCGGGGGGATCCGACCAGTTCATCGTGATCCTCTCGGCCGACCTCTCGACCCTCGTCTACTCGACGCTGTGCGGCGGCGGCGACGACGACGAGGGGCGCTCCTTCGCGCTGGCGCCCGACGGCTCGCTGGTGGGGGCCGGCTCGGCCGACTCGGACGACTGGCCGACGCTCCATGGCGTCTTCCAGGAGGGGTTCGGCGGCCTCCCGCAGGATGCCTGCTGGTTCAAGATCGTGCAGTGATCGCGCGGCCGGCGGCGGAAGGCCGGCGAGAGGGCTACGATCCCGCGCTCCCCTGATTGGAGTCGCGCGATGCGTCTGCTCGGAATCCTCGGTCTCGCCGCGTCGCTGGCCGTTCCGGGACGCGCGGAGGCGCAGCAAGCGCAGCCGCCGTTCGTGCCGCTCTTCGACGGGAAGTCGCTCGACGGCTGGCGCGCGAACGAGTCGCCCGACTCCTTCAAGGTCGTCGGCGGCGAGATCGTCGTCCACGGCGCGCGCGCCCACCTCTTCTACGTCGGCCCGGTCGCGCAAGCGCAGTTCCGCAACTTCGAGCTCGAGGTCGAGGCGCAGACCAAGAAGGGGGCGAACAGCGGCGTCTTCTTCCACACCCGCTTCCAGCCCGACGGCTGGCCCGCCGCCGGCTACGAGGCGCAGGTCAACTCGACGCACGGCGACGAGATCAAGAGCGGCAGCCTCTACGGCGTCGTGAAGGTGAACCCGGCGCCGACCGTCGACGACCAGTGGTTCACGATGAACGTCCGCGTCGTCGGCCGCCGCGTCACGATCAAGATCGACGGCAAGACGGTCGTCGACTATCTCGAGCCCGCCGACGTCACGGGCGAGCGGCGCCTCTCGCGCGGCACCTTCGCCCTGCAGGCGCACGATCCCGAGAGCGAGGTGCACTACCGCGCCGTGCGCGCGCGGACGCTGCCCGACGGCGACGGCCCGCCGCTGACGCGCGCCGACCGCGTCTCGCTCCGCCGGAACCTGCCGAACTGGTGGCAGCGGATGGACTTCGGCCCCTTCGTCACGAGCGTCGTCGACGTCGCGCCCGATCGCAGCGTCCCGAAGGGGATCACGATCGAGCTCTCGCCCGACCGCACGGCGTCGCTGACGTTCGACACCGATCTCCTCTGCGCGGCGGCCGGCTGGGCCGGGCCGCTCCAGCTTGTCGGGACGCCCTACGACGGCGCGCACGGACCGCAGCCGCGCCTCGGCGGCGACGCCTGGTTCGTGAACGGCGAGTCGGCCGGCTGGGCGCACGACGGCAACCACCTCGACCAGCGGGCGATCCGCTCCGGCCCGATGCCGAAGTCGCGCGGCCGCTATCTCGGCCTCTCGCGCCACGGCGACGACGTCGTGCTCCGCTACCAGGTGGGCGACGCGACGATCCTCGAGCAGCCGGCCTTCGAGCGGCACGACGGCGTGCGCTCGATCACGCGCAGCTTCGAGATCGCGAAGGCGAACCACCCGCTCTCGCTCCTCGTCTGCGAGCACCCGGGCGCGACGATCGAGCTGCGCGACGGCGGCCGCGTCGCGTCGATCGCGCCGGCGCCCGTCCTGCCGGCCGTCGCGACCGATCGCGTGCTGGTGGTGGTCGACCGCACCGACGGCGACTGGAGCGACCTCGCGATGGGCGCGCCCGCGAAGGGCGACCTGCTCGACCCGGCGCGCACGCCCGCCGCGACGATCCGCGCGGTCGAGGGCTTCTCGCCGGTCCATCCGCACAGCGGCCTCGCCGGCCCCGACCTCCCGCCGCTCGCCGACGGCGCGCTGCAGGAGAAGAGCGACGATCCCGGCCACTCCGTCTTCTTCGACGACCACGTCGGCCGCGTCCACGTCGACCTCGGCGCGGCGCAACGGATCGCGCGGATCAACACGTACAGCTGGCATCGCGCCGACCGCGCGCCGCAGAAGTTCGCGCTGTGGGGGAGCGCGGCCGACGCCGCCGACCCGAAGGCCGAGGACCCGGCCGCCGCCGGCTGGACGAAGGTGGCCGACGTCGACTCGACGAAGCTCGGCGACGGCGGCAAGCACGGCTCGACCATCGCCAACCTCGCCGGGATCGTCGGCGCGTACCGCCACCTCCTGCTCGTGCTGCCGGTCAATCGCGTCGAGCAGGGGACCTTCCTCGGCGAACTCGACCTCTTCGTCGAGGGCGACGCGCTGCCGGCGCTGAAGGAGCCGCACGGCGTCGGCGACCGCCGCCCGCTCGCGGTCGCGCTGACCGACGCGCCGCAGGGCGCGAAGCTGGTGCGCGACGGCGCGCGCCTGCGCTGCGAGCTGCCGGCCGCCGCGCTGCCGTGCAAGCTGAAGGTCGCCCTCTCGCGCGAGGTGGCCGACGCGCGCCTCGCCGCGTTCGCCTCGCTCCCGCGCGCGACCGCGCTCGAGCCGCTGACGAAGGGCGGCCCGTCGCTGTGGCCGGAGCGTCTCACGGTGCAGGGGACGAAGGATCCGGGCACCGCCGCCTACGTCGTCGACGACGTGCCGGTGCCGTTCGACAACCCGTGGGACGCGTCGATGCGGATCGGCGGCTTCGACTTCTTCGCCGACGGCACGCGCGCCGCGCTCTCGACCTGGAACGGCGACGTCTGGCTCGTCACGGGCCTCGGCGGCGAGTTCGGGGCGATCACCTGGAAGCGCTTCGCCGCCGGCCTCTTCGAGCCGCTCGGCCTGCGCATCGTCGACGACGTGATCTACGTGAACGGCCGCGACCAGATCACGCGGCTGCGCGACCTCGACGGCGACGACGAGGCCGACGCCTACGACTGCTTCAACAACGACGTCTTCACCACGCGCAACTTCCACGAGTTCTCGTTCGACCTGCAGACCGACGCCGCCGGCAACTTCTACTTCGGCAAGGCGGGCCCGGTCCGGCCGGGCGGCCGCGGCTTCGACGCGATCGTCCCGCACAACGGCACGATCCTGAAGCTCAGCAAGGACGGCAGCCGGCTCGACATCTACTCGTCGGGACTGCGCGCGCCCAACGGCATCGGCGTCGGGCCCGACGGCCAGGTGACGGCAGGCGACAACGAAGGGACGTGGGTGCCGCACTGCAAGCTGCACTGGCTCTCGCCCGGCAGCTTCCAGGGCGTCGTCGACACGGCGCACGCGTCGCCGAAGCCGGTCGACTACAACAAGCCGCTCTGCTGGTTCCCGATGGGCGTCGACAACTCGGGTGGCGGCCAGGTCTGGGTCACCTCCGACAAGTGGGGCCCGTTCGCCGGCGAACTGCTCCACCTCTCCTACGGCCAGAGCTCGATCTACGTCGTGATGAAGGAGTCGGTCGAGGGGCAGGTGCAGGGCGGCGTCTTCCGGCTGCCGGTCACGCTCGGCTCGAGCGCGATGCGGGCGCGCTTCAACCCGCGCGACGGCCAGCTCTACGTGAGCGGGCTCAAGGGTTGGCAGACCAACGCCGCGCGCCTCACCGCGTTCCAGCGCGTCCGCTTCACCGGCGCGCCGGTCCGCATGCCGCGCCGCCTCGCCGCGTGCGAGGGCGGGCTGCTGGTCGAGTTCACGACGCCGCTCGCGCCGACGCTGGCGAACGACGTGCAGAGCTACGCCTACGAGCAGTGGAACTACGTCTGGGGCCCGATGTACGGCTCGCCCGAGGTCTCGGTGCGCGCGCCCGACGCGAAGCTCGTCGAGAGCGCGCTCGCGTCGGAGCAGTCGAGCTACCAGGTGCACGACAAGGTCGCGGTCACGGGCGCGCGCCTCGTCGACCCGAAGACGGTCTTCGTCGCGATCTCCGACCTGCGGCCGGCGATGCAGGGCCACCTGAAGGTCGACCTCGAGAGCGAGGACGGGCAGGAGATCGTCTTCGACCTCTGGCACACCATCCACAACCTCGGCGCGAAGCCGCAGCGGCTCGAAGGGTCGGGCGCGCAATGATCCTGGGGCGTGGCGCGGTTGCGGGCGGCGCGCTCGCGGCGACGCTGCTCGCCGGATCGCTCGCCTTCGCGCCGGCGCAGGAGTCGGCGAAGGAGGCCGCGCCGGCCGCGGCGCGTCCGGCCGGGCTCGTCTGCACGATCGAGCCGGCGCGCGGCGGCGGCCTCGTCGAGAGCGACGCGCGCCTCGCCGATCGCGTCGCGTTGCACGTCGCGGCGGGCGAGCCGGCGAGCGACCTCGTGGCGGCCGGCCGCTTCCGCGCGACGTGGCGCGGCGCGCTGCAGCTCGACCTGCGCAGCAAGCTCCGCTTCGCGGCGCGCGGCCGCGGTCGCGCGAAGCTCTCGATCGGCGGGCAGGTCGTCTTCGAGGGCGGCGGCGACGGCGCGCTCGACGTCGCGTGCGAGGAGACCCGTTTCCCGCAGGGCGTGAACGAGCTCCTCTTCGAGTATTCGAGCCCCGCCGACGGCGAGGCGACCGTGCGCCTCCTCTGGTCGGGCCGCGGCTTCGACTGGGAGCCGATCCCGCCGGCGCTGCTGAGCCATGCGGCCGAGCAGGAGCCGAAGGAGTCGTTCGAGCGCCGCGCCGGCCGCGAGCTCTTCGCGCAGCGGCGCTGCTTCGCGTGCCATCGGCCCGAAGGCGAGGCGGCCACGCGCCTCGCGCAGGAGGGGATGCCGGAGCTCGCGGCCGACGCGCCCGACCTGCGCGACGCGGGCGCGCGGCTGCGTCGCGACTGGATCGCCCACTGGGTCGTCGCGCCGAGAGCGTTGCGGCCGCAGGCGCGCATGCCGCGGCTGCTCGGCGCCGGCGATCTCGCGGCCCATCTCGCGGTGGGCGACGCGCGCGCGCTCGACCTCGCGGCGTACTTGGCGACGCGTGGCGCGCAGACGGGCGGCGGCGCGGAGGGCGCGGCCGCGATCGATCCGGCGCGCGCGGCGGAGGGCGGCCGCCTCTTCGCGCAGCTCGGCTGCATCGGCTGCCATTGGCGGCCCGACGCGCCGGCGACGGCCGATGCATTCGAACGCGTGCCGCTCCACCACGTCGCGTGGAAGTGGCAGCCGGCGGCGCTCGTCGCTTTCCTGCGCGCGCCGGCGGCGCTCGATCCGTGGATCCGGATGCCCGACCTCCACCTGAGCGAGGCCGAGGCGGGCGCGCTCGCGGCGTTCCTGCTCGACCGTTCGGCGCGCCACGCGCCGCCCGCGACGCCCGCAGGAGGCGACGCGTTGCGCGGCGAGGAGCTCTACGCGCAGCTCGGCTGCGCCCGCTGCCACGAGCGCGCGGTCGCGAAGGGCTCGCCGCCGACCTTCACCGCGATCGCCGCCGCCGACTGGAAGGCGAAGGGGTGCGCCGCCGAGCCGGACGCGCGCGATGCCGCGTGCCCCGACTTCGAGCTCGCGGCAGGCGAACGCGCCGCGCTCCAGCGCTTCGGCGCGCGCGGCCTCGCGACGCTGCGGCTGCGCAACGACGCCGACGCCGCCGACCGCGCGCTGCGCGAGCTGCAGTGCGTCGCGTGCCACACGATCGGCGCGCAGCGCGACCGCTGGCAGTCGCTGGTCGTCGAGACCGCCGACCTCGTCGCCGACGCGAAGAAGCCGGAGCTCGACCAGGCGCGGCCGCCGCTGACGTGGGCGGGCGAGAAGCTCCACAGCGACTGGATCGAGCGGCTGCTGTCGAAGGGCGTCGAGCCGCGCACGCGGCCGTGGCTCGAGGCGCGCATGCCGTCGTTCCCGGCGCGCGCGACGCTGCTGGCGCGCGGGCTCGCGGCGCGCGACGGCTTCGCGCCGAGCGCGTCGCTGCGCGAGGCGCCGAAGTCCGACGCGGAGGGCGCCGCGGCGAAGCAGCTCCTCTTCGAGAAGGGCTTCGCCTGCGACGCCTGCCACGAGGTGGGCGACGCGCCGGCGCGCTCGCGCTTCGAGTTCGGCGCGCCCAACCTCGCCCACTCGCACGCGCGCATCCGTCCCGACTACTACCGCCGCTGGATGGCGAACCCGATGCGCGTCGAGCCGTCGTCGAAGATGCCGGTCTACGCCGGCGACGACGGCAAGTCGCCCTTCCTCGACGTGCTCGACGGCGACCTGCCGCGCCAGTTCGAGGCGATCCGCCTCTGGCTCGCGGAGCTAGCGACCGGCGGGCGCTGAGGCCGGTGCGGCCGGCGGCGACGCCGGTGCGGGCCGGACGACGCTGTAGACGCCGCCCGTGATGCGCCATCCCTCCGCGGTGCGGACGAGCTGGAGTGCGTCGACGCCGGTGTGGGTGAGCGTGCCGTCGACCGAGAAGGCGTAGGCGCCGAAGACGGTCGCGAGGTCGCCGTCGATCCGCACCGTCGGCTCTTCGGTGAACCACTCGCGCAACTTCGACGTTCCGCCGCCGAGCGTGTCGAGGAAGGCGCGCGTCGACGTGGCGCGCGGCGCAGCCCCGCCGCCGACCGAGACGAAGACTCCGTCGGGCAGCAGCGTCCGCTCCGCTGCGGCGACGTCGCGCGCCGCCATCGCGTCGAAGAGCGCCTGCACCGCGGCGACCGCGGCGCGCGCGTCGGGACTTTCGGGCGGCGCGACGGGCGCTTTCGTGGCGGCGCAGCCGGCCAGCGCGACGGCGAAGACGAGCGCGGCGCCGGCGCGCAGCCGGCGTGGCAGTCGAAGCGGGCGGGACATCGGCGGCTCCGGCGGGACGCGGGACGGCCGCCCATCCTCCCGCCTTCGGCGCGCGTCCGCTAGCTTCCCGCGCTTCCGCGACCCCGCCGCGCACGAAGGAGCTGTCCTTGATCCTCGCCACGATCGGCGTCCTGCTCTCGACCCTCGCCGCGCCGCAGTCCGAGCCGACGCCGCGCGAGTGGAACCAGCCGTGGGGCAACGCGGCGGGCACGTCGTTCGTCGATGTCGCGCCGCTGGCGTCGATGCCGAGCGAGAAGTGGCGGCTCGAGTCGACCGAGCTGCTGGCCGGCCCGATCGTGACCCAGCGGCGCCTCTTCGCGGCGGTGAAACTCGACGGCAAGGCGCAGCTCGTCGCGCTCGATCCCGACAGCGGCGCGAAGCTGGCGGCGGCGCCGCTCGACGCCGTCTCCGGTCCGCTCACGCTCGTCGGGGCCGACGGCCTCGTGCTGCTCTTCGACGCGAAGGCGGCGCACGGCTATCGCCTGTCGGGCGGCGCGCTCACGCTCGAGAAGAGCGTCGCCGGGTCGTTCCTCGGCCCGACGTGGGGCGGCGGCGTGCTGCTGGCGGGGAAGCCGGGCGGCGGCGTGCAGCAGCTCGACTGGAGCGGCGGCAAGGCGGTCGCGCTCGCGGCGAAGGGCGCCTCGCGGCCGAGCCTGCGCGGCGGCGTGGTCGCGACCTTCTCGGTCGAGGAGAAGGAGTCGAAGCTGGCGCTGCTGCGCTGGCCGGCGACCGTGTCGGGCGGCGCGATCAAGCTCGGCGCGCTGGAGACCGCGTGGAGCGGCGGCCTCATCGCGCCTTCGGCGACGGTGCCGCAGGCGGTGCTGGTGGGAGTGCCTGGCCGCGAAGCGACCGATTGGTGCGCGTGGTTCGGCGCCGGCGTCGGCGGCGGGATGGTCCGCAAGGCGGGGGTGCACGACCTCTCGTTCCAGGCGGCGCCGGCCGCGATGGGGTCGCGCCTCTACGGCTTCGACGCGAAGGAGCAGCTCGTCGAGCACGACGCGACGAGCGACGGCCACAAGGTGCTGGTGGAGAAGGCGGGGCTGCCCACCGGCGGCAAGCCCGGCGCGCCGTCGATCGCGCGCGACGTCCTCTACCTCGGCAACTGGGCGCTCGAGCTCGCGCGCAAGAAGGTGCTCTGGTGCAAGGCCGACCTCGACGTCGTTGGCGCGGTGGTGCCGGTGGCCGACGAGCGGATCGTCGTCGCGACGTCGCGCGGACGGCTCGTCGGCTACGGCCGCGCCGAGGCGGCGGCGGCGAGCGGCAAGCCGCGGATCCCCGCCGCGACGCCGACCGTGGTGCCGGGCAAGGAGCCGGGCCTGGTGCGCGCCGACGGGATCTTCGTGCCGGGCAAGGTCACGGCGCTGGAAGGCGGCCGCTGGAAGGTCGAGCCGAAGGGCGGCGCGGCGCAGGAGTACGACGCGGAGTGGGTCGCGCTGGCCGAGAGCGGCGACGCGCCGGGCAAGCGGACTGGCGAGGAGATCGCGCTGCACGGCGCGTGGTGGAAGGTGCTCGCGCCCGCGCACGCCGAAGGGCTCGTCCCCGCGATCGAGAAGTACCGCGACGCGAAGCTGGTCGACGAGGCGCGCGCCCTGCTCGAGGAGGCGAAGCGCTACGGCCTCGCGCCCGACCGCGCCGACGCGCTCGGCGCCTCGATCCCGGCCAAGGGCGGCGCGAAGGGGAAGGCGGCCAGCGACGCGAAGAAGGCGTGCGACGAGATCGTCTCCGACGTCCGCGACGCGAGCTGGAAGGCGTTCCGCGCCGGCGCGCGCTGGTGCGCCGAGCGGAACTCGAAGGTCGCGGCGAGCGTGCTGGCCGCCCGCGCCAACGAGCTGCGGCCCGAGGAGACCGACCTCGAGCTGATCGAGGACTGGGTGCCGTCCGACTTCCCCGAGCAGGCGGGGCTCGAGGAGCGCATCAAGGCGTGGCTCCTGTGGGCCGACGCGCTGCTGCCGTCGGGCGGCAGCTTCGCGACGATCGACGACGCGCTGCGCCGCCGCCTCTCCGTCACGAAGTTCAAGGAGGGCGAGGCGCTCGTCTTCCGGACGCGCAACATCCTGCTCTTCAGCCGCGAGAACGACCCGAAGGTGATCGGCCCGCTGCTGCAGCGCGGCGAGGCGACGATCCGCGCGCTCCAGAAGATCCTCGGCCCGAGCCCGCAGGGGCTCTCGCCGCTGACGCCGCTCGAGGTGCGCCTCTACCGGACCAAGGCCGAGTACCTCGCCGACGGCAGCTCGCCGCCGGTCTGGTCGGCCGGCTGCTACTCGCCCAACGACAAGACCTCGCGCTTCTACTCGTCGATGGGCGACCGCAAGAGCGACCCGGTGCAGCACACGCTCGAGGAGGTCTTCGCCCACGAGCTGACCCACCACTACACCGACCTGCGCTGGGTGCGCGAGGGCGGCGGCAAGGACCCCGGCAGCTACTGGATGGTCGAGGGCTTCGCGGAGTTCGTCGCCGGCCAGGCGCTCGAGATCGGCCGCATGGGCGACACCTTCGACGACGCCTCCGCCGAGGCGATCGACCGCTGCGCCGCCGTCGCGCGCATCGACCCGAGCCTGCTGCTCGACTTCCAGTCGTTCATCGACATCGATCGGGCGCGGTTCCACGGCGGCGAGCTCGAGGGGATGGTCGGCACCTTCAAGCTGAAGCACACGCTGAGCGAGACCACCGTCGACAAGCGTCTCCTCTTCTACGCGCAGGCCACCGCGCTCACCTTCTTCGTGATGAACCAATGCGGGGACGAAGGACGCGCCGCGTACGTGCGCTGGCTCGAGAGCGTCTACTCCGGCAAGCCGCTGCAGACGCCGTGGAAAGACCTCGGCATGGGCTCGCCCGGCGAGTGGAAGGGGAAGTTCGTGGCATGGCTGAAGGAGGCGTGAGGAGGGGAGGCGATTGCGGCACAGGGCGAATCTCTGACGGACGAAGCTGACGAGTGAGAGCGATCGCGGAGTAACTTCGAACGCGACGCGCGACAAGGTGAACCTGTCCAATTCCAAGTTAGACGGAAGGCGGGCGAGGTGGACGGCGACGACGACGAAATCGCGGAGCTGCGGAAACTCATTGCTCCTTCGATCGCGTTCATCGCGAACGAGACGCAACGGAAGGCCGTCGAGGCGCTCGTAATCCAGTCGTACAAAGATGTTCGCGCAGACACTGACCGCGCCATCAACAACATCGCGCGCGCGCTTGGGCTTCTGAATCTGCAACGACATCTCGTTGACCAAGAACCCGAGCAGGCTGGTTCACAGGGAGCGACGGACTTGCTCCGTGCGGTCGTGGTGTTCGCTCATGCAGCGCTTGAAGACCACCTTCGGACGCTTGCACAAAGGCTGTTGCCGTTCGCCTCACCGGCTGTGCTTGACCAAATCCCCCTCGACGTCCTGAGCGAGGGTAATCGTGCAGAGAAGTTCTTCCTTGGGAGACTCGCGCCGTTTAGGGACGCGAAGGTGCAGGATCTGATTTCACGATCAGTCGAATCGTACTTGAGCCGGTGGTCATTGTCCGCCGTTAGAGACATCGCATCACTGTTCGGGAAGCTTGA
>Ga0315910_10000233_pt1 | contig 61289 bp, 47 predicted proteins | sample EdamamesoilMG_FD_204470 | JGI IMG/M metagenome (GOLD analysis project Ga0315910, IMG submission 204470) | Garden soil microbial communities collected in Santa Monica, California, United States - Edamame soil | ecosystem: Environmental > Terrestrial > Soil > Garden | place: USA: California... | reverse complement strand
CACCTCCGTCACCGTCATTCCGGAAACGCCTATCTCGGACAGCGCAGCGCGCACGTCGTCGAGTTTGAAAGGCTTGATGATGGCGGTGACCAATTTCATTTCTTTTCTCCCAATTCTTTAGTGCCAGATCTTTCGATGCCTATTCTTTCGTGAACGTGGACGCCGGCATCGGCGAGCCATGATTGCAGTGCAGCTTCCGTGCCAGTATCCCGAAAGCCCAACATAGCGGCAATTTCGCTCTTGGGCCCCTGCGGGGTGAAAATCCTGGCACCAAATTGGCGCGGTGAATTCTGATCTGCCCAGCCTTGGTGCGCCAGTACTCCACTCTTATTAATAGCCCCCTCAAAACGCGGCATCATCCCACCCCTCATGTTTGCACCCATCGTCATCGTCGGAGGCGGCCAGGCGGCCGCGCAAGCGGTCGAAACCCTGCGTCGGAAAGGCCATGTCGGGCCGCTGGTGGTCATCGGCGAAGAAAACCTGCTGCCCTATCAACGTCCCCCGCTGTCGAAGAAGTACCTGGCCGGGCAGATGGACGCCGACCGGCTGCTGATCCGCCACGCCGATCACTACCACGAAAACGACATCGACCTGCACCTCGGCTACCCGGCGGTGAGCCTGGACTGCGCCGCGCATCGCCTGGAAGTCGCCGACGGTTCGCACTTTGAATACGAACGCCTGCTGCTGGCCACGGGTAGTCGGCCGCGGCTCCTGCCCGTTCCCGGCGCCGAACTGGTCGGCGTGCATTACCTGCGCACCGCGGCCGACGTCGACAGCCTGCGCGCGGAGTTCCAGCCCGGGCGGCACGCGGTGGTGGTGGGTGGCGGATACATCGGGCTCGAGGTCGCGGCAACCTGCCGGGAAACCGGGCTCGACGTGACGGTGGTGGAAGCCGAGGCGCGCGTCATGAGCCGCGTAGTGGCACCTGCGCTCTCATTTTTCTACGAGGCCGAACATGCCCGGCACGGCGTGCGCGTCCTGTGCGGTGCGCGGGTGGCCGAGCTGATTCCGGCGCCCGGACCCGCGGGCACTCAACGAGTCGCGGCCGTGCGGCTCACCGACGGGCGCGAAGTGCCGGCGGATTTCGTGCTGGTGGCGATCGGGGTGGTACCGGCCGACACGCTGGCGCGCGAGGCCGGATTGCCGTGCGACGACGGCATCGTCGTCGACGAGCATTGCCGCACCGCGGATGCCGCCATCTGGGCGGCCGGCGACTGCACGCGCCACCCGAACCTGCACTACGGCACGCGCGTGCGCCTCGAGTCGGTGGACAACGCCTTCGAACAGGGCACCAGCGCGGCGCTCAACATGCTCGGCATCAGCACCGTGCACGACAAGGTGCCGTGGTTCTGGTCGGATCAGTACGACCTCAAGATGGTGATCGTGGGCTTGGCCGTGGGCCACGATCAGATCGTGGTGCGCGGCGACCCGGCCAGTCGCGCCTTCAGCGTGTGTTACCTGCGCGACCGCGAGCTCATCGCGATCGAGACCGTGAACCACAACAAGGACCAGATGGCGGCGCGCAAGCTCATCCCGGCGCGCGCGCGGCTCGATCCCGAACGCCTGGCGCGCGACGACGTCGCGCTGCGCGACACCGTCACGGCCTGAAACACACCGCTCACCACCCCGCCCCCGGTAGTTTGCACACCGGCGGCTGGTAGCCCGCCGGCGTCGCCGGCAGGTCGCGATGGATCTTGAGGTACTCGACGAGGGCGTAGCGCTCGTCGTCGGTGAGCTCGGGTCCGATCACGCCGTCCGGCAATGGATTGGCGTCGGGATTCTCGCGGTGTTTCTTCCAGGTGACCGCATCCGCCACGAAGGCGTGGCCGGAGTTGTGGTTGCCATTCTCGGTCGTGTCCAGCCAGAAGCCGTTATCACCTTCTTTTTCCGGCACGGTCACGAAGCCCACGTGCACGGGGTCGTATTCGCGACGCCCGACGAAGAACTTCTTGTCGCGCCGCTCGGGCGGCAACAGCATCTGGTACAGCGTGGGCACCGAGCCGTTGTGCAGGTAGGGGGCCGTGGCCCACACACCTTCGAGCGGCCGCGCCTTGTAACCCTCGACCACCTGCGGCAGGTCGAGCGCGCCGAATCCTTCCAGGCACTGTTGCGTCGCGTAGTCGATCGCGTGGTCGGCGTAGTAGCGGTTCTTGAGCAGGATGCCGACCAGGTTGAGCGCGGCACCCTCGCCCAGCTTCTTCACGTCGAGCGACGCCAGCGTCCAGTCGATCCAGGCCTTGCCCTGGCGCAGATCCCACAGCAGGTACACCACGTGGCAGTCGAGCGAGCAACCGGGCGGATCTTTCGGCTTCTGCTCCGCGCCCGGTAGTTCGGGCTGCACGGGCAGCAATGCGCTCAGCGCGGCGTCGATGGACGCGAAGCGCGCGGTCGGCACGGTGGGAACACGATCCGCCTCGGGATCCGGGTAGGCGGCGAGCTCCGCCGGCAAGGTGCCGAGCGGCCAGCCGGCGGCGGTACGCAGGCGGATGATCTCCGCCAGGCGGAAGCGCGTGTCGCGCAGCAGCCAGCGCGTTTGCAGCGGCCGCAGTGCCTCCTGGAAATCCGCGCTGGTGAGGCCAGTGGCCGACAGATCGTAGGTACGGTTCTTGAAACCCAGCGTGGCATTGCCGTCGGTGCCGACGTGATGGAGGTCGATGACCTCGATGCGCCACTCGATTTCCGGGTATGGCTTGAGCGGCGCGCTGGCCTGCTGGCGCGTGAGCTCGGCGACGTGCGGGCCATGGCATTCCTGGCAACGCTCGCGGAACAGCACTTCTCCGCGCGCCGCCTTGGCCGCGTCGATGGGGCCGAAGATCCCCTCCGGCCAGCGCGGCGGCTGGAGCTGGTGCAGGGCATGTTCGATCTGCACGAGACCGGTGATATCCACGGAGCTGCGGAAGCGCTGGTCCGCCGGCAGCGGCCGGTGCAGCGCGTTCAACCACGGCGACACCGCGCCCACGCCGAGCGCCTCGCCGACGTTGCGCGCCAGCGGCTGCGCCACCGAGCCGTTGTACTGCACCCAGTCGAATTTCCAGGTGTTCCACAGGTACGGATAACTCACCGGCGCGTCACCGACGCGGTAGTTAGTGTCGCTGAGGTGGTCGCCGAAGGTGGTGTTGCCGATGCGCCCGAGTGCGTCGGTGCGGCCGAAGCCTTCGCGCACCGGGTAGTAGCCCTTCCACGGCAGGTTCTGGCCGGCGCCGAGGATCGCGCCGACCGTGGTGCGCAGCGCCTTGTGCAACGCGAACCACCCTTGCGGGTAACCCTCGCCGAGCACCTTGCGCGCGAAGCGGTCGAACTTCACCGGGCTGCTGGCGGTGTTCAGCAGCGTGGCCAGCAATTCGGGCGCGAAGCTGCCGGGAGCCGTGTCGGTGAAGGCATGCATCGCGGGCCCGCCGTCGATGCGTATCGCGCGCGTGCGGCCGTTACTGGTGTAGTGCAGTTCGCCCGTGTGGCAGGCCGCGCAGGTGATGTCGAGCACGTACTCGCCGATGTGCGCGTCGAAGTGTCGCGTGAATCCCACGGGCAAGCGGTCCGGATTCGCCGCGCTGGGCTCGGGATCGACGATGAAGCGGTAGCGCCGCATGTTTTCCGGCGACGCGAAAGGGTCGCGCGACAGCGGGCGCTCGAGTTTCAGGAACCAGTCGTAGCGCAGCGCGCCATCGGAAGCGCCCTGGGGAATCGACGTGCCCTGCGCGGTGTAGTAATAACGCTGCCGCAACTCGGCGTTCTGCCCCGAGCCCCAGCCCTGGTCGAGCCACACGTACTCGTCGACTTTTTCCAGCGCGGGCCGGCCGAACGTGGGCCGCCACACGAACCACACGAATGCGAACACGATGAGCCCGAAGACCAGCGCACCCGCCACTGCGAGAATCCGTTTCCGTGTCCGACTCATCGCGTTACTCCCTGCGCGAACTGTCGCATACTCAAACAAACAACCGGGCGACAGGATGGCGATTGTGGACGGCCGCAGGCGCGTTGCAAATGTTTCGAAGATGAGCTGGGTGCTGGGCGCGTTAGTTAGCCTGGTGTTCCCCGGCTTCGCCGCCGCGGCCGACATCATCATCCTGCCGGCCAGCGAACCCGTGCAGTTGCCCTCGCTCAGCTCGGCCATCGAACTGCTCGAGGATCCGGACGGCCAACTGGGCATCGAGGCCGTCAGCCGGCCGGGCGCGGGAACGGGATTCGTCGCCGCAACGCCAGAAACGGCCAACGTGGGTTTCTCGAGTTCCACGTGGTGGGCGCGATTCACCTTGCGCAACGCCTCCGACGAGCCGCGACTCGTGTACCTGGAACAGGGTTATCCGCTCATCGACCTGGTCGATCTCTACGAGCCGCTGGCCCAGGGCGGCTGGCGACTGCACGCCACCGGCGATCGCCGGCCGTTCGATACACGCGACGTCGAGCACCGCGATTTCCTGTTCCCGCTCACGCTGCCGCCCGGCGCGGAGCGCACCTTCTACCTGCGCTTCGCGTCGCAGGGCCCGGTGGACATCAATCTCGCGCTGCTCGATTCGCAGACACTGGCCGAGTCGCTGAGCCGCGAGCAGCTCGCCTACGGGTTGTACTTCGGCTGCGTGCTCATGCTGCTGGTGTGGAGCGGCCTGGTGTTCGTGGCGGTACGCGACCAGGCGTTCTTCGCCTACTTCGCCTATGTCGCGACCTTCGGCCTTTACATGACGGTGAACACCGGCTTCGCCTTCCAGTACCTGTGGCCGAACAGCCCGCGCTGGGGCAACACCTGCCTGATCATGCTGCTCGGCCTCGCGCTGGTGACCGCGCTGCAGTTCTCGACCACCATCCTGCGGGCACGCGACTACACGCCGAGACTGGAGCGCGTGGCGCGCGGACTGCAGGTGCTTGCGCTCGCGGTGGTGGCGCTCGTGCCGTTCCTGCCGTACGCCGTGCTGATCCAGCCCATCGCGTTGCTGATCCTGGTATCGGTGATCTTCATGCTGGCGCTCGGTATCGTCTGCCTCGTGTCCGGATCGCGGCCGGCCATCTACTACGTCGTTGCCTGGGGCGCGTTCCTCGCCGGCTCCGTCATCTTCCTGCTGAAGAATTTCGGCGTGGTGCCACACACCTTCATCAGCCAGCACAGCTGGCAGCTGGGCGCGTTGCTGGAGATGATCCTGCTGTCAATGACACTGAGCAGCCGCATGAACGAGCTCAAGAACCAGAGCCGCACCGATCCGCTGACCCTGCTCGGCAATCGACGCCTGTTCGACGATCGACTGGCGGTGGAGTTCGAGCAGGCACGCGCCATGAATCGTCCGTTGTCGCTGCTCATGCTCGACATCGACAACTTCAAGGCCTACAACGACCGCAACGGCCATTCGATCGGCGACGAAGCCATCAAGCTGGTGGGAGCGGCGCTGCGACGTCATGCGCGCAAGCCGGTGCTCGCCTGTCGCTATGGCGGCGACGAGTTCTGCGTGATCCTGCCCGGCATCGGTGCGGAGGCGGCCGAGGCCATCGCCGAACGCCTGCGCGCCAATGTCGAGGGCCAGCGCAGCGAGGCACCCGGCATCACCGTGAGCGTGGGCTTCGCCTCGCTCGCCACCGGCGACTACGCATCGCACGAAAAGCTGTTCGACGCCGCGGATGCGGCGTTGTATTCCGCAAAGGAAAGCGGCCGCAACCGCGTGGCCGGGTTCCACGGCCGCCGCGCCGACGACCTGCCGCCGAGCACACCCCGTCCTCCTCCCGCCTGAGGCGACATAAATACCCTGCGTTCGTCACGGCTTGCGGCAATTACTACATCTGTCATAGACTCGACCACAGTTGTAGAAGGGAGCCCTCGTGCCGGAACCGAAACTCAGCGCGCTCGAGCTGCGCATCATGTCGGAGCTGTGGAGCCGCGGCGCGTGTTCCATCCGCGAGATCCACGAAGCCGTCGCGAAGCGTGACAAGCCCGCCTACACCACGGTGCAGACCATGGTGTATCGCCTCGAGGCCAAGGGCGCGGTGCGACGCACGAAGAAGATAGGCAATGCGCACGTCTTCGAAGCGACCACTTCGCGCGCCTCGGTGCAGACGCGCCTGCTCAAGGAGCTGCTCGGCCTGTTCGGTGGCAACGCGCGTCCGGTGATGGCGCACCTGGTCGAGATGGGCAAGGTGTCGCACGAGGACATCGAGTCGGCGCAGAAGCTGCTCGAAGCCCACCAGTCGAAGGGCGGCCGGGAACGCAAATGAACGGGGCGCTGCTCGACCACCTGTGGCAGTCGACGCTCTTCGGCGTCGCCATCGGGTCGATCACGCTGCTGCTGCGCTCCAATTCCGCGGCGCTGCGCCACACGTTGTGGCTGCTGGCATCGCTCAAGTTCCTCGTGCCTTTCTCGGTGCTTTACGCGTTGGGCGCCACGGCCGGGCTCCTCGCCCCCGTGGAAGGTCGGCCGTCCGTCCTCGGTGTCGCAATCGACGCGGCGTCGCCGGTGGTGTCGCCGGCACTCGCCCTGGGCGGGGAGTCCGTGGCGTCGACGCCCGGTTCGCCGTGGTGGTGGCCGATGCTGTGCATCTGGAGCCTGGGCGCGCTGGTGGTGGCACTTCGCTGGTGGCGCGGCTGGCACGCCGCGGAGCTGATATCCAGGGCGGCGCAGCCGGCGCCGGGCGCATCGGCGGATGTCCGCATCACGTCCGAGCACATCGAACCTTCGGTGGCGCGCGTGTTCCATCCGCTGGTGTTGCTGCCGGCTGCGCTGCTCGGGAGACTGACGCCCGCGCAGCTTTCGGCCGTACTGGCCCACGAACGCGAGCACATCGCGCGCCGCGACAACCTGACCGCGCATGCGCAGCGCCTGGTCGAAGCGCTGTTCTGGTTTCATCCGCTGGTGTGGTTCATCGGCGTGCAGTTGCGCGAAGAACGTGAGCGCGCCTGCGACGAGGCCGTGCTGGCGCGCGGCCACGATGCCGCTGACTACGCGGGCGGCATCCTCGAGGTGTGCCGCCATTGCGCGACCGCGCATTCGCGCCACGCGGTCGCCGCGCTCGCGGGTGATCTCACCCAGCGCATTCGCCACATCCTCGCCAGCACGCCGCCGCTGTCGCTGGGATTCCTCAAGGCCTTCGTGCTGACCGCGTCCACCTTCGTGGTGGCGTTGCTGCCGCTGATCGCCGGCGCCATGGACGAGGTCGCGCGCCGCCGCGTGCTGCTGGGTGAACACATGCACGTGCTGGAAGGCGCCGTCATCTACGTGCGCCCCCTGGAGCAGACCGCCGGCGGTGATCCGCGGGTCGACGTCGACGGCAACGAGATCGCCATCGGCAACAGCTCGCTGCGCCAGCTGGTGGCGCTGGCCTACGGCGTCGACGAGCAACAGGTCACCGGTGGCGGCAACTGGCTGGATTCGCCGCGCTACGATTTCCGCGCGATCGCCCCGCAGCGCATGCGCGAACCCGAGGATTTCCAGCCCGCGGCGCTGCGCGGGCTGGTGAACAAACTACTTGGCTCGCGCTTCGACCTCGAGATCCACGTGAACCAGCAATGCCAGGCGCCGTGTGGCCGCGAGGCGCAGGCGCAGGCGCGGGCCGCGCGCTGACGCCGATGGCCGCGCTCGTCGACCACCTGTGGCAGTCGCTGCTGTTCCTCGCCGCGTGCGCGCTGCTGTCACTGCTCCTGCGGGACAACTCCGCGCGCGTGCGCCTGTGGCTGTGGCGCATCGCGGCGCTCAAGTTCCTGGTGCCTTTCGCGCTGTTTCACGCCGTTGGCGGCTGGCTGGGACTCCCGGTCTCGCACGTGTCGGATCCCGCGCCGGCGTTTCTGCTCGACTGGGTGAGCGCCGCCCGGCGCGTATTCGCGCCGGCGGAGACTGTGGGACTCTCCGGCAACGCGGTGGTCGGCGCATCGGCGCTGTTGTTGATGATCGCGCTCGGCTGGGCGCCGAAGGTCGTGGCACAGATAAGAGTGGAACGCTTCCGTGCGCACCGCGAAATCCTGCACCTGCTGCGTGAACCCGCCACGCCCCCGGCGCGCGGCATCGGATTCTTCAAGGCCGCGCTCATGACCGCACTGGTGTTCGCCGTGTCCGCGGGTCCGCTGCTCGCCGGGGCGGTCGACGACCACCAGCACCGCCGCGAGCTGCTGATCGCGAACTCGCTGTCGCTGCGCACCGGGAGCGTCGAGATGAAGGTGGCCGCACCCGGCATGGGAACGCGCGCGCGCGTGATCGCGGACGACCACGGCGTGCTGGTGCGCAATGCCAGCCTGATGGACCTTGTGTCGATGGTGTACGGCGTCAGCAAGTTCTCGGTGTTCGGCGACCAGATGATCTCGAGCGACGACGCCGGCGAGCAAACCTACTGGTTGCTGACGCCGCGCTACGACGTGCGCGTCACCGCGCGGGTGCGCGAGCCAGAAGACTTCGATCCCTATGCGCTGCGCCAGGTGGTCACGCGTTTGATCGCGGAACGCTTCGGATCGGAGATCCACATGAACGGCAAATGCCAGCCGCCCTGCGGGCGCTACGGCGTGCCGCTGGCCGACGATCCGTTGTGAAGCTCAGTTCGCGTCGCGGCCGCCGATGAGGTCGAGCTGCCCGCGGCGCGCGATTCTCCGGTCGAACAGTCCCCAGGCGCCTTCTTGCCCGTGCCACGCGCCGCCCGTCGCGGCCTTGGCGTATTCGGTGGCGCGCGTTTCGAAGAAGTTCGCGTGCTCGACGCCATTGAGGATCTCGGTGAGCCACGGCAGCGGATGCTCCTTCACGCCGTAGATCTGCGGCAGGTTGAGCTGCTTGAGCCGCCAGTCCGCGATGTAGCGGATGTAGGCCTTCACCTCGGCGGCCGACAGTCCCTCGACGGGTCCCATCTCGAAGGCCAGGTCGACGAAGCGATCCTCGAGCGTGACCACGGTCTTCGCGCAGTCGACGATGTCGTCGCGAACCGCGCTGGTGAGGGCGCCGGTCTCCTGCGCGAAGCTGTGGAACAGCCGGATGATGCCCTCGCAGTGCAGGGTCTCGTCGCGCACACTCCACGAGACCACCTGTCCCATGCCGCGCATCTTGTTGTGGCGCGGGAAGTTCAGCAGGATCGCGAAGCTCGCGAACAGCTGCAGCCCCTCGGTGAACCCGCCGAACATCGCCAGCGTGCGCAGCACCTCGCCGTGAGTCGCCACGTTGAACGATTGCAGGTAGTCGTGCTTGTCGCGCATGGCCTGGTAATCCATGAACGCGGTGAATTCGCTGTCCGGCATGCCGAGCGTCTCGAGCAGCAGCGCATAGGCCGCGATGTGCACGGTCTCCATGTTGGCGAAGGCCGCGAGCATCATCTTGATCTCGGTGGGACGGAACACGCGCGCGTAGCGCTCCATGTAGTTGTCCTGCACCTCGACGTCGGATTGCGTGAAGAAGCGGAATACCTGCGTCAGCAGGTTGCGCTCGGCGTCATTGAGCCGCGAGCCCCAGTCCTTGCAGTCCTCGCCCAGCGGGATTTCCTCGGGCATCCAGTGGATCTGCTGCTGGCGGCGCCAGTACTCGATGGCCCAGGGGTAACGGAACGGTTTGTAGCTGCGCGACGGTGTGAGCAGGCCAGGCGTGGCGAGCAGTTCGATCTGGGGATTCACTGACATGCGAGGCACTCGTCGTACTTGTTTTCGTGTTCGTTTTCCGCGTCGAGCGGCTTTCTGGGCCAGGCGCGCGTGTTGTCGGCTTCCACGCCCGCGAAGCCGGCGCGTTGCACGCTCTTGCTGCGGCAGTAGTACAGCGACTTCACACCGCGCTCCCACGCGGTCCAGTGCAGCATCAGCAGGTCCCACTTGTGGATGTCGCTGCGCAGGTAGAGGTTCAGGGACTGCCCCTGGCAGATGAGCGGCGCGCGATCCGCCGCCAGCTCCACCACCCAGCGCTGGTCGATCTCGAAGGCCGTGCGGAACACGGACTTCTCGTCATCGGTGAGACCCTCGAGATGCTGTACCGAGCCTTCGTGCGCCAGGATCGACTGCCAGGTGTCCTCACCGTCGAGTCCCTTCAGCGCGAGTAGTTTGGCGAGCGCCGGGTTGCGCACGCTGAACGATCCCGACAGCGTCTTGTGCGTGTAGATGTTGGCGGGGATGGGTTCGATGCAGGCGCTGGTGCCGCCACAGATCACGCTGATGCTGGCGGTCGGCGCGATGGCCAGTTTGTGCGAGAAGCGCTCGGCTACACCGCGCTCCGCCGCGTCCGGGCAGGCGCCGCGTTCTTCCGCCAGCGTGCGCGATGCCGCATCGGCCTCGCGCCGCAGGTGCTTGAACATGCGCAGGTTGGCGGCGCGCGCCAGGGCGCTCTCGAAGGGAATGCCCCGGGATTGCAGGTACGAGTGGAACCCCATGGCGCCCAGGCCCACCGAACGTTCGCGCATCGCGGAATACTTCGCGTGCTCCATGCTCGCGGGCGCGTTGTCGATGAAGTCCTGCAGGACGTTGTCGAGCATGCGGAGCAGGTCTTCGATGAAGCGCGGTTCGCCGCTCCATTCCTCCCAGGTGTCGAAATTCACCGAGGACAGGCAGCACACCGCGGTGCGGTCACGGCCGAGTTGATCGCGGCCGGTGGGCAACAGGATTTCGCTGCACAGGTTCGACTGCCGCACCCGCAGGCCCGCCTCGCGCTGGTGCGCGGCGAGCTCGCGGTTGGCGGTGTCGCTGAACAGCAGGTAGGGCTCACCGGTCTGCAGGCGCGTCTCCAGGATCTTCTGCCAGAGCTTGCGTGCGTTGATGGTTCGCAGCGTCCCGCCGTCCTTCGGGCTGCGCAGCGCGAAGGGCAGATCGTCGCGCACCGCGTGCATGAACTCGTCGGTGATGCAGACGCCGTGGTGCAGGTTGAGGCTCTTGCGGTTGAAGTCGCCCGAAGGTTTGCGGATCTCGACGAATTCCTCGATCTCCGGGTGATGCACGTCGAGGTACACCGCGGCCGAGCCACGGCGCAGCGATCCCTGCGAGATCGCGAGTGTCAGCGAGTCCATGACGCGCACGAACGGGATGATTCCCGAGGTCTGGCCGCAGCCCTTGACGGTCTCGCCGATGGAACGCACGCCGCCCCAGTACGTGCCGATACCGCCACCATTCGAGGCCAGCCAGACGTTTTCCGTCCAGGTGCCGACGATGCCGTCGAGATTGTCTTCGACCGCGTTCAGGAAGCAGGAGATGGGCAGTCCGCGCTCGGTGCCGCCGTTGGAGAGGATGGGCGTCGCCGGCATGAACCACAGGCGCGACATGTAGTCGTACAGCCGCTGCGCGTGTGGCGCGTCGTCGGCGTAGGCCCGTGCCACGCGTGCGAACAGGTCCTGGATGGATTCGCCGGGCAGCAGGTAGCGGTCCTGCAGCGTGGCGCGGCCGAAGTTGGTCAGCAGTGCGTCGCGCGCCGGATCGGTGATGACGCGCATGGCGGCGCGCGCCGCCTTGGCGCCATCGATGCCCGGGGTCAGCGCGGTCGCGCCGGTGATCTTCTGCGCCCCGCGCTTCGTGCCGCGCGCCGGCTTCGCGCGTACGCCGGGGATCGTTTCGCCTGCCATAACCTCTCCTCGAATGCGTGGGGGAGAGGGAGCGGCGCGAGTTCCTGCGGACGGCAGGACGCATCGACGCTGCTGCCGGCACACCCCGTCCGTTCAGTGGTCAAAACGTGCCCGGCAGGTCTCCTGGCTCACCGCTCGGTCACGATTCACCGGGTCTTCCCAGGAACCTTCGTTCCCAGTGGCCTAACAACCTTCGGCAGAAGGTCGATGAATCGCTCGCGGTCTACAGTTGCGGGGGCAGCTGCGGGTTTGCCCGTCGTTCACCTGGGGCTCACCGCATTCCCTTTTCATCGCGCTCGCGCGCGAACCGAAGCACGGCGGGATGTTGGGATTCATGACACGACGTTGTCAATATCTTGTGGTTCGCCATCGGTGGGACGGCGCGTGAAAAAATTCTGAGGCGGATGGGATTCGTCGCCGATGGCGAGCACGTGAACGCATCCCGTGGATCACGACGAAACTCGCGCGCTGCTTCGCGGCTCACCCGGCGAGAAACGGCCGATGACTTTCGGGGACGCCAGCAGCAGCCCCGCGCACACCGCCAGGATGAACCACCACGCCTGCGCCTGGTTGCCGGTCAGCAGCACGATCCCCGGACCCGGGCAGATTCCCACCAGGCCCCAGCCCACGCCGAACACCGCGGCACCGAGCAACAACGGGCCATCGATCATGGTCCGGTCGGGCAGGATCACGGACTCACCGACCAGGCTGCGCTTCCGTCGCCGTACATAGAAGAATGCGGGCGCGGCCGTGAGCGCGGCGCCGGCCATCACCAGCGCGAGTTGCGGCCGCCAGTCGCCCAGCACGTCGAGAAAGCCCAGCACGTTCGCCGGATCCGTCATCCCCGAAACCAGCAGGCCCGCGCCAAACAACATGCCCGCGATGAACGCGGTGACGAATTTCATGTGCGCACCGCGTGGCGCGTGACCCAGACCACCAGCATCGCCATCAGCATGAACACCAGCGTCGCCGTGAGTGAGCGCCGCGACAGGTTGGCGATTCCGCAGACTCCGTGTCCGCTGGTGCAGCCGCTCCCCAAGCGCGTACCGAAGCCGACGAGCAGGCCGGAAATGAGCACCAGCGGGATGCTGGCCGGCAACTGCGCGCGGCCGATTCCGAGGAACAGGGCCGGTATCACGAGGCCCAGCAGGAAGCCGATGCGCCATCCCTGCTCGCCGCCCCGCGTCTCGACCACGTTGGCGAGGATGCCGCTGACACCCGCGATCCTTCCGTTGAGCAACAGCAGCACGGCCGCTCCCGCGCCGATGAGCAGCCCGCCGCCCAGTGCCTGGAATGCGGTCAACGTAGTCATATTCATTGACGGCGAGCTTAGCCCGCGGCGCCCGCGAAGGCAGTACGGTGAGTTGCGGATGTGTACCATCCCGGCATGCGCACCCTGGTGATGTTGCTGGCGGCGTCGATGGCGGCGACCGGCATGGCGGCTCCTCCTCTCCTGGAGAAGCAAGGCGCCACGCGGCAGCTCATCGTCGACGGCAAACCGTTCCTGGTGCTGGGCGGCGAGCTCGGCAACTCCAGCGCGTCGAGCGCTGACTACATGAAGCCGCATTGGCCGCGACTGAAGGCCATGCACCTCAACACGGTGCTCGCGCCGGTATATTGGGAACTGCTCGAGCCTGTCGAAGGCGGGTTCGACTGGTCGTCGCTGGATGCGCTGCTTCGCGATGCGCGCGCGCACGAGCTGAAGCTGGTACTGCTGTGGTTCGGCGCGTGGAAGAACAGCATGTCCACCTACGTGCCTTCGTGGGTAAAGCGCGATGCCGCTCGATTCCCGCGCGCACGGCTCGCCGATGGATCGGGCGTCGAAATCCTCTCGGCATTCTCGAAGAACACGCTGGATGCCGACACGCGCGCCTTCGGTGCGCTGATGGCGCGCCTCGCGCAGGTCGACGCGCGCGACCATACCGTGCTCATGATCCAGGTGGAGAACGAGATCGGCATGTTGCCCATCCCGCGTGAACGCGGAGCGATCGCCGACAAGCTGCACGGCGGCGCCGTGCCCGCCGAGCTGATGCGCGCGCTCGCCGCGCGCGGCGAGAAACTCGAGCCCGAGCTCCAGGAGCGCTGGAACAAGGCCGGCCGGAAGCCCTCGGGTAGTTGGGCGCAGGTCTTCGGCGACGACGAATGGGGCCAGGAAGTCTTCACCGCGTGGCACTACGCACGTTTCGTCGAGGCGCTGGTCAAGGCGGGCAAGGCGCGCTACGACATTCCCATGTACGTGAATGCCGCGCTCAATCGCACCGGGCGCAAACCCGGTGAGTACCCGAGCGGCGGGCCGCTGCCGCATCTCATCGACGTGTGGAAGGCCGGCGCGCCGTCGCTCGATTTTCTCGCGCCCGACATCTACTTCCCCAACTTTTCGCAGCTCGCGGGTCGTTATGAGCGTGCCGACAACGTGTTGTTCGTGCCCGAGGCGAACAACGCAACCAATCCTCAAGGCCCGGCGAATGCGTTCTATTCGTTCGGCGAGCTGGACTCCCTCGGGTTCTCGCCGTTTTCAATCGAGTCGCTGGGCGATGCGCCGAACGCGCTGTCGCAGGCCTACGAGGTGCTCGGACAGCTCGCGCCGCGGATCCTGGAGAATCGCGGCCGCGCGCGCCTCGCGGGCTTTCGTCCGACCATCCAGGAGGACGGCACCGTGATCGATGCGCCGGCGAGGACCACGCTGGCGGGCATTGAATTCACCGTGACCTTCATCGATCCCTGGACGCCGAAGGATCAGCAGACCCTCGCCAATCATGGCGGCCTGATGATCCACGCCGGAGGCGAGGATTTCTGGTTCGCGGGCCAGGGCATCACGATCACCTTCAAGGGCGCGGGAGATGGTCAGCCGCTGGTCGGCATCGACGTCGCCGAAGAAGGCGTGTTTGCCGAAAGCGGGCAGTGGCTGGCGCGTCGGCGTCTCAACGGCGATCAGACTCACCAGGGCCGGCACATCCGCCTGGCGCTGGGCAAACCGCAGATCCAGAAGGTGCGGCTGTACCGCTATCGTTGATGGAGTCGCAACCGTGACTGGCAAACTACTTGGGCCGAATTCGATGCCATGGTCGCGACCTTCGAGATCAGGAAGTCATCGTAGGTCGCTCAGGACAGCACGACCAGCAAGTCCTTCGCGTCCACCTGCATGCCCGGCTTGGCCAGCACTTCGGCCACGGTGCCGTCGGCTTCGGCGCGTACGCTCGTCTCCATCTTCATGGCTTCCATGGTGAGCAGCAGGTCGCCCTTGCTCAACTTCTGGCCCACGATGGCCTTCACCGTGGCGACGGTACCCGGCATCGGGGCGCCCACGTGCTTCGGGTTGCCTGACTCCATCTTGCGCTGCGGCGGACGCTTGGCCACCTGCGAACGGTCGGTGACCACGATGGAGCGCGGCTGGCCGTTGAGTTCGAAGAACACCTGGCGTGTGCCGTCGTCGCGCACCTCGGAGACCGCGACGAATCGCACGATGAGTGTCTTGCCGCGCTCGATGTCGACACTGACCTCCTCGCCCGGCTCCATGCCATAGAAGAACACCGGCGTCGGCAGGATGGCGCAATCGCCGAAGTTCGTCCGGTCCCTCGCGTAGTCGAGGAACACCTTCGGGTACATCAGGTACGAGGCGAACTGCGTGTCCGTGGCCGGGCGACCCAACTTCTCGTCGAGCGTCTTGCGTTCGACGGCGAGATCCAGCGGCTGCATGGCGGCGCCCGGCCGGGTAGTCAGGGGCTTGGTGCCCTTGAGCACCTTCTTCTGGATGCCTTCGGGCCAGCCACCCTCGGGGCGACCGAGCTCGCCGCGCATCATCTGCACCACGGACTCGGGGAATGCCACTTCGTAGTCGGGATCTTCCACCTGCGCGCGCGTGAGGCCGGAGCTGACCATCAGCAGCGCCATGTCGCCCACCACCTTCGAGGACGGCGTCACCTTCACGATGTTGCCGAACATCTCGTTGACGTCGGCGTAGGTCTGCGCCACTTCCGGCCAGCGTGAATCGTCGAGACCCACCGAGCGCGCCTGCTCCTTGAGATTGGTGTACTGCCCGCCGGGCATGGCGTGCACGTACACCTCGGACGCGCCGGAGCGCATGTCGCTCTCGAACGCGAGATAGTTCTTGCGCACCTGCTCCCAGTACATCGAGATGGCGCGCACCGCGCCGTGGTCGATGCCGGGATCGCGCGGGCTGTAGCGCAGCGCCTCGACAATCGAGCCGAGATTCGGCTGCGAGGTGAAACCCGACATCGCATCGATGGCGCCGTCGACCGCGTCGCAGCCAGCCGCGACCGCCGCGAGCACGCTGGCGGCCGCGATGCCCGAGGTGTCGTGCGTGTGGAAGTGCACCGGCAGGCCGAGCTCGTCCTTCAGCGACTTGACCAGCGTGTACGCGGCACTGGGCTGGCACAGGCCGGCCATGTCCTTGATGCCGAGGATGTGCGTGCCCGCCTCCTTCAGCTTGACGCCCATTTCCAGGTAGTAGTCGAGCGTGTACTTGGTTTCCTTCGGCGAGTGCAGGTTGCCGGTGTAGCAGATCGCCGCTTCACACAGCTTGCCGGTGTCGCGCACGGCGTCGATGGCCACGCGCATGTTGTCCACCCAGTTGAGCGAATCGAACACGCGGAACAGGTCGATGCCCGAGGTGGCGGCCTGTTTCACGAAGGCCTTCACCACGTTGTCCGGGTAGTTGGTGTAGCCCACCGCGTTCGCCGATCGCAGCAGCATCTGCAGCAGCAGGTTCGGCATGAGCGCGCGGAACTGCTCGAGGCGGCTCCACGGATCTTCCTTGAGGAAGCGCATGGCGACATCGAAGGTGGCTCCGCCCCAGCACTCCATCGAGAAGAGCTGCGGCATCATGTGCGCGTAGTACGGCGCGATCGCCGTCATGTCCGACTGGCGCATGCGCGTGGCCAGCAGGGACTGGTGCGCGTCGCGCATGGTGGTGTCGGTGATGAGCACGCGATCCTGCGCCACCATCCACTTCGCGAAGCCCTCGGGCCCCAGCTCGTCGAGCAACTGCCTGGTACCGGGCGGCGGCGCCTTGGCCACGTTCACCTTGGGCAGGCGCGCGAGCGCCATCTGCTTGGGCCTGAGGCGCCCCTTCACTTCCGGGTTGCCGTTGACGATGACGTCGCCCATGAAAGTCAGGATGCGCGTGGCGCGATCCTTCTTCTTCTCCCACTTGAAGAGCTCGGGCGTCTCGTCGATGAACTTGGTGGTGTAGTCACCGTCCGCGAACTTCGGGTGCGTGATGACCTGGTCGAGGAAGCGCAGGTTGGTGGCGACACCGCGGATGCGGAATTCCCACAACGCGCGATGCATGCGCGCGATGGCCTCCGCCGGGCTCGGCGCCCACGCGGTGACCTTCACCAGCATGGAGTCGTATGAACGCGTGAGGATGGCGCCGGCGTAGGCCGTGCCCGCATCGAGGCGGATGCCGAAACCCGCGGGCGAGCGATACGCGGTGATCTTGCCGTAGTCGGGCGCGAAGTTGTTCTCGGGGTCTTCCGTCGTCACGCGACACTGCAGCGCGTGCGAAGTCAGGTGGATGTCTTCCTGTTTCGGCACGCCGCTCGCGTCGTCGCCGATCTTCGCGCCATCGGCGATGCGGATCTGCGCCTTCACCAGGTCGATGCCGGTGACGGCCTCGGTCACCGTGTGCTCGACCTGGATGCGCGGGTTCACCTCGATGAAATAGAACTTGCCGGTGGCGGCGTCCTGCAGGAATTCCACCGTGCCCGCATTGCGATAGTTGACCGCGCGACCGATCTGCAGCGCGTAGCCGCAGAGTTCGTTGCGCTGATCAGTCGTCAGGAACGCCGCGGGCGCGCGTTCCACCACCTTCTGGTTGCGACGCTGCACGGTGCAATCGCGCTCGAACAGGTGCACCAGGTTGCCGTGCGTGTCGCCGAGAATCTGCACCTCGATGTGCCGCGCCTTGCGCACCAGCTTTTCGAGGTAGACCTCGTCGTTGCCGAAGCCGGCCTTCGCTTCGCGGCGCGCCACGGGCAGCAGCTCCGCCAGCTGCGCGTCGCTCTCGATGACGCGCATGCCACGGCCGCCGCCGCCCCAGCTCGCTTTCAGCATGACGGGATAACCGACCTCGGCCGCCTGCTTCTTGCAGGTCTCCAGGTCCGCGGGCAATGGCGGGGTCGCCGGCATTACCGGCACCTTCGCCTTCGTCGCAAGATTGCGCGCGGCCACCTTGTTGCCGAGGTCGCGCATGATGTCGGGCGTCGGGCCGATGAAAATCACGCCTTCGCGATTGCAGGCCTCGACGAACTCGGGGTTCTCCGACAGGAATCCGTAACCGGGATGGATGGCGTCGGCCTTGGCTTCGACGGCGATGCGCAGGATGTCTTCGATGTCGAGGTAGGCGTCGACGGGCGCCTTTCCGCGCCCGACCAGGTACGCCTCGTCGGCCTTGGTCCGATGCAACGAGAAACGGTCTTCCTGCGAGTAGATGGCGATGGTGCGTATGCCCAACTCGTTCGCCGCGCGCATGACGCGGATGGCGATTTCGCCGCGATTGGCGACCAGCAGGCTGCGGATGCGAGTCAGCATGAACCGTTACTTCTAATATGATCCCCGGGCGGTGAAGCATAGCCGTAGCGGCGCGCGAATTGGCCGGAAATCAGGGCCGATGCGCGCGGTCGGGCTCGCTGTTCCTTGACGGTGCTGATAGCGCTCACCTGCACTTGGGCAGTGCGCGATGGCCACTTCCATGGAGGCAAACATGTTCGCACTCGCCATTCACGGCGGAGCCGGCACGCTGGCACGCGACCAGATGACGGAGGCGCAGGAGCGGGAGTATCTCGACGGCCTCGGCGCCGCGCTCGATGCGGGTCATGCGTTGCTGGCGCGTGGTGAAGCGAGCCTGGATGCGGTCATCGCGGCCGTGCGTGTCCTGGAGGACAACGCGCTGTTCAACGCGGGACGTGGCGCTGTCCTGAACCGGGACGGCATGGCCGAGCTCGATGCCTCACTCATGGATGGCAGGACATTGGCGGCGGGCGCGGTGAGCGGACTGCGGCACGTCCGCAACCCGATCGAACTCGCGCGCCTGGTGATGGATCGGTCACCGCACGTGATGCTGGTCGGCAGCGGCGCGGAGGAATTTGCGCGCACGCAGGGAATCGAGCTGGTTTCGAACGAATACTTCCGCACCCCTGCCCGCCAGCGCCAGCTCGAGCGGCATCTCGGTGGCGCCGTGTCGCGCGAGAACGAGCTCGAGGCCTTCGGCACGGTGGGCGCCGTGGCGCTGGATTCGGCGGGAAATCTTGCGGCCGCGACTTCGACCGGCGGCATGACGGGCAAGCGCTGGGGACGCGTCGGCGACTCGCCGATCATCGGCGCGGGGACCTACGCCAACAACGCGGGCTGCGCGGTGTCGGCCACCGGGCACGGGGAATATTTCATCCGCGCCGCCGTCGCCCATGACATCTGCGCGCGGGTCGAGTACCTGAAGGTGCCGCTGGCCACGGCGGTCGACGGCGTGCTGAATGGCCGGATGAAGCAACTCGGTGGGAACGGCGGCGTCATCGCCATCGACCGGCACGGCGAGGTCGTGCTCGACTTCAACAGCGAAGGGATGTTCCGCGGGGTGGCGACGTCGGCGGGACGGCGCGAGGTGGCGATCTACCGGTGAAGATAATGCCGAAGACGGTGCCGGGATCAGAATCCGGCATTATTTGCGCGAACCGGGCTACACGACGCTTCTCGGAAAATAATGCCGGATTCTGATCCCGGCACCGTCTTCGGCATTATCTAGCTACTAGCCGCTTCCTTGAGCCCGGGCACGCCCTCGGTCGCATCGGCGCGCGGGGCCGTCGGGTCCGCGGATACGTGGCGGTCGCGGCCATGGTTCTTGGCTTCGTACAGCGCCTGGTCGGCCATGGCGACGGCGGTGTCGTGGCTGGCCATGCGATACGCATCCACCGCGGCCACGCCGACGCTGATGGTCACGTACGGCTGCGCCTGCGAGCTGTCATGCGGAATGCGCAGCTCGCGCACCACGGACAACAGGCTGCGCGCAATGCTCTCGCCGTAGGCGCGATCCGCGCCGTACAACACGGCGATCAGCTCCTCGCCGCCGTAACGCGCCACGAAATCCAGCGGCCGGCGCCGCGCGGCATCGCGCAGCGCGACCGACACGCGGCGCAGGCAGTCGTCGCCGGCGAGATGGCCGTAGCGGTCGTTGTAGGCCTTGAAGTAGTCGATGTCGATCATGATGACCGCCACGGTCTGGCGGTCACGCTGCGCCTGTTGCCAGACGCGGCGGATCTGGTCCTCGAACGCCGCACGGTTCAACAGCGCCGTGAGTCCATCGTGTGTCGCGACCTCGGTGAGCTGGCGATGTTCGAGGAAGGCGGTGCGATTGGCGTGTTCCAGCGCGTACGAGCCGGCGAAGCCGATGATGTTGGCGCACAGCAGCGTGAACAACATGTATGCCGCGATGTCCGACTGCAGCATGTCGAAGCTGATCGCCACCACCAGCGCGGCGAACACGAAAGCGTTGACGCGCAGCGCCTCACGCAGCCGCAGGCCCACCATGAAATAGAAGAAGAACGCGGCGAGCATCAGCCGCCCGCTGATCAGCGCCGCTTCGTGCGGCGGCGAGAACGCCGCCATGACGACGGTGCCGGTTCCGAACAGTGGCAGGATGATGCTCGAGGTGATGCCGTACCAGCGTTCGTAGAACCGCTTCGAGGTGAAGATCAGCATCAGGATGACGGCCGGCACCTGCACGCCGAAGCGGACCATGTTGGTGATGTCCGGGTGTTCGCCGTGCAGCACGAAGTGATCGATGACCGCGAAGCCGGTGACCGTGCACGCGGCGATCCAGAACGACAGGCGGTTCCAGGGGCGCAGCCGCGTGCGATGTTCACCGCGGAATTCGGACTCGAGTGGTTCGGGAAATCGGAGGTAGCGGATGCCGCTCGCGAGCAATCGCGAGGCATCCGAATCGTTCGCGTTGGGAAACTTCGATTGCGCCATGACCTGGTGGTTGTCAGGCTCCCTGCGTCACACTGCTTTTAATGTGTTCCGCAGTCGCGGCGCAAGTGCCGCGGCGAGGATTACTGGATCGGCGTGGGCTTGTTGCGCGTGTTCTTCGACGGAGCCTTGACGCGCGTGCGCCAGACTTCCCGAGGACTCCACGCCTGCTGACGAATGGCCGCCGACGAGTCTCGCGTCCCCGGTGTGGAGATGCCGTCTTCGTTCGCCGCCTTGAGTACCGCCAACTCGAGCAATGACTGCCCGGTCTGATTGTTGGTTTTCATGTCTTCTATCCCTGAAACTTCGACCGTGGTCTGGGCAGGGATTCTAGTACGCCATTTCCCAGAATTTCGGCGGCTCGCGTAAATCTCCGGGGATATGTCAACAAAGCTAGAACTGCGTCACAAAATCAGCCGGCGGCGTAGTTTGCGAGATATTGCTGAAAACTTACTTTTTCCGAGGCCTCGATGGCTTCCTGCGCTTCCAGGGACTCGTCCGCCTCGGCCCTGAACTCCGCCAGGCGCTCGATGTTGGGCGGATACAACGCCAGGAAGTATTCCTTGTGGAGCGCGGACATGCGCAGCGCCAGGTCGAAGAACGAGCCGCCCGATGACTCGAGTTCCGCGAGCATGCGCGCCGAGGGCGTCAGGGCAACGTTTTCGATCTTCGCGGCCTGCACCGCCAGCGCCGCGGAATACGGCTTCGAGGCATCGCCCCGGTCGAAGACTTCCGCGAGCCCCTGCATCGAGTCGATGAGCTCGCGCGCCCACTCGATCATGCTGACCTTGCGCCCGTCGCGATCGAGGGTGAGTCCGGGCTCGCGCCCGCGGCGCGCGACCCGCACGTGATTCGCGTCGAGCACCTCCTGCTCGGCGACATCGATCGGCGGTGAGTCCTTCATCAGGCACAACGCCAGGAAGATCTCGAGGAATCGCAGCTTGTTCTGGTTGACGCCCACCGGGTCGAAGGCGCTGACGTCGAGCGCGCGCACTTCCACGTACTCGACGCCGGCGCGCCGCAGCGCCTTGGTCGGACGTTCGCCGGAACGCGCCACGCGTTTCGGCCGGATGAAGCTGTAATACTCGTTCTCGATCTGCAGGATGTTGGCATTGAGCTGGCGGTACTCGCCGCCCACCTGCACGCCTAACTTCTCGTAGGGCTCGTGGCGCGTGCTGATGGCGCGCGACAGGTCGCGCACGTACTCATCGAGGCTGTTCACCGACACCGACAGGCCCGCCTGGTTGCGGTTGCGGTAGCCGAGATCGCTCATGCGCAGGCTGGTCGCGTACGGCTCGTACGAGGTGTCCTTCGAGAGGCGCGGCAGCGTCACGTTGCGCCCGCGCAGGAAGCTGTTGCACACCACCGGCGAGACGCCGAACAGGTACAGCACGATCCAGCCGTGGCGGCGGTAGTTGCGCAGCAGGTGGAAGTAGCGCTCCGAGATGAAATCCTGCCCGCGCTCGCGCGACTGCACGAGATCGGCCCACGCGTCCCACATGGTCTCCGGGAACGAGTAGTTGAAATGCACGCCGGAAATGGCCTGCATCATTCGGCCGTAGCGCACGCCGAGGCCCTCGCGGTACACGGTCTTCATGCGTCCGACGTTCGACTTGCCGTACTGCGCGATGGGAATGCTGTTGTCGCCGTCGATGAACGAGGGCATCGAGGTGGCCCAGAGCAGTTCGTCGCCCAGGTGCTGGTAGACGAACTGGTGCAGGTCGCACAGGTACTGCAGCAGCTCCCAGGAGGTGCGGAAGGTGGGCGTGACCAGCTCGATCAGCGCCTCGGAGAAGTCGGTGGTGATGTGCTCGTTGGTGAGCGCGGAACCGAGCGCGCGCGGATGCGGGCTCTGGGCGAGGCGCCCGTCGGCGGTCACGCGCAGCGATTCCTTCTCAACACCCTTGCGCCCGCCCTGGATGATCTGCGGCTCGCCGCTGTTGACCAGCGCCGCCAGGGTTTGTTCGAACTTGCGGTCGATGGCGGCTCTCATGCGGGGCCGGCATCTTGCCGTCTCCCGCCGGAGTTGCGCAATCAGTCTATGGAGAGAGGGCGCCGGAGCGAGCGGCCGCGGCGCTCAACGGGGCGAGCCACGCCCCGCGGCGCGGATTGTTTGCTCGGTCTCACAACGTCGCCGCAGGTCGGTCAGCATCTGCGGCAGTTCGCGCTTGAAGGTGGAGCGCGCCAGCCAGTTGGGCACGAAACCGGGCGGATCTATGTAGGCCTGGTAGAGCAGCAAGGTGGTCGCGCCATCCGCCGTGGGCTCGAGTTCCCACACGCCCTCGTTGGCCTTGAAGTCCCCGCTCACCTGGTGGAAACGGATGCTGCGATAGACGACCAGTTCGGCGCGGAACGTCCAGTTGACCCGCGGCGCGTACCAGCCGAAATCGATCTGGTGCTCGACCACCAGCCAGCTCAGGTCCGGGGCCTGCTCGCGCACCCGGCACACCCGCAGGTGCGGCACATATTCCAGCGCGTCGGCGCACTGGATCATCATGCGGAACACGAGGTCGGCTGGCGCCTCGATGCGCACGGCGGCTCGCACTGTCCCGCGGCGCTGCGAAGAATCCAGCGTGGAACGGATGACCACCTGGCGGGCTTCCACCCGCTGGGTTTCGGCGGCGGTCAGCACGAATTCACTCGCGCCCGCGAGTGGAGCGCAGGCGAGGCCCAGGCTCAGCAGCAGCGCCTTCCAGTGCACCGGCGGTCCCATGCATATGAGTGCGGTCAACCGGCGAAAAGGTTCGACGCTCCTGCCATGGCGGACGTCCGACAGCGCGACGCCGTTCATTGCCGGTTAAGGGGAATCGGCCTATCGTGAAACCATGAAACGCGGCGCCGCCATCGCAACGCTGGGGCTGCTGGCCCTGCTGGCCGGCTCATCGGCCTGGGCCGAAACGATGCGCTGCGGCACCAAGCTCGTGGTCGAAGGGGTGACCCGCGCCGAGGTGGCCGCGAAGTGCGGCGAGCCGGACGAGGTCGTCACGCAACGCAGCGTGTTCCGGCGCCCGGTCATCTGGACCAACGGCCGGCCCTACTTCATCGGCGAGGACTACATCGAGATCCCGGTCGAGACCTGGATCTACAACCTCGGGCCTAACAAGCTGATGCGCAGCATCCGCTTCGAGGGCGGCTTCGTCGTCGACATCGACACGCTGGGGTACGGCTTCAACAAGTAGTCAGACAATGCCGGAAGACGGTGCCGGGTTTAGAATCCGGCATTATTTGCGTGAGCCGACTCGACGCCACGGCTCCGGAAAATAATGCCGGATTCTAAACCCGGCACCGTCTTCCGGCATTGTCTTACTTCTTCGCCGCGATCCAGCGGTCGATCTTCGCGCCCAGCACATCCATCGGCAATGCGCCGTCGCGCAGCACCTGGCTGTGGAATTCGCGCACGTCGAACTTCGCGCCCAGCGCCGCCTGCGCGCTTGCGCGCAGCTCGGTGATACGCAACTGGCCGAGCTTGTAACCCAGCGCCTGGCCGGGCCACACCATGTAGCGCTCCACTTCCGCGGTGACGTCGCTTTCCGCCATCGACGAGTTGTCGAGCATGTAGCGGATCGCCTGTTCGCGGCTCCAGCCCCTGGAATGCAGCCCCGTATCCACCACCAGCCGCATCGCGCGCAGCATCTCGTCGGCGAGACGCCCGTACCACTGGTATGGATCGGTGAACACGCCCAGTTCCTTGCCCAGCGACTCCGCATACAGCGCCCAGCCTTCCGAATACGACACGTAGCCGCTGAAGCGGCGGAAGCGCGGCAGCCCGGTGAGCTCCTGCTGGATCGCGATCTGGAAGTGGTGCCCCGGCGCCGCTTCGTGCAGCGACAGTGTTTCCATGCCGAACTTCGGCTGCGCGCGCAGGTTGTGCGTGTTGATGTAGAAGATGCCCGGGCGCTTGCCGTCGGCCGATGGCGCCTGGTACGAGCCGCCCGCGGCCGAGGCCGCGCGGAATGCCTCGACGGGCCGGATCTCGTAGTCGGCTTTCGGGAAATCCGCGAACAGTCCGGGCAGCAGCGCGTCGATGCGTTGCTTGACCTGGCGGTAGGCGTCGAGCAAGTCCTTCTCGTTCGTGAAGTAGAACTGCGGATCGGTTTCCAGGAACTGGAAGAACGCGTCGAGGTCGCCCTTGAAGCCCACCTGCTCCTTCACGGCTGTCATTTCAGCGCGGATGCGCGCCACCTCGGACAGCCCGAGCTCGTGGATCTTCTCCGGCGCCATGTCCATGGTGGTCGCCCCGCGGATGCGCCAGCGGTACCAGGCGGTGCCGTCGGGCAGCTCGCTCCAGCCGAACGTGGTGCGCGACGCCGGTAGATAGTCGCGCTCCAGGAATTCGGCGAGCCGCGCGTACGCCGGCAACACCTCGTTCTGCAGCGCGGCGGCATACGCCGTGACCAGGCGCACCTTGTCGGCGGCGGAAAAGTCCGCGGGCATGGCGGAGAGCGGTCCCCAGAACAGGCTGTCCTCGGCGCGAGGCGTGACCATCTCGCGCAGCTGCGGAATCATCTTCACGACCGCCGGCCGCGGCAGCGTGACACCGCGCGACATGCCGGTGCGCATCAGCGTGATGGCGCCGTCGGCCCAGCGCGGGAACTGCCGCACACGCGTGAGGAAGCGCTCGTATTCCTCGACGGTCGCGAACGGCTGCGGTCCGGAACCGGAGCCGTAGACCGCGAGGTCCATCGGCAGTCCGGTCATCTGGTTGAACGGCATAAACTCTTCGTGGAACGGCTGCCCGGCGAGCGCCTGTTCGCGTTCGCTCACGAAGATTTCGTGCGTCAGCCGCGATGCGTCGGTCAGCCGCGCCGCGTCGATGCGGCGCGCGCGGTCGAGGAAGGCGCGTTCGATGCCCAGCGATTTCTCGCGGAACCCCGGGCTGGTGGATTCATCGAGCCGGTCGTCGAAGCGCGGGTCACCGATCGCGGTGGCGCTCATCGGCGAGAGCTCGAGCTGCGAATCGAAGTATTCCTCGACCAGCGCGGTCAATGCGGCGTCGGGCGAGGTCGTGGGGGGCGCGGCGGTGCACGCGGCCAGGGCCGCGGCGGCCAGCAGAACGGAGGGCATTTTCATGGACGGATGGTAGCAGGGGCGGCCCAGGCGGCAGTCGGCCGACCTTCGCCCCGCCGCGCAGGCGTGGCATCCTAACGCGCTCGTTTCCTCGCCGGAGTGACCCATGCTCGTCGGATCCAATGTTCGCCGTGTCGCCGTGGTCGGCGGCATGCGCATTCCGTTCGCTCGCGGTCACGGCGCCTATGCGCGCGTCGGCAACCAGGACATGTTCACCACGGTGCTGCAGGCGCTGGTCGCCCGCAATCGCATCGCCGGTGAACGGCTCGGCGATGTCACCGGCGGCGCGGTGCTCAAGCATTCGAAGGACTTCAACCTGGTGCGCGAGTGCGTGTTGTCGTCGGGACTCGATCCGGCGACGCCGGGCATCGACATGCAACGCGCCTGCGGCACGGGCCTCGACGCCGCCATCAGCATCGCGATGAAGATCGCGCTCGGGCAGATGGACGCGGGCATCGCCGGCGGTTTCGACACGGTCAGCGATCCGCCCGTCGTGTATCCGCGCTCGTACCAGCAGTTGCTGCTGCGGGCCTATCGCGGCAGGAGCGCGTGGCAGCGCATCCAGCCGTTCTTCGGCCTGCGGCCGAAACACTTCAAGCCGGTGATGCCCGGCGTGCTCGAGCCGCGTACCGGCCTGTCGATGGGCGAGCACTGCGAGCAGATGGCCAAGACCTGGAAGATCTCGCGCGCCGACCAGGACGCGCTCGCCAACACCAGTCACGTCAATGCCGGCAAGGCCTGGGCACGCGGGTTCTTCAGCGACCTGGTGGTGCCGGAATACCAGGGCCTGACCATGGACAACAACGTGCGCGCCGACAGCACGGTCGAGAAGTTAGCCACGCTGAAGCCGGCGTTCGACCGGCGCAGCGGCATGGGCACGCTGACCGCGGGCAACTCCACGCCGCTGACCGATGGCGCGTCCGCCGTGCTGCTGGCCAGCGAAGACTGGGCGCGCAAGCGCAACCTGCCCATCCTCGCGTGGTTCAGCCACAGCAAGCAGTGGGCCGTGGACTACGTCGGCGGCAAGGAGGGCCTGCTGATGGCGCCCGCCTATGCCGTCCCCGCGATGCTCAAGGACGCGGGGCTGACGCTGCAGGACTTCGATTTCTACGAGATCCACGAGGCATTCGCGGCGCAGGTGCTGTGCACGCTCAAGGCCTGGGAGTCGCCGGATTACTGCCGCGAGCGGCTCGGCCTGGAGCGCCCGCTCGGCTGCATCGATCGCGCCAGGATGAACGTGAACGGCTCGAGCGTCGCCATCGGCCACCCGTTCGCGGCCACCGGCACGCGCATCGTGGCGCAGCTCGCCAAGCAGCTGGCCGAATCGCCCACCGCGCGCCGCGGCCTGATCTCGATTTGCACCGCCGGCGGGATGGGCGTCACCGCGATCCTCGAAAAGGCGTAGGAAAGCGGTGCCGGGGAGGGGTTCTCGTGGTTCGCCATGCGCGACCACGAAATCCTCGCCCGGAGCGGCCGGCGGCGAACCGCGAGAACCCCTCCCCCGCACCACTTCCAATTGGTTTCAGATGAAACTAAATTCATCGGATGAAACGCTACGTCCACTTCCCCAGGGTCGAAGGCCAGGCGTCGCGCCAGGCGCACGCCGATCTGCCAGCCGGCACCTTCGAGCGTGAGATCAGCAAGGAAGGCTTCTTCGGCCCCGCGGCCCACCTCTATCACCGGCATCCACCCACTGGCTGGGTGAACTTCGAAGGCCCGCTGCGGCCGCACGCCTTCGACTGCACGAAGCTGGGCGGCGCGCAAACCTCGCCGTGGGACGCACCCGACCTGCTGTACAACGCCGCGGTGCGCGTGCGCTTCTGGCGCTGCGACACGCACATGCCAGCCCTGGTGCGCAATGCCGACGGCGACGAGCTGCTGTTCGTGCACGCCGGACGCGGCGAGTTGTTCTGCGACTACGGTCATCTCTCCTTCGAAGCGGGCGACTACCTGCTGATCCCGCGCGGCACGATGTGGCGCGTCGAATGCGCGGAGCCGCTGCATGCATTGCTCATCGAGGCGACCAACAATTCGTATCGCCTGCCCGACAAGGGACTGGTCGGACCGCACGCCATCTTCGATGCCGCCATGCTGGACACGCCACGCATCGACGAGGCCTTCCGCGAACAGCAGGACGAGAAGGAATGGCGCGTGCTGGTGAAGCGGCACGGCCGGATCTCCACCGTGACCTACCCGTTCAATCCCCTGGACGCGGTCGGCTGGCACGGAGACCTCGCCGTGGTACGCATCAACATGCGCGACCTGCGCCCGCTGATGAGTCATCGTTATCACCTGCCGCCCTCGGCGCACACGACATTCCTGGCCGACCGCTTCGTGATCTGCAGCTTCGTGCCGCGGCCGTTCGAATCCGACCCCGGCGCGATGAAGGTGCCCTTCTTCCACAACAACGACGACTACGACGAGGTCATCTTCTACCACGCCGGTAATTTCTTCAGCCGGGACAACATCCATCCCGGCATGATCACGCTGCATCCCGGCGGCTTCACGCACGGGCCGCATCCCAAGGCGCTGAAGAACGTGTTCCAGCAGGCCAAGCCGGCCACCGACGAATACGCCGTGATGATCGACACGCGCGACGCGCTGGAGGTCGCGCCCGCGGCGTCCGCGGTCGAGTGGACCGGCTACGTCGACAGCTGGAAAGGCGCCCGGTGACGTGATGCAGCGTGCTGCATGAAACTCGCGACCCTCAGGCGCGGCGGACGCGACGGGCGGCTCGCGGTAGTTAGCCGGGACCTGTCGCGGTGCGTACTGGTGCCCGGCATCGCCCCCACCATGCAGGCCGCGCTCGACGACTGGGGCACCGTCGCGCCGCGGCTCGCCGAACGCGCGGCGGCGCTGGAGCTGGCCGGCTCGCAACCGGACGTGCTGCCTTTCGACAGCGCGCAGTGTTGCGCGCCGCTGCCGCGCGCGTATCACTGGGTCGACGGCAGCGCGTACGTCAACCACGTCGAGCTGGTGCGCAAGGCGCGCGGCGCGGAGATGCCGGCCTCGTTCTGGACCGATCCGCTGGTCTACCAGGGCGGATCCGACGACCTGCTCGGCGCGCGCGACGACGCGCCATTCGGCGACGAGGCCTGGGGCATCGATCTCGAGGCCGAGATCGCCGTGATCACCGACGACGTGCCCATGGGCACCGACGCCGCCGCGGCCGGCGCGCACATCAAACTACTGACGCTGGTCAACGACTGGTCGCTGCGCAACCTGATCCCCGGCGAGCTCGCCAAGGGTTTCGGCTTCTACCAGTCGAAGCCCGCGACCTCGTTCGCGCCGCTGGCGGTGACTCCCGACGAGCTGGGCGGCGCCTGGCGCGACTGCAAGGTGCACCTGCCGCTGCTGAGCTCCATCAACGACGCGGACTTCGGCCGCCCGGACGCCGGCAGCGACATGACCTTCAGCTTCGCGCAGCTGATCGCGCACGTGACGAAGACCCGCCGCCTGGGTGCGGGCGCCATCGTGGGGTCGGGCACCGTGTCCAACTACGACCGCAGCCGCGGCGCGAGTTGCCTCGCGGAGAAGCGCATGCTGGAGCAGATCGAGTCCGGCGCGCCGCGCACGCCGTTCCTGAAGTTCGGGGACCGGGTGCGGATCGAGATGCGCGACGCCGGCGGCAACAGCATCTTCGGCGCCATCGACAGCCGGGTGGTCCGTAGTTAGGCGGCGCGGAGCGGGCCATCCGTCTCAGGGAATCGCCACGTCCACCAGTTCCGGCTCCAGCACGCGCAGCAGCTCGCGCGGATCCATCCCCACGAGGAAACCGCGCGCGCCGCCATTGATCCAGATGCGCGGCAACGCGGCGATCGACTTCTCGCAGTACACCGGCATGGCGCGCTTGAGCCCGAACGGCGAGGTGCCACCCACCTGGTAGCCGGAATGCCGGTCCGCGACCGCGGGCAGGCAGGGCGCGACGCTCTTCACGCCGATGTGGCGCGCGAGATTCCTGGCGGACACCTCGCGATCGCCGTGCATCAGGATGCACAGCGGTTTGGAATCCGCCTCGAAGATCAGCGTCTTGATCACGAGGTGTTCCTCGACTCCCAGGTGTTCGGAAGAAGCGCGCGTGCCGCCGCGCGGCTCCCAGGTGTACAGGTGCGCGGTGAAATCGACCTTGTGCTGGCGCAGCGTCCGAACGGCCATCGTGACCGGGTAGTCGGTGGCCAATCGGCGGACCTCCATGGCGGGGTGGCGATTATAATGCCCTCCCCTCGCCGAACCCGCCTTCCCAGGAGCTGCTCGCATGGGTGAATTCACCACGCTCATGGCCCGCGACGGCCATGAATTCAACGCCTGGATGGCTGCGCCAAAGAGTGGCGCGCGCGGCGTGGTGGTGATCGCCCAGGAGATCTTCGGGGTCAACCACCACATCCGCGGCGTGGCGGACAGCTACGCCGCCGACGGCTACGTCGTCATCGCGCCCTGCCTGTTCGATCGCATCCGGCGCGGCATCGAGCTCGGCTACTCGCAACCCGAAACCCAGGAAGGCCGCGGTTACCGCACGCAGATCCCGAAGGAAAAGACGCTGCTCGACCTCGCCTCCTCGATCAACGTGGTCAAACATGCGGGCCGCGTGGCGGTGATCGGGTATTGCTGGGGCGGCACGCTCGCGTACCTCGCGGCCTGCGAGCTGCAGGTGAGTTGCGCGGTTTCCTACTACGGTGGCCAGATCAAGGACCACCTCGACAAGCACCCCAGGCGCCCGGTGCTCTACCACTTCGGGGAAAAGGACCCATATATCCCGGCCCCGGACATCGAGAAGATCCGCGCCGCGGACCCCAACGGCGAGTTCCATCTCTATCCGGCCGACCATGGGTTCAACTGCGACGAGCGCGCCAGCTACGACGCCGCGAGTGCACGACTCGCGCGTGAACGCACGCAGGCATTCCTCCGAGCGCAACTGGAGAAAAAATGATAGCCCTCAAGGACCGGTCCCTGTGGAAAGAGCGCGCCTTCATCGGCGGCCAGTGGCTGGCGGCCGACTCCGGCCTGACTACCGAGATCCGCAATCCCGCCAATGGTGAATTGCTCGGCACGGTGCCGCAGATGGCCACCGGCGAAACACGCCGCGCCATCGAGGCCGCCCACGCGGCGATGCCCGGCTGGGCGAAGAAGACGGCCGGCGAGCGCGCCAGGCTGATGCGCAAGTGGTTCGACCTCATGATGGCGAACCAGGAAGACCTGGCCGTCATCATGACCGCCGAACAGGGAAAGCCGCTGGCCGAATCCCGCGGTGAGATCGCCTACGCCGCATCGTTCATCGAGTGGTTCGCCGAGGAGGGCAAGCGGCTGTACGGCGACATCATCCCGGGGCATGCGCCCGATAAACGCATCATGGTGCTGCGCCAGCCCGTGGGCGTGGTCGCGGCCATCACGCCGTGGAATTTCCCCGCCGCCATGATCACGCGCAAGGCGGCGCCCGCGCTCGGCGCCGGCTGCCCCATCGTCATCAAGCCCGCCCCGCAGACACCGTTTTCGGCGCTCGCGATGGCGGAGCTGGCGCAACGCGCCGGCATCCCGGCCGGCGTGGTGAACGTGATCACGGGCGACGCGGTGGCCATCGGCGGCGAATTCACCGGCAACGACAAGGTGCGCAAGCTGTCGTTCACCGGCTCGACCCCGGTGGGCAAACTACTCATGGCGCAGTGCGCGCAGTCGGTGAAGAAGGTGGCGCTCGAACTCGGCGGCAACGCGCCCTTCCTGGTGCTCGACGATGCCGATCTCGACGCCGCGGTCGCGGGCGCCATCGCCAGCAAGTACCGCAACACCGGCCAGACCTGCGTGTGCGCCAACCGCTTCATCGTGCAGTCGAAGGTGTACGACGCGTTCGCGGAGAAACTCGCCGCCGCGGTGCGCCAGTTGCGCGTGGGCGACGGTCTCAAGGGCGAAACCGACCAGGGCCCGCTCATCGACGCCAAGGCGCTGGCCAAGGTGGAAAAGCACATCGCCGATGCGCAGGCCAAGGGCGCGAAGCTGGTCACCGGGGGCAAGCGCCATGCGCTCGGTGGCACGTTCTACGAACCCACGGTGCTGACGAACGTCAGCCGCGACATGCTCCTCGCGCGCGAGGAAACCTTCGGCCCGGTGGCGCCCCTGTTTCGCGTCGACAACGACGAAGAGGCGATCCGCCTCGCCAACGACACCGAGTTCGGGCTCGCGGCCTACGTCTATACGCGAGATCTCGTGCGCTCATGGCGGGTCACCGAGGCGCTCGAATATGGCATCGTCGGCCTCAACACCGGGCTCATCTCCACCGAGGTCGCGCCCTTTGGCGGCATGAAGGAAAGCGGCACCGGCCGTGAAGGCAGCAAGTACGGCATCCTCGAGTTCACCGAACTCAAGTACATCTGCGTGGGCGGTGTCTGACGAGGCCGTGACGGCGCGCGCATGAGCGTGCGCGCGCGCCACCTGATCCCGCTGCTGGCGGCCTGCAGCGCCATCGGCGCCGTCGGCAACTATCTATTCCTGCCGGCGCTGCCGCAGATCGCGACGTACTTCGGGGTCACCGCCGGCACCGCGCAACTCACCATCACCAGCTACATGGTGTCGTTCGCCTTCGGCGTGTTGCTGTCCGGGCCGCTGGCGGATCGTTACGGCCGGCGGCCGATTCTCATCGCCGGCGTGGCGCTCACCGGCGCGGCGGGCCTGCTCTGTTACGTCGCGCCCACCATGGGCTGGTTCGTCGCGGCGCGCATCCTGCAGGGCGCGGCCGGCGGCTTCGGCATCACCGTGGCCCGCGCCAGCGTCGGCGACCTTTTCGAAGAACGCGAGTTGGCGCGCATGTACGCCATCCTCACCATGGCGCTGGTGGTGGGCAGCTCGCTCGCGCCGCTCGCCGGCGGCCTGATGACGCGCTACGCAGACTGGCACAGCGGCTTCCTGTGGCTGGCGATGGCGGCCACGTTGATCTCCCTGGCCTGCGCCGCGTGGCTGCCGGAAACTCGCCAGGCCGATACCGGGTCGCGCAGGTTCTCCGTGCTCTGGCAGCAATCGCGCGTGCTGGCCCGGCAAGGTGTATTCATGGGCTACCTGCTCCAGGCCGCGCTGATCTACGCGCTGTTCTTCGTGTTCGCGACGTTGGCGCCCTATGTCATGGAGCAAGTCCTGCACCTGCCCGCCGACCAGTTCGGGCGTTATTACCTGTTCCTGGCGGTCGGTTTCTTCATCGGCAACCTGCTGGTGTCCCGCTCCGGCGGACACCACGACGTCGCGCGCCAGGTGGGCGCGGGGCTTGCATGGCAACTCGTCGGCGCCGGTGTCGCGTTGCTGCTGGTGTTGCGCGGGCACAGCCATCCGCTCGCGGTGTTCGCGCCCATGATGGTGTTCAGTTTCGGACAGGGATTGGCGCTTCCGAATCTCATCGCGCACGGCATGCGGCTGGCACCGAAATACACCGGCGTCGCTTCCAGCATGTTCGGATTCGCGCAACTCGCGCTCGCCGCCATCGCCGTGCAGATCATGGGCTACGTGCCCGCGCACGGCTGGCAGCCGGCGTTGTGGGTGTGCGTGGTCGGCGCCGCGCTCACGCTCGTAGGAGTAAAGCGACTCGAGACGTCGGAGAAATCTCCGATCAGCGCATAGTCAAGGCGCGTCCGGACTCGTAAACTGCGCCGCCAGTGCTAGGACGGTTTCACGAAATCAGCATCGAGACGGCGGACATCGCCGATTCGGTGGCCTTCTACGAGCGGCTCGGCTTCAGCCAGTGCGGCACGACCGACACGTGGTCGCATCCGTACGGCGTGTTGTCCGATGGCAAGCTGTTCATCGGCCTGCACCAGTTCAAATTCCCCTCGCCCGCCATCACCTACGTGCACGCCGATGCCGCCCAGCACGCGCACGTCATCGAAAAACACGGCATCGAGCTCGCATGGAAACGCACCGGCGAGGACGCCTTCAACGAGTTCGGGTTCCTCGATCCTTCGGGCCAGGCGGTGCGCGTGCAGGAAGCGGCCACTCATTTCGCCAGCGAGAACGACCCCGGCCAGACTTCGTTGTGCGGTGACTTCGCCGAGTACAGCCTGCCCTTCGCCGAGTTCCAGCCGATGCAGGAATTCTGGGAACCGCTCGGCTTCGTCGCCATGGGAGAAAGCGAGACTCCCTGGGTGCGCATGTCGATGACCAGCGATCATCTCAATCTCGCCGTGCATCGCCCGCGCACGCTCGACGTTCCGATGCTGGTCTTTGCATCCGCCGACATCGGTGAACGCATCGAACGGTTGCGGGCGCTCGGCTTCGACTTCTCGGACAACCTGCCGAAAGGGCTCGACCCGCGCCATTCGGGACTGCTGCTCGCGCCGGAAGGCACGGCGCTGCTGCTGATCAACTCCCTCGACTAGGCGATCAACGGGGCCATCCACGGGGCGAGCCATCGGGTATTCCCTGAAGGCGCGCCGGAACGAACGCGACGCGCGGCATCCCGCGCATGCGCGCCGCGCTGAATGTGGCCATAATTCGCGGACAAGCCGCCCGAGCGGCAAACAACTCGTCCGGAGAATCATGATGAAGCGTTGGTTGCATGCGGCGTCGGCCGCTTCACTGGTGTTCTCTTGCTCCGCGGCCAGCGCCGACGAGGGCATGTGGCCGTTCCATGGCTTTCCCTTCGAGAAGGTGAACACGGCGCTCAAGACGAAACTCGACCAGGCCTGGCTGGATCGCACTCGCCTCGCGACCGTGCGCCTCGCCAACTGCACCGGGTCGTTCGTGTCGGGCCAGGGCCTGATCCTCACCAACCACCACTGCGTGGAAGGCTGCCTCGCCGAGCTTTCGAGCAAGGACAAGAGTTACAACGACGACGGTTATCTCGCGCGCACCGGCGCCGAGGAAAAGCGCTGCCAGACGCAGGTCGCCGACGTGCTCACGCAGATGGAAGACATCACCGCCAAGGTGAACGCCGCCACCGCCGGCAAGGCCGACGCGGCCGTCGCCAACGACGCGCGCAAGGCGGCCCTCACACAGCTCGAGCAGGCCTGCGAAACGGCCAGCCAGCTCAAGTGCCAGAGCGTGACGCTGTACGACGGCGGCCAGTACTGGTTGTACAAGTACAAGCGCTACACCGACCTGCGGCTGGTGTTCGCGCCCGAGATCGCCATCGGCTCGTTCGGCGGCGACCCCGACAATTTCCAGTTCCCGCGCTGGAACCTCGACATGGGCGTGCTGCGCGCCTACGAGAACGGCGCGCCGGCCGCCACACCTAACTACCTGAAATTCAACTTCGCGGGCCCCGTGGCCGGCCAGGCGGTCTTCGTCTCCGGTCACCCGGGTTCCACCGACCGCCAGCTCACCGTCGCGCAGCTGCTGGGCGAGCGCAATATCGACCTGCCGCAGTGGCTGCTGCGTTACTCGGAGCTGCGCGGGCGCTACATCCAGTTCGCGCAGGCCAGCCCCGAGAACGAGCGCATGGTGTCCGACCAGCTCAATGGCATCGAGAACTCCATCAAGGTGCGCCGCAAGCAGCTGGACGCGCTGCACGACGATGCGCTGATCGCGCGCAAGACCGCCGAACAGCAGGGCCTGGAAAAGGCCATCGCGAAGAACGCGAAGCTCAAGGCCGCCACCGGCAATCCGTGGAAGGACATCGAGGTGGCGATGGCCAGGGAGGAGGCGCTGTTCGAGCCTTACACCTACCTGGAGAGCGGCGCCGGCTTCCAGGGACGGCTGGTCGGGTTCGCGCGCGCCCTGGTGCGCGGCACCACCGAGCGCGAGAAACCGAACGCCGAGCGCTTCCGTGAATACACCGACGCGGCGCTGCCGCGCATCGAACAGCAGCTCGGCGCCGCGGTGCCGGTGTACCCGGAGATGGAGATCCTGCGTCTGAGCTGGAGCCTCGAGCGCATGCGCGAGTGGCTGGGGCCGGATCATCCGGTGGTGCGCCGGCTGCTCGCGAAGGAGTCGCCCACGGAAATGGCGCGCCGCCTGGTCACGGGCAGCAAGCTCGCCGATCCCGCCGTGCGCATGGCGCTGTGGAAAGGCGGCAAGGCCGCGGTCGACGCCTCCACCGACCCGGTGATCGAACTGTGGCGCAGCGTCGATGGCGACGCGCGTGCCGTGCGCAAGGCCTACGAAGACGGCGTCGAGGCGCCGGTGCGCAACGCAACCGAACGCATCGCCCGCGCACGCTTCGCCATCCTCGGCACCAGCGTGTATCCGGACGCGACGTTCACGCTGCGTCTCAACTGGGGCACGGTGCAGGGCTGGAACGAAAACGGCACGCAGATCGAGCCCTTCACGCGGCTGGGCCGCACCTTCGAGCGCGCCACCGGCGCGGATCCGTTCCGCATCCCGGACAGCTGGCTCAAGGTCAAGGACAAGCTCGACATGAACACGCCGTTCAACCTGTCCACGAACAACGACATCGTGGGCGGCAACTCGGGCAGCCCGCTGATCAACGAGCAGGGCGAGATCGTCGGGCTGATGTTCGACGGCAACATCCACTCGATCTCCGGCTCCTACTGGTTCGACACCGTGAAGAACCGCTCGGTCGCGGTGCACCCGGCCATCATCCGCGAGGCGCTGACCAAGGTGTACGCCGCCGACGCGCTGCTGTCGGAGCTGGCGAAGTAGGAAGACGGTGCCGGGCCGGCACCGTCTAACTACGCGCGACGATCGTGAATTTCACGCGCATGTCGTCGAGCACCACCAGCGTGCCCATGGCGACCGCGAAGGGCTTGAGTCCGAGCTCGGACTGCTTGAGTGGAAACTCGCCGCTGGCGGTGAGCGCGGCTTCGTCGCGGCGCAGGTTCACGGGCACCCGCAGCAGGTGTTTCGCGTCCTTGAACGTGATCTCGATGCTGGCCTCGTAGCCGTCGCCCGCCGGCTTGAACCCGGTGGCGCGCAGCCGGATCTCCGGGAACTGCGCGCCATCGAGCAGCGGTTCCGAGAGCAGGTTGCGGCGCGTGCCGTCACGCGCGCTCTGCGGCACGGTCGCGGAGAAATCCGGCCCGGCCTCGGCGCGCAACCCGGGCTCGTCGACGGTGAGCTCGTTCACGGGGAACCGGATGTCGAAACTCGTGACCAGCGGGTCCTTCGCGACGAACACCGAGCCTTGCATGTGGTGCGACGCGATCACGTGGTTGTGACCGAGCTTGGACATGGCGCCCCCGCGGTACACCAGGATCTGCAATAGCGACTCCTGCGCCACCACCCGGTACTCGCGCGCGCCCACGGGAACGGGGGCGGGGGCCGGGGCGGCCGTCGGCGGCGGAGTTTCCGGACCCGGTGCCGGGGGACTTGTCTGACAGGCGGCCAGCCCCCATAGCACGCCCCACGCGAACAACCTCAGGGAACCCCGCAACGTGCCCACCACACTCATGAGGTGTGTCCGCATCTCCATGGCTTTGACCCTTTGCCGCGCGAGCGGCTAGCTTAACGACATGTCCTTTCGTAACACCACGCGCTCCTGGGGTTTCCTCTCGAAGGCGTTCCACTGGATCATCGTGCTGTTGATCCTGAACCAGTGGATCATCGCCGAACGCGCCGAAAGCCTGCCCAAGGGGCCCGCGCTCATCCAGGCGCTGTGGTGGCACAAATCCTTCGGCATCACGATCCTGGTGCTGGCCGTCATCCGGCTCGCCTGGCGCTGGATGAACCCGGTGCCGGATCTCAGCGCCGAGACCCGCCCGTGGGAACGCGCGCTCGCGAAGATCTCGCACCTGCTGTTGTATGTCCTGATCTTCGCCCTGCCGCTCAGCGGCTGGACGATGTCCTCGGCGCGCAGCTTCCCGGTGAGCTGGTTCGGATGGATGCAGCTCCCCGACCTCGTGAGCCCGGATCCGCAGCTCTACGAGCGGCTGAAGGACCTGCACCACCTGCTGTTCAAGGTGCTGGTGGTCGTGGCGGCGCTGCACGTCGCGGGCGCGCTCAAGCACCATTTCATCGACCGCAACGACGTCCTGCGGCGCATGTTGCCCTTCGGACGCGTCAAGTGAGCCCCATGACTAACTACTCCGCCCTGCTGGTGGCCACGTTGCTGGCCGGCGCTGGCCCGGCCGCCGCGAGCAGCGCCGCGATTCCCGCGCAAGAGACCGCGCAAAACGCCGGGCAGCAGGCAGCCCCGAAGCCCGTCCCGCCGGCCGCGGCAACCGCCGTGGCGGCGACTGCCACGCATTACACGCAGGCGGCGGCCGGCAACTCGCTGGCTTTCGGCTTCATGCAGGCCGACGCGCTCAACGAAGGTTCGTTCCGGCAGTTCAGCACCGAGCTCGCCTACGACGACAGGAACCTCGCGGCGAGCACCCTCAAGGTCACCGTGCAGGTCGCCTCGCTGGACACGCGCGACCAGGATCGCGACGACACGCTGAAGAGCGCCGACCTGCTGGACGCGGGGAAGTACCCGACCGCGCAGTACGTGGCGAGCTCGCTCGCGAAACGCGCCGACGGCAAGATCGAGGCGGTCGGCAAGCTCACGCTGCGCGGCGTGACGCGGGAACTGCGCCTGCCGCTCACGCTGAAGCCCACCGCCGCGGGCCTCGAGCTTTCCGGAGAAACCACGATCCGCCGCCTCGACTACGAGGTTGGACAGGGCGACTGGAAGTCGACCGAGTGGGTGGGCAACGACATCAAGCTCAAATACCAGGTCGCGCTGACACGCGCCCGCTGACCCATGTCCACCACCGGTTCCATGCGCCGCGTCTGGATGGGCGTCGCGCTTACCGTCTTCATCCTCTCGTTCTACCCGGCCTGGGCGGGCTGGAGCAGCTGGTGGATGCCGGGCACCGCGCTGGTGGTGTTCCTGGTGTTCGCGCTCGAGCCCTTGCTGCTCACCTGGGAGGTGCGCCAGCGCGGCGAGGAGTTGCAGATCACCGACGAGGGCGTGTTGCGGCGGCTGGCGCGCGGCGACAGCGAATTCGTGCGCTGGAGCGAGTTGCGCGAGGTGTCCATCGTCGTGACCCAGGGCGTGAACCTCAGCGACGAGTACATCTTCGTGCTGGCCGGCGCCGGCGCGTCGGGCGTTCTCGTGGGGCAACGGCTCGCCACCGCGCACGACCTGGTGTCGCATCTCAACAAGCTGCCGGGATTCGATCACCGCAACATCGCCACCGCCATGGCCTCACCCGTCAACCAGCGCTTCGTGTTGTGGCGCGCGGCGCCGCTCGAGGGCGAGGCGACCGTGATCGAGGCCGCGCCGCTGCCCCGCCCCGAGTCCCGCCCGCGCCTGAACTGACGTCGTGAACTAACTACGGCGTGTTGCGCCGCGCGGTGGACAACCGCGCCGCCGCGGTCTACGGTCGCGGCAACGGAACTAATAACAACGGCAGCCGGAGAAGCCCATGGCACGCAAGCGGCGCAGAGCTCCGTCGACGACGGATCGTTTCTTCAACCCGCGCAGCATTGCCGCCTTGAGCATCAAGGACCTGCTCGAAGCCCGCGATGCGCACCACGTGCACCTCGCCAACCTGCCGAACGTGGTCGGCACGGCCATCGGGCTCTATCGCATCCGCGCGCGCGACCGCGACGCGCGCAACGGCGCCGCCGCCTGGCGCCACAGCGACGGTGCGCCGCCGCGCACCTTGTTCAACTCGGTGATCCGCCCCTGGTCCATGCCCTGCGTGCTGGTGTTCGTGGAGAACTGGGCGCCCTACACCGGGCTGCGCGAGCGGCCCGATGACGTGGTGCCCTCGTGGATCTACCTGCCGGACGGACGCCGTGCGCCGGTGTGCGTGGTGCACGCGCCGCACCAGCCGCGCCCGCTGTACGAGCCGCGCACACTGGCGTTTCCCACCGGCCTCATGGGCGGCAGTTACCCGGTGGTCACCAAGGAACAGGGCACGCAACGCGTCGGCACCATCGCCTGCCTCGTCAGTGACGATCGCGGCGTGTACGCGCTCACCAACCGGCACGTGGTCGGCCAGCCCGGCACGCTGGCGTACACCATCGATCGCGGCGAGCTGCGGCGCATCGGCCTGTCCACCGATCACTCGGTGGGCAAGGAGCGGCTCGAAGAGGTTTACCCGGGCTGGATCGCGCGCCGCACGCTGATCAATGTCGATGCCGGCCTGTTCCGCTTGGACGACCTGTCGTCGTGGACTTCGCAGATCTACGGGCTCGGACGCCTCGGCCTGCCCATCGATCTGTCGGTGGACACCATGAGCCTCGGACTCATCGGCTGCCCGGTGCGCGGCTTCGGCGGCGTGTCGGGTGAAATGCTCGGCAGCGTGCAGGCCTTGTTCTATCGATACCGCACCGTGGGCGGCACGAGTTACGTGGCCGACTTCGTCATCGGTCCGCGCGAGGGCCAAAAACGCGTGGAAACCCAGCCCGGCGATTCCGGCACGTTGTGGGTGTACGACGAGGCGGACGACATCGACGATGATTTCCGGCCGGCCCGCGGCAGCGGGCGCTTCGGTCCCGTCGCGGACAAGGACAATCCGGGATCCGCCGTACGCACTCCGCTGTTACGCCCGCTCGCCATGCAATGGGGCGGGCACTCCTCGCTGGTCCCCGGCAGCGACGACGACTCGCGCTTCGTGCTGGCCACCACGATCTCCAACGTGTGCCGGCTGCTCGACGTCGAGCTGGTGCGCGACTGGGCCATCGAACACAGCGAATACTGGGGGAAGGTCGGGCACTACAAGATCGGCTGGTCGGCCTGTCTCAGGCCTTTCCACAAGCTGCCGCGGCTGCGCGCGCTATTGCAGGCCAACGCCGCCAACATCGCCGTCTCCGACGAGGACATCCGCACCGGCCAGATGCCCAAGGCCAACCAGCAGGCCTTCGTGGCGCTTGCCGACGTGCCGGATCTCGTGTGGCGCTACTCGCGCAAGAAGGACCAGGCGAATCATTTCGCCGACATGGATCAACCGGCGGACACCGGCACGATGCAGGGCAAGACGCTGATGCAGCTGTGGCAGAAGGATCCCGCGTCGCGCACGCCGCAGAAGTGGAACGAGTTCTACGACCACCTGGCGCCGCCGCCCAAGGTGCAGCACCGCGGTGCGTTGCCGTTCCGCGTGAAACAGCTGTTCGAAGAGATGGTGCGCGCGGTGAACGACGCCGACCTCGCGCACTTCGTGTGCGTCGCGGGCGTGCTGGCGCACTACGTCGGCGACGCCTGCCAGCCCCTGCACGTCTCGCACCTGCACCACGGCAACAATCCGGACGAGGAGCAGGTGCACAGCGTCTACGAGACGGTGATGCTCGACAGTTTCTCGGGCGAGTACATCGACCTGCTGAACGCGAAGCTCGCGAAATCGGATTCCAAGCCGCTGATCGGCAGCGGCGACGCGGCGGCGGATCTGGTCGTCACCCTCATGCGCCGGACCATCAAGCGCCTCAAGCCCCAGGACATCATCGACGTATTCAACGAGGTGCGCGGCCGCGGGCAGACCGCCAACATGTGGAGCAAGCTCAAGACCGAGACAGTCGCGATCTCGGCGGACGGCGTGCTGACGCTGGCCTGCCTCTGGTCCAGCGCCTGGTCGCTGGCGCAGGGCGAGAAGAAGTTCAGTGCGACGCAGGCGCGCAAGGCCATCGATCGCGGCGTGCTCGCGAACCTCTACAACGACCCGGCCATCGCCACCGCGAGCTGGCTGCGCGACATGTAGCCGCTCAATCGAAGGGTGTGCCGTCCTTGCGCGTGAACATGGGCTTCGCCTTGACGCCGTGGAACATCATGTCGACGTCGGAATAGAACGCGCGATCGTCCGGATGCCGGTTGCTGACTTCGAGATAGGTCGCGGGTTGCGAGCCGCGGTTGATCAGGCAATGCCCGTCACTGGTGCCGAGCGGGAAGCCCGCGCACATGCCAGCCTTCAGCACCTGCTCTCCCGCGTCGGTGTGCAGCACCACTTCGCCGCTCAGCACGTAGATGAATTCTTCCTCGTGCGTGTGCCAATGGCGCATCGAGGAGTGTTTGCCCGGCGGCAGCGTGGTGTGATTGATGCCAATGGTCTTGAGGCCGAGCGGATCGCCGAGCGCGCGCTTCTCGCGCGGCAGGACCTGCGAGCGGTACGGTTCGGGATAACCGGATCCGGTGCGTGGCTCGAGCGTCGACGGATCGAGCGCCGGTTTCTTCAGCTCCATGTGAATTGACCCTCCGCGGTACGCATGCGAGTTTAGCGCCATGCCGCAGATGTTTGATGACGTCGGGGAAATCGTCGAGGAAGCGCTGCGGCGCGTGGGCAAGAAGGTGGTGATGGCGCTGCCGCTGGGGATCGGCAAGCCCAATCTCATCGCCAACGAGCTGTTCCGGCGCGCGCGCGCCGACCGCGGGCTCGATCTCACCATCTTCACCGCGTTGTCGCTGGGCAAGCCGCGGGCTTCCAGCGACCTGGAACGGCGTTTCATCGAGCCGCTGGCGGCGCGCATCTTCGGCAACTACCCGGAGCTCGACTACCTGGAGTGCCTGCGCCGGGGAAACATGCCGCCGAACGTGCGGATCATCGAGTTCTTCTTCGAGCCGGGCGCGATGCTGAATTCCGCGCACGCGCAGGCGCACTACCTGTCGGCGAACTACACGCACGTGGCGCGCGAGGTGCTCGCGCGCGGGGTGAACCTGGTCGCACACGTGGTGGCGCGGCGCATGACGGGCGGCAGCATGGAAATCAGCCTTGGCAGCAATCCGGACGTCACGCTGGACCTGCTGCCGGAGATCGCGCGGATGCGCGCCGCGGGGCAACCCGTGGTGATGCTCGGCCAGGTGCATCGCGAGATGCCCTTCATGCTGGGCGGTGCGCACGTGCCGGCCGAGACCTTCGACCTCGTGCTGGACCATTCGCGTTACGACTACGACCTGTTCGCGCCGCCGAACCCGGCGCTGGCCACGGTCGACCACGCGATCGGCCTGCACGCCAGCAGCCTGGTGCGCGATGCCGGTACCCTGCAGATCGGCATAGGCGAACTCGGCGATTCCATCGTCTATTCGCTGCTGCTGCGCCACCAGCAGAACGAGGCGTGGCGGCGCGCATTGAACGACCTCGGCGAACGGGACCCGGCGCTGGTCGATGCCGTCGGCGGCCGCGCGCCCTTCTCCACCGGCCTGTTCGGCGCCACCGAGATGTTCGTCGACCAGATGCTCGACCTGTACCGTGCCGGCATACTGCGCCGCCGCGTGTACGACTATCTACCGCTGCAGCGCGCGCTGGCGGCCAACGGCTCGAGCACGCGCGTCGACGAGGCACTGCTCGAGGGACTGCTGGCCGCGGGCGCCGGGCCAAGGCTCGGCGCCGCCGACTTCGCGGCACTCAGGGCCGCGGGCGTGTTCCGCAGCGAGTGCGGTTTCGAAGGCGGCGGCATCCTTTCGCCCGAGGGCGCGCGTCTCGACGCGGACATCGGGAATCCGCGCACGCGCGCGGCCCTGGCCGCCGAGTGCCTGGGGCTGGAGCTCAAGGGCGGCACGGTGATGCACGCCGGATTCCTGCTCGGCCCGCGCGCGTTCTACGCGGCGCTGGGCGCGCTGCCCGAATCGGAGCGGCGGCTGTTCGACATGCGCGGCGTGGGATTCATCAACCAGCTCTACGGCGCCGAGTACGAACTCAAGTTGGCCCAGCGCAGCCACGCCCGCTTCGTGAACACCGCGATGATGCTGACCACGCTCGGCGGCGGGATATCGGATGGTCTCGCGGACGGACGCGTGGTCTCCGGCGTCGGCGGACAATACAACTTCGTGGCGATGGCGCATGCGTTGCCGGGCGCGCGTTCGGTGCTGTGCGCGCGGGCGACGCGCCGCAAGGACGGGCGCCTCACCTCGAACATCGTCACCAGTTATGGCTCCTGCACGATTCCGCGTCACCTGCGCGACGTGGCGCTCACCGAGTACGGCGTCGCCGACCTGCGCGGCAAGACCGACGCCGAATGCGTGGCCGCGATGATCGACATCGCCGACTCGCGCTTCCAGGAAAAGCTGCTGGCCGAGGCGAAGCGCGCCAACAAGATCGACGCCGGCTACCGGATTCCCGCTTCGCGCCGCCACAACACGCCCGAACGACTGGAAGCGGCCTTCGCCGCGCAGCGGCGCGCGGGGTTGTTCTCGGAATACCCCTTCGGCACGGATCTCACGCGCGAGGAGATCGAACTCGCACACGCGCTGCGCTGGCTCAAGGAGGTCACCGCGAGCCGCGGCGGACGCCTCGCCACCGTCGCGCGGGCCCTGCTCGGTGGCGGGCAGGTTTCACGCGGCCTGCTCGAGCGGATGAAGCTCGCCGAGCCCGGGAAATTTTCCGAAAAGCTGCAGGCGAAGCTCGTGAGCCTGGCGTTGCGCCAGGTCGAACGCCGGCGCAGCGCTACTTCGCGAACAGCCGCGACGGATCCTTGAACGCCTTGAACTCGAGCGCGTTGCCGGAAGGATCGTAGAGGAACATCGTCGCCTGCTCGCCGACCTGCCCGGCGAAGCGAATGCCCGGCTCGATCTCGAAACGTGTGCCGGCGCGTCGCAGTCGATCCGCGAGCGCATGCCACGCCTCCCACTCCATGACCACGCCGAAATGCGGCACGGGCACTTCCTTGCCGTCCACTTCGTTGTGATGCACGTGTTTCTTCCTGCTGGGATCCAGGTGTGCCACCACCTGGTGGCCGAAGAAATCGAAGTCCACCCATTCCGCGCTGCTGCGGCCTTCGGGGCAGCCGAACAGTTCGCCGTAGAAGCCGCGCGCAGCGCCCAGGTCGTGCACGGGGATGGCCAGGTGAAAAGGTTGTGGCATCAGGGTTGTCTCTCCCACCAATCGTCGCGCGCCTTCGCGGCGAGATCGGGATTGTCCGAGAAAAATCCGGTGGCGCCGGCATCGAGCAATGCCTGGATCTCGCGGGCGAGATCGCCGTACGCCGACGTCACCTGCGAGGACTTGAGATCCTGCGGCAGGAACTCGTTCTCGGCGCGCATCGTCCATGGATGCACACCCAGGCCCGCGGCGCGCGCGCGGCGCGCGAGGCCCGTGTCCGTCACCAGGCCATTCGCGAACTGCACCAGCAGGCCCTTGTGCGGCCCGATGGCGTCCGCGTAACCCGCGATCTCCTTCAGCCCCGCGTCGCTCAGCAGGTCGCGATAACTGCGCGGATCCCGGGAGAGCACGAAGTCGTAGGGTCGCCCGGCGGCCTCCAGCAACTGCACCATCGGCAGGTCGGTGCGCTTGCGCAACGCGACGAGGTTCGCAACCTCGAATGACTGGATGAAGATCGGGTCCGAGCGACGCGAATAGCCGTGCCGCGAAAGCGCCTCGAGTAGCCGGTCGTCGAAATGCAGCCCCTGCTGCGCGAAGTAGCTGGGATGCTTGGTCTCGGGATAGATGCCGATGCGCGCCGGCGGCGGCAGTCCGGCCACGCGCGCCTGCACGGCGCGTTGCGCCTCGGCCGCGGCCACGAGCTCGAGTACTTCCTCGAAGGTCGGCACTTCGAACTGCCCGTCGTAGCGCGTATTGGCGGAACGCAGTTCCGGCAGCCGTTCGCGCGCCCGCAGCGTCTTCAGCTCCGCGAGCGTGAAGTCCTCGGTGAACCAGCCGGTGACCTCGTTGCCATCGATCGTCTTAGTAGTTTGCCGGGATGCGAATTCCGGATGCGCCGCGACATCGGTGGTGCCGCCGATCTCGTTCTCGTGACGCACCACCAGGGCGCCGTCGCGCGTGATGACCAGGTCGGGTTCGATGTAATCGGCGCCCTGCTGGATGGCGATGAAATAGCCGGGCAGCGTGTGCTCGGGCACGTAACCGCTGGCGCCGCGATGCGCTATGACAAATGGACGGGCGTCGAGCGGCATCGGACTTATCGTCATGAGAACTGCGCCCGCGAATCCCCACGCGGGCCGGCGCCAGAATCGACGCCGATGCACCGGCCGCTTGCTTGTGACCTGCATCGCAATCTTTTTCCCAACCGGGGGAGTGCGCCCATGAAGTCCATCCGCTGGCAGGAGCTTACGGTCAGGAACGCGGCCTGTCTCGCTTTCACCCTGGTCGGTTCATTTCTGACCACGGGATGCGCGAGCGATCCGCGCCCGGTGGTGGTCGGACAGCCGACGGCCGTGCCGACACTCAATGAATACTGCGCGGCCGCGCAGAAGGAAATCGCCTCCTCGCGCGTCCCGGCGCGCAACGTGCTGGTGACGGACTACCAGGCATTCTCGCGCGCCTCGCCCTCGGTGAAGCCGCTCGAGACCATGCAGTTCACCGGCTTCGCGGACGCGCAACACACGCGGGCGCGCATGATTTCCTGCAAGTTGCACAGCGCCGCGCGCATCCGCAGCGAATACGGCGCCACCGCGGCCGGCGAGGCGACCTCGTGCGCGCGCCTCAACCGCCGCACGCTCGATGCCGTCATGACCACGATGACCGCGAAGCAGAAGAAGAAAATGCCCTTCAAGGGCGCGGTACCCGTGATGCTGGAGCCGGACCTGCAGGCCACCAGCGAAGCGGAGTGGCTGGAAAGCTTCACCATGGTCGAGACCGACGCCGGCGGCACGCTGCGGATTCGCGCCAAGAGCCTGGGCGCCGGCGCCGCCGCCACCCGCGTCAGCACCCGCGGCGGCAACAAGGCCAATGACACGGTGCAGTACTGCCACCTGATCGCGCCCGACTACCTCAAGCGCATCCTGACGGGCGAAGTGCAGCTGCCGAAGGGCGAGTTCGCCAACGGCAGCCAGACCGCGCGCCGCTAGCAGAAAACACGTTCCGCGCGGCGACACCGGGCGGGCCGGCGCGCGCGCGCTGTTATGCTCGCGGGCATGTCGACCCTGGTCGCGCCCTACTCCCGACACGAAGAGCTCGCGCACTCCCTGACCGCGGGAGTGGGCGTCGTCGCCTGCCTGGCGGCGATTCCGTGGCTGCTCGCCGTGTCCTTCGGCGATCCCTGGCGCATGGCCGCCGCGCTGGCATTCGGAGCGAGCGCGCTCGCCATGTTCGTCACCTCGGTGTTCTACCACCACGAACGCGACCTCGAGCGCAAGTCGCGCCTGCGCAGGCTCGATCATGCCGCCATCTATCTACTCATCGCCGGCACCTACACGCCGGTCACGCTGCTGGCGCTGCAGCGCGCCTGGGGCGTGCCGCTGTTCGTCGCGATCTGGACGCTGGCCGTGGCCGGCATCGTGGCCAAGAACACCGCCGTCGGGTTTCGTTATCCGAAGCTGTCGCTGACGTTGTATCTCGTCATGGGCTGGCTGGCGGTCGTCGCGGTCAAGCCGATGTTGGCGTCGCTGAGTGGCGCGCAACTCGGGTGGATCATCGCCGGTGGCATCGCGTACACGGCGGGTGTGCCGTTCTATGCCTGGAAGAGCAGGCGTTACACGCACGCGGTGTGGCACCTGTTCGTGCTCGGCGGCGTGGCCTGCCACTTCGCCGCCGTGTTGAGCCTGGTGCGCGTGGCCTAGGGTTCGGGCGCCCTATTTCCTGGCGCGAGCCCTGGTCTTCTTCGCGGGCCGCTTCTTCGCCGACTTCCTTGCAACGGGCTTCTTTGCCGTGGGCTTCTTTGCCGCGGGCCTCTTTGCCGGCTTGCGGGCCACCTTTTTCGTCGCCTTTGGCCTGGCCTTGGCCTTCGGCTTGTTGACGACCGGCGCGGGTACCGCGGCGGCCGGCTCATCACCGCGCAGCTGGTCGATGATGCCCGGGTTCTCGAGGGTCGACAGGTCCTGGTCCTGCGCGATGTTCTCGTTGCGCGCGATGGCGCGCAGCAGGCGACGCATGATCTTCCCGGAGCGCGTCTTCGGCAGGTTGTCGGCGAAGCGGATGTCGTCCGGACGCGCGATGGCGCCTAACTGCTCGCTCACCCATTCGCGCAGCACCTGGGTGAATTTCTCGGCCTGGTCGCCGCTGGGACGGTCGCCGCGCAACACCACGTAGGCGAACACCGATTCGCCCTTGATCTCGTGCTGCTTGCCGACCACGGCCGCCTCGGCCACCTTGGGATGCGCGACCAGCGCCGATTCGATTTCCATGGTGCCGAGGCGATGACCGGCGACGTTCAGCACGTCGTCGATACGGCCCATGATCCAGAAGTAGCCATCCTTGTCGCGATGCGCGCTGTCGCCCGCAACGTAGTAACGATTCTGGAAAGTCTCCCAGTAGGTGCGCAGGTAGCGATCGTTGTCACCCCAGATGGTGCGCAACATCGACGGCCAGGGCTTGCGGATCACGAGGAATCCCCCGGCCTCGGCGCCCTTCACTTCGTTGCCCTGCGCATCGACGATGGTCGCATCGATGCCCGGCAGCGGCTGCGTGCAGGAGCCGGGCTTGGTGGCCGTGGCGCCGGGCAGCGGCGAAATCATGATGGCGCCCGTCTCGGTCTGCCACCAGGTGTCGACCACCGGGCAGCGGCCGCGGCCGATGTGTTCGTGGTACCACATCCAGGCTTCCGGGTTGATGGGCTCGCCGACCGAGCCTAACAACCTGAGCCTGGTGAGATCGTAGCGGGCCGGAATGTCGTCGCCGAGTTTCATCAGCGCGCGGATCGCGGTGGGCGCGGTGTAGAAGATGGTGACACCCTGCGACTCGATGATCTGCCAGAAGCGGCCGGGGTGCGGCGTGGTCGGTCCACCTTCGTAGATGACCACGGTGGCACCCGCCGCGAGCGGTCCGTAGGCCACGTAGCTGTGACCGGTGACCCAGCCGATGTCGGCGGTACACCAGAAGATGTCTTCATCCCGGATGTCGAACACCCACTTGCAGGTGAGCTTGGCGCCGAGCAGGTAGCCGGCACTCGAATGCTGGATGCCCTTGGGTTTGCCGGTGGAACCCGAGGTGTACAGCAGGAACAGCGGGTGTTCCGCGTTGACCCACACCGGCTCGCACACCGGGCTCTGTCCTTCGATGATCTCGTGCCACCACTGGTCGCGCGCCTCCTTCATGGGCACGTCGTGCCCGGTGCGCTTGAGCACGATCACGCTGCGGATGCTGGGACAACCCTGCGACAGCGCCTTGTCGGCGGCTTCCTTGAGTTCGATGATCTTGCCGGCGCGCCAGCCGCCATCGGCGGTGATGAGCACGGTGGCGGACGCATCCTCGATGCGGTCCTTGAGTGACAGCGCCGAAAAGCCGCCGAACACCACCGAGTGGATCGCGCCGATGCGCGCGCAGGCGTGCATGGCAACGATGGCTTCCACGGTCAGCGGCATGTAGATGACCACGCGGTCGCCCTGCTTGACGCCCTGCGCGCTGAGCGCGTTGGCGAAACGGCACACGTCGGCGTGCAGCTCGCGGTACGACACGTGGCGCACGTCGCCGGGCTCGCCCACGAAGGTCACGGCGGTCTTGTGGCCGCGTTCTTCCAGGTGCACGTCGAGGCAGTTGTAGGAGACGTTCAGCTCGCCGTCGACGAACCAGCGGTAGTTGGGCGCGCGTGATTCGTCCAGCGTGACGCTGAAAGGCTTGTGCCAGCGCAGCTCGTCCTGGGCCTGGCGGGCCCAGAAGCCCTTGTGATTCGAGGTCGCCTCGGCCCTGAGGGCGGCGATATCCTCGGCCTTGAGGCGGGCGCGGGCGGTAAATTCGGGGGCGGGAGGGAACCGTCGTTCTTCGACGAGAACGGACTCGATGTTTTGGTTATTCACGGCGCCGGAGTGTAAACCGAAATGCCCGCTGGACAGTCTCAATGACTCTGGAGCACTTGCGGAGACGACATATGCGCACCAAACACTGGATTGCACTGCTGGTACTGGGCCTGCCGGCCGCGATGACACCCATGATGGCCCTCGGGGATGACTGCCGCTTCAAGGCCGATCGCGCCGGAGGCGTGGACGCCAAGGGAGTCGAGAAGGTCGTGATCCGCGCCGGTGCGGGTGACATGAAGGTCATTGGCCGCACGAATGCAGTCCGCATCGAGGCTCGCGGCGTGGCCTGCGCCGGCAAGCAGGAAATGCTGGACGCCACGCAGATCAGCGTGCGCCGCGAAGGCAACACCGTGTTCGTCGAGACCACGCTGCCGCAGAACGAAGACAGCTGGTCATGGGGCAACAACGATTACGCCTACATCGATCTCGGCGTCGCCCTGCCGGCGAACCTGCCGGTCGATGCCATCGACTCCAGCGGTGACGCGGTGTTCGAGGACCTGAAATCGCTTGCCCTGCAGGACAGCTCCGGGGACCTGCGCGTGCGCCGCATCGCCGAGATGGCCGAGGTCGGTGACAGCTCGGGCGATCTCACCATCGAAGACGTGGGCAGCGCGCAGGTGCGCGACAGCTCAGGCGACATCGAGATCGACCACGTGCGCAAGGACGTCAGGATCGTGAGCGACAGCTCGGGCGACATGCGCATCCTCAACGTCGACGGTGGCGTGGTCGTGGAATCGGACAGCTCGGGTGGCATCCGCATCGAAGACGTGAAGGGCGCGGTCCGGGTGGAATCGGACAGCTCCGGTGACATCTACGCCGCGCACGTCGGCGGTGATTTCACCGTGAGCCAGGATGGCTCCGGCAGCATCACGCACCAGTCGGTCGGCGGTCAGGTTTCCGTGCCCGCGAACAAGGAGTAATCGGGTCCGCGCTGACGCGCCGCTTCAGCTGTACGCGACCGCCGCGGGTGTCAGCGGCACCAGCGCGAGCCGCTCGGCCTGCCGGCGCAACATGGGCCCGAAATTGTGCCGGTCGAAGAACTCGGTCAGCGCGGCCACGTCGGGCACGCGCCGGGCGAGATCGGCGCGGCCGACGTCCAGCGGCATGTCGCAGGCGATCTCGGTGAGGCGCCGCGCCAGGAACGCCGCCTCGCGGTGTTCGACGAGTTTCGCCGCGAGCTTGGACGCGCCACGCACCTGCACGTCGGCGACCTTGTCGAGGTTGTCGTAGATCTCTTCGAGCGAGGCGAATTCCTTCATGAGCGCGGCGGCGGTCTTGGAGCCGACGCCCGGCACGCCCTTGATGTTGTCGACGCTGTCACCCATCAGCGCCAGGAAATCCGCGAAACGCTCCGGCGCCACGCCGAAGCGCTCTTCGATCTGGTGGTAGCGGTAGTGCGCGTTGTCGGTGTAGTCCCAGTACACGTCCGGCTCGCGAATCAGCTGCGCGAAATCCTTGTCGCGCGTCACCAGGGTCGCGGGCAGGCCGTCGCGGCGGCAACGCGCCATGAGCGTGCCGACGATGTCGTCGGCTTCGTATTGCGCGTGGCTGAAAGCCGGAATGCCCGCGTGCTGGCAGAACTCGCGGCAGCGCGCGAACTGCAGCTTCAGGTCCGCGGGCGGCGGCTCGCGATTCGCCTTGTAGGCCGGGTAGATCTGGTTGCGGAACGAGGTGGTCAGGCTCTCGTCGAATGCCACCGCGATGTATTGCGGTTTTGCGCGCTCGATGAGATCGCCGAGGAAGCGTGCAAAGCCAAACGTCGCGTGGGCCGGATGACCGTCGCGATCGGTCATGTCCGGCGGCATGGAGTAGTAGGCTCGGAAGACGTAGACCGAGGCGTCGATCAGGTAAATCACGCGCGCATCGTAAAGGCGCGCCGACCGCTTTGCTATGCGACCTGCCCGATGCCGCGCAGCGCGCCTGCGTCGCTGGGCGCCGGCAGCCGGATTTCCGTGCGCTCGATCGCCGCGTCCACCATGGTGGCGAACAGCGCGGCCGCGCAATGCAGGCTTTGCGTGGCGAGGCCGAGGTCGCGCGGCCGCCGCACGATCTGCCGGCAGCAGTCCGAGACCTGGGTGTCACGCGAGATGTCGACGATCGCGGGCCCCTGCGCCAGCGCCTGCAGTGAATTCGTGTGCACACCGCCACGCCGCGCGGAATCGCTCCACAACGGGTAACAGATGCGCGGCATGCGCTCGAAGAACCACAGGTAGCCGACGAGGCCGACGGTACCGCGCTCCGTGAGCTGGTAGTGCGCATAAGCCTCGAGCGCGATGGTCTGCGGCAGCGGCGTCAACGAAACACTGTCGAGCGAGCTGATGCCGAGGCACTTGAGGTCTTCGCGGAACACCCGCCCCTGCGTGAACGCCAGTGCCGGGACCGCGAGCAGCTCGTGCCAGGCATTCCAGTCTTCGGCGGGCACCACGTCCGCGGCGACTTCGCGCAGGCGCGTGTGGAAGTTGACCAGGTGTTCCAGCTCGAGGAGCAACTGCCGATGGGCAGCGGGCGCCAGTGCGTTGCCACGGAACCACTCGAACGTCTTCGCGAGCGCCGAAGTCCGCGACAACATGTCGAACTCGAGCAGGAAAACGTCGGCGCTGTTCATCCGTGGGCCTGTGGTCTTGCAGCAAATCCGGCTTGTCTATGTAGTGTCACGACTTCAGGGTTTCTCTCACCTCGAACTGTCATAACTACAAAGTATTTTCAATCAAAGACTTACTACAAACCCTGCCTACTTTCTCTATTTATTGTTGCGATGCGACGCATGTGCCTGTAAACATTGGCGCCGCACGAACAGGGATGCGGATGTCATGAGCGCTTGGGGCGGCGCTGCCGGCACATCAAAGAAGAACACGCGGACACGCGTCCTCCGCATTTTTTCCTGCGTTAGCGTACTCGGCCTGGGGGCCTGCACCGGCGCCTTCGACCCCGACCCGCTGGTCGAATACTCGACCGACCTGGTCGTCACCGGCACCCACCCGCACACCCTGACCCGGCACCTGGATTCCGGTGTCTACGTGCTCGAGGTGCGCGAACGCGACATCGACCTGCGCGTACGCATCGACGCGGGCGCCACGCACACCGAGCTGGCGGACGCCATCCCGCGCCACGGTCTGCACCGCACGGTAGTTAGATTGAACGAGCCGGCACTGCTGTCGATGACGCTCGAGAGTGTCGACATGCGCGGCTGGAAAGGTGCCGCGGCGCTGCGTGTGCTGCGGTGGACGGAAGGCGCCGCGGACGCGGCACCGGACCGGCAGCTGCTCGGTTACGAGGATCTGGGCACGGCCGGCGCGCTGCTCGCGCGCGACACCGCCACATCGTGGCGCGCGGCGCTCGCTCCCTTGCGCGACGCCGCCTGGCACTTCCAGGCGGCCCGCGACCTGCAGGCGCTGGCGGAAGCCGAATACCAGCGCGGCCAGGTGGAGCTCAACCTGCTGTCCGATGCCGAGTCCGCATGGCGCACGGCGCAGGCCGCGCTCGAGCGGTTCCACTCGGCCGGGGACGCCGTCGGCGCGCGACGCGCCGGCGTTCTCGTGGCCCTGGCCGAGCTCGGCGTCGCCGGTCGCGTCGAACGGGGACTGTCGCGCGCGGAGCGCCAGGCGTTGCTCGAGGACGCCGTCCGGCGCCTGGGAGAGGCACGGGCGTTCTTCGAATCCCGTGACATGGAAACCGACGCGCTGCTGTCGCTCGGCATGTCGCGCATCCACGAGGGTGCGCTCGGGCACACCGACGACGGCGCGCCGGTGTTCGAGGCAATCCGGCGGCGCGCCCGCGCGCGGGGCGACGCGTGGTTCGAGCTTTTCGCCACCCGCGGCCTCGCCGACCTGGCGCTGCGCAAGGGCGACGTGGTGCGCGCCGCGGCGTTGTACGAAAGCGTGCTGCCGCTGGCCGAACCCGCTCGCAATCCCGCGCTGTACGCCGCGGTGCTGAGCGACCTCGGGCATGCGCTGATCGCGCTGGGAGAATTCGACCGTGCGCTGATGGCCCACGCCGACGCGCTCGAGGTGTACTCGGCACGCGGCGAGGACGGGCAGGCCGCGCAGGAACTGGCGGCGATTGCCGCCATACATTTCCGCAGCGGCAGCGTCGAGCGCGCGCTCTCCACTCTCGAAAGCGCGCTGCCGCTGTACGAAGGATCCAGCGATCTCGCGGGTCATCTGGCCGCGTTGCGCCTGGCCGGCAATGCCGCCGCGGAGCTCGGCCGGCATGAGCGCGCGCTCGCATACCTGCGCAGCGCCGAGCGTGGCGACAGCAATACGCTCACCCTCGATCGCACGCGCGTACTGATCGCCGGCGAGCTGCGCGCCTCCGGTGATCTTCGAGCCGCCGAGCGGATGCTGGCGCAGGTCCTCGCGACGCGCGATCCGTCGACGCGTGCCGATGCCCTGTCCGAGCGGGCGCGGTTGCGCCAGCAGCAACACCGCGACGTCGAGGCGCTCGCCGATCTGCGCGAGGCCGACGCCACTTACGCGCGCCTGCGGCTGGACTTCAATCGCATCGACTCGAGCTCCGCGCTCGCGCTGGCGCTGCTCGCCACCGGTGATCCCGCCGGGGCGAGCGATGCGGCCGACGTCGCGGTCGCCATGGAGCGCCGCATCCGCGTCAAGGCCGCCAATCCTGAAATGCGTGCGCGCTTCCTCGCGGCCAGCCACGCAGCGTACGAGGCGCGAGTCGAGGTGGATCTAGTGACCGGTGAGCGGACCAACGCGCAATGGCGCGCGTTCCGCACCGCGGAGGCGATTCGCGCGCGCTCGCTCATCGACCGCCTGGCGCATGCGGCGAATGCCGTCAAACCCCCCGGGGATGCGCAAATCGATCGGCTGCGCGAGTCGGTGACGGCGCTGCAGCTCGACATGGAGCATCGCACGCTGCGCGGCGACCCCGACGAGGCGGCGCTGCTCGAGCTGCGGCGCCACGCCGACGAGACGCAGGCGCTGCTGGACGCGCGCCTGATCCGCCGCGACGCGGTGCGCGCCTCGAGTGACTTCGCGCTGCCCGAGTCGCGCGCGGAAGTGCAGGCCGGGCTGCCGGCCGACACGGCCGTGCTGGCGTACTTCGTCGGCGACCAGCGCTCGCACGCCTGGCTGCTGACGCGCACCGGGTTGCGGCACAGCGTATTGCCCGGCCGCGGCGCGCTGGAACGCATGGTGAGCGCGTTCGTAGCACGGCAGCGCGGCGCCGGTGATGCGGGGCACGACACCGCGGTCGCGCCCTTGTTAGGCGAACTGCTGGATGGCGTGACGGCGCGGCGCCTCGTCATCCTGCCGGACGGTCCGCTCAACGGATTGCCGTTCGCGGCATTGCCGCTGCCACATGGCGGCGCGCGCGAGCTGCTGGTCGATCGTTTCGTGCTCACTTCGGCGTCGTCGCTCGCGCTGGCGCTGCGCCCGGCGCAGCCGCGTTCGCCGGCCGTGACGCGTGTCGCGGTGGTGTTCGACCCGGTGTACACGCCGGAAGACCGGCGCATGACCACGGCGGCGGTCGCCGCCTCGCGCTTCCGCGGCGCCGAAACGACGCCGGAACGCTTCGCGCGCCTGCCGTATTCGGCCATCGAGGCGCGCGCCGTGATGCGCGCGTTCACGGGCGCCGACGTCATCCAGCTCGCCGGCTTCGACGCGAGCGCGCAGCGCGTCACCGAGCTGCGGGCGCGCGATCTCCAGGTGCTGCACTTCGCGACCCACGCGGCGGTGCGCCGGGACGCGCCGGAACGGTCCGCCCTGTTCCTGAGTGAATTCGCCGCGGACGGCGCGCCGCTCACGCCCGACCGCCTCACGGCGGACGCCATCACGCGCAGCGGACTGCGTGCCGACGTCGTGGTGCTGTCGGGATGCTCCACGGGTGACGGCCGCGAATTGCGCGGCGAAGGCGTGCTCGGCCTCGCGTATGGATTCCTGGCGAACGGTTCGAATTCGGTGATCGCGTCGCTGTGGCCGGTCGAGGACGCGTTGACCGCGCGCTTCATGGAAGAGTTCTACGGCGCCTACCGCGCCACGGGGCGCGCGGCCGACGCGTTGCGCCTGGCACAGCTGCGCACCCGCGGCTCCGCGGGTCCGTCGGTCTGGTCGAGTTTCGTATTGCGCGCCGGCGCGCTGCGCTGATACGCGCCGCGCGCGCGTATACTCCCTAACTACCGTGCCCCGTGGCGTGCGCCGCGCCGTGTGCCCGCGCCACTCCGTCCGGCGCGTGCCGCGCGAACCCGCGGCCCATTCGTATGTAGTGTCACGACATTGCGATTTCTCTCACTTGCGCACGCGGGATCGGGAAAAAAGTTTTCGTGGGCTTACTACAAACCCTGCCTACTACATCCAAATTCAATTGCGGCACAATGCAGTAGCCAGTACCACCTCGACACCCACAGCGTGGGATTCGCTTCATGTCCGTGCGCGATCGCGTCGCCCCTCGTTCCCATGATGCTGTGCGACCGCGAATTCCGCGCGCCGCCTGGCCCCTGGCGTCGTCGTTGTTGCTCGCCGGCTGCGGCGCGCATCCGGACGCGGAGCTCGTCGAGGTCGGCGCGACCACGCTGGAAGTCACCGGAACGCAAACGCTGGATTTCACGCGCGATCTCGAGGCGGGTTCATACCTGGTGACGGTGCGCGAAGACGGCATCGACCTGCGCACCTCGGTCACCGCGGCGGGCGGCGGCGCGGAAGTTTCCGACGAGATCCCGCGCCATGGCGCCCAGTTCGCGGTAGTTAGCTTGGCGGAGCCGGGGCGCGTGCTCGTACAGGTGCGCAACTCGGATCACAGCAGCAAGCGCGGGCGCGCGCTGCTGCGCGTGGCGCGCTGGAAGCGCGCGCCGCAGGCCGCGCCGGGCGAGCTGGAGCGCGGTTACGCCTCGCTCGCCAGCGCCGGTCAGCAATCGGCGCTGGCGACGCGCGACTCGCATACGCTCGCCGCCGACCAGCTGCACGAGGCGATCACGCACTTCGAGAAGGCCGGCGACGACGCGGCCACCGCGCAGGCGCAATACACGCTCGCCAACCTGCAGTACCTCGCGCGCAACGAGTGGGGCGCCGCGATCCGCGCTGCCGAGGCGGCTGCCGATTCCTTCGACGCGGCGAACGACGAAGTGGGCGTCCAGAACGCGGCGACACTGCAGGCCGCGGCGGAGCTCGAACTCGCGACGGGCATGAAGACCAGCACGCAGCGCGCCGAGCAACGCGCGTTGTATGCCGCCGCCGATCGCCGCCTGCGCAAGGCGGGGGATTTCTTCGCCGCGCACCAGCTGAAGATCCGTGCCGAATACGCCGTCAACATGCGCGGGCTGCGCGCGCTGTACGTCGGCGATTACGAGGAGGCCGCGGAACTGTTCGCGCGCGCGGCGGGCATGGCGCGCGACAACCAGGACCTGGGCGAACAGGCGCGCTCACTCGCGAATCTCGCCTGGGCGCACAACCGCCTGGGCTACATCGCGCGCGCGGCGCAGGAATACGCCGAGCTCTTGCCGCTGGTCGAGCGCGATCGCCAACCCTTCCAGTACGCGCAATTGCTGGGCAACTACGGCTTCTGCCTCATCGCGCTCGGCGAGTTCGATCGCGCGCTGGCGCTGCAGACGCAGGCGCTCGAGATCTACACGTCGGTCGGCATGGACATCGAACGCGCGGTGGCGCTCGCCGCGCTCGGTGGCCTGTACTTCCGCATCGGTGATACCGAGCGCGCGCTGGAGACCCTGCGCGCCGCCATCGCCGAACAGGAGCGCGTCGGCGATTCGCAGGGCCAGGCCAGCACCTTGCGCGTCGCGGGTAATGCCGCGGCATCTCTGGGCCGCCATTCCGATGCGCTCGACTACCTGCGCCGCTCCGCGCAGATCGACGGCAACCCGAACAGCGTGGCGCGGACGCGAGTACTCATCGCCGGAGAACTGCGCGCGCTCGGCGAGCTTTCAGCCGCGGAAGCCGAACTCGCCACCGCACTGGAATCGAAGAACCCCCTGGTGCACGCCAATGCGCTCGAAGAACGCGCACGGCTGCGGCTGGCGCAACGCGACACCGACGCCGGCATCGCCGATCTGCGCGCTGCCGACCGCGAATACCTCGCGCTCGGACTCGAGTTCAACCGCATCGAAACCAACACCGCGTTGTCGCAGGAACTGCTCGCGCGCCAGGACACGGTCGGCGCGGCCGCGGCCGCCGATACCGCGGTGGCCATCGTGAGCCACATCCGCGTCAATTCCACCAACCCGGAGTGGCGCGCACGATTCCTCTCGGCGCGTTATTCACCCTTCGAGGCGCGCATTGCGGTCGATCTCGCGACTCGCGGCGACAGCCCGGAGGCCGGCGCGTGGCGCGCATTCCGCACCGCGGAAACCGTGCGTGCCCGCTCGCTCGCCGACGAACTCGCCGGGCGGCCCGGGCAGGCGGGAAACAACGAGGTGCGGGACGACGAGCTGAGCACCCGGCTCACCTCGTTGCAGGTGCGCCTCGAATCGCGCATGCAGCGCCAGGAGATCGACGAGGACGAGATCGCCGAGCTGCGGCGCTCGATCGAGGAGACCCGCGCCAAGGTCGAAGCGCAGCGCGCGGGAGTCGCGGCCAGTGAGTCGCAGCTGCCCGCCTCGCTCGCGCAGGTGCGCGCGCAGCTGCCGCCCGGCACGGCGGTGCTGGCGTACTTCGTGGGCGACGCGGCCTCGCACGGCTGGCTGCTCTCGCGTACCGAACTGCGCCACGCGACACTTCCGGGCCGCGCGGAGCTGCAACGCGCCATCGAGCGTGAAGTCGCGGCGCTGCGCGACGGGGACAAGACGCCCAACGTGGAACGACCGCTCGGCACCACGTTGCTGGCCCACCTGGTGGACGGCGTCGCGGAGACCCGCTTGCTGGTGCTGCCCGATGGCCCGCTGAACGGGGTGCCGTTCGCCACGCTGTCGCTGCGTGGAAAGCGCGGCGCCCTGCTGATCGATCAGTTCGTGCTGGGATATGCACCGTCGCTGGCGCTCGCGATGTCGAGGCCCACCGCACCGCATGGTCGGTCCAGCAAGGTCGCGGTGGTGTCGGATCCGGTGTACGCACCCGACGATCAGCGGTTGCGTCTCGCCGGTGGTCCCGCCGGCGGTAATTTCCGCGGCCAGGCTCCGGCCCCGGTGTCGAGACTGACGCGACTGCCATATTCATCACTCGAGGCACGCGCGGTGACGCGCGCCTTCGGTGAGCAGGACACGATCCAGCTCAGCGGCTTCGACGCGACCGCCGCACAGGTGTTGAAACTCCCCGCCTCGGACCTCGCGGTACTGCACTTCGCCACGCACGCCATCGCCCGCCGCGACGCGCCGGAGCAGTCGGCGTTGTACCTCACCGGATACAAGACCGATGGCTCGCCGCTCGGCGACAACCGCCTGACTACCGGCGACATCACGCGCAGCCGCCTGCGCGCGGACGTCGTGGTGCTGTCGGGCTGCGCCACCGGCGACGGCAGCGAGTTGCGCGGCGAAGGCGTGCTCGGCCTCACCTACGGTTTCCTCGCGAACGGCGCGGACTCAGTCGTGGCGGCGCTCTGGCCGATCGAGGATGCGTCCACCGCTCGATTCATGAGCGAGTTTTATCGTGCGTACCGCGCTTCCGGAAAGGCTTCCGAAGCGCTCCGTGAAGCGCAGATCCGCACGCGCACCAGCGCCGCGACCGCGGTCTGGTCCGGTTTCGTTGTCCGGGCTAACGGTTTTCCGTGAAGCACGGCGATGGGTAGTCAGGCACACACGCACGTAATAGAGGAATTGCTCATGTTCAAGAAACCTTCGATTGGCGGCAGACGGAATTCGTACACGGCCGCGGCCGGCCTGCTCGCTTTCGCGACGCTCGCTTTCGCCCAGGCCGCAGGACCGGATTCCGCGCTCGCCGGGTGGATCGGCCGGGAAATCACCATCGAGACGTCGACCATCGACGATCACATCCCGGTGGGCGGCAAGCTCACGTTCATCTACGACCCGGATGACAACATCGTGCGCGTCTGCACGCGCAACTCGACGTTGCAACAGAACCAGTGGCAGATGGACCTGGCGCAACCTTGCGGCGTCACGCTGACGTTCACTCGCGGCGAGCGTTACTGCTCGCTCGAGGACGTGAAGGCCGGCAACGCCGAGGTGTTGTCCGCGTGCCATCGCTTGCGCAGCAAGGACGTGGCGATGCGCCCGGCGCGCGGCAAGACCCCGGTCGAGCTCAACGACATGATCGTGTTCCTCGTTCAGGCTGAAGGGGGCAAACACGCCATTTCGATCCTCGTCGATTCGCCGTCGCGCGTAACGGCTGGCGGCGGCGGGGCGACCGGAAAAGATTGAGACCGTTCGCGCCGGCGAACCGATGGCTGGCGGGGCTGCTCGTGATCGCGGCAGCCCCGCTCGGCGTCGCGTTGGCAGTCGCCGGCACGCCGCGGCTCTGCATGCCCGGCGACACCTCGGCGGGCGAGCGATTGCCGGCGCCGATCGCCGGTTATCTCGACTCGCTCGGGAACGACGACTTCGACCAGTTCTCGGCCTGCGCACGCTGGGCGGGCACGTATGACGAACACGCGCGGCGCACGGCGCGCAGCGAGCGCCGTGACGCGCGACCGGCGCGGCTGATCCTGTTCCCGGCGCAGGGAACCTCGCTGGCCGAACTGTCGCGCTGGCTGCGCCGGTCGTCCGAGGTGCGCGCCGTCGGAATCTCGCGCCGCTTCGTGGTCGCGGCACTCGCGCCACGTCTCTCGGGCACGGAGTTGCGCAAACTACTCGGCTCGAGCCGCATCGAGTACGCCGAGCCCGACTGCGACGGGCCGGAATTCGTGACCACGTCGAACGAGTTCATGGCGCCGACCACCGCCGGGCGCGACTGCTGGCGCCGGGCCGCTCGTCCCTCCTTCCCCAACGATCCCTGCATCGACGACCTGTGGGGTCATCGACTCATCGGCTGGGACTCTCACGTCGCGGCGCGTTCACTACCGCGCATGATCGCGGTGCTCGACTCGGGAATCGATGCCACGCACGAGGACCTGGCACGCAACATCGTGCCGGTCGACAACCGCATCACGCTGCACTCGCTGAGCCGCGGGCTCAATGCGCGCTGCGCCACCAGCGGGCTGTGTTACCCGCACGGCACGGAGATGGCGGGCACCATCAGCGGACGCATGGACAACGGCATTGGGGTCGCGGGAGTCGCACCCAACAGCCACCTGCTGCCGCTGGTGATCAGCCCGCGGGGCCAGCACGGGATGCTGGCGCGCCTATCCACCATCGCCGAGGCCATCGACGAAGCGGTGATCGATGACGTCGACATCATCAACATCAGTGCCAAGTGGCCGGTGGAGAGCCGCGCGATCTCGGAGGCCATCGAGAACGCCATCGGTGGCGTGCGCGCCACGCGCCGGCTGGTGGTCACGGGCTACACCACCAGCCTCGACCGCGACGAACGCGTGCGCGAGTTCTACCCATCCCTGTACCGCTGCCTGCCTGGGGTGATCTCCGCGGTGCCCGCCGACATGCGGGGACGCGATCTGTTCAATCCGGTGCACGTGCCGGATGCGACGGACGGCAGAATTCAGGCACCTGGCGTGGACATCATCGTGACAACGACAGAGAATTCCGCGACAGGTTACGCGCTGTCCGAGGCAGCCGGCGCATCCAGCGCCGCCGCCTACGTTTCGGGCGCCGTAGCCCTGGTCTGGGGCAGCCCGCCGCTCAACCAATGCGACGCCCAGCAGATAAAACAGTTGCTGTTCTGCAGGAGCAAGGGCAGCAAATCGTCGCGGTACCCATGGATCAATGTCGGATTCTTGCGTGAACTCGAGGGTCTCGAACCGGGCAGCAGCTGCGGCACCGCGCTGGCAGCGCTCGGCTGCGACTGATCCGGCGGCACGCGAGGGGGGCGCATGAGCAGTCCCCCGGTCGACGAAATCGAACGCATCGTTCTCGCGGCCCTGACCGGGGACCGGCAGGCGGAATCTCGCATGCTCAAGTCATTGCGGCCTGGCGTGCTCGCGGTGCTGCGTTACGGCGCGTTTCACCGCTGGGTGGACGCCGAGGATCTCACGCAGGAAACGCTGCAAATCGTGGTCGAGCGCGTACGCGCCCGGACCATCGACGATCCCCGCAAGGTGTTCGCCTTCGCCGCGGCCACCGCGCGCAACCTGGCACTCAACGCGGCGCGCAAGGTGCTGCGGCAGCAGACCGTGGTGGATTCCGAGCTCGTCGACGAGCTCGCGCAGAATCTCGAGATGGAGCAGAACGATCTGTCCGATTCGGACGATCGTCACCTGGCCGAGGCCGTCATGGCCCTGCTCGACGAACTACCCACCGAGCGCGATCGCCTGCTGCTGGTCCGCT
>Ga0315910_10000232_pt1 | contig 61503 bp, 42 predicted proteins | sample EdamamesoilMG_FD_204470 | JGI IMG/M metagenome (GOLD analysis project Ga0315910, IMG submission 204470) | Garden soil microbial communities collected in Santa Monica, California, United States - Edamame soil | ecosystem: Environmental > Terrestrial > Soil > Garden | place: USA: California... | reverse complement strand
CCAACAACACGCTGGTCGAGCAGGACGGCCGCGTCGCGCTGGTGATCCCGCCCGGCCTCGGCCAGCAGGCGCTGACGATCTACACGCTCGGCTGGCCCGACGCCGACGGCCGCTGCTGGCTGCGCGAGGAGCCCGAGTCCTTCGTCACGGTCGAGCGCGGCGACGACGGGAGCGCGACCGCGCTGACGCTGGTGCAGGGCCAGGCGTCGCGCCGCATGAAGCCGGTCGTCGTGCGCGACACCTCGAAGGTGCCCGACCTCACGATCGACGACTTCTTCGCGAAACGCGAGGAGGCGCTCCACGGCTCGCGCGCGGCGGCGTGGAAGACGGTGCGCATGACCGGGACGATGAGCTACCCGCAGTCGGGGCTGGTCGGGAGCTGGGTCTTCTCGGCGCGCGGGCCCGAGACCTTCCGCATCGACTACGACGCGAAGCCGTTCGGCTGGGCGACGACGCGCGTCGCCGGCGGCCGCGCGACGTTCCGCGCCTCGTTCGGCAGCCGTCTCGACATCTCGGCGGAGGAGGCGGCCGCGCTGCCGCTGCTCAACCCGATCGCCGAGGCGGGCAACTGGCTCGACTGGACCGACGCGGTCGAGCTGAAGCGCATCACGTTCGTCTCGTCGATCGGCGTGCCGCTGGTCGCGCCGCTGCTGCCCTCGCCCGTCATGCCGCAGCCGCAGCCGCAGCCGTGCTACGAGGTGGCGATCACCCCGCCCGGCGGCGCGCCGACGACCTGCTACGTCTCGGTCAAGGATTTCAGGACGGTCATGGTCGAAGGCGCCTCGGCCGCCTTCCCCGGCATCGTGCAAGCGGGCCCGGTCGCCGCGCTCGACGACTGGCGCATGGTCGACGGCGTGCCGGTCGCGTTCCGTCGCACCTTCGCCAACCCGAACATCGGCGCGCTGATCCTGCAGCTCGAGAAGGTCGAGATCGACGTCGAGCTCGACGACGCCCTCTTCACCGAGCCGGCGGCGGAGGCCGCGACGAAGCCGGGCTCGTGAGCGGAGCGGCGCCGCCCTTCGCCTCGACGCTGCGGCGCAGCTGGCCGCACGCCGCCGTCGCCTCGCCGCCGAGCGTCCGCCGCCGCGTCGCGACCAGCCCGAGGTCGCGGCAGCGCCGCACCAGCGCGGCGATCCGCGCGTCGTCGGGCCGCTCGAACGGCAGCCCCGCGACCGGGTTCCACGCGATGAAGTTGACGTAGGCGTCCATCCCGGCCAGCAGTTCCGCGAGCCGGTCGGCGACGGCGAGGTCGTCGTTCACGCCGCGCAGCACGACGTACTCGACCTGCACCCGCCCGCCCGTCGCCGCGCACCAGCCGCGCGCCGCGTCGACCACCGCCTTCACCGGCACGCCGCGCAGCAGCGGCACGAGCCGGTCGCGCAGCGCGTCGTCGATCGCGTGGAGCGAGAGCGCCAGCCCGTAACGCCTTCCGCTCGCCGCGAGGCGCGCGACGCGGTCGGGGAAGCCGACGGTCGAGATCACGATGCGGCTCTCCGCGAAGCCGCCCTCCGCGACCAGCGTCGCGAGCGCCTCCTGCAGCGCGTCGAAGTTGAGCAGCGGCTCGCCGATGCCCATCACGACGATGCGCCGCACGTCGGCGACCGCGCGCGCGTGGACCACCTGCTCGACGATCTCGTGCGGCGCGAGGTTGCGCACCAGCCCGCCGATGCCGCTGGCGCAGAAGGGGCAGGCGACGGGACAGCCGACCTGGCTCGAGATGCAGACGGCGAAGCCGCCCTTCTCCGCCGGCATCACCACCGCCTCGACCGTCTTCCCGTCGTGGAGCGCGATCGCCAGCTTGGTCGAGCCGTCGCCAGCCGCGGCCTCCGTCGCGCGCCGCGTCGCCGCCGCGGTCCAGCCGCCGTCCGCGAGCCGCGCCACCAGCTCCTTCGGCAGCAGTAGCCCGCGCGTGTCGATCTCCGCCAGCGGCCGCGGCCCCGCGCGCAGCACGCCGCGTCGCAGCGCCCGCGCGTGGGTCGCCTTGCCGCCCGCCTCGATCACGGCGGCGGCGAAGCGGTCGGCGGCGCACGCGAAGAGCGGCCGGGTCGGAGCGAGCGCGGAGGATGGAGGGGTCGTCATGGCGGGGCTTGCACGGGCCGTGCGGCTGCGTTCTACTCCCCGCCGCACTTCGCACCAGCGCGACGCCGCTCGGGAAGGCGCCGCGCCGGCTCCCAACTCCCGCTCTTCTCGCCATGAACCGGTCCACCCCCGGAAGACTGCAAGAACTCGAGGTCCTCTTCGCCCGCTGCCGCTACGGCTGGCGCGATTTCTTCTTCGAGCTGGAGCAGGGGGACGCATCGCTGCTCGCCGAGGACCCCTGGCGCGACCTCGACGACTTCCTCGAGGAGGTCGATCCGGCCCATCGCGCCTCCTTCGGCGCGACGCTGCTCGAGATGGCGACCGGCGACGAGACGGCGGCGCAGGCGCAGGCGCTCGCGATCGTCGCGACCTGCCGCGAGCCGTTCGACCTCGGGCCGGTGCTGGCGCAGGAGCCGCGGCTCAAGAAGGACCTCGAGGCGCACCTTGCGCTGCTGCTGGCGATCGGCCAGCGCAACGACGCGCGCGGGCGGCCGATCATCGACGCCGCGCTCAAGGATCCGCAGCGGCGCCACGCCGCGCTGATCGCGCTGGCGCAGCTCGATCCCGCCGCGGCCGGCGCGGCCGGCAAGAGCGCCTACCAGAAGGACCGCGAGCGCATCGTCTCGATGCTGAAGCGGCCGCTGGAGGAGGAGGAGTACGCGACCTACTACCAGATGGCCGAGGGCGTCCTGCAGGTGCGCGGCAAGGCGGGGCTCGACGCCTTCCTGAAGGCGACGGCCGGCAGCGACGCGGCGCTGGGCGGCGAGCTGGCGCAGCTCGGCCGCCGGATCGAGCAGCAGGCCGAGCTGGCGGACGCGTGAGCAGGGACTCGGCGCGGCGGGCGCTGCCCGACCCGCCGGGTCGCTAGGCGCGTCGGCGTGGAGCGGACGCTCACGCTCCTGGCCAGCGCGGTCGCGACGCTCGGCCATCTCCTCTTCGCGCTGGCGGCGGGCCGTTCGGGCCACGCGGTGCCGCGCGCCTTCGCGCGCGTCGCGTTCGCGCTGGCGGCGTGGAGCGGCGCGCTCTTCCTCCACGACCTCTTCGCGCCGCAGGTCGGCTCCGAGATCGCGTGGATCGCGTCGCTGGCGCTGCTGCCGGTCGGCCTCGACCTCGCGGCGACGATGCGCGGCGACGCGCCGCGGCTCGCGCGCGCCGCGCGCTTCGCGTGGTGGATCGCGGCGGCCGGCGCGGCGCCGCTGGCCTTCTGGGGCGAGCGGGCGCTGCCGATCGCGACCGCGCTCCTCTTCCCCGGCCTCGTCGCGGTGCTGGTCGCGCTGGCGCAGGCGTGCCGCGCGCGCGGCGTGCCGGCGCGCCCCTTCCTGATCGCGGCCGCGCTGGCCATCGCGGCGGCGCTGGTCGACGCGGTCGGCCTGCTCGAAGGGAGCCACCGACTGCCGCGCCTTGCCGGCATCGGGAGCGTCGCGATCGTCGCGCTCCTCGGCTTCGCGGTCGCGCGCCACGGCCTCTTCGAGCTGCGGCCGCTGCTGGGCCGCGCGGCGGCGCTCGCGCTGGTGGCGCTGGCCGCGGCGCTGCCGCTCGCGCTGGCGCTCGACCGCGTCGCGAAGCTGCCGGCGCAGGTCGTCGTCGCGTGGCTCGCGCTCCTCACGCTGGCGCTCCTGGCTGGCCCGCTGGTCCGCGCGCTCCGCTCGCCCGCGGCGCGCGCGCGAGAGCGGCGGCGGCGCGAGGTCCTGGCGCAGCTCGAGGGGATCGACGTCGTGCTGGCGCGCGCGACGACCCGCGACGAGCTGGCGAAGGAGCTCGCCGCGGCGCTGCAGCGCGAGGGCGGCGAGATCGTCGCGCTCGAGCTGACGCCGCCGCAGCCGCGGCCGCAGCGCGCGGCGGGCGGGCCGATCGTGCTGCCGCTGCGCGTCGGCAAGGGGTCGCAGGGCTGGATCGCGCTCGAGCTGCGCGACCCGCGGCTGCTCGAGGCGCGCGTGCTGCGGCGCGCGCTGCGACGGCTCGCGGCGCGCGTCGCGGTCGCGCTGCGGGCGATCGCGGCGCAGGAGGCGCGGCGGCGCGCCGAGCGGCTGGCGTCGCTGGGCGCGATGGCGGCCGGCATCGCGCACGAGATCAAGAACCCGCTCGGCGCGATCCTCGGCGCGCTCGAGCTGCTCGAAGGCACGCCCGCGATGCGCGAGCCCGACTCGGCGCGCTGGTTCGCGATCCTGCGCGACGAGGCGCGCCGCCTCGACCGCGTCACGACCGACGCGCTCGCGCTGGGCAAGGAGCCGCGCCTCGAACGGCGCGAGGTCGCCCCGCGCGCGATCGCCGAGGCGGCGCTCCTTCTCGCCGAGGGACGCGCGAAGGCGGCCGGCGTCGCGCTCTCGCTCGCCGGCGGCGACGGCGGCGTGCCGCGCCTGGTCGACGGCGACCAGCTGCGCCACGCGCTCCTCAACCTGCTGCTCAACTCGATCTCGGTCCAGCCGGGCGGCGGTCGCGTCGGCGTCGCGGTCGTCGACGACGGCGCGCGCGTCACGTGGCACGTGCGCGACGACGGGCCGGGCATCCCGGCAGGGCAGCGCGCCCGCCTCTTCGAGCCCTTCTTCACCACGCGGCCGACCGGCAGCGGCCTCGGCCTCGCCGTCGCGCACCGCGTCGCGGCCGCGCACGGCGGCTCGCTCAGCCTGCGCGAGCCCGACGGCGGCTACCGTGGCGCCCACTTCGTGCTGACCGTGCCCGCCGCGACCGGAGCCGACGGATGACGCAGCGCCGCGACCTCGACGACCCGTGCCGCCTCCTCCTCGTCGACGACGAGGTGAACCTGCGCGCCGTGCTGAAGGGGCTGCTGGAACGCGACGGCTACTCGGTCGACGAGGCGCCCGACGGCGCGACCGGCCTCGCGAAGGCGCGCGAGAAGAGCTACGCCGCGGTCCTCACCGACCTGCGGATGCCCGGCATGGACGGCCTCGAGCTGCTGGCCGCGCTGCGCGAGGAGCGGCCCGAGGTGCCGGTCGTGATGCTGACCGCGCACGGCACGGTGGCGACCGCGGTCGACGCGATGAAACGCGGCGCGTTCGACTTCCTCACGAAACCGTTCGACCAGGCGGAGCTCGGCCACGTGATCGAGCGCGCCGTCACGAGCCGGCTGCTGCGGAAGCGCGAGGTGCACGACGCGCGGCCGGGGCTGCAGGCGCTGGTCGGGTCGGGGCCGGCGATGGGGCGCGTGCGCGAGCGGATCGCGAAGGTCGCGGCGGCGCCGTCGAACGTGCTGATCCTCGGCGAGACGGGGACCGGCAAGGAGCTGGTCGCGCGGGCGCTCCACGAGGGGTCGCCGCGCGCGGGCGGCAGCTTCGTCGCGACCAACTGCGCCGCGATCCCCGAGACGATGGTCGAGGCGGAGCTCTTCGGCCACGAGCGCGGCGCCTTCACCGGCGCGGTCGCGACGCGGCCCGGCCGCTTCGAGCTGGCCGACGGCGGCACGCTCTTCCTCGACGAGGTGGGCGACATGGACTTGAAGGTCCAGCCGAAGCTGCTGCGCGCGCTCGAGCAGCGCGAGGTGCAGCGCGTCGGCGCGACGGCGACGCGCAAGGTCGACGTGCGCGTCGTCGCGGCGACCCACGCCGACCTCGCGCAGAAGGTGGAGCGCGGCGCGTTCCGGCGCGACCTCTGGTTCCGCCTCGCCGTGCTGACGATCGAGCTGCCGCCGCTGCGCGAGCGGCGCGAGGACCTGCCCGAGCTCGTCGACCATTTCCGGAAGAAGCACGGCGCGCGGCTGAAGAAGACGGTCGCGCCGGCGTCGCGCGAGCTGCTCGCGCGGCTCCACGCCCACGACTGGCCCGGCAACGTGCGCGAGCTCGAGAACGTCGTCGAGTCGCTGGTGGTGCTGTGCGACGGGACGATGGCGGTGGGCGACCTGCCGGCCGCGCTGCGGCAGGGCGAGGCGCCGCCGCTGCCGCCCGAGCCGGCGCGCGCGGCGGCGCCCGCGGCCGCTCTGCCCACCGGGTCCGCGCTCTCCGCGGCCGCGTCGCCGCACGCGGCGAGCGGGCCGCTGAAGGACGTCGTGCGCGACGCGGTGGCATTGCTCGAGCGCGAGCTGATCACGAAGGCGCTGAAGGAGACGGACGGCAACGTGACCCACGCGGCGACGGCGCTCGGGCTGTCGCGCAAGGGGCTGCAGCTGAAGCTGAAGGAGCTCGCGATCTCGCGGCTGGACGCGGCGAATGGCTGAGACGGCGGTCGCGCTCGTCGCGGAGGCGTCGTTCGAGATCGACGGCCGCGTGATCACGCTCCAGACCGGCAAGGTGGCGCGGCAGGCGCATGGCGCGGTCGTGGTGCTGCAGGGCGAGGCGGTCGTGCTGGTCACGGCGGTGCTGGGCGGGCCGGGGCGGCCGGGCAGCGACGACGACTTCGTTCCGCTCACCGTCGAGTACCGCGAGAAGCTCGCGGCGAACGGCCGGATCCCCGGCAGCTTCATTCGTCGCGAGGCGCGGATCAGCGACGACGAGATCCTGGTCAGCCGCATCCTCGACCGCTCGACGCGGCCGCTCTTCGCGAAGGGGCTCGCGCGCGAGGTGCAGGTGCAGGCGACGGTGCTCTCGGTCGATGCGCAGGTGGAGACGGCGCTCCTCGCGCTGATCGGCGCGTCGGCGGCGCTCCATCTCTCGCCGATCCCGTGGGGCGGGCCGATCGCGGGCACGCGCCTGGTGCGCAGCGGCAAGCGCTGGATCGCCTTTCCCGACGCGCGCGAGCGGGCCGACGCCGACGCGGACCTGATCGTGGCGCTGCGGTGGCGCGACGGGAGCGCGGGGCTGGTGATGGCGGAGGGCGGCGCGAACGAGCTGCCGGAGGCGGAGCTGCTCGAAGGGCTGCTGCTGGCGGGCGAGCGGCTCGCGCCGGCGGCGGCGGCGATCGAGGCGCTGCGCGCGAAGGCGGGCAAGGCGAAGCTCGACCTCGCGCCGCCGGCGGAGGCGGCCGAGCTCGCGGCGATCCGCGCGAAGGTGGAGGAGCTCGGGCCGGCGAAGCTCGACCCGTGCTTCGAGATCGCGGGCAAGCACGAGCGGCACGACGCGCTCGCGGCGGCGCAGGAGGAGTTGGCGCGCGAGGCGGTAACTGCGGCGGGGGCGAGTGCGGAGGACGCGGGCGATTCGTTCCCGCATCAGTACGCCCGCAAGATCGCGCGGCAGCTGACCGATCGGCGGATCCGGGAGCGGGTGCTGGCGAGCGGGAAGCGGCTCGATGGGCGGGGGCCGGAGGAGATCCGGCCGATCGCGATCGAGGCGGGGTGGCTGCCGCGGCCGCATGGATCGGCGCTCTTCACGCGGGGCGAGACGCAGGCGATGGTCACCTGCACGCTCGGCGCGAAGGAGCAGGCGCAGGAGGTCGAGACGCCCTTCGGGATGGAATCGCGGAGCTTCCTGCTCCACTACAACTTCCCGCCCTACAGCGTCGGCGAGGTGCGCGCGCTGCGCGGGCCGGGGCGGCGCGAGATCGGCCACGGGAACCTCGCGCGCCGGGCGCTCGTACCCGTGCTCCCGCCCTTCACGGCGTTCCCCTACGTGATCCGCGTGGAGTCCGACATCAGCGAGTCGAACGGCTCCTCGTCGATGGCGACGGCGTGCGGCGGCTGCCTCGCGCTGATGGACGCCGGCGTGCCGATCGCGGCGCCGGTGGCCGGCATCGCGATGGGGCTGGTCGGCGACGGGACGCGCTTCGCGGTCCTCTCCGACATCCTCGGCGACGAGGACCATCTCGGCGACATGGACTTCAAGGTGTGCGGCACGGCGCGCGGGATCACGGCCGTGCAGATGGACAACAAGATGGGGGCGCTGCCGAAGGAGGTGCTCGGCCGCGCGCTCGAGCAGGCCTCCCGCGGGCGCGCGCACATCCTGGCCGAGATGAAGAAGGCGCTCGCCGCGCCGCGCGCCGACCTGAAGCCGCACGCGCCGCGCGTCACGTCGGTCCGCATCGCGCCGCCCGCGATCCCCGAGCTGATCGGGCCGCGCGGCGCGAACCTGAAGGAGCTGCGCGCGCAGTACGGCGTCGAGGTCGCCATCGACGACTCGGGCTGGGCGATGGTCTACGCCAGCGACGCCGGGAAGGCGCGCGCCGCCGTGAAACGCGTGCGCGAGCTCGCCGGCGTCGTGCAGGCCGGCAAGCTCTATCGCGGCCGCGTGACCGGCGTGAAGGAGTTCGGCGCGTTCGTCCAGATCTTCCGCAGCGCGGAGGGGCTGGTGCACGTCTCGGAGTGGGACGCGCAGCGCACCGACAACCTCATGGCGGTGGCGCGCGAAGGCGACAGCGTCGTGGTGCGCGTGCTCGGCGTCGACGAGCGCGGCAAGCTGCGCCTGTCGCGGCGGGCGGCGCAGGGCTCGGGCGCGGAAGAGATCGTCAACGACTGACACGACTGAGGGCACGGTCACGGCCGTGACCGGATCCGATCGGAGCACGACCATGGAAGACCGTCGACTCGCGCGACTCCTCGCGCTGCCGCTCGCCCTCCTTGCCGGCGCGGTCGCCGCCGATCCCGCCGCCGCGCAAGCCGTCGATCCCGAGCTGCTGGCCGCCAGCGCGGCGCGCCCCCTCGGGCCGGCGGCGCCGGGCGGCCGCTTCGTCGACGTCGACGTGCCGGCGCAGCGGCCGTGGGAGCTCTGGGCCGCGTCGGCGTCGGGCGGCGTCTGGAAGTCGTCGAACAACGGCACGACGTGGGAGTGCGTCTTCGCCGACGCGCTCTCGATCGGCGACGTCGCGGTCGCGCCGAGCGATCCCGACGTGATCTGGATCGGCACGGGCGAGGGCAACAACCAGCGCTCGAGCTACGCGGGCAACGGCGTCTGGCGCTCGACCGACGGCGGCAAGAGCTTCACGCGCGCCGGGCTCGCCGACTCGCACCACATCGGGCGCGTCGTCGTCCATCCGACCGATCCGGCGACGGCGTGGGTCGCGGTCCTCGGCCACCTCTACTCGGCGAACGAGGAGCGCGGCCTCTGGAAGACGACCGACGGCGGCGCGACGTGGGAGCTGGTGCTCGGCCGCGGCGACTCGGTCGGAGTCGCCGACGTCGTCGTCGATCCGCGGAACCCCGACGTCCTCTTCGCGTCGACCTACCAGCGTCTGCGCCGCGCGTGGAACTTCGACGACGTGGGCGACGCGGCGCTCTACCAGTCGACCGACGGCGGCGCGAGCTGGCGCAAGGTCGAGGGCGGGCTGCCGTCGGGCCGCCTCGGTCGCATCGGCGTGACCTGCTTCGCGCCCGACCCGTCGCTGCTGTACGCCTGCATCGACAACCAGAACCTCGTCGACGTGCCGCCGCCGGAAGGGCAAGCGCCGCCGAAGCCGGCGGAGAAGACCGCGGAGCAGGCCGCGGAGAAGGCCACGGAGAAGTCGGCGGAGAAGCCCGCCCAGAAGCCCATCGGCGGCGAGATCTGGCGCTCGACCGACGGCGGCAAGACGTGGGAGAAGCGCAACGAGAAGCCGGTCAGCGGCGAGCCGCCCTACTACTACGGCCAGATCCGCGTCGACCCGCACGACCGCGACCACGTCTGGCTGCTCGGCATCTCGGTCTTCGTCTCGCACGACGGCGGCAAGACCTTCTCGAGCGACGTCGCCAACTCGCTCCACTCCGACCACCACGCGCTCTGGTTCGATCCCGCGGCGAAGGGACGGCTGCTGCTCGGCAATGACGGCGGGCTGGCGCAGAGCTACGACGGCGGCAAGAGCTTCGACTACTACCTCAACCTCTCGGTCGCGCAGTTCTATACGGTCAGCGTCGACCCGCGCCGGCCCTACCGCGTCTACGGCGGCCTGCAGGACAACGGCATCTGGATGGGCCCGTCGCGCTCGCGCGGCTTCGGCGGGACGAACAGCAACGAGTGGCGCTTCATCGGCGGCGGCGACGGCATGTACGTGCTGGCCGACCCCGACGATCCCGACACCGTCTACCTCGAGTCGCAATTCGGCGCGCTCCAGCGCACCAACACGCGCACCGCCGAGACGGCATTCATCCAGCCGCGCGGCGCCGAAGGGGAGCGCGACCGCTTCAACTGGTGCAGCCCGCTCGTCGTCTCGAGCCACAACTCGCGCGTCCTCTATTTCGGGTCGCAGCGCCTCTGGAAGTCGCTCGACCGCGGCGAGCGCTGGAAGCCGGCCAGCGGCGACCTCACGACGAACGACGCCGAGAAGCTGAAGGGCAACGTCCCGCACTGCACGCTCACGACCATCAGCGAGTCGCCGCTCGATCCCGACCTCCTCCTGGTCGGCAGCGACGACGGCAAGGTGCAGTGGAGCGAGGACGGCGGCCGCAACTGGAGCGACCTCTCCGACCGCTTCCCCGATCTCCCGCCCGCCCTCTGGGTGAGCCGCGTCGAGCTCTCCCACTTCGACAAGGCGGTCGCGTGGGTCGCCTTCAACGGCTACCGCGAGGACGACTTCGCGCCGTGGATCTACCGCACGCGCGACGGCGGCAAGAGCTTCGAGCGCGTCACGTCGGGCCTGCCGGAAGGGCCGGTCAACGTCGTGCGCGAGAGCCCGCGCCGCAAGGAGCTCCTCTTCGCCGGCAGCGACGGCGGCGCCTTCTTCTCGATCGACGGCGGCGACCACTGGCAGCCGCTGACGACGGGCGTGCCGCTCGTCTCGGTGCTCGACCTCGTCGTCCATCCGCGAGAGCGCGAGGTGGTGCTGGGCACCCACGGCCGCGGCCTCTTCGTCGTCGACGTGACGGCGCAGGAGCAGCTCGACGCGAAGGTCCTCGACGCGACCGCGCACCTCTTCGAGCCGGCGACCGCGACCGCGTGGCGCACGAGCTTCGGCGGCGGCGCGGGCGGAACGCCGTGGGCCGGCGACCGCCACTTCCGCGCGCCGAGCCCCGACGCCGGCGCGCCGATCTGGCTCTGGCTCGGTGCCGCGGGCGAGGCGAAGACGATGAGCGACGACCCGACCGCGCCGTCGCCGGGCGACGCCGTCCTCGCGAAGACGGGCGGCGACGAGAAGGACGACGCCGCGAAGAAGGCGGGCAAGGTCGAGATCGTCGACGCGGCCGGCAAGGTCGTGCGGACCCTCGAAGTCACGCGCCAGCGCGGGCTGCAGCGCGTGATCTGGGACCTCCAACTCGATCCGCCGCCGCAGCCGCCGGCCGCCGACGCGAAGGACGCGGCGAAGGAGGAGACCAAGGCACCTCCGAGCGACCAGCGCAAGCGCCGCCGCTACGAACCGCTGCCCGAGGAGAACGAGTCGAGCCCGGGCGAGCGGCTCGAGTCGGACGGCGACTTCGGCGCCGACTTCGCGCAGGAAGCGACGCCGCCGCGCCGTCGCGGCCGCGGTCGCGGCGGCTCGAACGCGGCGCCGCCGGGCCGCTACACCGTGCGCCTCGTCGTCGGCGAGACGACGCTGGAGAAGTCGATCGAGGTCGCGGCCGACCCGGGACTCTGATCCAGCTAGCCGAGCGCGCGCACGCAGTCGCGCACGCGCTGCGTGAGCGTGCCGTCGGCGACGCGGGCGCGGACGTGTTCGAGGACGCGCTTGCGCGCCCGCTGGATCCGCATGATCAGCGCGCCGCGCGGCACCGCGAGCTTCAGCGCGAGCGCGTCGTAGGTGAGGCCGTCGGTGGCGAAACGGACCAGCGCTTCCCATTGGCCCGAGGGCAGCGTCTGCACCGCTTCGAGCGCGAGGCGTCGCAGCTGCGCCCAGGTGAGCCACGCGAGGCGCTGCTCCTCGCTCTTCAGCAGCAGCTCGAAGGGATCGGCGGCGCGGTCGGCGACCGCCTGCGCGGCGCCGCGCTCCCGCTGCGCGCGCCGCGTCGCCGCGCGCGCCTCCTGCCGCATCAGGTTCTCGGCGACGGCGAGGAACCAGCGGACGAAGGAGCCGGGCCCGCAGTCGCGGTACGACTCCCGGCAGCGGTAGATCTGCGAGAAGGTGTCGAGGACGAGCTCGTGCGCGTCGAGGCGCCGTCCGCAGCGGCGCAGCCGAGAGCGGACGAGCGGCACCAGTCGCGGCGCGCACTCCTCGACGAACTCGCGGTAGAGCTCCGGCTCGCCGCGCGCGCGGTAGGCGGCGAAGAGCTGCGCCGCCCGCCGGTCGAAGTCGCGGTTCCAGAGGACGCGGAGCACCGCGGCCATTTCCTTCCCCCTCCAGGCGCTCTTCCGCGCGCCTGCGGCCGGCAGCCGTCCGCGGGCGCCGCTTCCCCGCGGCTCCCGTCCGTCGGCGGCCCCCTTCTACTTCTTCTCCTGCAGCTATGCCGCCCGTCGCCCGCCTTCACGCGGCGGCCGCCGAAACGCGCCGTCGCCGGGGGGAACGTCGCCCTCGCGCCGCTCTAAGATCCCCGCCCCCATGAATCCCACCTCCCCAGCCCCGGCCCTCTCCTCCAAGTCCACCCTCGACCTCGTCGACCCGCGCATCGCGGGGCTGATCGCGGCCGAGACGGAGCGCCAGCGGCAGAAGCTGATCTTCATCGCGTCGGAGAGCCTCTGCCCGCAAGCGGTGCGCGACGCCGTCGCCTCGCCGCTGTCGAACCTCTACGCGGAGGGCTACCCGTCGTCGCGCAACGCGGTCAGCGAGCGCGAGCTGCTCGACTGGGACGCGCGGAGCCTGAGCTTCTACCGGCGCTACGGCGACCGCCGCTACTACAAGGGCTGCGACTACGCCAACCTCGTCGAGGCCGAGGCGATCAAGCGCCTCGCCGAGCTCTTCGCGACGCCCGCGACGCCGGCGCGCGCGATCCACTGCAACGTGCAGTCGCTGTCGGGCGCCGCCGCGAACAACGCGGTCTACGAGGCGCTGGTCCCGATCGAGTCGACCGTGATGGGGATGCACCTGTCGACCGGCGGCCACCTGACGCACGGCTCGCCGGTGAACCGCTCCGGCAAGCACTTCCGGATCGTCCCCTACGTCGTCGATCCCGCGACCGGCCGCATCGACTTCGACAAACTGCGCGCCGACGCGCTGAAGGAGAAGCCGAAGCTCCTGATCGCCGGCTACTCCGCCTATCCGTGGACGATCGACTGGGCGCGCTTCCGCGCGATCGCCGACGAGGTCGGCGCCTACCTCCTCGCCGACATCGCCCATCCGGCCGGCCTCGTCGCCGCCGGCGAGTTCCCCAACCCGATCGACCACGCCCACGTCGTCTCCTTCACGACGCACAAGACGCTCTGCGGCCCGCGCGGCGCCGTGCTCCTTACGCGCGACGCCGAGCTCGCGCGCAAGATCGACCTCGCCGTCTTCCCGGGCGAGCAGGGCGGCCCGCACCTCCACGCGATCGCCGGCAAGGCGGTGGCGTTCAAGCTGGCGAACAGCGACGACTTCCGCCGGCTGATGAAGCGGGTGCGCGAGGACGCGGCGGCGCTGGCGGCCGGCTTCTCGAAGAGCGGCCTGACGCTGGCGTACGGCGGCACCGACACCCACCTCGCGCTGATCGACCTGCGGACGCTCGTCTCGAAGACGGGCGAGGCGGTCTCGGCCGACGTCGCGGCGCGCGTGCTCGACCTCGTCGGGATCACCTGCAACAAGAACTCGATCCACGGCGACACGCGGCCGCTCCATCCGAGCGGCCTGCGCTTCGGCACCTGCTGGGTCGCGCAGCGCGGCATGGACGCCGACGACATGGCCGAGATCGCGTCGGTCGTGACCGACACGCTGACGTCGATGCAGGCGTTCCAGGTCCACACGGCGGCCGGCCTCGTCGGCCGCGTGCGGCTGCCCGCGTCGGTGCTGCGCGACGCGCAGCGCCGCGTGAAGAAGCTGGTCGAGCGGCGCGACGGCGCGAAGTTCGGCGCCTTCAGCTACCCGCACTACGAGCCCGACGGGCCGGCGGCCGCGGCGCGCACGAAGGTCGCGGCGCTGGCGAACGCGCCCGACGACGCGGCCGCGCTGGAGAGCGGCGCCGCGCTGGTCGACACGACGCGCGCGCCCGCGCTCCTGGTGACCGGCGAGCGGGCCGGCGAGGCGCTGCAGCTCACGCTCAGCGGCGACCTGCTGCGCCTCGAGGTCGGCGCGGCGACGGTGGCGCGCGCGCTCGACACCGAAGGGAAGCTGATCGGCGAGTTCCGCGTCGCGCGCGTCGGCAAGGACCGCCGCGGCTTCGAGCAGTGGGTGGTCACGGGGGATCCCGACGCCGGGCTCGACCTCGCGCAGTGGCTGCGCGACCTCTCCGACGGCGTCGTCGCGTTCGACGCCGACCTGATGCGCAAGATCGACGGCCCGATCGTCGTCGAGGATCTCGGCAGCAGCGCCGATCCGCGGCGCAGCGTGCTGCTGACGGTCGCGGGACCGAAGGCGGCGGATGCGCTGGCGAAGGCGGGGATCGCCGCGCCGAAGAACGTCGCCGAGATCGCGACCGGCGAGCCGGTCGGCGGCGTGCGGCCGCTCGCCGTCGCCCACGAACTGAAGGGCGCGCGCGTCTTCGAGATCGTCGCGCCGGCGGCCGTCGCCGACGACCTCGCGCGCAAGCTGCTGGCGGCCGCGAAGCCGGTCAGCGAGAAGGCCTACCTCGCGTGGCGCGCGAAGCAGGGCGCGCCGAAGGTCGGCGCCAAGCCGGCGGCCGCGCCGCACGATGCCGAAAAGCCCTTCTTCATCGGCCAGCAGGCGCTGGTCGGCGAGGCGGGCTTCGCCGCGGGCAAGCGCGAGCCGTTCGCCGCGCCCGCCGCCGGCCCGATGCAGCGCACCGCGCTCTACGACTGGCACCTCGCGCAGGCCAAGAAGTCGCGCATCGTCGACTTCGCCGGCTGGGAGATGCCGACCCACTACAGCTCGATCCTCGAGGAGCACCGCGCGGTGCGCACCGCGGCCGGCCTCTTCGACGTCAGCCACATGGGCTGCTACGAGGTGCGGGGCGGCGGCGCCGGCCGCTTCCTCGACCTCGTCACGACCAACTACGTCGGCAAGCTGAGGGACGGCGAGGGGCAGTACAGCTACACGCTGGCGCCCGACGGCCACGTGCTGGACGACCTGATCGTCTACCGCCGCACGGCCGAGCGCTTCCTCGTGATCGTCAACGCCAGCAACGCGCCGAAGGTCGAGGCGTGGTGGCGCGGCGTGCTGGCGGGCCGCCACGCGATCGACGCGAAGCGCCCGTCGGTCCGCTGCGACGTCGACGTCGAGCTGATCAACCTGAAGGACCGCGCGGCCGCCGGCGCGGAGATGCGCGTCGATCTCGCGTTCCAGGGGCCGGCGTCGCTGCCGACGCTGCTCGAGCTCTGCGACGACGCCGCCGGCCGCTTCGCGCTCTCGCACCTGAAGCGCTTCGGCCTCGCCGAGGTGCGCCTGAACGGCGACGCCGCGCTGGTCGCCCGCACCGGCTACACGGGCGAGGACGTCGGCTTCGAGCTCTACCTCCACCCCGACCGACTCGTGAAGCACTGGGAGGCGATCCTCGCGGCGGGCAAGGCGCGCGGCGTGATCGCGACCGCGCTCGGCGCGCGCGACTCGACGCGCACCGAGGCCGGCTTCCCGCTCTACGGCCACGAGCTCGCCGGCGACTTCGACATCGGCCCGCACGGCGCGGGCTACCCGTCGTTCGTCAAGTTCCACAAGCCGTTCTTCGTCGGCCGCGACGCGCTCCTCGCGCGCGAGGCGGCGCGCACCAACAAGATCTTCCGCGCGCGCGTGACCGATCCCGCGGCGCGCGCCGTGAAGCCGGGCGACGCGGTCGTCGACGCGAGGGGCGCCTATCTCGGCACCGTGACGTCGGCCGTCTACGCCGGCGGCGACCAGATCGTGCTGGTCTGGGCCAGCAAGGACGCGCTCAAGAAGGGCGACCGGGTCGGCATCTTCCAGCTCCCGCGCGACAAGAAGAAGCTCCCGCCCGAGCCGGCGAAGGACGAGCTCAAGCGCGGCGACAAGGTGCTGCTGCCGGTTCCGGCCGAGATCACGACCCGCTTCCTCGGCGCCGCCGAGAAGGCGAAGCGGAGCTACGCGAAGTAGCGGCGCGCGCCGCCGCCGCGGGCGCGCGGTTCAGCGGTCGAGCTGGAAGTCGCGGCTGACCGTCTTGCCCGGCAGGACGTCGAGCAGCGCGGGCGGGAGCTCGCCGCGCGCGCCGCTCGGGTCGAAGACGGGGTCGGACGGGTCGTCGATCGGGAGGAGGCGCACCTCCCAGCGGCCGGGCGCGAGGCGGTCGAAGCGGTAGCGGCCGTCGGCGGTGGTGGTCGCTTGCTGCTGCATGCCGCCGACGCGCTCGGCGAGGAGCGTCGCGTCGCCGAGCGGCACGCCGGAGAAGCGGCGCACGACCCCCTCGATGGCGCCGGCCGCGTCGAGCGCGACGTCGCCGAGATCGACCTCGCCCTCCTCGGGCACGACGAGCGTGACGACGCGGTCGGCGCAGCCGGGCGAGCGGAACGCCAGCGTGCGCGGGCCGGGCGGCAGCGCGCTCCACTCGAGCGCGCCGTCGTCGCCGATCGACCGTTCGTCGCGGTCGTCGAAGAGGAAGAGGTCGCGCTTCGCGACGAGGTCGGCCTGGAACGCGGCGGCCAGCGCGGCCCGCCCCGCGCGCGCCTTGCCGTCGGGGCCGCGCAGCCGCGCGCGGACCGTCGCGCCCGCGCGCAGCTCGAAGGTGCCGAGCAGCGTCGCGAGGCCAGGCGCGAGCTCGACGGCCGGCGTCTCGATCGGCGCCGCGCCCGGCACGCGCAGCTCGAAGGCGTGGCGGCCGGTCGGGACGCGGGGCAGCACCGCCTTGCCGTCGCGCAGCTCGCCGGCCGCGAAGGGCGAGGTGGGGCGGCGGTACTTGCCGCTCGACGCGAGGGTCCGCCAGAGGAGCGGCACGACGCCGGTGCGCGGCCCGCCGAGGAGCTCGACCTCGGCGGTCGCCAGCGCGGTCAGCACGATCGTGACGCCGCGTGTTCCGGTGTGGGCGCGACGGAGCGTGGCGGCGGCGAAGCCGGGCGCGCGCGCCTCGACGACGTCGTAACCGCGCGGCAGGAGGGCGAGCGTGAAGCGGCCGTCCGCATCGCTGCACGCCGCGTCGAAGGCGCGTTCACGGGCGCCGACCTGCGTCGCGACGACGGTCGCGCCCGCGATCGGCCGGCCCGCCTCGTCGACCACGCTGCCCTCGATCGGCAGGTCGACGGTGGCGAGGCGGAGCGTGAAGGGGCGCTCGCCCGCGACCGCCTCGTCGACGACGCCGTTCGCGAGACCGCCGCCGCCCGCCGCCTCGCAGCGCACCGTCTTCGTGGCGACGTGCTCGAAGGTGAAGGCGCCGTCGGCGTCGCTGGTCGTCCGCGCGATCGGCGCGGCGCGTCCGTCGGCGCGGTCGAGCGGCGGAGCGCCGAGCTCCCAGAGCGTGACCGTCCGGCCGGCCAGCGGCGCGTCGCCGCCATCGACGACCCGCCCGCGCAGGGTCGCGCCGGTCGCGAGGCGGAGCGGGTCGAGGAGCCCGCCGCCCGCCGGCAGGACCAGCGGCAAGACGGTGCGCGGCGCCATGCCGGGCGCGCCGACCTGGAGCCGGTCGAGGTCGGGCCAGCGCGCGGCAGCGGCCAGCTCGAGCTCGCCGGGTCGGCTGGCGATCTCGAAGAGGGGGAGCGCATCGGGCGCGAAGCGGCTCCAGGTCGTGGCCGACGGCGCGGCGACGGGCTGCCCCTCGCCATCGACCACCGCCATGCGCCACGTCGCGCGCTGCGCGAGCGCCGCGACGGCCGCTTCGATCCGCGCCGCGAGCGGCCGCTCGTCGCGCGGCGCCGCGCGCTTCGGCTCGGCGCTGGCGGCGGGAGCGGCCGGTCGCGGCTCATCGTTCGGTCGGGACTCGTGGCGGACGAGCCAGAGGACGAACGCGCCGACCCCTGACACGGCCAAGAGCGTGAAGAGGAGCAGGACGCGAACCAGACGATTCCGGGTCGGGGGGCTTGGAATGACCATCGTTCGCCAGTATCTTCCCCGCCCTCTTTCGACCGGAAGCGCGACGCTTGCGCCGCGCGGAAGGTCGCGAGGGATCTGCCGACGCACGCAACGGCCCCATAGTCTAGTCCGGCCCAGGACGGGTGGTTCTCAGCCATCAAGCACGGGTTCGAATCCCGTTGGGGCTACCAACCGCGTGGCGCTCGATCCCCGCGATCGGGCGTCGTAGCGAGGCGACGCACGCGTTCCGGAGAGTGGGGTTGCGCATCGTCTGGCCCACGATCGCCCTGCTGTCTTTGCTCGTCGGCTTCCCGACGACCGCGGTCGCATTGCAGCCGCCGGCGCCCCAGTCCGCTTCGCGCGAAGGCGTCGCCGCGCTCGAGGCGCTCTTGCTCCGCGACGGCGGGCCCGAGTGCGACGAGGCCGAGCTCCAGTCGGCGGTGCGCGCCTGCCACGAGAAGGGGCGGCGCGAGGCGGTCGCGCTGATCGACCGCGCGCTGCGCGATCCCGACGCCGCGACGATCCGCTGGCGGACCGCCGCGCGCGCGGCGGCGCTGCTGCCCGATCCGGTGCTGGCCGAGCCGCTGCTGGCGCGGCTCGAGGCGGCCGTCGCCACGTCGGCGGCGCCCGACAAGGCGCTGCTCACGGCGCTGCGCGCGGCGCTCGAGGCGACGCGGCGGCGCTGGCTCGAGCTCGAGGAGGAGCGCGTCTCGAAAGGGAGCGCCGACGCGGCGCTCGCGCTCCTCGACCATGCGGAGGTGACGGTGCGGCGCGCGGCGCTGGCGCGCCTGGTCGAGCTGGCGCAGCGACCCGAGGCGCCGCGCGGGGAGCCGCGCGACCGCGTCCGCGCCGCCGCGCTGGCGCGCTGGCCCGACGCGCGGCCGCTGCCCGACGACGTCGGCGAGCTGGCGCGCCTGGCCGAACTCGTCGCCGTCGTCGATCCGGTCGCCGCGCGCGCGCAGGAGCTCGCCCGCCTCTTCGAGCACGAGCAAGCCGTCGCGCGGCGCGCGGCGCTGCTGCCGGCGCTGCGCACCTTCGCGCCCGACTTGGGCGGGGGCGACATCGCGGTCGTGCTGGCGGCGGCGCTCGACGCGGCGACGCTGCCCGCGCCGGTGGGCAGCGAGACCGCCTACGTCGAGGCGCTGGTCGACGCGCTCCGCGCGCTGGCCGACGTGCGCGCCCTGCCGACGCTCGAGCGGCGGCTCGCGCCCGCGTGCGTCCCGTCGATCCGGACGCGCTCGATCGCCGCGATCGCCGAGATCACGCGGCGCAGCGGCTCGGCCGAGTCGACCCGCGCCGTGGTCGAGCGGCTCGCCGCGCTGCTGGTCAACGACGACGACCCGGCCGTGCGCTTCGCCGCGTCGGTCGGCCTCGCGCAGCTGCTCGAGACGATCGTCGCGCGCCTCGATCCCGCGACGCCGCCCGCGCCCGACGGCGCGATCGACGGCGACAGCGTCGAGGTGATCTTCCAGGCGATGCGCCGCGCGCTGCCGAAGGCGCTGTCGGACCGCGTGCTGGTCGAGCAGTGCACGCGCACGCTCGGCCGCGTGCCGGGCCGGCGCGCCTTCGCGGCCGAGGTCCTCTCCGACACGCTCCTCTCGGGCGAGGTGCCGGCGCCGTCGCGCGAGGCGCTGCTGAACGGACTGAAGGAGCTCGCGCAGCGCGCCGGGATGCCGGCGATCCTGGCGGAGCTGCCGCGCGGCGGGCCGTCGGTCGAGTCGGACGCGGTCGGCAAGGCGGCCTACGGCGCGCTGCTGGCCGTGCTGCGCGTGGCGGTCGAGGGCGGCAGCGAGCTCGACGTGGAGCTCGACGCGGTCGACCGGCTCCTCGCGCTGGCGAAGCCGGTCTGGGCCTACTGGGTCGCAGCGCGCCTGCTCGACCTCCTCGACCGCTACGACGAGGCGGAGCCGCAGCACGCGATCCGGCTCGCCTACGCGCGCGCGACGCTGGCCCATCGCGAGGCGGGGCAGCTCGAACGCGGCTACAGCGAGCTCGAATGGGTGGCGCTCCAGGCGCCGGCGGCGACCGACCGCGGCGCGGCGGCGCGCCGCCTCCTGCTCGACTTCGCCGAGCTGATCGGGCCGGCGCTGGCGTCCGACGCGGCGCTCTACGGCCGCGACCTGCTGCGCGAGCTGGTCGACGGCGCGGAACGGAGCGCGCTCTGCTACCGCGTCGCGAAGCTCCTCTTCGCGGCCGGCGAGTGGCAGGAGAGCTACGACTGGCTCGACCGCGAGGTCGACGAGCAGAGCAGCTCGATCGAGGCGCTGGTGCTGAAGGCGCGGGCCGCCGCGCGGCGCGACGATCCCGGCGCGTTGCGCGACGCCGTGCGGCTCCACGAGCTGCTGCTCGGGCGCGGCGGCGCGGGCGGCGGGCGGCTGGCCGACGACGCGCCGCAGCGCCTCGCGTGCGAGCTCGCGCTGGCGGGGCTCCTCTTCGACGCGGGCCGCGACGGCGACGCGCGCCTCCTGCTGGCGCGCCTCCCTTCCGCCGACGACCTCCCGCCCGAGCTCCAGGCCGAGCGACGCCGCATCGACGAGCGGGTGGGCCGCGGCGGCTGAGCCGCCGCTACGCCATCGCGCGCAGCGCCGGGCTCGCCTCGATCGGCGCGCCGGTCCGCGCTCGCACCTCGTCGACCGTCGTGCCGGGCGCGTGCTCGACCAGCAGCAGCGGCTTGCCCGGCCGCACGTCGAGGACGGCGATCTCGGTCACGATGCGGTGGACGACGCGCTTGCCGGTGAGCGGCAGCGTGCAGGCCGGGACGATCTTCGGCTCGCCGCCCTTCGCGTTGTGCTCCATCGCGATGACGACGCGGCGCGCGCCGGCGACCAGGTCCATCGCGCCGCCCATCCCCTTCACGAGCTTGCCGGGGATCATCCAGTTGGCGAGGTCGCCGTCGGCCGAGACCTGCATCGCGCCGAGGATCGAGAGGTCGACGTGGCCGCCGCGGATCATCGCGAAGCTGTCGGCGCTGCTGAAGAACGACGCGCCCGGCAGCGCGGTCACGGTCTGCTTGCCGGCGTTGATGAGGTCGGCGTCCTCCTCGCCTTCGAACGGGAACGGCCCCATGCCGAGCATCCCGTTCTCCGACTGGAAGAAGACCTTCATGCCGGCCGGGACGTGGTTCGCGACGAGCGTCGGCAGGCCGATGCCGAGGTTCACGAAGAAGCCGTCCTCGATCTCGCGCGCGGCGCGCGTCACGATCCGGTCGCGCGCGTTCGTCGGCGTCGGAGGCGTCGCCACGGTCACGCTCCCTTCCTGCGGACGGTCCGCTGCTCGATCCGCTTCTCGTACCTCCCGCCGACGAAGAGGCGGTCGACGTAGATGCACGGGACGTGGATCGCGTCGGGATCGAGCATCCCCACGGGCACGAGCTCCTCGACCTCGACGATCGTGCAGCGCGCGGCGGCGGCCATCATCGGGCTGAAGTTGCGCGTCGTCCGGCGGAAGAGCAGGTTCCCGTACTCGTCGCCGCGCCACGCCTTGATCAGCGCGAAGTCGGCCTGGAGCGCGCGCTCCATCACGTAGCTGCGGCCGTCGAATTCGCGCGTCTCCTTCCTCGGCGACGCCTTCGCGACCGCGCCGTCGGCGCCGTAGAGCTGCGGCAGGCCGCCTTCGCTCACCTGCGTGCCGACGCCGGTGGGCGTGAAGAAGGCGGGGATGCCGGCGCCGCCAGCGCGGATCCGCTCGGCGAAGGTGCCTTGCGGGACGAGCTCGACCTCGAGCTCGCCCTTCAGGAACTGCTGCTCGAACGCCTGGTTCTCGCCGACGTAGGTCGAGACCATCTTCGCGATCTGCCGGTTGCCGAGCAGGATGCCGAGGCCGAAGTCGTCGACGCCGCAGTTGTTGCTGATCACCGTGAGGCGCTTCGTGCCGCGCGCGCGGAGGGCGGCGATCGAGTGCTCCGGGATGCCGCAGAGCCCGAAGCCGCCGACCATCAGCGTCGCGCCGTCGGGGATGTCGGCGATCGCGGCGGCGGCGCTCGCGACGACCTTGTTGCGCGCCACGGGAGGCTCTCCTCGGGCCGGTGGGAGCGGATCGCGCCGCGCGCCGTCGCGCCACGCGAGGCGCCGATGGTAGCGGGGCGCGCGCGGCGGAGCGCGCGGCCCGGCGACCTGGTGTCGTCATCCTCGATTCCGCTTCAGAATTCGGGACGCCCTTCGCGCATGGCTTCGTCGGGCCTCCGCATCAACTTCCCTCGAAGTTGATGTCGTCGGCCCTCCTCGCCCTCCACGAAGTTCGCCTCCGACTTCCTTCGCGAACTCTCGGATCAGGACACTAGTGCAGCGCGTCGAGCTCGGCGCGCCAGGCCGCGGCCAGCTCGGCGCGGCCGTTCGCCTGCGCGGCCGCGAGCGCGCGCGTCAGCACGGCGCGGCGCAGCTCGACGTCGGGCTGGCGGAGCGCCTTCGCGACCGCCCGTTCGCGGAACGGGAGCGACCAGCGCGGCTGCGCGATCGACTCGTAGCAGCGCGCCAGCGCCTCGAGCGCCGTGATCGACACGACCGCCACGTCGACGCCGCGCGTCTCCTCGCTGGCGAACTGCTGCGTCGCGCGCGACAGCTCGCCGATCGCGGCGTGCGCGTCGTCCTGCGCCAGCAACCCGAGCCCGCGCTCGAGCCGCGTCCTCGCCGCCTCGTCGTGGAGGCCGGCGCGCTCGAACAAGGTCGTCGCGACCGCCAGCGCGCCGAGCCCGTCGGGCGCGTGGCCGGCGGCGATGCGGACGCGGCCGAGCTGCCGGTAGACCGCGCCGCCCGTGGCCGGGTTGCGATCGAGCTCGACCTGCTCCAGCGCGCGCGTCAGGTGCGCCTCCGCGCCGGTGGTGTCGCCGAGCGCCGCCAGGACGCCCGCCAGGTTCGCGCGCAGGCGGCTCTCCTCGACGCCGACGCCCGCGACGGGAGCCACCTGTTGCAAGTCGAGGGCGCGCAGGTAATGATCCCGCGCGTCTTCCAGGGCGCCGAGCCGTTCGGCCAGCACGCCCCGTTGGTTCAGCGCGAGGACTTCCTCCGCGGCGGCCGACTGCTCGTGTGCCAGGGAGATCGCCTGCTCGTAGCGGTTCTTCGCCTCGTCGAGGCGGCCCGCGGCGAGCGCGGCGTCTCCCGCAGCGATGAAGAAGCGCGCTGCGTGGAAGTCCGCGGCCGGGAAATCCGCGGTGGGGGAGTTCGCCGTCGACGGGCCGGGAGCGCGTGGGCCCGGGTCGCGGCCAGGTTCGGGGGTTCCGGCTGCTTGCCGACAGCTGGCCGCGATCGTGACGAGTCCGCAGAGGGCACCGCCGAGGAGTCCTCGGAAGCGGTCTCGCCGGGGATCGAGTCGGTGGAAAAGACCGGCGAAGGACCGCCGGCCGGACGGTCGATGACGGAGTACGGAACGTGCGACGCGTGCGACGGTGGCGCGGGCTTCCCGCGTCGCCTGCACCGCCAGCACTCCATCGTCGATCTCGACGCGGGTGGACAAGTGGTTCCGGTCCGCTCGCCGTGATGTTGAGCCGAGGAGGGAGGCGCAGAGCCTCCCGGCGATCGCGCTTCGCGTCCTTCGCCGGGACCCGCCTCGGCCGGTTTCGAGTCGCAGTCCGTTTCGAGTTCTATCCGCAGACCGCGCGCCATGACGCGCCGGCGCTGCGTGCCATCCGGGAGTGTGTTCCTTGAACGACGGGAACGAGTTCCAGCAGCGCGGCAACGACGATCGTCGCTACTTCCGTCACAAGCGTCGGCGTCGCGGACGCGGCCGTGGTCCGCGACCGGCGGGCGGCGGCTTCGGCGGCTACCCGCCGCCGGGCCAGCAAGGCGCGCCGGGTTACGGCGGCGGCTACGACGGCCCGCCGGGCAACGGTGGTCCGCGCGACGGTTACGGCAATGGCGGTCAGGGTGGCGCGCCGCGTCCCTACGACCCGTCGGGCGGCGCGACCACGACGATGCCGCAGCCGATGATGGGTCGCGGCGGCGGCGGGACGGGCGGAGCGCCGCGTCCCTTCGCGCAGGCCGGCGGCGCGCCGGTCGCCGCGCCGGTGCTCGGCGGCGGCGTGCTCGACCTCAATCCCGACGGCTACGGCTTCCTCCGCTCGATCGAGCGCAACTTCGAGCCGAGCCCCGACGACCTCTTCGTCCCGACCCAGTTGGTGCGCCGCTACGGCCTGCGCGTCGGCTCCTACATCGAGGGCGTGGTCGGCCCGCCGCGCGGCCGCGGCAACAACTACGCGGTCGAGCGGATCGAGCGGGTCGACGGCCTCGACCCCGACGCCGCGATGCCGCGCCCGCTCTACAAGTCGCTGGTCTCGATCGACCCGAGCCAGCAGTACGTGATGGAGGACGGCACCGGCGACCTGACGCTGCGCGCGATCGACCTGCTCTGCCCGATCGGCAAGGGGCAGCGCGCGCTCATCACCGCGTCGCCGCGCTCCGGCAAGACGATCATCCTCCAGAAGATCGCCAAGCGGATCATGGAGGGCTACCCCGACACCCACCTGATGGTGCTGCTGATCGACGAGCGGCCCGAGGAGGCGACCGACTTCTCGCGCGTCATCAGCCAGGGCGAGGTGATCTACTCGACGAACGACGAGCCGCCGAGCCATGGCGTGCGCGTCGCCGAGCTCGCCTCGGAGCGCGCCAAGCGGCTGCTCGAGAGCGGGCGCGACGTCTTCATCCTGCTCGACTCGCTGACGCGCCTCGGCCGCAACTACAACGCGGAGATGAAGTCGGGTGGCCGCACGATGTCGGGCGGCCTCGACTCGCGCACGATGGAGCGGCCGCGCGCGCTCTTCGGCTCGGCGCGCAACGTCGAGGGCGGCGGCTCGCTGACGATCTGCGCGACGGCGCTGGTCGAGACCGGCAGCCGCATGGACGAGGTGATCTTCGAGGAGTTCAAGGGCACCGGCAACATGGAGCTCGTGCTCGACCGCAAGCTGGCCGAGCGGCGCGTCTTCCCGGCGATCGAGATCAACAAGTCGGGCACGCGGCGCGAGGAGCGCCTCATCAAGGCCGACGTCCTCGACCGCATGTGGACGCTGCGGCGCGTGCTCAACAAGATGAACCCGATCGAGGCGATGGAGCTCCTGCTCCAGCGGCTCGGGAAGACCGAGACGAACGCCGAGTTCCTCTCGAAGTTCATCATCAAGGAGTGAGCCGCCGCGGTCCGTCGTGGGCGTACCGATGCGGGAACGAATCGCCCACGCGGAGCCTGGAAGCGGAGCGTCGCGCCGCGTGGAGTGCGGGAATGGCGGGCGATTCGTTCCCGCATCGGTACGCCCGTTCGGGGGCGCGTCTCAGGGATCGAAGCGCCAGAGCTCGATCGCGCCGTCGGCGGAGCGCCACGCGGGCGTGAAGAGGCGGCGCGGCTGCGTCCGGTCGCGCTGCAGCATGCGGTCGACCAGCGCGTTGCAGGTCGGCGCGCCGGCCGCGGCGACGCGCGGCACCACCAGCCAGCGGACGCCGAGCCGGCGGTACTCGCGCAGGACCTCGTCGACGCGCGTGAACATCGCGGCCAGCGCCGCGTCCGGCGGCAGCGGCGCGTAGTAGAGGCGCGCGAAGTCGCCGCCGCGCGCGAGGTAGCTCTCGCGGTACGGGTCGTCGTTCACCCACGCGGTCGCGCCGCGCGCGCCGCTCTGCAGCGCGAGGAGCGAGTCGAGCGACGAGGCGAAGGCGGCCGGCTCGGCGGCGACGCGGCGGCGCAGTTCGGCGGCCGCGGCGGCGAAGGGCGCGGGGTCGATGCCGCGGCCGAAGAAAGGGGCGGGGCGAGCGGCGGCAGCCGGTGTTGCCGGCGCAGACGCGTCGCGCTTCGGCGGCTCCAGGAACGAGAGCGCCATCGGGCCGTTCCACGCCGTCAGCGCCAGCAGCGCCGCGCAAGCGACGCCGTTCGCGGCGGCGGGAGCGAGGCGCGCCGTCGCGTCGCGCAGCAGCGCGGCGAGCGCGGCGACCGCGAACGGGGCGAGCGGCAGCACGAAACGCAGGTCGGGGAAGGGCCAAGGCAGGAGGAGCGCGACGCAACCAGCGAGCGCGAGGCGATGGGCGGGCGGCAGCTCGCCGCGCCGTCGCTCGCGCAGCGTCGCGACGACGGCGGCTCCGACCAGCAGCGCCGCCGGCAGCAGCCGCAGCAGCGCGCCGCCGAGCGAGCGGCCGTCGGCCAGCGCCCACTTCGGCGCCAGCGCGTAGGCGAGCCAGTCGGCGAAGCGCACCGCGTTGACCCACGCGATCCTCGGCGCGTCGCCGAGATGGGCGAGCAGCAGCTCGCGGTAGGGCGGGCCGAAGAGCGGCGATTCGAGCCCGCCGCGGCCCGCGATCGCGCTCCAGGTCGCCGCCGCCAGCCACGGCAGCGCCGCGCCGGCCGCGAAGAGGGCGACCGGACGGCGCGCGAGCTTGCGATGGAGCGCCAGCGCGACGACGACCGCGGCGCCGATCGTGCGCGTCGCGGGCAAGAGCCCGGCCACGACGCCCGCGACGAGCGCGGCGCCGCGTCCGGCGCGCGCGAACGACCGCTCGTGGAGCCAGAGCGCGACGCAGAGTTGCGCCACGAAGATGCTCTCGCTCATCAACTGCTGCGCGAGTCCCAGCAGGAAGGGGAGCGTGAAGGCGCAGAAGGCGGTCGCGATCGCCAGCGCCGGAGCGAAGCGGCGCGACGCGACGAGCCACCGGACGAACGCGAACCACGCGACGCCGAGGAAGAGCCCGTTCAGCGCGACCCAGCGCGCCGTGCCGGCGACTCCTTCCGGCGCGACGCCGAGCGGCGCGCGCGTCGCCGCCAGCACGGCCGGATAGAGCGGCGGGAAGCGGGCGCTGCGTGCGCCGTCGACCAGGTGGGTGTCGATCGGCCCGACCCCCTGTTCGATCCCGCGCGCCATCGCGACGTAGATCGCGTCGTCGTGCAGCAGCCCGGGCAGCTCGCCCTGCCGCAGCAGCAGCGCGACGAGCGCGATCGCGTAGGGCAGCGCGAGCCACGGCGCGACGCGCGCCAGCGCCGACTTCGGGACCGCGCCTTGCGACGCGTCGCCAGCCCCCGCAGAATCGGCGCCCTTCTCCATGGACACGATCGCGCCATCGTACGCCCGCGCTCGACGCGGCCGGGTCCGCTCGGCCGCGCTGCTCGCGGCGGTGGCGGCGTCGGTCTCGGCGGCGCTCGCCCCGTCGTGCAGCGACGAGCCGGCGGCTTCGCAGAAGCCGCGGCCCGCGCGGCCCAACGTGCTGCTCATCTCGCTCGACAGCCTGCGGCCCGACCATCTGGGCTGCTACGGCTATCGCACGCGCACCGGCGTGCCGACCAGCCCGAACGTCGATCGCGTCGCGGCCGAAGGCGTCCTCTTCGAGAACGCCGTCTCGACCACGACCTGGACGCTCCCGTCGCACCACGCGCTGATGAGCGGGCTGCCCGACCTCGCGCACGGCGTCTGGTCGGACGGCTTCGGCCCGACGCTCTCGCGCGTGCAGCTCGGCGAGGCGCTCTCGGCCGCCGGCTACGCGACCGCCGGCTTCTTCTCCGGCCCCTACCTGGGCGAGAAGTACGGATTCGGCGGCGGCTTCGACGTCTGGAAGAACGCGTCGGGCGTCGAGGAGCAGTTGATCGCCGAAGGCGCCGCGGCGGCGTCGGAGCGCGCCGCGGGCCACGCCGAGACGCCGGCGCCGGGCGGACTGCAGCAGGCGGCCACCGAGGTCTCGGGCAAGGTCGAGCAGAGCTACCACGTGCGGTCGTCGGCGAAGAGCGTCAGCGACGCCGGCCTCGACTGGCTCGCGAAGCAGCAGGCGCATGACGCGACGCGCCCCTTCTTCCTCTTCCTCCACTACTTCGACATCCACTACGACTACGCGCCGCCGGAGGAGAGCTTCGCGCGCGCCTTCTGGCCCGACGGCCAGCGGCCGCGCCTGAACGGCGACCGCTTCTTCGACCGTCCCGAGGTCGAGCCCGGCATGTCGCCCGCGGACCTGGCGGGCGTCGTCTCCTACTACGACGGCGAGATCCGCTGGACCGACTCGCAGGTGGGGCGCGTCCTCGACCAGCTCGACCGCTCCGGCCTCGCGCGCGACACGCTCGTCGTGATCGTCAGCGACCACGGCGACGAGTTCTTCGAGCACGGCGCGAAGGGCCACCGCCAGAACCTCCACCAATCGACGCTGGCGACGGCGCTCGTGATGCGCTGGCCTGGGTTGCTGCCGGCGGGCAAGCGCGTCGCGCCGCGCGCGTCGATCGTCGACGTCGCGCCGACGCTGCTCGACTGCTGCGGCGCAGTGGGGAAGGCCGACTTCCTCGCGTCCGACCCGATCGCGGGGCTCGAGCCGGGCGACCGCGAGCACGGGATGTGGGGGCGGTCGCTCCGGCCGCTGATCGACGGCGCGGAGACGGCCGATCGCGACGCCTACGCCTTCCTCGCCAATCGCTTCCAGGATCGCGCGCGGCCGACCTACCACTTCGCGCTGCTGACCGGCCGCCACAAGGTCGTCGTGACGCACCGCTACCGGACCGTCCACGTCGACGACGATCCGGCGAAGCCGGTGGCGCGCGAGGAGCCGGTCGAGGCGCGCGGCCAGGTCTTCGACCTCGTCGCCGATCCGGGCGAGACGCGCGACCTGTCGCGCAGCGCCGATCCGGCGGTGCAGGCGGCGATCGACCGCTGGAGCGCCGCCTACGCGCGCGACGGCCGCCTCGCGCGCTGGCGGGCGAGCGTCGAGTGCGGCCCGCCGCCGCCGCCGCTCTCGGCGGTGGAGGTCACGATCCTGGGGCAGCTCGGCTATGCGACCGGCAGCGACGGCCCGCAGCTGCCGCCCCACACCAAGCTCTTCCAGGTCGCGCCGCCGCCGCCGCCCTTCCCGCGCGAGCGCTGACGGAACGGAACGGGGCGGGACGCCCGCGAGCGCCCCGCCCCGATCGCTCGTTCCAGGCTGCCGCCGCCGCGGCGGTCACTTCTTGCGGAGCTCCTCGAGGCGCTTCTTGCGCTTGATCTCGACCTCCTCGGCCAGCGCGCGCGGCACCGGCTGGTACTCGGCCGGCTCCATCGACGCCGTGCCGCGCCCCTGCGTCAGCGAGCGCAGCGTCGTCGAGTAGCCGAAGATCGCCGCGACCGGGACCTTGCCGCTGAGCACGCGCAGCGAGCCGCGCGACTCCATGTCGGAGATCTCGGAGCGCCGCGAGTTGAGGTCGCCGATCACCTCGCCGAGGAACTCCTCGGGCACCTGCACCTCGAACTTCATCGTCGGCTCGTAGATGCGCCGGTTGCCCTCGGCCGCCATCCGCATCGCCAGCACGCCGGCGGCGCGGAACGCCATCTCGCTCGAGTCGACCTCGTGGTACTTGCCGTCGTAGAGCGACGCGTTGATGCCGAGGAACGTGAAGCCGAGCTCGCCGCCCGTCTCGCAGTAGTTCTCGATCCCCTTCTTGACCGCGGGGATGAACTCCTTCGGCACCGAGCCGCCGCTGGTGTCGTTCTCGAAGTGGACGCCCGGCTCGAGCGCCGGCGAGAACTTGACCCGCACGACGGCGTACTGGCCGTGGCCGCCCGACTGCTTGATGTGCTTCGCCTCGATGTCGACGGTCCGCTCGAGCGTCTGGCGGTACGCCACCTCGGGCTCGCCGACCTTCGCGTCGACCTTGAAGTCGCGGATGATCCGGTTCTTCAGCACGTCGAGGTGGAGCTCGCCCATCCCGCCGATGATGGTCTGCTCGGTCTCCTCGTCGGTGTGCCAGTGGAAGGTCGGGTCCTCGCGCGCCAGCTTCGCGAGCGTGTCGGAGAGCTTCTCGCGGTCGCCGCGGCTGGCCGGCTCGATCGACATCATGATGACCGGCTCGGGGAAGACGATCCGCTCGAGCAGGATCGGCTTCTCCTCGGTGCAGACCGTGTCGCCGGTCAGCGTGTTGCGGAGCCCGACGACGGCGGCGATGTCGCCCGCCTCGACGAACTCGATCGGGTCGCGGTTGGCCGCGTGCATCTTGTAGATGCGGCCGATGCGCTCGCGCTGCCGCTTGCCCGGGTTGTAGACCTGCGCGCCCTGCTCGAGCGTGCCGGAGTAGACCCGGATGAAGGTGAGGTCGCCGTTCGGGTCGGTGATCGTCTTGAACGCCAGCGCCGCGAACGGCTGCGTGCGGTCGAGCTTCACCTCCATCTTCTTCTTGGTGTCGTCCGGATCGGTGCCGCCGATCTTCGTGATGTCGACGGGCGACGGCAGGTAGTCGATGACGCAGTCGAGCATCAGCTGGACGCCGACGTTCTTCAGCGCCGAGCCGCCCGCGACCAGGAAGAAGCGCGACGCGATCGAGCCCTTGCGCAGCGCCGCCTTGAGCTCGGGGACCGGGATCTCCTTGCCGTCGAGGAAGCGCTCCAGGATCGAGTCGTCGCACTCGGCGGCCGCCTCGACCAGCTTCTCGCGGCGCGCCTTCGCCTCGGCGAGGTGGTCGGCCGGGATCTCGAGCTCGACGATCGTCTCGCCCTTCTCGCCGTCGAAGCGGAGCGCCTTCATCGTGAGCAGGTCGATCATCCCCTTGAGGTCCTTCTCCTTGCCCCAGGGGATCTGGAGCGGCACCGGCCGCGCGCTGAGCCGCTTCTCGATCGAGTCGAGGCAGGCGTCGAAGTCGGCGCCGAGGCGGTCGAGCTTGTTCACGAAGCAGATGCGCGGGACCTTGTGCTTGTCGGCCTGGCGCCAGACCGTCTCCGACTGCGCCTCGACGCCCGACACGCCGTCGAAGACGACGCACGCGCCGTCGAGCACGCGCAGGCTGCGCTCGACCTCGGCCGTGAAGTCGACGTGTCCGGGCGTGTCGATCAGGTTGATCGTGATGTGCTTCCAGCGGCAGGTCGTCGCGGCCGAGGTGATGGTGATCCCTCGCTTGCGCTCCTCCTCGAGGTAGTCCATCGTGGCCGCGCCATCGTGCACCTCGCCGATCTTGTGGGTGCGCGCGGTGAAGAAGAGGATGCGCTCCGACACGGTGGTCTTGCCCGCGTCGATGTGGGCGATGATCCCGATGTTGCGCAGGTTGGGGAGGTCGAGAGCGGTTCCCTTGGCGGCGGTGGCCATGACAAACCTCGGAGGTGGACGGACTGGCGCCAGGGAGCCGGACGGAGCGCCCGATCCGCGGCCTGGGCCGGGCGGGGACGCCGTCGCTGCTCCCTTCGTGGAGCCCCTGCTCTCCGCCCGCGATGGGCTGGAAAAAAGGGTGCGGGATGTTGCCCGAAGGGCGCCGGTCCGTCAATTCCACCGAGGCGTCGGCGGGATCGGCCTCCTGGGCGTGGCGCTCTGGATGACGGGGCTGATCACGATCGGCCTGATCGTGGTGGCGCTGATCGCGCGACCCCACCGGCCGACCTCGGTCGTGCTGGTCGTCCTCGACACCGTGCGCGCCGACCACTGCTCCGCCTACGGCTACGGCCAGCCGACCACGCCGCGCCTCGACGCGCTCGCGGCCGAAGGGCTCCTCTTCGAGCAGGCGCGCACCGTCGCGCCGTGGACGCTGCCGAGCCACGCCTCGCTCTTCACCGGCCGCCGGCCGTCGCAGCACGGCTGCACGTGGGAGCATCGCTGGCTGCTCGACCGCTTCGACACGATGGCGGAGACGCTCGGCGCGGCGGGGATGGAGACCTTCGGCGCGACGACCAACCCGAACGCCTCCTCGCTCTACAACCTGCAGCAGGGCTTCACGACCTTCGTCGAGACCTGGACGCGGCGCGAGCAGCGCCGCGGCCTCGAGGACTCCGCGATCGCCAACGCCGAGATCGGCGAGTGGCTCGAGCGGCGCGACTCGCGCAAGCCGTTCTTCCTCTTCGTGAACTACGCCGACGCCCACCTGCCCTATGCGCCGCTGCCGCCGCGCGACAGCCGTTACGGCGAGGCGGGGGAGCGGGCGCGCGCGCTCGCGCGGCGCGGCGACCTGCTGCAGGCGACGCTGCTCGGCCGCGAGCAGGTGGGCGAGGGCGATCGCGCCGGCCTCGCCACGCTCTACGACGGCGACTTGAGCACGGCCGACGCGCGCCTCGGCGAGCTGCTCGACCTCCTCGAGCGCCACGACCTCGTCGACGACACGCTGGTGATCGTGACCTCCGACCACGGCGAGTCGCTGGGCGAGGAGGGGCGCGTCGACCACCAGCTCGGCCTGATGGAGGAGCTGCTGCGCGTGCCGCTGGTGGTCCGCTTCCCCGGCCGCATCGCGCCGGCGCGCATTCCCGAGCCGGTGGCGCTGACCGACCTGAAGGGGTGGATCGACGAGATCGTCGACGGGCGCGTGCCCGACTGGTCGCCGCCGCCCGACCGATTGCCGGCGGCGTGGATCGCCGAGCGCGATCGCGCCGTCGACCTCGTGGAGCTGCTGCGCGGCGCCGACCGCGACCCGGGCGCGCTCGATCGCCGGCTCTCCGCCGCGTGGCGCGCCGACGGCGACGGCGCCGCGAAACTGCTGCGCTCCGAGCCGGGCGGCGAGAGCTGGTGGCGCGTCGACCGTGACGGGCGCGAGCGCGCGGTCGAGGCGTCGGAGATCGCGGAGGGCGACGTGTTGCGCGCGGCGCTCGACGAGGCGCTGAAGAGCGCGCCGTTCGGCGAGGACGAGGGCGATTGGAGCGTCGAGCGCCTCCCCGACGCGCGCGCGATGGCGGAGCTCGCGAAGCTCGGCTACGTCGCGGCGGCGGGCGGCGGCGGCGTCGGCCTCCACGCGTCGGAGCACTGGAGCGCGGGTCGGCGCGCTGCGGCGCGCGGCGAGGTCGAGGCGGCGCTGTCCGAGTTGGCGATCGCGGCGGCGCTGTCGGACGGGCAGGCGATGGTGCTGCTCGACGCGGCGAAGGTGGCCGACGGAGCGCGCCGCGCCGACGCGGCCGACGCGATCGAACGGTTCCTGCGCGCGGTCGGCAACGGCCAGCCGGCGCCGGCCGACGCGGTCACGTGGGCGAAGCAGCGGCTCGACGCGCTGCGCCGCGGCGGCGGCCCATGAGCGCTGCGGCTCCACGCGCGCTGCTGCTCGCGGCGCTCCCGCTCCTGGCGGCGTGCCAGTCGAATCCCGGCGAGCCGCCCGGCTGGTGGGCGCGCCGCGGCGCCGACCTGCGCGCGAGCTTCGAGTGCGCGGTCGCCTTCGGGCCCGGCCTCGGCGCGCGCGTGACGGCGACGCGTTGGCTGCAGGTGGGCGGGCTGGCGATCGGGCCGGCCGAAGGCCATTCGCGCCTCGCCCCCTTCCCGCAGCGCTCCGCCGGCCTGCGCGCCGGCGAGTTCCGCAGCGAGACGTTGCGCGCGCTCGAGTACGGCCTCTCGCCGTGGTACGCGAGCGAGGCGGTGCTCCTCGACGACGAGGGCGGGCCGCCGTGGCGCGGCGACCTCGCGGCGACGCGCGCGACGCAGCTCGCGGCGCAAGTCCACCTCGGCGTGGTCGGCGCGACGCTCGGCTTCGATCCCGGAGCGTTCCTCCGCTTGCTCGCCGGCCTGGTCGGGATCGAGCCCGATCCGCAGACGCCGGAGCAGGCGCCGAACTAGCCGAAGCAGGCGCCGCGCCTACTCCTTCTTCGCGTCGGCCGAGGCGCTCTCGGCGAGCAGTTGCGCCAGCTCGCGCTCGACGTCGCTCTTCAGCTCGGGCGGGAGCTTCAGCTCGGGCGCGAGCGCGCGTCGCAGCGCCTTCTCGGCGAGGTCGCGGTCGACGCCGACGTCGCCGTGGCGCAAGAGGGAGTAGTGCAGCAGCGCGCGGGCGAGCTCGACGTCCAGACGCGTGTAGCGCTCGCCGACCTCGATCGCCCGCTCGAGCGCCGGCTTCGCGCGCGCCGCGCTGCGCCGTTCGGGCGGGAGCTGCAGCAGCCAGATCGAGCCGATCGACAGCCACGCGCGCGCCTGCTGGTCGGGCGGCATCCCGCGATAGCCGCGCGCGACGACGCGCTCATGGCAGGCCAGCGCCTTCTCGTACTCCTCGATCGCGCCCGGCGTCTCGGCGTCGCTGCGCTGCCAGAGGCCGTGGTCGTGCAGGAAGTAGGCGTACTGGTAGTGGAGGAACGGCAGCTCGGGCGAGAGCGCGACGTTGTGGCGCCAGAGGCGCAGCGCCGAGTCCCAGATCGGGTTCCAGTGGAGCGTGAAGCCGGCCAGCAGGGCGAGCGTGGCGGCCGGCGCGGCCAGCGACGCGCCGATGCGGCCGCTGCCGCGGCGTTCGCGCTCGAGCAGGGCGGCGAGGCCGGCGGCCGGGAGCAGCAGCGCGAAGAGGCTCGGCAGGTAGAGGAAGCGCTCGGCGAAGGTCTCCTGGATCGGCCGGACGTTCAGCACCGTCAGCAGCGTGACGGGGAAGGCGAGGAGCGCGGCGCGCAGCGTCGCGTGGCGGCGCAGCAGCAGGAGCGCCGCGAGCCACGCCGCGCCGCCCGCCAGCGCGGTGGCGTTCCACTCGACGAACTCCGACTCGTGGAAGAAGAGGCGCGGCGTCGACGGGACGATCGCGCGCCAGAAGTACTCGCCGAGGAGCTGGAACCAGAGCAGCGGCCGCTGCCACGCGGCGAGGTCGCGGTAGGGGGCGAGGCCGACCGCCGGCGCGAGCGTGCCCATCGCCGCGACGCGCAGCAGCAGCAGGAGCGCGAGCGTCGCGGCCCACGGGAGCTGGCGCAGCAGCGCGTCGCGGCGCGGGACCTCGGGCCGCAGCGTCCGCTCCAGCACGAAGAGGACGGCGGGCAGGACGAAGGCGCTCTCCTTCGAGAGGCCGGCCGCCGCGTAGAGCAGAGCCGCGAGCGCGAGGTCGCGCGGCCGGCGCGGCGCGCGCAGCCCGACGAGGAGGAACGCGAGGCCGAAGAGCGCGGCGAGCAGCTCGGCGCGACCGACGATCCAGTCGATCGCCTCGACGTGGCACGGATGGACCGCGAAGAGCGCGGCGGCGAGCCACGCGGCGGCCGGCGTCGCGCGCAACCGCAGCAGGAGCCGCCACGCGACGAGCGTCGTCGCGGCATGGAGCAGCACGTTGCCCAGGTGGAACGGCCACGTCGGCGCTTCGGCGCCGCGCCCCTGCGCCTGCAGCGCGTAGCTCGCGACCGGCAGCGGACGATGGAGCCCGAGCTCCGGCCGGCGCGTGAGCGGCTCGAGGAAGAGGCCGTGCCACGTCGGCTGCTGGACCTGCGAGTTCTCGACGACGTAGGGGAAGTCGTCGTAGAGGAAGTCGCCGCGCAGCGCGTTCAGGAACGGGAGGAGCGCCAGCAGCAGCAGCGCCGCGACGGCGAGCGGCGACGCGCGCGGCGGGGCGGGCTCGCGCGGAGGCGGGGCAGGCGGGGGCTCCGGCGGTCGTGCGGGCGGCATGGAGGGACCCGGTTCGAGGCCGCGCGATGGTGCGCGGCGGGAGGCGGCGCAACAATAGGGCCCGCCTCACCCCCCGCTCCCCGACCCGCAGGAACCGCTCATGCCATCCGCTGCCCGCTTCCGTCCCCGTCTCGGCCGTGGTCGCGTCGCCCTGCTCGTCGTGCTTGCCGCGACCGGCGGCCTCGCCGCGCTGCTCCGCCCCGCGGCCGCGTCGCAGGAGAAGCCGCCGGCCGCGGGCGCCGCGGCGACCGAGGAGCACGGCGGCGACATCGTCTTCAAGGTGACCAGCAAGACGCAGAAGTACTCGGTGCTTTACAGCCACGAGAAGCATCTCGAGGCCGGCGTCGAGTGCGACGAGTGCCACGAGAAGCTCTTCAAGAAGGAGCTGAACGGCAGCAAGTTCAAGATGGCCGACATCAACCAGGGCAAGTTCTGCGGCGCGTGCCACACCGAGACGCCGGCGGAGACGGTGAAGCACAAGGCCTTCGCGCCCAAGAAGAACTGCGCGAAGTGCCACGACCTCAAGGTGCACGACTCGCAGGGCGGCAAGTAGCCGCCGGCGCCGCCGCTGCTCACGCCGCCGCGACCGACGTCGCGCGGCGCGACCTCAGGCGCGGCGCAGGCGCTCGAGGATCTGCTGCGTGCCGGCCGGATGCGCCGCGGGGTGCGCGACCGGATGGGCCGCCGGGTGCGCCGCCGCCGGCGCGGCGGACGGCGCGCTCGCCGCGGGCGGCGCGGGATCGAGCACGTTGAGCGGCTCGACCGGCACGTTCGACGGCGCGGATCGGCGCAGCGGCGACTGCGCCGGCGCGCGGGTGCGCAAGCTGTTGCCGCCGCTCTGCACCTGATGGCGCAGTTCCTCGAGGTGGTGGGCGACCGCGATCGCCGTGTCCTCGGAGACCTGGTTGCGGCGCACGAGCTCGGCCAGCGCGGTCGCCTGCGTCTGCATGCCGTGGACGGCGCCGGTCTGGATCTGGCTCGCGATCTGGTGCGACTTGCCTTCGCGGATGCAGCTGCGGATCGCCTCGGTCACGACCAGGATCTCGAGCGCGACCACGCGCCCGCCGCCCATGCGCGGCACGAGCGTCTGCGACAGCACGCCCTGCAGCGAGCTCGCGAGGCGGTTGCGCGCGTCGGAGCGCTCCTCGCTCGGGAAGGCGTCGAGGATGCGGTCGACCGTCTGCACCGCGCCCGGCGTGTGGACGGTCGCCAGCACGAGGTGGCCGGTCTCGGCGGCGGTCAGCGCAAGGGAGACCGTCTCGCGGTCGCGCAGCTCGCCGATCATGATCACGTCGGGATCGTGGCGCAGCGCGCGGCGGAGCGCCTGGCCGAAGTTCGCGCAGTCGCGGCCGATCTCGCGCTGCGTGATGAAGCAGCGCTGGTCGCGGTGCACGTACTCGATCGGGTCCTCCATCGTGACGACGTGGCCGCTCGCCTCGCGATTGAGGAAGTCGATCATCGCGGCGAGCGTCGTCGACTTGCCCGAGCCCGACGGGCCCGTGACGAGGACGAGCCCGCGTTGCAGCAGGGCGAGCTTCTTCACGACGGGCGGCAGGCCGAGCTTGTCGATGTCGGGCACGACCGAGGCGATGCGGCGCAGCACGAGGCCGACGGTGCCGCGCTGGAAGACGAGGCTCACGCGGTAGCGCGACTGGCCGGCGTCCTCGCAGGCGAACTCGAGGTCGCCGCGCTGCTTCAGTTCCGCGAGCTGCGCCGGCGTCGCGATCTGGCCGGCGAGGCGTTCGAGGTCGGCCGCGGTCAGCGGGTCGGTCGCGTCGAGCGCGGTGAGGTGGCCGTCCACGCGCAGGCCCGGCAGGCAACCGACCTTCAGGTGGAGGTCGGAGGCGCCGCTCGCTTCCATCGCGGCGAAGAGCTCGGGCATCGTGACCATGGGCGCGCCCCTCCCTGGGCGGGCTCCATCACGGGGGACGACCCGGCGGCGGGCGGCCGGAGGAGCTTGCCTGCTGCATCGGCTCCAGCGGGGAAGCGCTTGAGCCGATCTGGCGGGCAGGGGGCGGGCGGTAGGGTGCTCCCGCATCGACTCCCGCGCGCTCGAATGCCGATCGAACCGGCGAGACCCTGCACGCGGCGGGCGAGTCGCGCGGCTCCTGGGACCCCGGATTGAACGACGCGACGGCCAGCGCTGCGGGCGTGCCACCCTCGAACGTGCCGGGGAACCCCGGCTTCGTCGAGCGGCGCCGTCGGCCGACGCCGATGGTCAGCCGCTACACGTTCCTCGGCGGGCGGCGCGGCGGCGCGGTCGAGGAGGGCTACGTCGACGTCTACTCGCCGCGCGCGGCGGCGCTGGTGCTGCTCTTCTTCGGGCTCACCGTCTTCGACGCGATCGCGACGGTCTACTACATCGACCACGTCCACGGCTCGGAATGGAACCCGATCGCCGACTGGCTGCTCCGGCAGGGGCGGATCTTCTTCGTGCTCGGCAAGGGCGTCCCGACCGGACTGCTCCTGCTCTTCGTGATGGTGCACAAGAACTATCGCTACGGCCGGGTCGCGCTGACGATCGGCTTCGCGTTCTACCTGCTGCTGGGGATCTACCACGTCGTGCTGCAGGTGATGGCGGTGGCGCAAGGCGGGTTCTGACCGGAACGCAGAGCCGCCGCGCGAGCGGACCAGAGGCCGACGGAAAAAAGAAAAAGCCCGCGCCGGTGCCCAGGGTCGCGAGCTTTTTCTTGGACGACTCGCCACCGGTTGCCCGGCGTCGTGCCGTCCTCGTCGTTGAGTTGTTTCGAGTCGTGTCGAGCCGAGTGCTGCGTCGTTCGCTGTCCCGATCGCGGTCGGTCGGGAAGCGTGACCGGTTTCCCCGACGACGCTCATCAGGCGCCGCCGGCGGCCGGTCTCCCTGTCTACCCCCGATCCTGCGAGCTGCCGGACGCCGTCCTGCGGACGGAAGGGACCCAGTCTCGAACGTTTTTCGCGCGAACGATTCCGCGACCGGCGAATAGGCCCTTGCCGCTGGCAGAGCGAACGGTTACGAAGCCGCTCGGTCGTTGACGGTCGTTCGCGCTGACCGCTTGGACGGAACGGGAAACCGTCCGAGTTCCTTCGAAAAAGACGAAGGCAGCGCGTGCGGGAGTTCGTCGGCGATCTCGGGAAGGCGAGGGAGCAGCGGGGGCGTGAATGCACCGCCGACCTCGGCCTCGGCCTCGGTCTCTGCGTCCGGTTGCCACCCCTCAAAGCGGTGTTAAGGTCGCCCCGCGTCGGCGCCTTCCCCGCGTGACGCCCCCGTCCCGCCTCGAACTTTCCCGGCAGCGAGCATTGGTCTCGCTGCCTCGAATCCTCCTCCCCCCGGGCTGCGTCGGCGCGATCCCCCTCGCGAGCGGCGTGGTCGTTGGATGCCACGACGCTGCCCCCACGGCGTCGGGGAAAGGCCTCAGATGAGAAAGCCGACGCGCAACGCGGCGGTCGCGGCCCGCGAAGTGGCCACGATCGCGCGAAGGAGCGGCGTGCTCGCGGCCCCCGACCTCGACTCGTTCCTGGCAGGGAACGCCGACTTCGAGGAACGGACGGAGGCGCTGCTGCGGTCGATCGGCGACGTGCCGCTCGGCCTCGCGCTCGACGACGCGCCGCTGCTGGCGAACGCCTGCCCGCGTCCGCGCGTGCCGCGCGCCGCCGACGACGACAACCTCCGCTCCTACCTGCGCGAGGTCCACCAGCGGCCGCGGCTCACCAAGCCGGAGGAGATGCAGCTCGCGAAGCGCCTCGAGTTCGCGCGCCGCCGCTTCGAGGCGGTGATCGCGACCGCGCGCGTCGGCCAGGACCACCTGCGCTCGCTGCTCGGCGTCGAGTTCTCGAGCAGCTGCTCGCGCGACCTCCACCTGCCGATCGCGGGGACGGCGCGCGCGCTCGCCGATTCGCGCCGCAACCAGATCCGCGCGCGCGCCGGCGAGATGAACCGCGTGCGCGCCGAGTTCGTCGAGCGCGGCCTCTTCGTCGTCGCCGAGCTCGCGCTCTGCTACCGGACCTACGGCGTCCCGCTGATGGACCTGATCCAGGAGGGCAACGGCGCCCTCATCCGCGCGGTCGAGAAGTTCGACTGGCGCAAGGACGTCCGCTTCACGACCTACGCCACCTTCTGGGTCCGCCAGGCGATCGAGCGGTCGATCGCCTTCAACAAGGGGATCGTCCGCGTCCCCAACTACCTGCAGCAGAAGTTCCGCCGGCTGCGCCGCGAGGGCGTCCTCCCGCACCGCGACCGCGACGCGTCGCTCGGCGAGGTGTCGGCGGCCTTCGAGGTGAAGCGCGAGATCGCCGGCCACCTGATGCAGAGCCAGAAGGCCCACTACTCGCTCGACCTCGCGATCGACGACGACGGCGAGACCTACGCGTCGCTGGTCGCCGCCGAGGCGGACGCCAGCGCGTCGCCGAGCGAGTACCCGCTCCTCCAGAGCCGCGTCGAGGAGGTCCTCTCCGACCTCCACCCGCTCGAGCGCGAGATCCTCGAGCAGCGCTTCGGCCTCGCCGGCGCGACGCCGCTGACGCTCGACGAGTTGGGGCGGCGGATGAAGGTGTCGCGCGAACGGGTGCGCCAGCTCCAGGTGCGCGCGATCCGGAAGCTCCAGGCGCCGACGCTGCGACGCCGCTTGTCCGGCTTCGTCTGAGCCGCGCCGTCAGATCCCGCGCCGCAGCCAGCGGTCGAACGCGCCGAGCAAGCCGCGCTCGCCGTGCTCGTTGACGCGCGGCGCGAGCCACTGCGCCAGCGCCTCGCCGTAGGCGTAGCCGAGCGCGAAGCGGTGCCGCCGCGCGCGGTCGTGCGGCGCGAGGCGCGCCTCGGCGAGCGTCTTGCGGTAGCGCGCGAGCGAGCCGCGCGCGCCGTCGAGCGCCGCGCGCAGCGTCGCGACCGTCCGCAGCCCCAGCAGCGCGTGGAGGTTGCGGTGGTCGCAGTAGATGCGGCGCGCCTCGTGCCACCAGCTGCGGTCGTGCGAGTGCTCGACGCGCGAGGCGGGCTCGAAGCGGATCGCGAAGCCTCGGCGGATCGCCCAGGTCGACCAGCCGAGATCCTCGCCGAACGGCCGCCGCCCGAACGGCCGCTCCTTCCAGAGGTCGCGCCGCAGGCACGACGAGACGTTGTCGAACGCGATGAGATGGAGCCGCTCGATCGGCGCGAGCGTCTCCCACGGCCGGCCCGGCTCGAGCGCCGCGCGCCGCGCCGTCGGCTGTCCCGCGATCCAGCCGGCCAGGCGCTCCTCGAGGATCGGGTTGCCGCCCGGGATCGGGAGCTGCCGGCTGAAGCTGCCCGCCGCGCCCGCGTCGGCCAGCAGCGGAGCGGCCAGCGCCTCGAGCCACCGCTCGTCCATCGGCAGCGCGTCCTGCACCAGCAGCACGACCACCCGCCCGCTCGTCGCGCCGATGGCGAGGTCGCGCGTCGCGCCGTGGTCGAAGTCGCGCGGCTCGACGCTGATCACGCGGAAGCCGGCGCGCCGCGCGGCGTCGTCGCTGCCGTCGCTCGAGCGCGAGTCGACGACGAGGTGCTCGACCGCGAGGTCGCTCTTCTGAGCGCGCACGGCGTCGAGCACGCGCACCAGGCGCGGCCCGCCGTTGCGGGTCGGCAGGATCACCGAGACGTCGATCGCGCGGCTCATCGCGCGCCGGCGAGGCGGTCGGCCAGCGCGTCGGCCGCCTGCAGCGCCTCGAGGATGCAGAGGTCGGTGTTGTAGTAGTTGAAGCGGCCGAAGCGGCCGAGCGGGATCACGCCCCACGCCTCGAGCCCCGCGATCGCCTGCGCGCGCCGCGCCGCGAAGTCGGGCCCGAAGTGGATGTAGGCGTGGGCGTTGTCGCGCCACGCCGTGACCGCGACGTGCTCCTCGCGGAAGAGCCCCTGCGCGGCGAGGCGGCGCTGCAGCTCCTTCACGTAGGCGCCGTCGACCTCGAGCTTGCCGCGGTAGGTGACCTCGGCGATGAGCGAGCCGCGGCCGGTCGGCGCGTTGCACGGGCTGTAGTTCGAGAGGTAGGTGACGCGGTTGGCGGGCCCCTGCTCGGGCTCGGGCAGGTAGATCCACGAGTAGGGCTGCACGTCCTCCGCCGCGATCCCGAAGAGGAAGCAGGCGAGCCGGATCGACTGGAGTCCCTGCGCCGCCGTCTTCGTCGCGTCGTCGAGCCCCTTCGCGAGGCCGGCGACCAGCGGCATCGGGATCGTCGAGATCACCGCGTCGTAGGGCTGGCCGTTCACGCGCAGCGCCTTGCCGTCGCGCTGCACGTCGGTCACGCGCGCGCCGAGCTTCAGCGACTTGCCGACCTTGCGCGCGATGCGGTCGGTGATCGCCTGGAAGCCGCCGGTGCGCGGGTACCAGAAGCGCGCCTGGTGGGCGTAGCCGACCGTCTTCGTGCCGAGCGCCGCCTTGATCGGATCGGCCAGCGGCGCCTCGGGCACGCGGCCGTCGACCCAGCCGATCCCCATCTGGTTCAGGTCCGCGAGCTTCCAGATCTTCTGGTTGTAGGGCTCCATGAAGAGGTCGGCGATCCCGGCGCCGACGTTCCAGCGGATCCAGTCGCCGAAGGTCGCCGGCTTCTTCGCGCCGCGCGCCCGCGCGATGGCGGCGTCGATCAGCCCGCCGATGCAGCGCGCGCGATCCTCGGGCGCCAGCGCGTCGAGCCCGTTCTCGAACGGGTAGGGGACGTGGCGGCCGCGCAGCAGGATCCGCGTCTTGCGCTCGCTCTCGACCAGCGGCTCGTCGGCGAAGAGCTCGTGGTAGTAGCGCATCGCCTCCTGCGACTTGGAGAAGACGATGTGGCCGCCCGAGCGGTCCATCACGTAGCCGTCGACCGTGTCGCTCTGGCAGAGGCCGCCGGGCCGTGAGTCGGACTCGAGCACCTCGACCGCGACGCCGCGCTCCATCAACCGCCGCGCCGCCACCAGTCCGGAGATCCCGCCTCCGAGGATGGCGACGCTCATCGAGGGTGGCTCCGATCGTGGGGAGGCGGGGCGCGGCAGCGCGCGAGGGGGCGCCCTTATACTTCCTCGCCGTTTCGCGCTCCGTCGCGCGATGGGAAGAGGGCGCCGCTCCGTGCACGATCGACGCAGCCTGAAGCCGGCGGTCGCGCTCGGGCTCGCGATGTTCCTGCCGGCGTTCGGCACGCACGGGCTGAACGCCGGTCGCGGCGACCTCGCGCGCGCGCTCGCGGTCGCGGCCGACGGCGGCGCGATGGCACTGGTGATGGCCGCCTTCGCGCTGGCGGCCGTCGTCGCCTACGCGGTCGTCGGCCGCGTCGGCGATTCGCGCGGCCTGCGGCGCACGCTCCACGCCGGCGCGCTCGCCTTCACCGCCGCCCACGCGCTGCTCCTCGTGCAGGAGCCGCTGACGCGCGCGCTCGGCTGGGCGCCGTGGGGGCTCTTCCTCGCGCTGCGCGTCGTCGCCGGCGCGGCGGGCGGCGCGATCACGGTCAGCGCCAACGCGCTCGGCACGCTGCTCTACCGTCCGGAGGAGCGCGGCCGCGCGATGAGCCTCGTCTGGCTCGGCGTGCCGCTCGCGCTGGTGGTCGGCGTGCCGCTGCCGCTGCTGCTCGGCAAGGCGTGGGAAGCGCTGCCGCCGTCCGTCGCGCCGTGGTGCGGGGAGCCCTACGTCGCCGTCGCCTTCGTGGCCGGCGTCGCCGCGCTCCTCTTCGTCGTGCGCGCCGTGCCGGAGCCCGACGCGCCGTCGGCGGCCGCGGCCGACGCGGCGTCGCCGCTGCCGTCGCTCGCCTCGACCTGGTGGATCTACGCGACGTCGTTGCTGATGCCGCTGGGCGTCTTCCCGCTGATCGTCTCGGCCGACGCCTACGCGCACGACGTCCTCGCCTTCGACCGGACCGCGCGCGCCGGGCTCCTGATCCTGCTCGGCGTCGCGAGCGTCGCCGGCGGCATCGTCTCGAGCATGGTCGCCGACCGCCTCGGCCGCCGCCGCACGCTGCTCCTCGCGCTGGCCCTCTTCGCGCTGCTGACCTTGCTCTTGCCGCCGGCGCCGGCGTGGGGCTACGTCGCCGTCGCGGCGCTGCTCGGCTTCGTCTCGACGGTGCGGCAGGGGCCGTTCCAGGCGCTCGCCTCGTTCGTCGCCGACGCGCGCGGCCGCGGCCGCTTCTCGGCGCGCGTGCTGATCAGCTCGCAGTTCGGCATCAGCGTCGGCCAGTTCTCGGGCGTGGCGCTGGCGGGAGCGGGGCGGCCGGGCGCGACGATGACGCTCTGGCCGCTCGCCTCGCTCTCGATCGGCTGCACCGTCGCGGCGCTGCTCCTCGCGCTGCGCCTGCGCGAGCCGGCGGTCGCGCGGAGCGACGCGTGAGCGGCGGCGCGCTCGCGCTCGCGCTGCTGCTGGCGCCGGGGGGCGGCGAGCCGTTCGAGCTGCTCGTCCGCACGCCGCTCGACGGCCGCGACGTCGAGGCGCTGAAGCGCTGCTTCGCCGACCACAAGGCCGCGTGGGGCGTCGACGCCCGGGTCGCGCGCATCGTCGACGTCGAGACGCGCGACCTCGTCGCCGACACGCTGCTGCTCGGCTACGAGGAGGGGGTCGTCGCCGCGTGGGAACGCGACGGCGAGCTGGCCGCCGGCGACGCGGCGGCGCGCCCCTTCGCGCGCGAGGCGTGGGCGCCGGCGTGGCGCCTCGCCGTCGAGCCGGGCGACCCGCGACCCCCGGATCTCGGCTCGCTCCTCGCGTTCGTCGAGGCGGGCGGCCAGCGCCACCTCGTGCTGCGCCGCCTCGCGCCCGGCAGCTGCGAGGCGCTGCTGCTCGGCGCGGTGGGAGTCGCGCTCGGCTTCGGCGACGACGACGACGCGCTCGGCGAACTGGTCGTCGCCGGCGACGCGCGCGAGTCGCTGCGGCCCGGCACGATGTCGCGCGCGCAACTGCTGCGCGAGCTCGCGCCCGGCTGCGGCACGCTGGCGCCGGTGCGCGCCGCGGTCGCGATGCAGCGCGGCGGCTCGCCGATCGAGTGGGGCGCCTTCCAGGAGGGCTTCCCGACGCTGGTGCTCTCGGCCGCGATCACGCGTCGCTCGGGCGGCGCGACGCGCGCGTGGTTCGCGACCCGCTTCGCGACCGAGGTCGCCCCCGCGCTGCGCGCCGCGCTCGACCTCGAGCCGCTCGACCCGCCGGCCGCCGACGCGCCCGCCTGGCAGCGCACCGTCGAGCCGGCGCGCCTGCGCTTCGATCGCGCGGCCGCCGACGCGCTGGGCCGCCGGATCGCCGAGCTCGCCGGCGAGGTGCCGCAAGGCCCGCCCGAGAGCGGGCTCGACCTCGCCGAGCGGCTGATCGAGGGGCTCCTCCTCACGGGTGCGGTCGCGGCGATCTGGTACGTCGCGCTGCGGGTCGGCCGCGCACGTCGGGGGGATCGCGGCGGCGGCGCGGTCGTATAAGGGTCGCCCCGCGCCCGAGGATGGTCGGTCGCGTCGCAGCGGAGGAGCGGATGGACGCCAAGGCCAAGGACGCGAACCCGACCAAGCCCGCGAAGGAAGCGGGCGAGACCGCGGACGGGCGTGCCCCGGCTGGCGTCAAGTCCTACGCGCTGGTCGAGCCCGAGATCATGAAGCCCTACATGGGCTTCTACAAAGCGACCTACGAGCGCGGCCACCTCGACCGCAAGACGAAGGAGCTGGTCGCCATCGCGGCGTCGCTGGTGTCGGGCTGCAAGGGGTGCCTCGAGGGCCACCTGAAGAAGGCGATCAAGTTCGGCGCGACGCGCGGCGAAATCAGCGAGACGATCGCCGTGACGCTCGGCGTGAACGCGGCCGCCATCGTCGACCGCTCCGACCGCGCCGCGGCGGCGCTCGGCATCACGATCGACGACCTGCCGACCGAGTCGCCGAAGAACGGCCGCGAGTAGCGGGCCGGCGGGGAGCGAGCGATGGCGGCGAGGTGGATCGCGGCGATGGCGGCGGCGCTGCTGCTGCCGACGGCGTGGCTCGCGACGCAGGAGCGCGGCGGCGCCGACCCGGCGCGCGAGACCTTCGGGCGCACCGCCGTCGAGGTCGCGCAGGGCAAGGAGCTCTCGCTCCGCTGGCGGATGATCGCGTGGTCGGACGAGGGCGCCGCGCGCATGCGCGCCGACCCGGCGCTGCGCGAGCGGATGAACCAGACGCTGCCGGTCGCGCTGCAGAGCCAGCTCGTGACGCCCGTCGCGCTGATGGCGGCGGGGCGCAAGCTCGCGCCCGACACCTACCGCATCGGCGTCGCGATGGACGAGGGCGGCGCCTATTCGCTCTCGATCCTGCTCGACCAGCAGTACGTCCGCCTCCCGCTCGAGCTCGTCGAGACGGAGCAGCACTTCCCCTACCTCACCTTCTCGCTGCTGCCGGCGCCCGAAGGCGGCTACGCGCTGGTGGTGCAGTGGGGGAGCGAGTACGGCCGGCTCGTGCTGGGCCTGGCGCGCTGAGCGGAGGGGCGATGACGATTCCCATGTTCCCGGCGGCCGCCGCGCCGTCGCTCTCCGCGGCCAGCGCCGGAACCGTCGACTGGAGCGGGCTGCCCGCGTGGTACGTGCTCCCGTTCGCGGCGCTGCTGCTCGCGATCGCGATCCTGCCGCTGGCGGCGGGCCACTGGTGGGAGAGCAACCGCAACAAGCTGCTCGTCGCGCTCGCTTGCGGGCTGCCGATGGCCGTGCTGATGTTCCTCGAGGCGGGCGAGCGCGGCCTGCCGTTCTCGCTCCACGACCACCCGGTCCTCGCGGCGCTCCACGAGTACGTCGGCTTCCTCCTGCTCCTCTTCGCGCTCTTCGTGATCTCGGGCGGGATCCACGTGCGCGGCACGCTGGCCGGCACGCCGTCGGTCAACGCCGCGATCCTCGGGATCGGCGCGCTCATCGCCTCGGTCGTCGGCACCACCGGCGCGTCGATGCTCCTGATCCGGCCGCTGCTGCGCGCCAACGCGGTGCGCAAGAGGAAGGCGCACGTCGTCGTCTTCTTCCTCTTCGTCGTGTCGAACTGCGGCGGGTTGCTCACGCCGCTCGGCGATCCGCCGCTCTTCCTCGGCTTCCTGCGCGGCGTCCCGTTCGGCTGGACGCTCGGGCTCTGGAAGGAGTGGGCGCTGGTCAACGGCTCGCTCCTGATCGTCTTCCACTTCCTGGACAGCTGGTTCTTCCACCGCGAGGACGTGCAGGAGAAGGGGGCCGACCTCGACGAGGCGGTGGAGCGGCGGCGCACGCCGCTCGGGATCGAGGGCGGCGTCAATCTCGCGCTGCTGGCAGGCGTCGTCGCGACGATCTACTGCACGGGCCAGTACCGCTGGCCGACGTGGGTGGCGGAGATCGCGATGGTGCTCCTCGCGCTGGCGTCGATCGCGCTGACGAGGAAGGAGACGCGGAGGCGGAACCAGTTCTCCTACGCGCCGATCCTCGAGGTCGCGGCGCTCTTCCTCGGGATCTTCCTCTCGATGGTGCCGGCCTTGAAGCTGCTGGAGGCGCGGGGCGCCGAACTCGGCGTCGAGTCGCCGCGCGCCTTCTTCTGGGCGACCGGCCTGCTCTCGTCGTTCCTCGACAACGCGCCCACCTACCTCACGTTCGCGTCGGTTGCCGCCGGCATGAGGGGGCTCTCCGCCGACGACCTGTCGAGCTTCCTCGGCACGGGCGGCGCCGAATCGCTGCTCGCCGCCATCTCGTGCGGCGCGGTCTTCATGGGCGCCTGCACCTACATCGGCAACGGCCCCAACTTCATGGTGAAGGCGATCGCCGAGCAGTCCGGCGTCCGGATGCCGAGCTTCTTCGGCTACATGGCGTGGAGCGTCGCCGTCCTGATCCCGCTCTTCGTGATCGTCACCTTCACCTGCTTCTGACGAACGCCGCCGCACGCCAGCCCCATCGTGACCGGGCGTACTGACGCGGGAACGAAACGCCCGCGTCGCGCTGGCTGGGCGATTCGTTCCCGCGTCAGTACGCCCGTCAGTCGTCGGCGGGGGTTTCTTCGCCGCTGGCGGTGGTCTTGGTGACTTCGGCGATGACCGACGTCGCATAGCAGCCGCGCGGGAGCTCGAAGCGGAGACGGAGGCCGCCGTCGTGGGCGTCGACGGCGGCGTTCTTGAGCGGGAAGCGGTAGGCGCGGCGCTCGCCGCGGAGGTGGAGGTCGGGGAAGGGCTGCTGGCGGTGGTCGAGGGCGAGCCGCTCCTCCTCGAAGACCCGCTCCTCGATCGCGGCCGCGGCGCCGCGCGTGCGCATGAGTCCCGGCCCGAAGAGCGGCCCCGCCGGCGAGAGCTCGAACTTCTCCGCGCGCGGCTGGTCGCGCGCCGGCTCGATCACCGGATACGCCTTGCCGGTCTCGTGGCGCACGACCACGTCGCCGTCGAGGAGCCGGTCGAACGTCTCGAAGCGCGCCTCGAGGCAGCGGTTGAAGAGGCGCGACTGGAACGCCGACAGGAAGAGCAGCCGCAGCCGCCGCGGGATCCTCATCAACGCGTCGAGCGGATCGGCGCCGTTGCGCCACGCATGGAGCACGGTCGCCTCGTTCCGCAGCCGCGGCGGCAGCAAGCGCGCCGTCTCGTCGTAGCGCCCCTCGTCGAACGCCTGCCGCGCGCGCCGGATCCGCGGATCGTTCTCGAGCGGGGAGGGCCGCCCGAGGTACCAGCCGAGCGCCGCGTCGCAATCGCCGCGCACCAGCGCGCGCCCGATCTGGTCGCCGTCGCCCTTCGTCCCGAAGCGCTGCGCCCCGAACCAGTTGGGCACGCCGCGCCGCGCCAGCACGGCGACGATCGCCCGCGCGCGCGCCGCCGCGTCGGGCGCCACGTCGCGCAGCACGATCTCGAAGCGGTTGCCCTCGAGCTCGCCGATCCGCAGCTTGCTGGAGTGGCGCACCGATTCGCGCACGACCATGCGCGGATGGGCCAGCTCGCCCAGCCGCGGCTCGCACGCGGCCGGCACCGAAAGCCACTGCGTCGCGACGGCCCGCGCGTCCTTGATTCCGGCGTAGCCGATGTCGCGGTCGTGGAGCCGCAGCGCGCGCGCGACGTGCTGCACCGCCTCGTGCGTCGTGAGGCCGCGCTTCTCGATCCGCAGCAGGAGGTGGCTCCCTTCGCCGCTCGGCTCCCACAACGGGAGCTCGTCGACTCGGAAGTCGTCCGGCGACGCCTTCAGGCGGCCGCCAGTGCCAGGCAGGTCGGAAGTGAGGTGGCGCACGCCGCGTTTCTATCGCACGCCGCCATCCCCACCGCGCACGCGCCGCCTCCCGCGCGAAACCAGCCGCGCCACAGAGACCCGCGCGCAAGCGCAAGCAGGCCACGCGCGAGCGCAAAGGCCAGCGCGCCACACCGCCGCGCGCGAGCGCAGAAGCCCGCGCGCCACCACGCTGCGCGCGAGCACCGCGTCGCGCCCGCCACCCGCGCGCCACCACGCTGCGCGCGAGCGTCGCGTCGCGTCCGCCACCCGCGCGCCACACCGCTGCGCGCGAGCGCTGCGTCGCGCGCGCAACCAATACAGAGAGGGCTCAGGATCCTGACTGCCCACGATCCCGCGAACGGAAGCACGCGCCGCCTGCCCGCAGGATGAAGCCTGGTGAGAGCGTGAGGATCCGGACCCCGAGCCCCCCGTTGCCGTCCTTCTCTGCACATCTCGTGCGCGCGGCGCGGGCTCACACCTCCGCGGCGAGCGCGAGGAGCGTAGGTAGCGTCGATCCGGGCGCCTGCAATCGGGGCCTCGCCTCCGTCGCGACGCCACGCGCGAGGAGGCGCGCCTGCAGCCCCGCCGCGCGCGCGCCCATCCAGTCGTTCTCGGGATGGTCGCCGACGTGGAGCGCCTCTTCCGGCCCCACGCCGGCGCGCGCGAGCGCACGCTCGAAGAGCGCTCGCTCGGGCTTCTCGCACCGCTCGCGCGACGAGACGAGGACGAAGTCGAGGAAGCGGGCGAGCCCCAGCGCATGGAGCAGCTCGGGCAGCGCGGGCGCCCAGTTGCTGATCACGCCGATGACCGCGAGCCGGCCGCGCAGCGCTTCGAGCGTCGGCACCACGTCGGGATAGAGCGCGTAGGTCGACGGGCTCGCGAAGCGGGCGTGGAGGTCGGCGCGCAACGCGGGCGAGGCGACGGCGTCGAGGTGCGCGAAGCTCTCGTCGATGAAGCGGTCGAACCACGGCCGCGTGTAGCGGAACGCGCCGTCGATCTCCCGCGGCAGCGCGTCGTGGGCGGCGCGCATCGCGCGGTCGAGCGCCTCGGGCCGCCGCTCGATCCCGTGGCGGCGCGCCACCTCGGCGTAGATCTCGGCGCGCGGCGGCACCTCGCGGAAGAGCGTGTGGTGGGCGTCGAGGAAGAGGGCGCGGACGGGCGACACGCGGAGCTCCTCCCGGCACAATGGCGGCCCATGACGTTCCGGCGGACGAACGGACGGTCCCGTTGTAGCGCGCGCGGCGCGGCGCGAGCCGTCGCGTCGGCGTGGCTGGTCGCCGCGGTCGCGCTCGCCGCGTGCAGCACGCCGGAGCCGCCGCCGCCTTCGCCCGAGGAGACGCGCCTCGCCGCGCTCGCCGAGGTCGACGGCTGGATCGCGCAGCAGCGGTGGCGCGCCGCGCTCGAACGGGTCGAGGTCGAGCTGCAATCCGCGCCCGCCGACCGCGACTGGGCCGATCGCCGCCTCGCGCTCCTGCGCCACCTCGGCCGCGAGCGCGCCGCCCTCGCCTTCGTCGAGGAGCTGCGCAAGGGAGCGCCCTCCGACGCCGCGCTCGCTCACGAAGCGGGCGAGCTGCAGGCCCACCTCGGCGATCTCCCCGCCGCGCGCGCGAGCTTCGCCGTCGCGATGAAGCTCGCTCCCGACGATCCGCGACCCGTCCTCGCGCTGGCCGCGCTCCACCTGCGCGCGAAGCAGCCGGAGCTCGACGCCGCGCACGCGTTGCTCGAACCGTGGCTCGAGGGCGCGCGCGCGAACGCCGACGCGTGGTTCCACCAGGGACTCCTCGAGGAGGCGCGCATCGATCCCAAGTCGAGCGACCCCGCGCCGCGCGCCGCCGCGATCGCCGCCTACCAGCGCGCCGTCGCCCTCGATCCGCGCCACGTCGCCGCGCTCTGCAACCACGCGGCGCTCGCCGCGCAGGCGGGCGACGTGCCGCTCGCGAAGGCGCTGCTCGGCCGGGCGCGCGACGCCACCGACGCGACCGACCTCCCGCGCCGCGCCGCGATCGAGCGCGAACTCGCCCGCCTCGACGCGAAGCCGAAGACGACGACGACCCCGCCACCGACGAAGGACTCCACTCAGGACCCGTAGCTCAGTTGGTCAGAGCGGCCGACTCATAATCGGCACGGCCCGGGTTCGAGCCCCGGCGGGTCCACCAACCGTCCGACGACGCGCCGACGAGCACGGAGTGGCACAAACCGGCTCTTCCGTGAACCGGCTCTTCCTCATCGCTGCCTCCTCCGGGCTTGTATCGGAGGATGCTCAGAATCGGTGGCTCAAGGGAGCGATACGGGGTCACTAGCGCGGCGAGGCGGTCCCGTCCGACTCCGCCACCAGGATCGTGCGCAGGTCCTCGGCGACCGCCTGCAGGACGCTCTCGAGCTCGCGGTACTCGGCGGGGGACACGACGTCCTTCTCGAGGCGCAGGCGGGTCTCGACGCGCAGCTCCGCAGGCGAGGCGAGCGCGAACGTCAATTGGTAGCTCGCGACGGCGTTGCGGAGCTCGCGCCCGGCGGGCGGCGGCGCGAACGCGTAGCGCTCGGGCAGGCGGATCGTGCGCGTCGAGCTCACGCTCACCGCGCCGGCGACGAGCGGGAAGCGTCGCTCGGCGCCGTCGTAGAGGCGGCGCAGGCGCGTCAGGTTCGCGGCCTCGAGGCCGCTCGGGATCGTGAAGTGGAGCGTCGGACCCATCGCGACGCGCGCCTCCTCGGCGAAGCGCCCCTCGCAGCGCAGCGGGATCGAGAGGTCGGCGGGGTCGCTGCTGGAGAGCTGGCCGCTGGCGAAGGTCGCGCTCTCGAACATCAGGTCGTCGGCGGCGCGGTCGGCGTCGCCCGAGTTGACGAGGAACTCGCGCAGCACGCCCGCCGGCCGGCCGCCGACCTCGATCGTGCTGGTGCCCTCGATCCGTCCCTCCTTCGTGAGCGTGATCGCATGGACCGAGCGGACCGTGTTCACGTCGGCGCTGCCCGCCGGCGTCCGCGCGATCCGTCCCTTCGCGTCGGCGACGAGGACCATCTTCCCGGAGAGCGCGAGGTCGAGCGTCCCGAGGTCGAGCCACGGCGACGTCGGATTCGACCAGAGGTCGAGCTCGGGCAGATACGCCATGCAGTGGTTGAACTGCAGCGGCGTGCAGAGCGGCAGCGGCTGGTAGGCGCGCTCGAAGTCGACCAGCACCGGCTCGCACGCGATGCCGCGCGCGCGCAGCAGCGACGCCAGCAGCACGACCTGGTCCTTGCAGTCGCCGTAGCCGTTGCGCAGCACGTCGCCGGCCGCGTGCGGGACCCAGCCGTCCATCTGCTGGAGGTAGACCTTCACGTAGCGGACGTTCGCGGCGACCCAGCGATGGATCGCGCGCGCCGCATCGACGCCGCTCTTGCCGCCGGCGAGCTTCGCGGCCAGCGCGTCGATCTCGGGCGTCACCTCGATCCGGCCCGCGACCGCCTCGTGGAAGCGCGCGCCGATTTCCTCCCACGTCGCGAGCGTCGTCGCCTCGAAGAGCGGGCAGACGTCGCGCGGCGAGACCATCGACCGCTCGGCCGGATAGCCCGGCCAGCCGCGCAGCGTCGCCTCGAGCCGGCGGCGATCGCCCTCGACCGTGTCGGCGACGACGAAGCCGCCGCGCTCCGCGTGGCGCAGCGCGGCGCCCGCGGCGCAGCGGATGCGGATCACCGACTCGTCCAGCGGCAGCGTCAGCGCCGGCCGCCAGCAGAAGTTGAAGCCGAAGGGCGACGTCCCGCGCTCTTCGAACTTCCAGCGCACCGACGTCCGCGCGCCGACGCGCAGCTGCGGGAAGATCACCGTCACGGCGCTGCTCGTGACGAACTCGGGCGCGCCGAGCGCCGCGCGGCTCGGGCCCGTGACGACCTGGTCGTCCGCGACCTCGACGCGCGTGCCGTCGGGCATCTCGACGTGCGCCGACTCGAGCTCGAGCGTCTGCGTCTCGGGGTTGAACGGGATCGTCTGGAACTGCGCGTCGGCGAGGCCCGACGCCGAGGTGATGAGCTTCGTCTCCTCGAGCGTCCCGGCGAAGGTGAGGTCGTCGTCCACCTCGATCTCGACCACGCGCCGCTCGATGCGGACGCCCGACGCGCGCAGCTCCTCGTCGAGCGAGACGCTGCCGTCGCCGACCAGGATCCAGGAGCAGAGCGCGCCGACCCAGACGACGAACGCGACCGGGATCGAGATGATCCGCACGATCAGCGCGCAACCGACGGGGAGCAGCGCGAACGCCGCTGCGGAGAGCTTCCGGACTGCCGACATCGTTCCACCTCGCAAGTGCGCCGCACGGGTCGAAGCGGGGCATCTTGCGCGAATCGGCGGGGCGGTCAATGCGAGGAGACCCGCGCCCCCCTACTCGATCGTCTTCGCGATCTCCTCCAGCAGCAGCGCCGCCCGGCGACGGTGCTCGTCGTTCTGGAAGGTGCCGATGCGGACGTGGACGCGGGTGTAGCCGCCCGCCTCGCGCGTGACGCGGACCTCGGCGTCGTTGATCTTCACCTCGCCCTCGGTGGTGGCGTGCGGCATCCCTTCCTAGACCGGGTAGCCGAGCCGGCGCATCGCGGCGAGCGTCGCGTTCCACGTGGGATCGAGGTCGGCGTGGAAGTCGCGGTACGCCTCGTTCTCGACGTACATCACGACGCCGAACGCCGCGGCGGCGCCGACCGCGAGGGCGAAGCAGCCGCCGGCCGCGACGGGCAGCGAGGCGAGCGACAGCGCGAGGAGCCAGCTTCTCGGGTGGTGCATGCGCCTCCTATAGCCGGTCGCTCCGGGCGACCGGAGGCCGCTGCTACCGGCGCGGGGCCGCGGTCGTAGATCGCGCCATGGATGCTGCAGAACCCTCCTCGGCGCGCGTCGTTCCCGGTCCTGTGCCGATCACCACGACCGTCGGCGCGACGCCGCTCGTCGAGCTGCCCGTGCCTCCGGTCCGACCGCAATGGTCCTGGCCGAAGGCGTTCCTCTTCCGGTTCGCGGCGATCTACTTCCTGCTCTACAGCTTCCCGTTCCCGTTGAACGCGATCCCGTTCGAGTGGATCGGCCACGAGAAGCTCGGGACGGCGTGGAGCGGGCAGGTCGGCAGGTTCGCGGCCGCCCTGAACGTGGAAGTCTTCCAGCGCTGGAGCCGGTGGGAAGACCGGACGGTGCGCTGGGTCGGCTCGAAGCTGCCGGGCGTCGAGATCACGGTCGGGCCGGCCGGCAGCGGCGACACGACGTGGAACTACGTGCAGCTCCTCACGATGGCGACGGCGGCGCTGCTGGTCGCGGCGCTCTGGTCGGCGCTCGCGGGGAGGCGCGCCCATCCGCGCCTCTTCGCGTGGTGGCGCGTCCACTTGCGCTTCGTCCTCTCGCTGGCGCTGGTCCTCTACGGCGCGATCAAGGTGATCCCGACGCAGATGCCGCAGCCCGACCTCGAGCGCCTCGTGCAGCCGTTCGGCGAGGCGTCGCCGATGGGGCTGCTGTGGACCTTCATCGGCGCGAGCCCCGGCTTCGAGCGCATGTCGGGCGCGGCCGAGATCGTCGCGGGCCTGCTGCTGATCCCGCGGCGCACCGCGACGCTCGGCGCGCTGGTCGCGATGGGCGTGATGGGGAACGTCTTCGCGTTCAACGTCTTCTACGACACGCCGGTGAAGCTCTACTCGGGCCACCTGCTGCTGATGGCGCTGATGATCGCGCTGCCCGACTTGCCGACCCTCGGGCGCCTCTTCGTGCGGTGGGGACCGCCCGCTCCGCTGCGCTTCGACCGCCTCTTCGCGTCGCCGTGGCTCCACTGGCCGGCGACGCTCTTCGGCGTCGCGATCGTCGCGGCGCGCTTCCACGGCACGCTCATGAACGCGAAGCGGACGTACGACGGCATGCAGGGGGCCGCGCTCGCCCAGGCCTCGCCGCTGCGCGGGATCTGGAACGTGACCTACTTCGAGGTCGACGGCGAGGAGTGCGACCCCTTCAGCGGCAACCCGATCGTCTGGCGCCGCCTGGTCGTCGGCTACCCGTCTCGCTGCGTCCTCGACACCGTGGGCGATTCCTTCGAGCGGTGGGGGACGCAGGTCGACCCGGCGAAGCGGTCGCTCGCGCTCACCCACTTCGAGGACGCGAAACGGTTCGGGATGCTGACCTGGACGCGCACCGGTCCCGACGACCTCGCGCTCGAGGGGCGCTTCGACGGCCACGAGATCCGCGCGGAGATGAAGATCGAGCCGCCGCGCACCTGGCTCCTGCTCGACCGCGACTTCCGCTGGATCAACGAGTTCCCGTACAACCGGTGAAGAGGCCGGACAGGCGCACGCGAACCATCTCTCCGTTCATTGCCGGCGTCACGGGTCATCCCCGTCAAATCGCCGGACTGGCGCGAACGCGTAGCCCAGCGCGCAGCTGAAAGCGCGAAGCGCCCTACCCATCACTCGTCGCGACGGGCGACCGCGTGCGCACTCGCCGGGCCTGCGTGCGGAGCCTTCCACGCGAGCGGTGACACAAGACCGAAGCCGTGGATCGGCCGGTCGCTTGCTTCATCGTGGGCCGCAGCGATGCTGCCAGTGATCCGACAGCTGCTTGCAATGGGCTGGTCGGCGTCGTCGGGTTGGAGGGGGAGTAGGAGATGACGACGAAGCACGCGCGAAGCCTCGATCGGATCCGGGCGAGTCTGGCGGCGCTGCCGGACAGCGCTACCGCCGAAGAGGTGCAACGCCGCCTCGAGATTGAGAGGCTCCTTCGCGAGGAAAAGCACGCCGCCCGACCGGTGCTGCTGCGCGCGAGCTCCTGGGCCGTTATCGCTCCCATCGCGCTCACGGTGGCGACGTTCGCGACGCAGCTCATGACCGACTACTACGTGAACATGTCGCGTCTCGCGTCGCTCGAGTTGGCTGCCGCAAAGGCGGGCGCGGAGAAAGCCGACAAGGAGAGGGTGGCCGCCGAACGCGAACAAAAGGCGGCCAGCGACGCAACAGCTGCGGCGAAGTACGAGCAGGAGGCGGCGAAGGTCGTGAGCAAGAAGGCCCTCGACCAAAAGGCGGAGGCGGATCGCGCCCTCGAGATCGCCAACCAGACAGTACGCGAGATCCAGCTGAAGCAGGCGGAACTGAACTCCGTGTTGTCGAACATCGGCGAGAAGCTCCTGGAGGAGAAGGGCAAGGCGATGGCAGAGCGGGTCCTCGCGGGAGCGACGAACTTCAACAACGCCTGGCCGTGGCAGCCAGAGGCACTCGATCTCACCCGCTTCCTTCGAGATCTCCAGCAGCCGGCGATCGACCAGCTGCTGTCATCGATGCAGGCGGTCCCGGCGAGCACCTTCCGCAGGTGCGTCTTCATGTTCTGCGTCTACCAGGCCACGGGCCGCGCCGCTGATCGCGAGCAGGCGATGAAGTTCGCGGAGGAGGTGGCGCATGGGAAAGGACCGGGCGGGACGATTGAAGTCCAGACGCTCTTTGGAGACGTGCTGACCCCGGTCGCTCGGTCGATCCCGAGCAACGGCGTCAAGAACGTCGCCCGCCCCGATTGGCCGGAATCGGATCGTGCATTGTTGCGGGACTTCATGCGCGAGGAGCTCCACCGCGCAATTCAGGAGAAGGATCTGGATCGCGGCAACGCGATCCTCACCTACTTCCATTCGAACGAACGCGAGCGGCTGGGCGCCGACCTGGCCGAGCTTCGGCGGACCGCACCGAGCGCCTACGAGAGCTTCCTCGACGACGTGCGCCGCATCGCGAACGCCACCCCGGAGTCCGAGGGGCGACGAACGGTTTTCGGCTCGGCTTTCACGGCGCTCTACGTCGCCGATGTGCAGCTCTTCCTCACGATCGCGTCAAGGTTCCTGGAGCAGGGCGAGGATCGTCAGCTGGGCGACTCCTATTTTCACGACACGGTTGAGCAGGTGATCTGGATGGTGGATGACGCGATCCGTCGCGGCTTGGTCGCGAAGCTCGACCCGCCCTCGGACTTCGCCGTCCTGGGATGGAAGAGGTGGCGCGCCAATCACCGCGGTCTCGTCACGTATGCCGCGACCGGCTCCATTGCCGACTGGATGGCGATGATCGCGCCGTTCGAGGAGGCGGCCACGAGCGAGAGCGGCAAGTAGCCGCCAACCCGGCCGCCTCGATCATCGTGGGCCGCCTGCCGCGCCGTGCTTGCCGCCGCCGCCTTCGCGCCGGCCGCGCGACGCTCAGTGCCCGCCGCCCCCCGTCAGGTGCTTCGCGAGATCCCCGACGACCGCCTTCGCGTCGCCGAAGAGCATGAAGGTCTTGTCGTTGAAGTAGAGGTCGTTGTCGATGCCGGCGAAGCCGGGGCTCTTGCTCCGCTTGATCGCCAGCACGGTGCGCGCGCGGTCGGCGTCGATGATCGGCATCCCGTAGATCGGGCTCGACTTGTTGGTGCGCGCCGCGGGATTCACGACGTCGTTGGCGCCGATGACCAGCGCGACGTCGCACTGCGGCATGTCGGGGTTGATCTCGTCCATCTCGACGATGTCGGAGTAGGGGATGTCGGCCTCGGCGAGCAGCACGTTCATGTGGCCCGGCATGCGGCCAGCCACCGGATGGACGGCGAACTTCACCGAGACGCCGCGCTTCACGAGCTGGTCGCGCAGCTCGCGCACGCGGTGCTGCGCCTGCGCGACGGCCATGCCGTAGCCGGGGATCACGACGACCAGGCTCGCCTGCTCCAGCACCTGCGCCGCGCCCTCGATCGTCTCCGCCTTGTAGACGCCCTGCGAGCCGGCGGCCGCCTCGGCCTGCACCTGCCCGAACGCGCCGAAGAGCACGTTCGAGAAGCTGCGGTTCATCGCCTTGCACATCACGATCGAGAGGATGAGGCCGCTCGAGCCGTCGAGCGCGCCGGCGACGATCAGCAGGTGGTTGTCGAGCACGAAGCCCATCGCCACCGCGGCGAGGCCGGCGTAGGAGTTGAGGATCGAGATGACGGTCGGCATGTCGGCGCCGCCGATCGGCAGGATCAGCAGCACGCCGAAGAGCAGCGCGACGAAGGTGAGCGCGCCGAACGCGACGGGCGACCACGCCGCGGTCGGGCTCGCGACGAGCGCGATGCCGAGGCCCAGCGCGAGCGCGATGAGCGCGAAGTTGCCGACGTTCTGCAGCGGGTAGGTGACCGGCCGCTGCGGGATCCACGAGAGCCCCTGCAGCTTGCCGGCCGCCATGAGGCTGCCCGTGACCGTGAGGCAGCCCAGCAGCACCTCGACCGCGATCGCGCCCATGCGGAACGGCGTCAGGGCCTCCGCGCCCTCGCCCGACCAGACGAGGTACTTCGCGACGCCGACCAGCGCGGCGGAGAGGCCGCCGAACGCGTGCGAGAGCGCGGTCCGCTGCGGCACCGCGGTGAGCGGCACCTTGGAGAGCGGCACGCCGACCGCGAAGCCGGCGGCGATCGCGACGAAGATCCAGAGGTGGTCGACGATCTCCGGCTTGATCCAGGTCGCGCCGACCGCGAGGCCCATGGCGACGACGCCGGCGAAGATGCCGCGCCGCGCCGACTTCGGGTCGTTCATCCACCAGAGCGCGAGGATGAAGAGCGCGCTGGCGGCGAGGTAGGCGAGGTGGACGATCGCGGCGATCATCGCTTCGCCCCCGCGCCGCCCTGCTTGAACATCTTCAGCATGCGGTCGGTGATGAGGAAGCCGCTGACGATGTTGGTCATCGACGCGAAGAGCGCGATGGCGCCCAGCACGCGGATGGTCGGCGGGTAGTCGCCGCCCGTCACGAGGATCGAGCCGACCACCGCGATCGCAGAGATCGCGTTGGTCAGCGACATCAGCGGCGTGTGGAGCAGGCGCGAGACGCGGGCGATCACGCCGATGCCGATGAAGGTCGAGAGGACGAAGACGGTCGCGAGCGTCCAGTAGTCGACCGGGCCGCCCGCATGGCCGCCCGACGACGCGGTGGCCGGCGCGACCGGCGTCGCGAGAGCGGGCGCCGCGTGGAACGCGGGCGCCGCGTGGAGCAGCTCGGCCGCGACGGCCGCGGCGAGCGCGCCGCACGCGGCGATCGAGAGCGCGCGCGCGACGCGGCGCGCGCGCGGGAAGGAGTCGGTCGGCTCGCTCGTCACCTCGCAGCTCCTTGCGTCGCCAGCGCGGCGGTTGCCGGATGGACGATCGATCCGCCGTGCGTGACCATCGAGCCCGCGACGATCTCGTCCTTCGGGTCGATCACCAGCGCGCCCTCCTTCATCACGTTCTGGAGGAAGTTGACCAGGTTCTTCGCGTACATCTCGCTCGCGTGGACCGGCACCAGCGCCGGCACGTTGCGCAGCCCGACGATCGTGACGCCGCGCACGTCGGCCACCTCGCCCGGCCTCGTCAGCTCGCAGTTGCCGCCCTGGTCGGCGGCGAGGTCGACGATCACCGAGCCGGGCCGCATCTGCTCGACCATCCACGCCGGCAGCAGCTTCGGCGCCGCGCGACCCGGCACCAGCGCGGTGCAGATCACGACGTCGCACTCGGAGACGCGCTTGCGCAGCGCCTCCTCCTGCGCCTTCTTGAACTCGGCGGACGCCTCCTTGGCGTAGCCGCCCTTGTCCTCGGCGTCCTTCTGCGTCGGCACCTCGATGAACTTCGCGCCGAGCGACTCGACCTGCTCCTTCACCGCCGGCCGGATGTCGCTCACCTCGACCTGCGCGCCGAGCCGCCGCGCCGTCGCGATCGCCTGCAGCCCGGCGACGCCGGCGCCGAGGATCACGACCTTCGCCGGCCGGATCGTGCCGGCCGCGGTCATCAGCATGGGGAAGAGCTTCCCCAGCCGGTCCGCCGCCATCAGCACCGCCTTGTAGCCGGCGAGGTTCGCCTGCGACGAGAGCGCGTCCATGCTCTGCGCGCGCGAGATGCGCGGCACGAGGTCCATCGCGAACGAGGTCACGCCGCGCTCGGCGAGCTGGCGCACCACGTCCAGCCGCAAGTGGGGGTAGAGGAACGAGAGGAGCGTGGCGCCCTGCTTCGGCAGCTCGTGCGCGTCGCGCGGCGGATGGAGCTGCAGCACGAGGTCGGCGGCGGCGAGCCCGGCGCGGCGGTCGGCGACGACGGTCGCGCCGGCCGCGACGTAGGCGGCGTCGGCGAACGAGGCGCGCTCGCCGGCGCCCTTCTCGACGGCGACCGCGAGGCGCGCGGCCACCAGCTTCCTCGCCGTGTCGGGAGTCGCGGCGACGCGCGTCTCGCCCGGCTCGCTCTCCCGCGGAATGAAGGCTTGCACCATCGCCGATCGTGTCCTGGCTGGGGGCCCGGTCGAAAAAGAGGCGCGAGAGGATCGGGATTTCGGCGCCTCTTGTCGAGCCTCCGTCGACGCGCGCGGCGGTGCGACGAAAGGGAAAAAGCGGCCGCCGCGCGCAGCGCCCGCGCTCAGCCGCCTTCGATGCGCTCGTAGACGCGGTAGAGGTCGCGCGCCGGGTCGGGGGCGGAGCGCCAGAGGAGCTTGAAGCCGGCCACTTCGGGCGCGCGGCGATCGAGGAACCACGTGGCCGCGGCGTCGGGGCCGGGCCGCTCGCTGCCGTCGTCCTTCAGGCCGGCGAGGTAGAGCGAGCCGGGCCCGAGCGTCTTCACGTCGACCACGAAGTAGCGGCAGCGCCACCGCTCCATCAGCGCCGCGACGTCGGCCGGCGTGCCGCGGTAGAGCGCGGTCAGCAGCTGCTCGATGCGCCGCCGCGACTCGATCGACTCGTACTTCGGCTGGATCACGATCGGATGGCGCGTGTGGGCGAGGAGCGCCGTCGACGTGACCATGTCGGCGACGATCGGCTCGCCCTTCGGCAGCTCGGCGTCGACCCACGCGAGCAGTCGCGGCAGCGTGACCTGCCGCGGATGGGGGCTCCACTGCACCGTGCCGTCGCGCTGCGCGCTCCAAGTGGAATACCAGTCGACGCGGAAGCGCTCGAGGAACCAGGCGAGGTGGAGCGAGCCGACCAGCAGCGCCACCGCCGCCGCCAGCGCCGCGAGCCGCCGGCCGCGCAGCGACGCGACGACGACGGCGACCGCCACCGGAGCCGCGACGCCCGCGACGACCTCGGTGCGCGCGACCAGCCACGCCGCGAGGAAGGCGAGCGCGGTGAAGCCGGCCAGCAGCGCGCGCGCGTCGTCGCCGCGGCCGCGCCACCACGCGGGCACCTGCTGCACGACGAGCCACGCGCACGGCAGCAGCGCCAGCCCGAAGCCGGTGATCAGCGCGCCGACCGTCGCCGTCTCGAACGGCCCCTGCCAGAGGAGGCGCGCCTCGAAGTCGAGGAGGCGCGGGTCGGCCGGCAGCGCGCCGCCGAAGCGCAGCTTGGCGAGCAGCAGGCGCACGACGTGCGAGTAGTCGCCCTGCCCGCCGCCGACGAGATGGCCCGCCGCGATCGCCGCGCCCGCCAGCGCCGCGATCCCGAGCAGCGCCGCGACGCGCCCGTGCCACGCCTTCGCGCCGGGGCGCCGCATCACCGCGGCCGCCAGCAAGAGCCCGCCCGCCGCCTGCATCGGGAGCGACAGCACCGCCACCTTCGCGCGCAGCACCGGCACGATCAGCGATCCCGCCGCGACCACCGCCGGCACGAGCCACGCGCCGCGCGCCGCGAGGGGATTGCGGCCGCTGCGCAGGAACCACGCGACGAGGATCGCCGCCTCCATCGCGACGACGAACCCCATCGCGTGCCAGGTCGAGAGCGCGGCGAGAAGCGCGAGGCCGCAGAGGAGATGGCTCGCGGTCGTGCGCCGCCGCGCCGCCCACGCCAGCAGCCCGAGGTGGAGCGCGAACCACGGCAGCGCGAAGTCCTCGCGCAGCAGCATGATCCCGATCGTCCGGTAGCTCGACGGCAGCAGCGCGAAGAGCAGCGCCGCGAGCCCGCCGAAGAGCGCGCCGCCGCACAGCTCCGCGGCCAGCAGGTAGACGCCGATCGCGGTGAGGCTGGCCGACCACGCCATCGAGTCGAGGCAGCTCACGTGCAACGGCTGGCCGGCGCCGAAGAGGCGGTGCCACCACGCCGCGACGTACTCCTGTCCGACCGTCTCGAACGCGAGCGCGTCGACCTCGTCGGGCCACTGGAAGTGCGGGTCGGCGCGCAGCTCGGCCGGCGCGGTGCCGCCGTTCTCGCTGATCCGCTCGGTGAAGTAGTAGAGGAGCGCGGGATCGCTCCAGAGCACGCGGCGCGGCTCCTTCGCGTCGAATCCGGGGTCGGCGCGCGCGACGCCGATGCGCAGTTGCGCCGAGCCGGCGATCGCGATCAGCAGCAGCAGGCGCGCGCACCAGCGCGCCGCGCGTCCGGCCCCGCGCTCGGGGGCGCCGATATGCTCCCGTCCATGCGAAGCCACCGCGGCACGATAGCGGCGCTCCTCGCGACCCTGCCGCTCGCGTGCTGCGGCGACGAGCCGCCGGCGCGCGCGCCGACGCGGCCGGTCGGCAAGCCGGTCAACGTGCTGCTGGTCACGCTCGACACGACGCGCGCCGACCGGCTCGGCCCCTACGGCTT
>Ga0315910_10000231_pt1 | contig 61593 bp, 45 predicted proteins | sample EdamamesoilMG_FD_204470 | JGI IMG/M metagenome (GOLD analysis project Ga0315910, IMG submission 204470) | Garden soil microbial communities collected in Santa Monica, California, United States - Edamame soil | ecosystem: Environmental > Terrestrial > Soil > Garden | place: USA: California... | reverse complement strand
TGCGGCTTTTTCCTGCCGCGATTTTGCATTTTATTTTTTCTTTTGCTTCTTGCACTACCCCTCTCGTTAGTTTTATTCGTTAACATTATTTTTTGTTGTAGTTGTGAAGATCGTTAAGGGTGTGCTTGTTGCTGTGGCTATATTGCTCAGCAACGAGGTAGTACTTTCGCAATCGAATGAACTCACAAAGGTGAGCCGCGAATCGAGAAATGGAAATCCCAAAGGTTATATTGAGTACTTGCCCCCCGGCTTCGACACGAGTGGAAATACTAAGTATCCCATCCTTTACTGGCTGCATGGCTTAGAGGAAATTGGATTGGGTACTTCTGAAGATCTGGATAAAATTCTCAACATCCAGATTTGTAACTGGCTCAAAACAAATAGCCGCGACTTCATTATTCTTGTGCCACAGGATTATAATGGTTACTGGAACGGTACGCCCACACGACTCAAAACATTTATTGATTGGGCGAATGCCGAATACGGGAAGTACATCAATCCCGGGCAACAACATGTAGCCGGCCTGTCGGCAGGCGGCTATGGCGTACGCAGTTTCATCCTGGAAAACTCCGCTACCTATCAGGCCATTGCCACGTTTACGTTCATGTCAACCAATGTAAACGACATTAACCTGTATGCGCAAACCATTGTATCGAACAATCAGTATGTTTGGTTTCATCATGGCAATGATGATGTTGTTCCCAATACCGTAAATGACGTACGTACACTTCACGACAGAATTTTTGCGATCGACAGTCTGCGCTCCCGCTTAACGGTCTACACCGGTGTCGGCCACAACGCATGGGAGATGGTGTATAATAGTCAGGGAAAGTCAGCTCCTCAGGTTACAGGTGTCATCAGTAAAACACAGTACTACCACTGGAATACGGGCGACATCGATGCAGACTGGTATGCGTGGATGATGGCCTCTGGAAAAACACCGGTGGCGGGCGATGTACCAACGGCCATCAAGCTTACCAATACGGTTATTGCCGAGAACAATGCGCTGAACGGTGTTATCGGAAAATTCAAAAGCAATGGTCACCGGCCACAACACCTTGCGTTGATTCCAGGAGAAAACGACAACAATCTTTTTGATATTGAAAATCAACAACTGGTGGCGAAATCGGTTTTTGATTTTGAAACCAAAGCAGTGTATACCATTAAGGTTTCTGCGGCCAATGAAATCGGATCGTTCACGGAGGTATTCACCATCACCGTGCAGGATGTTTTTGAAGAAGTACCCGTGGCAGCAGAAACGCCACTGATGTTGAGCAGGGTAGAGGTATTTCCAAATCCGGTTACGGGTGATCACATTTTTATGACCAGCAACCACAATGAGGTTTTCGTTAGTTCATTGGAACTTATCGATACACAGGGACAGCAATACACCATCGCGATCAACAATTACGTGTGCCGGGGTGAGCCTTTCCATGTTCAGCTTCAGCATAGCCCTGGTGTTTACTTTCTCCGGATTAACACAGCAGGTGGGAGTGATGTGGTGAAGATCATCAAAACTAACTAGCAAAGAAACTTATCGCATTTTTGCTGCGTCTCCACCGGACTACTTATTTTTGGAACGGAGAGATGCCAGAGTGGTTGAATGGGACGGTCTCGAAAACCGTTATGCTCGCAAGGGCATCGAGGGTTCGAATCCCTCTCTCTCCGCTTGTAACCAAATCTGCTAAGGGTACGACCTGATGGTTACGTTTTAGGTAGGTATCGAGTACCAGCCGCCCAGTACAACAGGGCCTTCTGTTTTTCAAACTCGGCCACTGTTTTGATCCACTTGGTTTGCGACTGAATGAGTTTTTCCTGCTGAACATTGATTTTAAACAAATCACTTTCTCCTTGTTCCAGGTTGAGGATTTCTGCGGCCAGTAGACGTTCATAGTTCTGAATCATTTCCCGTTGCTGACGCATCACGGATTGCAACGTGACCAGTTGATTAAAGGTGGTGTTTAACTGATTCATGATCTCCCGCTCCGAAAGGGTAAGATCATACTGTGTGTTCTCAATTTTCAGCTTGGTCAACGCCAGCTTTGACCGTTCTTTTCGAAGAAAAATAGGGAAAGAAAAATCAATGCCCAGTTTATAATCCTCACCGATTCGAAGGGAGGAGGTGCTCCAGTCGGGATTGAAGGGCTGGTTCAGAAAGTAGTAGCTAAAATTCAGCTGAGGCTTCAGGTACTCAGCCGATAGTTTACGTTCCACTTCAAGCTGCTTGATTTTACCCTGGAGTTTTTGCAGCTGCGGATGGTTCTCTTTGGCTTGCATCGACAGTTCCTGTAGGCCGGTGCCGGTCATGCGCCAGGGTTCGGGTGACAGAACAGGAGCCCATCTTGAATCGAGTGCCAACGGATTGCCGAGACTATCCCAAAGAAAATTGGAAAGTTTTAGACCACTGTTTTGATAGTCAAGCAGGGCTTCCTGTTGTTCGATGATGCGTTGCTGCCAGGTGATTTTAGCCTGAACCGTATCGAGAGGAGAGGCCTCACCAAACTGGTGATTAACTTTAACGCGTCTGAATATCGCCTGGGCTAGCTGCACACTTCGATTGAGCAGTCGGTAATTGTAATACGCGTAATACCATTGCCAGTACTCCTTGGCGGCTTCCAACAAAAGTTTATTGATCTGGCTGACCTGCTCTGCTGCTGTTATATCGGTAAACAGTTCGGCCTGACGCAGCGCAGCTCTTCGCTCGTCTGTAATTAATCCCCGACCGAGTGGAATGGACACACCCGCATAGAATTGCTGGTAATTAAATTCACTGTCGATGTAGTGCTCGGGATTCAAATAGGTACCCGTATTACGCTCAACACCCACAGACGGATCGAGGGGAAGTCGGGTAGGAATTTTAACAGACCCCGTGGCCAGGGTATAGTATTCTTTGCCATTATAATTCTTGGTGAGAAACTCGGCCTCCAGCTTGGGATCGAACTGTCCGCGCGCCAGACGTATTTCCTGTCTGGCATTTTCGGAAAGTAACTGCGCCTGCCTGGCAACCGGATGATTCTGCACAACCAGGTGATAAAAGTTTTCGATCGTAAAGGGTTTCACTGAATCGGGCAAGGTGAGCAAGGTATCCACAGCAGGCGAAACCTGTGCGGACAGCGGTAAACACCAGGTGACAAGCAGAACTGCCGTAGTGAGCCGGATCAGCCGCAAACCAATTATGGGGGTGGTTACGAACATGTTGTTTTCATTTTTTATCAGGTGCCTTATCACCAAAGTCTTTCCGTGGGGCTGCATACAAACTGGGTGGAAATCCATTTAGCTGCCGCCACAACTCATACCATAGCGGAACATCCTGCAACATTACCCAGCCTTTCGTGCCGCTGCCTACGCGCAACTGTACCGGCCAGGGGTCCTGGCTGGCATCGGGAACAACCAATATTCGAAATTCGCCAGGTTTAGAATTTACATAATCAATCACGCTTACTTCTCCGCCAAACGTACCGACCGAAACACTGGGCCAGCCCGAAAATTGCAAGGCAGGCCAGCCATCGAATTGAACACGCACCTTTCGACCTTTGCTGATCAACGGAACGTCCATGGCCCTCACATACATTTCCACGGCCAGGTCAGACGCCTGCGGCATAATGGTACAGATGGCATCGCCTTCTTTAATTGTTTCGCCAATACCGGCTTTCATGGCTTTTACGATATAGCCATCCTGCGGGGCCAGAATCTGGTATTGTTCATTTCGTATTGCGGTGTTGGCATATTCGTTACGGGCCTTGGCAATATCAGCCTGGGCATCGAATGCTTCTGCCCGTGTGTTATTTAAATCGGACTCTGCCTTGCTGATCTTATCCAGGTACTCGGCTTCAACCCGGTCCAGTTCGAGTTGAGCATTCAGGTAATCAGCCTTACTTCCCTGAAACTTGTACTCGTACTCCTGAAATTTGGTAAGTGGAATGTTGCCGGCATCGTATAATTTTTTATTGCGCTGAAATTGATTCTCTGCGTTTTGAAACCGCACCTGTTCGGCCTGAAGCTTCGATTGTGTTTGCTCAATTTTGATCTTCATGGACTCGCGCAGCGCCTTGATTTGCCGTTGAAGGGCGTTCGCTTTTTTATCTTTGGATGTGAGGCTGCTTTCTTTGGCTTCAATTTGCTGCTGCAACCGGGCCAGCAACTGCGGATCAAAATACTTTTCCTTCACCTCGCTAATGGTAACAAGGGTATCGCCTTTACGAACCAGGTCACCCTCGCGCATATACCACTGCTGGATACGCCCGGCAATGATCGCCTCAACGGTTTGAGGACGGTTCACCGGATTTAAGGCCGTTACCTGCCCGTTGCCGCGGATGTTTTGTTGCCAGGGCAGAAATAGAACAATCAAAAACAATAACGCAAGCGCTACCAGCCATTTGGCCAGTATCTTTCCGGCACGAGGGGTGCGTAGCGAGCGAAGGGAGTATAAACTATCATACCGTAATTCCTTCCCGATAGAATGCCGCGAGAGCTTTAACATATTATTCGAAATACTGGTTAATGATACCTTGTTTGAGTAAAGAGGCGTAAGTGTCGTCTGCCACAATCTTGCCGTCATCCAGGATAATCACCCGATCGCACGCAGCCATCACGAGCGGATCATTGGAAACAGCCAGGAGTGTCCAGGTACTTTCTGGATTGATAACGCAGTGCATCAACTGAAGCTTATCAACCTTGCTTAATCCGGAAAAGAAATCGTTTAGAATAATAAGCTCCGGCTTTTTGGTAAGGCACCGGGCCAATATCAATTTGTGAACCATGGAACTGGACAACCCTTTGCCACCGCTGATAACATGGGTATGGAGCCCATCCGGCATTTCGCTGATGCTCTCCCGCAACCCGACTTGCTGAAGCACCTCCATCACATCTTCAACACGGGCAGTCGATTTCCCTACGGTAATGTTCTCGTAAATGGTGCCATCAAAAATATCTTCCTGCGAAATATTCTTGGCTACTTTGTTGCGTAAGTGCGCAATATCCAGGTCGCGCAGGGAGAGATTATTGATGGACACCCCACCTTCATAACCGGTATACAACCCGGCAACAACATTGGTTAGCGTTGTTTTTCCGCTTCCTCCGGGACCGGCAATACATACCCGCTCGTTGGATTTGATTCTAAGCGTAATATCACGAAGGGCAGGTACTCCGTTTCCTTTGTAGGTGTAGCGAAGATTATCAAGGGCTATATGGTATCCCTTGCCAATGTCTCGTTTCGGAAAGTCAAATCCACCCGATCGTTCAACCGGTAAATCGGTAACATGCGAGACTTTGTCTACGGCAGTGAGAAGATCATACACCACATCACTATACATGATCATTTTTTCAATGGCGTTCAGCACCAATACAATGATCACTTCCGAGGCAACAAATTGACCGAGCGTGATTTCCCGGTTGATAACCAGGATGGTTCCCATAATTAAAAGCCCCCCGGTGACAGCCACTTTAAAGAATACAAAAAAAGAATACTGCGTAAGAAGCACCGTAAAGTGCGTCCTACGGTACTTCAGGTAGTTGCTCACAGCATAATCCGTTTTCTTGATTGGGAGTTCTGTATTTCCGGCCAGCTTGAATGAATTGATGGCACGGGCAAGTTCCTCCAGCCACTGAACAACTTTGTATTTGTATTTTGATTCGTTTAAGGAAGAGCTTAATCCGCGTGGACCTGTGAGATAAAAGATCAGGACCAGAACGAACACCAGGAGAATACTGAAGAAAACAAAGAACGGGTGATAGAGCGAAAGCAACACCAGGCCAAAGAAGATCTGGATGGCACCTGACGAGAGATCGATAAGTAATTTGGGAAGACCTTTCTGAATGGTAATAACATCGAAGAAGCGGTTCACTAATTCGGGGGCATAGGCATTCATTAACGCCTCGATGCGGATGCGCGGAATGCGAAAGGCAAATTCAAACGTTGCTTTGGTAAATAATCTGCGCTGAAGGTATTCCACCAAACTGATCTGCACGATTTGAAGACCTCCGGTTACCATGACTCCAAGAATCACCAACCCGATAAGGATATACACAGAACTAAAAAATACTCCTCCGGAGATCAGCTCTACGGTGCTTTGAAGTCCGATGGGCAGCATCAGACTGATCAACCCGATCAGGATAGCATAGAGCAGGATATACATAATGTCTTTCTTCTCGGTTGACAAGAGCCGAAGCAATCGCTTCATGGGTGACATCTTCTCAAAACTACCATCGCCCGACTGCTCACTAACAATACTTTTATAAGGCATTATCACCAGGCAGGTTGCTACTTGTTGATCATCCGTTAGCCAGGCATCATCTGCGTTAAAATCCACAGCCGTGTGGTGAAGCAAGGACTGGAGCGTGTCCTTGTTTTGTTGAAGCAGCACAGGGAGGAGCACATCACCGTGCTTCTTAAATAACAGTACCGGTTCGGTAGATTCAAGTAAGAAATCGGAAAGGCCATGTACAGCCACGGCATAGTCTAGAATCAGCAGGTTAATAGTCTTGCCGGCCTCCACGATGTCTCTTTTCAGTTCCGCAAAATCATCTGGGCTGTAGGTGCGCTTGTTCCGGTCCACCAACTGCAGGGCGCTGGGGTCAAAATCATGTTTCAGTGCAAGCGCTGCTTCGCGCAACAGATGTACGATTTGATCATTGCTCATATCCTTCTATTTTCAATGGCGTTGAACACCAGGCTTTCAACAAATGCATACAGTTTTTTATGCTGCTTTTTGGGATCATGCTTAATATCAGACAGGGAGGGAAGATGCTGCATATAATAACGCTGCTGTTTCACCAACAAGAGCAGGGTGCTGGCCAGCGAATGCGGAAACGCGTAGGCCGGATTGACTTCGCGGATTACGGAAGCAATTTTTTTACACAGGGATTTGTACGGTAAAAACAACCCGTCCTTGTTGTCTGCGTCTACCTGTTTGGTGAGAAAAGTCTTTTCAAACTCTGCGCTCACAATGCGCTCCAGGGCGCGCTCGTCAACGAAAGCAATATCCGGATCAACTGTTTTCTCTTCCGATATTTTAACTAGACATATTTTCAGGCGCTCAATAGGATCCTTCACATTATTGATATGATAATCAATTCGGTATTCAAGCCAGGTCCAGTACCAGTCCATGAGGTAGATCAGAAGCTTATGCTTGTTTTCGAAATAGCGATAAACCGATGCTTCGGTGGAACCGATTTCGGAGGCCAGTTTCCGGAATGTAAACTCCTCGAACCCCAGGTTATCCAGTAGTTCGATACCACGGCTGATGATGGCGCGACCCAATTCAGTAGATTGAGGGTCCTTGGTGTAAAGGTTTTCATGCAGTCTGAAGGTTACAATAGCCATATCGCGCTAGATAATAGTATTGCTATCATAAACGATAGAGGTATTGTTTTGTTTAAAAAAACAATTAAAAAGTTTGGGAGAGCGTCAGGCTGATGGCGGCCCGATTAATGGCGAGGTATATCTTGTAGTACGTTGCTTTGCTGATTTAGCGCTGAAGACTTTTTCCCAGAGCATACCAATCAAATCCGGTGTCGGGCCGGTTGTGACGAAGGGAGGGAACTTGTGTGGTTAGCACCAGTCGTGTGCCTTGAAGATCGGCTATGTGATGTTGAGGAGTTTTCAATTTTACACCCTTCACCGGTGTGAATGCCGTTGCCGGAAATTGTTCCTGAACTGACTTCTTCAAGGTGTTGATATTTTCCATTCCATACATCAGCACCAGCTTGGGCTTGTACTGGCGGATATTGGTTAACAACGTGTGAATGCGCTGCGGATAAACATACTGCTCGTATTGGGCGCGGCTTTTAAGGAAAGCAAAAGAAGATGAAAGCTCAAGCCAGGGGTAGTACCAAGCATGGTTGTGGGCAGGCAGGGGATACAGATGAAGAAGGGCCTCACCGGATGATGGCGACAAAAAAGTTTCTTTCTGATAGGCCAGTAAATCGGGTAGAGCCTGACTACGGTACCCCTGGGCAAAGGCGATCAGGTTCTTCCAGGTGCCATGCAGCGTTTGGGTTTCCGCACCGAAACGGTAATCGTACAGCGTGGCAAACTTTTCAGCCCGCGGACCATCCACCCGAAAGGCCACATGCCGGTAGAAATTCCGTATGTCGCACAACGATGCAGTAGCATCACCCTGGTGTGTAGTGAAAAACCAATTCAGCTTCTCCGCTAATTCCTCCGGCAAATCACCGCCACTTTCTTCGTAGCCAACAAACCAAATCGCAGCTTGCCAGGAGCCAAAGCCCTGGAAGTGATCGAGCCAATGGTGCAGTGCATTTTCCTGAATGAGCATCGTTGTCAGCCTGACCAAAACTAAGCTTTATTTTATCAACCCGAATACAGACACCCAATTATGATGTAAGCAATTCGTACTGCTGCCAGCTACTCCTGCGCGGAACTTCGCTTTGGCTTTTTTCGCTGAGCCCCATGATCGCTCAATAATATTCCCCATGCATTGAGTTCTGGAACGTTGTCAAAAACTACTTTCAGAAATGCCAGTGCCGGAATAGCCAGAAACATTCCGGGTATTCCACAAAGGGTACCGCCAAGCAGTACCCCAACAATGGTGACCAGGGCATTGATTCGAACCTTGTTACCAACAATGATGGGCATACCAAAATTATTATCAAAGAACTGAACACCCGCAAGGATAACACCCACCCAAATAGCATCGCCCGGAGAATCAGCACTGATGAACGTAATCAGGATACAGACTACGTTGGCTGTAAGCATACCCACATACGGTATCAGGTTGAGTAACGCTGCCAGTAACGCCAGAAATACAGCATACTGAATACCCAGAATCAGAAAGCCAATGGTATTGAGAATGAAAACCAGGGTTGTTTCGATGAGAAGACCAGCAATGTATTGCTGCGCAATGGTGGTGGATTCGGTCAATACTTCATTAACCTTTTTGGCCGACCCGTTTTTAAAAACACCAATAAGGAAGGCTCTAATCGTTGTGCGGTAGTACAGGATAAGAAAGGTGTACAAAGGCAATAACACCACATATATAAGCACAGCCGTTACGGAAACAAAAGTCTTTCCAACCAGTTGGGGAGCGCGTTCCTTAAGGTCATCCACGGTTTCGCTTACGTATTGATTCTGCCTCCGCACCGGTATGTTGGTACTCTCTTTTATCCATCGCTGCAGGGAATCGCTCACGTCACTAACCCGCTCTTTAAGCGCAGGTACATCATCCATAAAATGAAGAACCTGAATCGACATAAAGTAAATCACCCCAACGCCTGTAATAACCGAAAACATCACCGGCAATAAGATCGAAAGGGTTTGATTAAACTTTCGGGCAACCAGAAACCGGGTGATGGGCAGTAATAAGTTAGCCAGGAGAATGGCAAAAAAAATTGGAACGACAATGTTCTTTCCGATAACGAGTACCGCAGCCAGGATGGAAAGCGAAATCAAATTCAAACTAAGCTTTACGTAAAACGGATGGGAGGATTTCTTATCCATAAGGAAGATGAGTTGAAAATTTGAAACACCACAAACATTATCATGCCAGTAAGAATTCGTTCATGGCGACAGGAGTAAGGCAGGATATCACCCTATCCGATACCTCACGGTGTAGAATATTTTCCTCATCCTACGGTGCGCCTGGCTGTCGGAGGCAGGATTTTCAACTGGCATACTTTTCACCCGTTCGAAGGTATGGTAGCGAAAAAAAGTAAACTAAAAACCGGAGCGGGAATCGTGCTGATGGTAATCGTAGCCCGGCTTTTATTGCCGGTGGTGGTGCTGTATTACGCCAATAAAAAACTGGCGAGCATGAATGGATACTATGGCCACGTCAAGGATATCGACATAGCGTTGTTACGCGGAGCCTATCAACTCGACACCATCTACCTGAATAAAGTAGATACGATAAGCCAGAAACAAACACCGTTCTTTTCGGCTACTACGGTCGATCTATCCATCGAGTGGAAAGCCTTATTCAGCGGTTCCATAGTGGGTGAGTTTGTCGTTGACAGCCCGGTCTTGATTTTTACAAGAGAAAAAGTCGAACTATCAACCCTCGAGCGCGATTCATCCTATTTTAAAAAACTAAAAGATGATTTCATGCCATTGCGCGTAAACCGGCTGGAGGTGAAGAACGGCAATATTCGCTACCGGGATAATGGATCAAAACCAACCGTTGATATCGCCATGACCAATACTTTTCTGATAGCCGAAAATTTGAGAAACGCATACGACTCCAGTGTGTTACTCCCGGCAAAAGTCGCTGCGCAGGGTTCAATCTATGACGGATCGATTGAACTTAATATCCGGTTCAATCCATTGTCCGTTGATCCAGCATTCGATATGAACGCATCCTGGAAGAACACAGACCTTGTGCAGTTGAATGATTTTTTTCAGGCCTACGCAGACCTTGATGTAAACAACGGAACCTTTGGAATGTATGCAGAAGCAGCAGGCAAGAATGGAAATTTTGCGGGCTACGTAAAGCCCTTGATTAAGGACTTGGATATCCTTGGAAAAGAGGATCGGGATGACAATCTGCTGCAACAGATTTGGGAAGCCCTGGTGGGTGCCGCAGGACAAGTTTTCAAGAATCAGGAACACGATCAGGTTGCTACCAAAGTTCCGTTAGCAGGTAAACTCGAAAATCCCGACACTAATGTTTGGTTCGCGATTGCCACCATTTTGCGGAATGCCTTTATTCAGGCATTACAGCCCTCCATTGATCATGAAATAACTATTGAGTCAGTCGATAAGAATGCAAAGAAACGCAACGGCTTTATTCATCAGCTGATGGCTGACGATGACGGGAACGATAATAACTAGGCATTGCCTGCGGATGATAGGGGTGTGGATTTATGACCACACTTTTCGGGTTCTACAACCTCAGTATCCCGGTACGGAGGCCGCAAGGGATGCAACAATAAACGAAAATCATTGGCATTGAATTTTTAATCACACAACAAAAAAACAACACAATGAATAGTCTTCTTTATCTTATAGCCGTGATCCTCATTATCGGGTGGCTGCTTGGCTTCTTTGTTTATAGTGTAGGTTCATTAATACACATCCTGCTGATAATAGCAATCATCGCCATACTGGTGCGGGTTATCCGGGGGAGGTAGCGGGGTTACCATCGAAAGTTGAATCTATGCGGTTACACACCAGGTCTTGGGTATGGATGACGGTGGTCAGCGTGATTGTTCTTGCTGGCTATTTCACACTGACGTATTACCTGGAGTTCAGAATTCAGGATAGCGTTAAGCTTGTTCACGGCAGGGTGGAGAAAGTAAACGTAAACCTGGTAACCCGGCAGATTTCATTACAACAGCTGGAGTGGTCTGCTTCCGACAGCTTGCCCGTGGGGGGAACCATTAAGTCATTAACGGCCACCCTGGCAGTGTGGCCGTGGCTCTTGAATCGAAAGCTGGTTGTACAAAAGCTCTGCGCAGATAGCGGTAACGTAGTATACCAGCCATCATCGTCCGGACAACATCGTTCGGTACGTCAACTCGAAATAGGGGAGCTCTCCCTGCGCAATATTACCGGTGAAGTCCGAATGGATACTCTCGTGGAGATGTCGGCCTTGTTTACGATTTCGGCTACAGACTTTTTCATCAGCACAGGGTCAGACGCGCTAACCACGGTAGGGCTGAAGTCGCTGGATGCAAAAGCATCACACATTACCGTAAAGCAACCTGCAGGAAGCTATGAGATGACCATCGGCCGAATACTGTACCAGAGTGACACGGAACACCTGAGCATCGATTCCTTGCGACTGATTCCCCGGTATGAGAAATTTGAGTTTGCTCATACTATCGGGCAGCAAGTGGCACGGGTTAACCTGATGGTGCCTGCGATAACAGCGGATGGTATCGGACTGTCAGATTTCACCGAACAGAAGTTTACCCTCACACGCCTTACCGTAACATCCGCTGATCTGCATTCCTTTAAAGATAGGCGGGTTCCTTTTCTGCGAACAGACAACGTACCGCTTCCAATGGAAAGTTTTCAGAAACTTCCGTATGCTGTTTCCATCGACTCGCTGGTGATTCAGGATTCGCGCATTACCATCGAGGAAATAGCCGAAGAGGGGATGGAAAGTGGTCAGGCAACGTTCGAGCACATAGACGCAGCATCCTCCAGCATTAGTAACCGCGTTGCTCCAACGCCACAAAAGCCGGCTGTGCTTCATGCCCGTGGCGTCTTCATGGGCGAAGGTTCACTGGAAGCCAAGTTTTTAATACCGCAGGATAGTTCGGGAATTTATAACGTAAAGGGTCAACTGAGGGGGCTTTCATTTTTTAACCTGAATCCTTTGGTAGAGAATCTGGTGCGGTTTCGGTTTGAATCCGGAAAGCTGCATGCGCTGAAATTCGGTTTTCAATACACCGATAACCAATCCATTGGAACGCTGGAAATAAGCTATGAGAATCTGCGTGTTACCGGACTTAACAGTAAGCGCGACAAACCAAATGAATTCAAAACCATACTGGCGAATGCGCTGCTTAAAAAGGATAACTCCGCAAAGTCACGCAGCAAGGTCGATCGTACAGGGGTTATTAACATCGAGCGCGACAAGAAGCGATACGTTTTTAATGTATGGTGGAAGTCTATACAGGATGGACTGAAGTCAGTTGCGCTGGACAAATCAAAATAACCCACGGCCACTTAAACTGGACATTTTAAGAACGAGATGACGGTCAGAGAAGTTAACCCTGTTTTATATTTAACATAATGTAAATTATATAACTCTTGCCGAGCTAAGTTCCTGACCCGCAGTTATATAATCATATTATGTTAACCATCCCCAGCGGCCATTGACGCGCATGCCCATGCAATCGCTGGTCTGGGGGTTTTCGGCTTCGTATTGAAGTTTGGGATTGTTCCGCACAAGCCAACCGCACAGTTATATAATTTGACGTTATGTGTAAATAGCCGCTCAAGGCCGCGCTCATCCGGGCCATACACACCTCGTCCTTGAGTGTCTATTTAAACGATAAAGATTGAGCAAGAAAGTTTTTTGCCCACGCGCATGAGTGCACCAGCCGCACCAAGCATAAGTAATGCAGGCCGCACATGCCAGGCTCAAGGCCAAAGCCAGCATCACACATGCTTGATCCATCGCTCTAAGATCAATTCAATTCAGTTGCGTTAAAGCTCACTGGATTAGTTCATTAGGTTCGCCATAGCTCACCAGAACTTCAAAGGTGTTCGCACCTTATTTTTCTTTTGTCCTTTTTGCCTTGATGCAAAAAGAACGAAAAAAATCAAGAGCCAAATATGCTTCCCCGCTCGTGCCATCGCGCCACCCCGCATTTGGCTCAGGCCACCGCGCGGCCTCAAGACAATCAGAGATTTTTGATTGGTTTTTTTACTGAAAATCTATGAATTGATTTTTTCTCAAGTACAAGAATTGCCTCTTCACTTTGGTCCTTTTCGTCTGCGCACTGTTCCGCAGTTGCAAAGATGACATAACACATTTTAGAATTATCTCTTGAGCTCATGTATCTTATTCCATCAGCTTTTCTCTTGAATTGGGCTGGGAATAAATGCCGAAGATATTCTGTTACTACTTGGGTCGGCACGTACTCAAAATGTTCCCTACCGTCCTTTTTTATGGGTTCAGCTATATTTTTGATAAAATGTCTTAGAAAAAACGAAGCATCATAAAACTTAGCTTTCTCAAGGTCAAAAATACTGATAATGGGCACGTTGGTTAGGTCAATTAAGTTTAGCTCTCGAGTGTTTCTAAACTTGCCAACAGATATATACTCAGCTTTCTTCTTTTTATCTCTGGTTTCTAATACGGCAGTTTTTTTATCGTTAGAACCATAGAACATGGGTATTCCAGCGGCACTGAAACGATTTGCTGCTGCTTTGCTTTCTGGAGAAGTTCCAATCTGACTTGCCTTTCTTACTTTTTCTTTCTTTTTGTGTTGCCTTGCTCTATAGAGTTCAATGACATCGAACAAGCCTCCATCCTTTCTTGTATTATAAAACAAGTCCAGTCCATTTATAAATTTCCCAATCTCGCCCAAAATGTAGGAAGGTGAAACTCGTTTATACTCCTTATCAATTTTCTCTGAATGCTTGTAGAAGACGTATCGAACTTTATGTTTCAAAAATTGACAGAAAAAATCCCAGTCAAATGATAATTCTTCATTCTGAGACGGCATGTATGGATCGCGTTCACACCAGATATCAGTTATGATGCAGTTAGAAATGTCTTCAAGAATTTCTTGATCATCATCTTCATTAACTAATTCTATATGCTCGCTAACGAGGTCGGAGGTGTGGTATGTCCTGCCATCCCACTGGCCTGTTTCTCCGTCATATCTTATAATTTCATTATTGGGATCTCCATAATGATTTGCAAATCCTGAAACGACTAAAGCCATAAAGTCATCAAAGTGAAGGACGTTTCTTTCTTCAGTAGCTTCTACTTCATTACAGTATGAACATTGACCAACACTACCATGAGATTCAATGTATTCCTTTATAGCATAGTCGATAAAATGCTTCGAGCATATGGATGAATTATTCCCCGAAGTGAACCCATTTTCATGGTCTTCTATCATTTTATTTTTTGCTTGCCCCATAAGATTCTAAGAATACTTAAACATAACACAAAGTTACGGGCTTGCGGAATAGAAAGCCGCAAGGGTTCGCTACGCCTGCTCGTAGAAAAATCTCCACCCTCGGATAGTATTTTTTTACGGCAGCCCTTGCATCTTTCTATCCGATCCCGTGTGGTCGCATTATGTTTAAATATATCATTCGTGTCCGCATCGGTGGCTGGTGGCTGTCGTTCGGTTTTCGGTTTGGCGTTAGGCCATTCCTGTTTGCTTTCTGTCCCTCTGGCATCAAAGAGGTTTTCCTCAGGTTCTTGTGGCTTGAGGTTGCAGTTTCAGAGCTCCCTTTTTAGGGGGCTCTTTTTTTTAACTATTGAGAGTACTACAAATTCTTACTTTAGTGTATTGAATATGAATGAGCCCAGCAAAATTAATTTCTTCCAGACAGAGCTTTTGATATGGTTCAAAACTAATGGCCGAGAATTTCTTTGGCGCAAAAAATCAGCTTCGAATTATATTCGCATTATTTCTGAGATTCTACTTCAAAGAACGAAGGCTGAAACAGTAAACAAATACATGCCGATTTTTCTAAAGAAGTATCCATCATGGATCCAGCTTGGTAATGCAACTGAAATGGAATTGATTAAAATCTTGAAGCCATTTGGTCTAAGCAACCAACGTGGCAAGAGACTGTATAAATTATCTCAAGAGTTAAAAAGGCGGAACGGAGTTTTTCCTAGAGAAAGGTCATTGGTTGAGGAAATGCCAATGATGGGTCAATATATAACTAATGCTTTTGAGTTATTTGTTTTAAAAAGACCCTCTCCCCTTTTGGATGTTAATATGGCAAGGGTATTGGAAAGATTTTTTGGTCCAAGAAAACTGGCTGATATTCGATATGATCCATATCTTCAAACGCTCTCAAGGAGGATTACTACTCATGATAAGATCGTTGCGATCAATTGGGCTATTCTAGATTTTGCCTCTCTTGTCTGTAAAGCAAAAGAGCCAGAATGTCAAAAATGCCCTCTGTCAACAAAATGCCAATACATAAAGATATTCAATCAATAATTAATTGATTGTACTTTGCCAATTTCCGGTTAAATGCATCTCAATTCTTAAATCAAAAAGCAACTCACCTAAGAGTCGCTCATTTTTATCTTTTGATAGCGAGCATCGACAAATTGCTTTATTTACTCTCAACTTAATTGAATCGTACAACTCTCGAAAAGTATAATTCATCTGTTGAGCTTCAATTAGAGCGTTTGCAAACAAAACCACCAAAGACTCTCTGAACAATGAGATACATTTGAAATCGTCATAGTTATACTTCTTGTAATCCCCAGGGGTAAGCTCGGCCTTACTTGTTGGAATATTACCAAAACCGATACCAACCTCAAATTGATTATTTAGGGAGTTAATAAAATCGGAGGAGTTACATGAAAGTAGTAGTATTTTTCTTCCTTTAAATATCCTCCGAGCGTCACCAATCGAAATTGTCGAATCCACTTTATCATTTAACTCCTCTCCAGTACCATGTCCTAAATATATAATTGATCTAGACGGACTAGACTTTTGAATATCACTAAATACTTCATCGAGCTTTCTTAAGTTCAATTGAGGGTAATCAATTTTTATTTCTAATCGCTCCGAAACCTTAGCTATTATTCCCGCTAGGAATTTAATTGTCGAGTCATCAGGGTATATGATTATCATTTGATGAATTCATTCCTTTAAGTGGATAAAATGGGCCACGCACCTTTCGAAAAATTCTGATTCAAAATCATCACCCTCATCAGAACTTCTATTAAGCAAATTTGCAAGATCAATTAAGGTCTTATCTTTAAATCTCGGAAATAGATTGTCAAATTTCTTTTCAGGATACTTACGCAATTCAGCGTCAAGTCTTAGACTCAAATCTGTTCTGTTTCTTCTCAAGTACTCAGTTATTTCGGCAAAGTAATTGGTACGTTCAGATATTTTTTCGGGCTTTGATTCAAAGTAAGATTCTAGGTAATTCTTTAACTCACGCTTGTCATTGATAAATTGTTTAACCTCCGCTTGCAACCTCTCTTCTATTTCTTCCCATTTACTTGAATAAAGTATATACGGTAGTCTCTTACCTCTAAATTTTTCTTCTTTTAAATATCTAATTAGTCTTAGCCCATCTGTTTTTAGACCGTTGTATACATAATCACAAGCTATAATATCTATTTTTTCATTTCCAAATTTGGCTCTCAAATGAGATATTACTTTTTCAAAATCAAGAACGAACTCTGGCCCATTTGGCGTTTTCTCCTCTCTAATTAATTCTCTTGAATCAAGGGAGAAAAAGGAATACTTAATAGGAAATTGAGCATTTTGCTTCAAGACCTCAGCATCAATTTTTGCCTGTTGATCCTCATCGTCAATAATCAAACAATGTTTCATGTGTTTATTCAAAGAGTATTTGAAATGAGGCACCTTTTAAAACTTTATTATTACCTAGGAAATTTATCATTGCATAGTTGTCTTTTAAAACTGTTTTCACGGTATTTAGACCTATGCCAGAGCCGTCTGTGTCTGTTATACCAAGTTCAAATATTACTTCAGGACTTTTAATAAACTCATTATTCAAACCACTTCCATTATCAGAAAAGATCATCTCCAGCTTTCCACTGGATAGAGTTTTAAAATCAATCCTAATTTTATCCGCACCCTTCTTTTCGGAGTTAGAGATCAAGTTATCTATAACAATGGACAGATCAAGTAGGCTAACTCTTCTGAAAAAAGTAGTGCCCTTTCTTGTAAATTCAAATTTCAGCTTGCGATCATCAAAGATAGAATTGCTTTCATTCACATACTCCTCGATATAACTTGCTATTTCAACGGTAACTTTTTCTTGTTTAGAACGAAAGTCGGCCTTTGTCATCAGCCTACTCATTTTGTAGGCTTTGTCAACGCTGAACTTTATTGATGCAAGCCGTTCTAGAAGTTCATTCTTTTCGATGTCATCATTATTTATTTTAGTAGTTAGTATCTCAATATTAGCATGTATTCTTTCCGTAACGTTTTTATAGTTGTGCAATAATGACCGTATGTCATCGCTAATATTTTTATCTGTAGCTAATAGATACTTATTTTTCTGCTGTTCAAATATCAAAGCTTTTCTTGCTTCCTCAACACTAATCTTGGCGTCATTTGCAATTTGTTCTGCTTGCTCGGTTATTGCTTTTAGTTCAGAAAGTCTTTTTTGAGCCAGAATAACATCTTGAACAAGGTGTCCTTCCCCAGTTTTCTCTGCTGATTTTTGAAGATTTAAAAGCAAGGTAGTCGCTGATTCTTCCTGCTTGGAGGCCATTAGATCAACAATCTTATCGTTATACCAAACCTTTAGTATGGAGTCGCTACCAGTTAAGTCTGAAATTAACTTAAGGATTTCTTCTCCTCTTTCACCTTTCTCAAGATTTTCAAATTGAATGTTCCTACCCCATTTAACAACATCTACTACATATTTTTCAAAGCGCGTAAGGATATAGAAGTAAAGTTTTTTTAGTTCTGAGTAATAATTATTTTTAAGTAAACCAGCATCTCGACTTGTTGATTCGATGAATTTTTTATTATCCTGATCACCATTGATTTCTATCTTTCCAGACAAGGATCTAGTTCCAATTCGACTAAACTCTTTATCAGATTTTCGGAGGTCTACAGCAAAAGTATCCTCCTCAAACTCTCCAAAAGGATATATTCTAAATCCATTTTTATAAACAAAAACATGCCCATATCTCATAATAGGAAACCCCATTCTTCTACTAAAAGTCAATTTAGCTGATTGGTTTAAGTGAAATAGAGTAATGTCTATACTTTGTAAATCATACGGATTTTTTTCGGTTATCCTGTAAATGTCTTCACCTTTATCACTTAAGACTGTTGTTATCTCTTCTCCGTCATCTGAAATATTGACTTTAATTGATGTTGTCTTTGTCTCGAGAGTTTCGAATATCAAATTTCTTATAGGACCATTAACTATTTCATAATAATCTTTAATTGTGTCTCCATACTTTTTGTCTTCCGGCTCTTCATTTAGTGCAATGATCTCAATTCTAAAATCCCTTCGATTTACATCCTTTAATTTGTTTTTATCACTTTTTAGATCTGGTAAAATAAGTTTCTCTAAACTCAGCTTTAAGCGCTTTAATTTTTCACGTGGCCATTCTTCATGAAGGTCAGATATCTCAAGTTGAGTTCCACGTCCACCTATTATTGAGCTCTCGCTTAAAGTCTCGTGCCTTATGCCGATATCTTCGAAACGTGCCTTGGGATTTTCTTCAAAACTCTCCCAATCAGTATAAAGCACTTCAGTCTTAGAATTTAGCTCATCTTTTTTAGTTGTCAACTTTAGCTTACTCCCAAGCCTATCACAAGAAAACCTGCCGACCCCTTTTGCTCCTGCGAAAACTCTTTTAACACCTAGCTCATGCCTGTAATCATCATCCTCAGTGCCATCACTCTTAGCGGAATATCCAACGAACAACCATTTATTCTTTAACTCATCATAACTCATTCCTTTACCGTTGTCCCTAATTATTATTTTGGCTTGCTTAAGTCCTAGGTCTAAATCCTTAAAGATTACATCCACTCTATCAGCGTGTGCATCAAATGAATTCTTAACCAACTCAAATATTGCTACAAATTCATCTGTAATTAATTGCTTACCAATCAAATTTTTAAGACCTGAACTTACTATGTAATTTAGCTGTCCGCCAAAAACACTTTCAATTTGACTTTTAAATTGAGGATCTGAACTTATCGGAATAACATAAAAAACATCATCTCTTGCCCCAAAGTATATCCAGTCTAGAGGCCGTGCATTTTTGTTAAGGTTATAAATCCAAATCCTTGGATCTCCAGGCTTATCAGGCTTAGCCATCGGACGATAGAGACTAACATTCCGCTCAAAGAAACTTCCTTCATAAAACAGTTGGCAGTTTATATTTTCTTTTTCGCCTTTAGTCAGATCATCAAAATCGAACAAGGAGTGCTCGACAAGGAAGTCCCTAATATCCTTGCTAGCATCAATTATGCTCTTTTCAAGCATTGTATTTGTAAGTTGGAACGCAACCCCTTTTGGCAAAAATTTGCGCAATACCTCCAAATGAGCTTCAGTGACTTTATCCATTTACGTCCAAGTTGTCCTACTTTTTGCTAAAATTGCCTAATTTACCTGAAAAGTACATTGTCGAAAAAAATAAACTATGGTTGACAGTATAGTTGAGCACTTAAGGCGTGTCTCTGTTGAAAGTTGTTTTGAACTATCGGCCTTTAGAAATGGATGGTCAACTTGGAAGGGAGAAGTTAAAAGGCTCACAGGTAATGCGTTTCAGGCTGGAGAAGTTTTGAACATCGGGGATCACTTGTCTGATATTTTCTCAACTACAGGATCGGCAGGTAGATCGCAAAGTGAAGTTTCTGGTGGTGGATATGGGTGGGAAGGACTAATTTGCTGGTATCTGAATCTTTGTTTTGCAGGTAGTCGCGGTGTTGCCGTTAGAAAGATCAGTGATTTGCCGGATGCACTTAGAGATTCAATTTCGGTTAACTATGGCAATTTTAAGAGTAATACAGAGTCTGACATAGCCGTAGTTATCTTTCCCGATGTACCCGAATTTGTAAATTCAAAAAGCTCTCTTTCGATAGCAGACAGCCAAGGAAACTTAATACCCACAATTTTAAGAGGAGCTTTTAACCTAAAAGAGATATTAAATAGGTCGTCAGAAATTCATTTTGACAATTTTGAATTAGGGATAATCCAATGCAAAACAAATTGGAATGACAACTCACAAATTCCAATGTTATGGAGTATGATATATGAGGCCGATACCTTTACAAATTCATCTATTTCAATCGGGCGAAATAGTTATTCAATCCATGATCTGGCTAAGTTCACATATTCATTTTGTACAGTACCAACCAACGATTTATCGAACTACAAGCAAAACTCAACATCGGTTAATAGAGTACGAAATCTGACGGGCGGAAATTACTGGGGATACCCTTCAGCAAGTGGTATAGCTAGTTCAGTTAAAGAAATATTCAATTCGAATTTCCGAAATGCTTTTTCTGGAACAAACCAGAGAACAACATTGAATAATGCAATTCGAGATTTAAGAGGTGATTTAGCTTACTTTGATATTATTTAATGTTTTTGAGGATTTCCAATGCCACGGCACGAGCCATAAGGGGCGGAACAGCATTACCCACGAGCGTAAATTGTGGGACTTCAAATTTCCTCTTATTTCCCCCTGTTGAGCGTTTCCCTTGAAATACAAAGGAATCATCAAACGATTGTAGTCTAGCCATTTCACGAACAGTTAGAGCCCTAGGACTTGAGAAGTGAATATAATCATCAGGAATTGTCATAACAGTCGGGCTTTGTGAATCAGGCTTGAGAACGTTATAATTTCTTTTTTCCGAATCTAAGCCAATCTTTTTCAATTTTTTCTTTGCCTCGTCATAGTCTCCAGTTTCTAAAATAACTTCCAACCTCTTTAAAACATCATCATTTTGCTTACTTGTCTTATGATTGTGAAGGGGTGCTGCTAATTGGGTAAGGCTACTCTGCAGTTCCTCAATATTTCGCACATAGAAAGGATTTTTTGCATTAGCAAACCTACCATTCAGTCTACCCTTTTTTGACCATTCAGCATAAGTAAGACCTTCCTTTTCGTCAGGCTTCCCGTCAAGGGTTCTTTTCTTAAGCAGTGAAATCATCTTATCATGTGACCCGTTATACTTCTGTTTCAAGTTGACACTCTCGTAATTAAATTTCTCATCATCATTGTCAATGAAATCGAGATCGTAAAGCGCTTCAAAAACCGTTACCTTTTCTTTAGCACCAACAGTTGGTGGTACTTTTGTAATAAGCTTTTGATCCTTTCTGCATCCAATAAATAATACTCGTTCTCTATTTTGGGGAACACCATAATTTGAAGCCAGGGCAACAAATGGCGATTCGATATTATACAATCTTATTTGGGCTAGAATTTCGGAAAATTGCTTTTCCTTATTTGCTTTTCTAACAAAAGATTTCAGTCCATCCATACACTCATCAAACGAAAATGTGTAAATCTCAAGGGCATCAACTATTTCTTTAATGGCATCAGCATATTCTTTCGCAGGTTTTAAGGATTTAAAAGCTGCATTAATTTTATCGACAATCGTCTCAGATTCAATCGCAGTTAAGAAATTATCAAAATCGTCTGCAAAAAAATCATCATCTATGTCGCAAAAAGCCTTCTCATTGATAACCTTCTTCCGGATATAAGCTAGTTCACTTGTTCTCTTAAGAAGATTGAATCCATGTCTGATTGTAATAATATTCTTGTCTGTCTTACTTGTTTTATAGTCAACAATTTTTGGTGTGAGTACCCTGAAACTATTTTCAATATTCTGAAGATACTTTTCCTTCAAGTTCTCAAGATTCTTATCGGTTGCTGACTCAAACTGCAACCTAAGATTATAGCATTCAAGGATAAAAGAGTTCTCCTTTTCAACCTTTTTTAGGTCGTTGATGAATTGAACTAGATGATGAAATTCAGTCAAATCAACTATTGATCTGATTTCTTGTATAATCATTTCTTGAATCTTGCCCTCTTCCTTCGTTAAAATTCCTTTAACGTTCTCCATCACAAAATACTTAGGCCTTAACTGCCTAATGACTTTCAAGTAATGAGCAAACAGATCATCCTTCTTATCAAATTTCTTTCTCTTTCCGGCTAAGCTGAAACTTTGACATGGCGGTCCACCACAAACGACATCAACTTTTCTACCCTTTAACTTCTTGAGAAGATTATCAAGGAAATCTGGCTCAGTAATATCTTGCTTTAAAAACTCTGCATCCATGCCTAGCTGATAATTATACCTGGCAAGGTGCGTAAGTTCGCAGTTCTCGTTTATATCACTACCAAGAAGGAAGTCGTATAGCTTATTATCATTCTCAGCTTGAAGAAACCCTTCACTAAAACCACCAGCACCTGCGAAAAGATCAACCAGAGTAATACGCTCCTTCCCCTCATAATAATCTTGATCCTCGCAAACGATGTTGGTTCCAGTGTTTATCTTTCTACTATTAACGAGAGATTGGATTTTCTCTTTGAGTTTCTTGTCGGTCAGTTGATTGTGCGGAGTTGATTCAATGTGTTTTTCAACTTCATGTTTTAAAAAGGAAAGAAATTTATTTATCGACTTATACCGGTATTCTGTTTCCTTGACTTCTTGATTTTTATTATCCCAATCTTTCCGTTTTATCTTTTCGCCAGTCGACACCTTTATCTGAACATCTTTTTTTCTTAAGACCAAATGAATTGGGAATTGTTTGCTTTTATCGGCCTTATCGAGGTAAAATTTGACGTTTATCATAGTTGCGGACATTTTTGCGGACACGGACAAATTTACGGACAAAAGCCACTTATGCAAATCTCAAGATAAGATTTTGATCCACTGTGTCAGAAATTGTCAGTATCTGTTTGAAGATCAATGGCAATGCCTTACGGCCCGGGCTATTCGCTGCAAGTCCGACCTCGCTCCTGCCAACGCACTTCGTGCTTTCCGCTTCTATCCCTATTGCTTTTGCCAGCCGCAGCAGCAACACACATTGTGCAGGCCACACATGCCAACGCAAAAACCAAAGCCTACCCAAAGAGTGTCGCTGCCCCAGTCGATTGTTGAATATGAAGTTTGAATTATTGAAAGCCCTCGCTAAAAAACTTTCTATGAAGATTTCGGTAAGCCCGGATGCCTAAGCTATGTTAACATAACGCATAAACATTATATAACTAAAGCCGTTATTTCATTGTCTAGGCCGTATTTAAGACCTTTTGGGTCTGATAACTGCGAATACCAGCGAATATTACGTCACTTAGGGTTAATGGACAACCGGACGATTGTAACAGAATTTAAATCAGTTGATTACACTGTGATATCTAAATTCAATTCTACCATATCTACAGAATATTCAACGGAGCGCAGTGAGAAGTCATCCGGGGTTACTTCAATCAGAAATTCTGGCCACCAACGCCAATAAAAAAAGGAGCACTCGCTCCTTCTTTAAACTTAGATCAACACCAGGCATCAGCCGGCCTTTGTTACCTCAGGCTCCGATTCAACAGGAACTGATGTACGATGATTGTCCAGCACATCAAAGCCCCAGAGACCAAGTGCTTTCATTCCCTCGCTGTGCACACCACTCAGAATATCGCGCGAGCTGCGCACGGCATTCGTGAGCGCCAGTAATTGACGGCTCCGTTGCTGAAATGTCATCAGCTTTTCGCGCTTCAATTGTAGTGCCCGATCTTCCAGGGCAATGGCCTCATCAATCAGCGGATTGAGCTCGGCCCAGTTCAGCACTTTAAGTGGTGACGCATCACCATCAGCCAGATGTTTGGCGCGCATTTTTGTCGCCAGGTTCAACAACTCTTTTGGATCTTGTTTCGGAATTCTCACTCTTTTTTTCATATGTGTATTGTTTAAATTGTTACGCGTTCATGACAATACAAACCTACCACAGGCTATTCCCAACTAGTGGGAATTTGAAAAAAGGCTCGAAAAAACACTGAATTCGCTGATTATTTCTGATCTCAAAGTGGATAACTTAATTATCCCACCGGATAACTAAGTTGCCCGGCCCGATAAGCTGGCTACCCGATTGGCTAACGAGCTTATCCGGTTTGTTAGCATCATTATCCTGTGAGATAAGCAGGTCATCAGGTTGGATACGTCAGGTATCCGATTGGCTAGCGAACTCATCCGATTTGCTAACATCAATATCCGGTTAGATGAGTGTGTTATTCAATTGGATAAGTTGGTTGTACAACTGGCTATTGAACTTATCCGGTTGGCTGACATCAATATCCTGTGGGATAATCAACCTTTTCTCTCACCCAAATCCCACGCCCACACACCCGGCACCCGGCAACCGGAAACCTTGTTCTCCCATTGACACAAGTAATAAACCTGCCTATCTTCACCCAATCATTGTAGCGAACCGCTAACCCCGTTGGTATGAAACCCGTTGTGAAAGACCGTGACGCTGCCCTGCCGCATGCCAAACTCCTGAAACTATTTCAACTCATTGCCATTCTCAAGGCTGGCCGATGGAATATCAAACAATTAGTAGATCGCTTTGATACCAGCAAGAGTTCGATGTACCGCTACCTGGAATTGCTGGAGGAAGCCGGCTTTTGCATTGACAAAGATTTTCACGACCGCTACTTTGTTGTAACCACCGATGACGATCCACTGCAAGCGCAGTTTACGGTAGAGGAAATGAATTTTTTGCGCGCCATGATCCACAGCGACAGGCAGCATCCGCTCAGTGCTTCGGTGCTGAAGAAACTATCCTTACACTCGGAGTTCGACAGCATGCCCCGACTTTTTCTCAAAGCGCACCTGGGCAACCTGGTAGAACAACTTACCAACGCCCTGCGCAGCAAACATCAGGTGATCTTAAAAAATTATTTCAGCGCGAACAGCGCTGACGTGCGCGACCGATTGGTGGAGCCCTACCACTTTGGTGATAACTACACCACTGTGATCGCACTGGATGTAGAAGAAAAAATCGGCAAGCAATTTAAGCTCGACCGCATCGGTGAAGTAGTAGAAACTCACAAACCATTTCTACACGAAGATTTGCACGAGCCTCCTTCCTGCGACCTTTTCGGACTCGCTGGCAAAACATTTACCACGGTAACCCTGCACCTCAGCATCCGCGCCTACCTGTTGATGCGTGAAGAATTCCCCATGGCCTTGCCCTACCTAAACAAGATTGGTGAAGACCAATACACCTTCACCGGTCCCGTAGCCAGCTATGCCGGCCTTGGCAGGTTTGTGATGGGGTTGTTTGATGAGATTGAAATAGTTGAGCCGGAGGAGTTTAGGGAGTATGTGAGGGGGAAAGTTGGAATAAAATAAGGTGGTAATTATAGAGCAGACGGCAAAGATTGTGGGCACAAGTGAGCAGCGCTCGTTGCCGACTCACAACACTTGCTCCAGTTGGGATACCGGGTAAGGCAGGACCCCATCAAAGTCTGCTCCCAGGAATTTCGAAAACAACTGGCTCAATTTCATGACCGTACAAAGATAGTTGCTTTCTCAGCTTAAGTTTAGGCATAGCAGGGAAGATTTGGCTTTTGCCACGTTGCCAGATGATAGCTCGGCCGCTTCGTGCCGCATACTCACACTGTACACTGTTGGCAAGAACAACCGGATGATTAAACGGATCGTAAAGAAAACTATTAAGTCCGTCCGTATTGAGGTTGCTCCAAACGATAACCTCGGAATGCTGGCTACGGTACGCGACAGTTTGAATCAGCAACAGCCAGCAACAGCCACATCAGAAAAAAGCAACGCACCGACATTAATCTGGGGAATTCCATGGAAAGTGTTCGCGGGCATTACCCTAATCGGACTGCTGGGGGTATACTTTCTTGCTAAAATAATCCTCAGGTTATGGAAAAAGATTTCGGATCGAAGACATGCGTATCAGCAAACGGAAGCATACTGGTTCCGTAAATTCACAAAATCAAAGGGCGATCAGTCAGTTAATCTATTTTATGCATGGCTGGGCAGGCTTCCCGGTAAGCCAGTAGCGTTTCAGAACTATGCAATGGATAAGCAACTGGTTACCAACTGGCAAAACATACTGGCCATTACTCCCGATACCTCCGATAAGGAAATGGCAGATTTTAAGCACAGCATTCACGCATTGCGCACCAACAATGCATTACGAAAAACACCCCTTACCGATAACCATCAACATACCTGGGAGGATTAGTTCCCTCACTGACGAACAACGGCAACACAACGACTGAAAGGAAAAGGCGCCACAACGCCCCCTCTGGCCATTACCCGAAACGCAGCCGTGGTTTAGCTTTCAGTGAACATAAAAAGTGGAGTGATTCGAATCCTCATAGTCCTGTGACCAGTGACTATGAGGGGAGTAAGTAGTTGATTTTACTTCACTATTTGTTATTCAAAAAACGGCCCCGACCGGATCAGTGTCGAAGGTATCCTTCATATTTTTTAACTGCAATTCCACAACCCGACTTTCCTTGATTTTTTTTTGGCCTTTCAAAGCAAGCCATAGGCCTTTTAAGCTCCATGCATTAGATGGGTGAATCCGTAGATCCTCTCTGAATTGCGTCTCTGCATTTTTAAAAAGCTTCTCCTTCAAATACATGTTTCCCAAATATTGACGCACCGGCAAATGCCATTGCACTGGATCATCATGGCGCAAGCTATCTTCCAGCAAAATGGCCTCTCGGTAATATTTTTCTGCTGCGTCAACCTTCTTCTCTTCCTCAGAGATGATGGCAGCAAGAAACGGTCTCATGATGCGCAAATAATCTGCTAATTTATTGGCACCAAAATCAATAGTAGAAGCGTCTGATAATGAAACTGCCCGGAGGCTGCTCAATTGCTGATTCGCCTCTTCGACCTTTTTTAGCCGAGCCAAAGCAACACCCTTGCAAAATGTTTGGATGTAGCGCGCGTAGCGCAGGGAGTCTGGAATTGTGGGCTCTGAGAGAACCGAGTCCCACTTGCCATATCGGATAAAGGCAACAGTGGGTTGCATATAATAGTATTGAAGGTCGTTCCGAAATTTTCGTTTTCGCTGAATGATTCGCTGATTAATGGAATTGGTTTCAACAATAGAAATTCGTTGTGCTTCCTTGTAGCTACCAAGCATCATGGCGTTTGCGTATGCCATATTCCGAGCGTGATTGATATGGACATATCTGCTCGGCCCTGATGTCAGTGGCGGGTATATAGTCATGTAGTTTTCGAACAGACGGATGGCTTCGTCATTTACCTGAACACCTCCCCGATAATTACCCGTTTGTATGTAAATGTGAGAAGCCATGTGAACCAGGTGTGATATGCCTCCATAGTTTTTTAACAAGAACTCTGCACTACCTAACCCCTTTTGAAATTGTTCACCTTCTTCAATGAAATGAATGAAGTGATGGTGGAGCCCGGGATGTTGCGGGAACCTTCTAAGAAGTGAATCGTAAAATTCAAGCATTTTCAATTGGTGAGTTTTCTCTTGCTCCAGTTCAGGAGCTGTATTCCAGTTTCTGGCAAATAAATAAAACATAGCTGCCTCAGGATTATCAGGATATTTCATGAATACATTTTTCATAGCTGTCTCAAAGAATTCATTTGGCTGGTCTTCATTGGAAGTATTGGTTTCCGAGATCAGCTTAGATGTTGCTTTGATGATATCGGCTTCAAATGAAGGCGTGCTTTCCAGCAAACTCATCGCTTTATTTATCGCACGAACAGCGCTGGCGGGATTTCGCATCGACTTGTACAACCCATTTTTATCATAACAAAGGGCGCGTCCCCAATAGAGCATGGCACACGTAGAGTCAAATGTTATGGCTTTAGTAAAGGAGGCCGCAGCTTCTTCCGTATGGAAGCTGTAATACATCAGCAGACCTTGGTCGAAATAAATTTTTGCACTGTCACTACGTAAAAATATTGTAGTGTGAAATGAGTCACAGCCCGGAACCAGGCCGATAGAAGCAGAAGGTTCCAGTTCGGATAGGCTTCCATTTTCACTTGATCCGCATAGGGTAATATCGCTCTGAATAAAATCTGCCGATACTATTTCAATACCTTTGGTTTTTTCGACATTCATAAAACCAAAAATCGTCACGAGAAGAAGAGATGCAACCAACATAAGAAAAGGGAAAAATATTTGTTTCATAGAACTGAGCATTTTTGATATCACCAAATTGCACAATCATGCAAATCAATTTTTATTCAATGAGCAAACTACACCTCTCGATGAACAAATGACGGAGATGTTACATCTAATTTATGGTGATGTGCTTCGTGCAAGCTTAATTGGTTTATGTGTATTTCATGAAGTTCCTTCGAATCCGAATAAAATTTTGATTCGATCATTACTTTGTTAAAGCTACAAACCGAATGATTGTGAACGAATTCGACCGAACCTTAAGGAATTTGGATTAATCGATTTTTAGGCCACCTAACCCGATGTCAGCAAGCCATAAATTTTTTAGTGTTTGAATTTCTTTACCGGTAAATTTTTCGATTGTTTCGTGCTCCTTCCTGAACGAGGAAATTCCTGCCAACAGTGTATCCAATCCATAATGTTTGGCGATGTAATGTATAAATGAACATGAGCCGTGGTAAAAGGCAGGAGCATACAATCGTCTGTCTTTAGAACTCAGTTCAGGCATAACGCCCTTCTTTCCAATAAACGAAAGAATGTAGCTTCCCTTTTCAGACTTAAGGTCATTCCTGAATAGGCTATCTGCATTGGTCTCGTACGAGTTGTTCATTACATCAAATCGAGCCAGATCATATTGTAATGAAACTTGTATTGAAATGTATTCCGCCAATCCTTCGGAAAGCCACAAAGGTAGGTTAGTTGCCCTGTCTTCTCTTGTTATATTTTGATACCAATCACCGTTTTTGGTGTTTAGCATTTCGTGAACCACTTCGTGAAGCCAAGGCGCTTTTCCATCTTTGATACGCCAGAATGGAATTGACACAAAGCCTTCATGTGACGCATGGGAAACAAATTTATCGTACCGAAAATAAAATGTAAAGGGATTTCCGGGCTTATGTACCTGCCAGGGTAGTGGAGCTCTAATAAATTTTTCAGCTCCGGAGATGCCTCTGTTTATCATCTCAACGATTTCTCGCATTTTTTCGTCAGATAGCGAATCCTTTGGGAACCACGCTATGGTTCTTTTGTCAGCAATTTTTACTCCATGGTTAATGAGGTAAGCGATGTTCACGCTGTCACTATCGAAGTTCAATACTGTCGGCACGGTTGACTGACTGAATGCCTGCATGGCGGCAATGCACCCTACTATGATGCATAACATCTTTAATTTAGAGCTTGTCATGTGGTTATATTCTTTTGTTTCGAATCATGGCGAAGTGTTTCGCGTAGCTTAAATGGTTTTATGTCAATGGCTATTAATGGAGGACTCACGAATAAGATCTTTTGCGTGAATTTGTTTTAGCATAAGGTCATAAAACGCGGTTTATTATGTTAATCTTTTTCTCAAGTGTCCATCTGTTTAGGATCGACTATTCGATTATTTCTAGATTAGGCTTGATTCGAAACCTATTGCACAGCAGGTGGTTCTATCATTCCATTGCCCCTTAAAGGCGTCAGCATCATGCCTGTCATGGTGCCTTGCCAATGCACAAATTGCCAGCGACTATCGCGATAAATCCACCCCGTGGTAAACAGTATCTCAGCTACCTGTTTGTCTCCGCTGTATACTTTAAGTCGGCCGTTTCGCATCACAAAATTTCCAAAGACCCGTTGTTGTTGTTCGCTTAGTAGATTCTTAAAGCCTTTAAACCTTGGCACAGCGGGTAAGGTTTCTCTGAGCGTGTGACCTTCCCCATTGGCATTAATAGTATAGTATTCTGAACCGCACAGTTTTCGAAACACTGCAGAATCACCATTTGCTATGGCGTTAAACATATCGCGCTCAACGTCTTCTAATTCCAGAAGAACAGAAGGAGCCAATGTCTTTTCCGTGTTACAGGAGAGCATCAGGCACCCGATCGGAAAAAGTAATAAGCAGAGAACCTTTTTTTTCATTGTGATTAAAATTTTAGTAGTAGAGTTATGACGCCACTAATATGTACAATACTACATTCTGAAATTTAGCAGATGAGCAAACAGCATCTCTCCATGAGCAAACGGCATGAACGATTGTTTCACGTATAGCTGGGATATCTGATCGCGCGAGACCAAAGCCTGGATGGAGTGTCTCGATCTGGTTACAAGCTCAATACTTGCATTACTTCTTCCCTTCGCTGGCGCGAGATGGGCAGTTTGGTTCCATTCGCCATTTCAATAGAACCTCCTTCTGTTTTTACATAGCGGCTTACCTGTTTGAGATTAATGATAAAAGAATTATGAATGCGTAGAAAATGATAATGCTGCAATACCTCCTCCACTTCCTTCAAGGTTTTAGAAACAATCAAATTAGTACGGTCCAAAAAAAACAGTGTCGTGTAGTTACCATCCGATTCACAATAAAGGATTGTTTCAGGATTGATAAAATGAACAGCCTGTTGGGTTGCGAAACTGATTTTCTCCGGAAGGGTATTGGGTTGCCGATAATGTTGCATCATAATTTCAAGCTGCTGTTTGAAATTACTTTGGATCTTTTTTTCGTAGCGCTTTAAAGAAGTTACAAGATCATCAGCGTCAATGGGTTTTAGTAAATAATCCAGGGCAGCAAATCGAAAGGCCTTCAGTGCAAATTGATTGTAGGCTGTAGTGAAGATCACATCGAAGGATGGATTGTTAAACGCTTCCAATACTTCAAACCCATTCTTTCTGGGCATTTCAATATCTAGAAAAACAAGTTGTGGCGTTTGTTGATGAATAGCCGTAATACCTTTATCGGCCGTATTGCAAATGGCGACAATTTCAACTTGCGGGCAATAGGTATGCAACTGCCACTCCAGCATCTCCAGGGCATTCTTCTCATCGTCTATCAAAACTACTTTAATCATATTGGAAGGTTCAGAATTATTTTAGTACCCATTGCTTCGCCTCTGTCGTTTACCAGGTCGTGTATTGTTATTGAATTATTTAACTTGTATAGATGATTAATAATTTGAATTCGATCACTGTTAATCTGCATGCCGTAGGATTTATGCTTGACGGTGCCTTTGCTCTTCAACGCTGCGGCACGTTGTCTGCCGATGCCATTATCTTCAATCTCGGCCTGCAGGGTATGGCCATTTATTCTCTCAAACCGCACCCATAGTTTTCCTTTTTCTTCTTTTTGAAGCAATCCATGCCAGATCGCATTTTCAACATACGGCTGTATCAGCATGGAAGGTAAAAAAATATTTGCTTCCTGAAGGTTTTCATCTTTCTGTATCTCATAATCAAAACCATGGTCAAAGCGGAGCGATTCCATATCAAGGTATAATTGCAGGGTCTGTATTTCGACATCGAGGCTGATGTGGTTGCTGGCAGAGTTATCTAATATCAATCGAATCAGCTTCGAAAATTTAGTAAGATAATTGGAAGCCGTTTTGGTGTCGCTTTTTACGATGTAACGATTGATGCTGCCCAGGCAATTAAAAATAAAATGCGGATTCATCTGCGCACGCAGCGCACGCATTTCGATTTCCTTCATCCTTCGATCATAATTTGACTTTAATCTTATTCTGTATGCAAGGGCAATCAAAATCAATCCGATTAAACCACCGCTGAGGCCGTATACCCAACGTATTGCAGAGTACCTATTCTTTTCGGCAATAAATTCCTTCTCCTTTATCTTTTCATTAAAATAAGAGTTCAGGGTCTCGCGTTCTTTTTCCTGATTGAATTGTTTTTCAAGGGCCTCAATTACCTCTTGTTGATAATAAAATGCACTATCGTAGTGTTGCAAAGCTTTAAACATGGTGGCCAACAACACGCCACTTCGACTGGCCGCTTCATTATTTTGCAATGCTTTGGCGGTGACAAAACTGAGTCGTGCATAAACAATAACAGAATCCTGCTGATTTAGTATTTTAAAAACATGCGACATTCTCTCATAGGCTTCTAAAACAATATCCAGATTGCGGTCGTGATCACGTCCCAGTCTTACGGATGAGTGAAAGTAAACAAGTGCCTGGGCCAGATTTCCTTCACTTATTTCAATATCGCCCCGAAACAAATCGGTAATCGCAGAAAGCTTATCACCCACCTGAGCCGATTGAGTAGCATACCATTTTGCGGAATCAAGTTGATGCTTTCCCAGGAATGCTCTTCCGATGTTACACAGCCGATTGCAAATGCCTTCATGCAACGGATGGATGTACACATAATAAGGAGTCCAACGCATGGAAAGATGATAGTTCTGAATCGCACTAGCGGTATCATTCATTTGCCAATACACGTTACCTACCTGGTTATAAAGAAAACTTATGGATCCGGAATCGTTGGGATTATTCAAAACCTCCCGGATGCGGAGTCCTTCCTTGAACAATTCCAGGGCTTGGTCTGTATTGCCAAGCTTCAGCAAAACCTCGCCCTGTAAATTAACGGCATAAGCCCTTAATTGCGGACTAACCTTTGATGACAGCGAAAAAGTCTCCAGAGCATATTTATAACTACTGTCAAGATTGGTGTTGAGGTAGTGAAACCCCCTGTTAAGCGCATTTGCCATTCGCGCAGAATCGGTCCGTAGTAAAGGAGAATCTTTAAAATCCATCCAACCCTGAACGCTAAATAGAACTGTCGTGTCGCGATGAAGATTGATGATGCGGTTTGGAATATCATCTCCAGTAGCCGTGGCCTCCACAGTCTTTAGACTTCCTTTCGTTAATTTAAATGCGTATTGGCCGGCCGGTAGATTGCGCAGCGTGATTTCTCTCCTGAAATAATTAATGCGCTTAAGTTGATAATTCTTATCGCCAGGATTCCAGTTGTTGATCGACCCCGATAGAAAAATAGTATCGGATCTTGTAAAGTCATTCACCTCGATGTGCAATGTGTGCTGGGCCTGTGATCCAGCGATGAAGGAAAAAAAGGCCATCGACAGTAAATAAAAACGCATGAATCACATTTTACGTTGAAGAGGTATTCCAACAAACCTGTTTACAAAATAACTTTTTTCTCTGGGGCAATCAATGTCAATGGTTGACTGCCATCGTTGAATGTGTAGATGGTTGCTGCTGTTTAGTAATTAACAGTGCTTAAGCACCTCTGGTAATACGTGAATTACCGCTCCAATCTTAATACGGCAGCCTGCCTCCAGACAATCCCCATACTACGAAGTGCACACCCCAACTGGCGCAAGTGTTGTGTGTTATACTGCGCGAGGTTCACTTGTGCCTTGCCAGCAGAATGACATCTAACGTTGACCTATGCCCCACTCACCTCCAACCCCTTCCTCAACAATTCCTCCAATTTCTTTTTCAGGCTCAACGGTTTAATCACCCGTACATCCGGGCAGTAGCTCAGGAGCCTCTTTGGTAGTAAGCCCAGTTTAATTTACTACTTTCAGAATCATTTCTTTTCAACCCTAATTTCATCTCCATGAAACTCTTCATTAGGCCTTCTGCGTTCGTTTTGCTGGCGTCCCTGTTATTTAACTGTGGAAAAAAAACTGCTGAATCAGCCTGGCAGAGTTTATTTAATGGGGTTGACCTTTCGGGTTGGGATACATACCTGGGGCCAGCCTACGATACGGTGCAAAATAAATTTGATAGCCTCTCCATTTTAGGAGTGAACAATGACCCCCGGAAAGTTTTTCGTGTGGTACAGGAGGATGGAGCTCCCGCCATTCATATTTCGGGCGATGGCTTTGGAGGAATATCTACGGTGCAGGAATTTGAAAATTTTCACTTGAGGGTAGAATTCAAATGGGGAGAATTAAGATGGCATCCTCGTAAAGATAAAAAAAGAGATAGTGGAATTTTATATTATGCGGTGGGCCCTCAGGGAGCAGCGTATGGAAACTGGATGCGCGCTCAAGAATTTCAAGTTCAGGAGGGTGATTGTGGTGATTACTGGAGTGTGGATGGAAGCATCGTTGATATTCCGGCTACTGGTTCTACGATAGAGCAATACGTTTATAATCCAGCCGCTTCAATGCTTCCATTCAGTTATACTTCTGAGTATGGAAAAAGATGCATTAAAAATCCGGATGCAGAAAAACCTACAGGCGAATGGAACACTGTGGATATTTATTGCCTGGGGGGTACCATGGTGCACATGATTAATGGAGTGGTGGTTATGAAACTTTTTAATTCGCGGCAGCCTTTTGAAGAAAAAGAGATTCCCCTTACCAAAGGAAAAATTCAGATACAATCGGAAGGAGCGGAAGTGTTTTACAGAAACGTACAGTTGCAACCCATCACGGAAATTCCCACTTTAGAAAATCTTTGAACCTGGCCGGATGACGAATGGTAATCATCCAGAATCATCTCAACTTCCCTCCCATCCCGATCCGATAGCGATCGGGATTCTGACGAAGCCTGTCTGCCGATAGGCAGGCCTCACGCTTACACACATCCTCCCCTTCAGTTCGCAATGACGCAACTTCCACATCTAACTCCCTTACCAATATTTAACCACATCAAACAAATCCTTCCATTCAGGATTGAATTCGTTTATTAGTTTTTCTTTGGCTTTTCTGGAACCACCCTTTAGTTGTTTTTCTCGTTCTATCGCTTCCTCAATGGAGTAGAAAGTCTCGTAGTACACGAGCTTGAATAAATTGTAGCGTGCTGTAAAGCTTTTAGGAAACACTTTCTCGCGATGTTCAACAACTCTTGAATGTAGATCGGCCGTAACACCGATGTACAGTGTAGTGTGATGTTCATTCGTCATGATGTAAACACAACCTCCTTTTTCCATTTTACACAACGTAAGTGCCGAAAACAAAAGTATCAAATTCTCTTGGGCTTTCACCTCGAGCCCGTCATTGCGAGCCTGCCTGCCGGTAGGCGGGGAAGCATTCCGACCGTAGTCGGAAGATGCTGACGAAGCAATCCCCATACTACGAAGTGTGCACGCTGTAGGAAGGGGATTGCTTCACGCCCACACACATCCTTCCCTTCAGTTCGCAATGACGGAACCTGAGCACGTCATTGCGAGAAAGCGTTCCGACCTAAGTCGGAGCATGCTGACGAAGCAATCCCCTACTACGAAGTGCGCACGCTGTAGCCAGGGGATTGCTTCACGCTCACCCACATCCTTCGCTTCTGTTCGCAATGACGGAACCCCTCAACTGGCGCAAGTGTTGTGTGTTATATTGCGCGGGGTTCACTTGTGCCTTGCCAGCAGAATGACATCTAAAATTGACTTATCCCCCACTCACCTCCAACCCCTTCGTCAACAGCTCCTCCAATTTCTTTTTCAGGCTCAGCGGTTTGATCACCCGCACATCCGGGCAATAGCTCAGCAGCAGTGAGACGAGTTCCTGGTTGATCACCAGTTGCAGGTTGATCACAAGACCGTTCGGGTCGTCCTTTACAATCTGCTGAGAACTGTGTATAGGCTGTATCTTAATATAAGGACTCAGCTTCGCAGAAACCACAAGGCAATGTCTTCCACCGCGCCCTGCGCATGCGTGATGCCGATGGTGTGTTTGAAATAGTGATTAGCCTGGATGGTGGTATTGGTTTTATAGGGAACGGTTGAGTCCGCTATGTTTTCAATACGATCCAGCGCCAGCGTAATAACATGGCCGCGCGTATCGCTGAACCCCAACACATACCACAAGGCTTTGGATTCCTTCAATTACCCTCGCCTTGGAAGCATCCCTTGCTCCAGTCGCAGCGTTGAGCAACCAGGTAAGTGTGGTGCAGTGCCTGGGTATTCTCTTTTTCGAGAAGATCGGTACGGCCTTCTATCCCCTCAATCAGGGCAAGGCCATGAAAATTGTAGATGTGTTTTAGTTTTTATACGCGCCTGCCATTGCTTTAATCGAAAGCGTTCCTGGAAACAGGAGCGCTTTTTTATTACCGCAGGAACATGCACAATCTTGTGCCAGAATGATACGTAAAAATACTTTTCACACATCCCAAAATCCTTTTCGCAAAAGCGCTGGGAAGACGATCACCGTTCGAGTTCTTAAAAAAACTCAACAATGATGAAAACATTAATTTATCGCTTTCTATTCCTGGCAGCGCCTTTACTGAGCACGATCGTGCAGGCCAATCCCACGACCAAAATTCCGCTCAGCGGCTACTCCAATGAAATTATTCTTAAATGGAACACGGTGGCATGGGAAACCATGCTGGGTCCGAATTACAGTACCATGATTGGTTCACGCGTGATGGCCATGGTACACCTTGCCATGCACGATGCACTGAACAACATTTCTCCCACGTATGAAACGTACGCGCTGCATGCTATCGACAGAAAAGCGGATCCCGTTGTTGCCATGTCGGTGGCAGCACATACCGTGCTGGTTGCTTCGTTTCCCGAACGAAAAGAGCAACTGGATGCAGCCCTTAATGATGTGCTGAAAAATGTGAAAGCGGGAGTGGCACGCGATCGTGCTTTGGTATTAGGGGTTAAAGCAGGAAATACAATACTGGAACTGCGCGCCCATGATGGTGCCTTTGCTGATCCGATCGGAACGTTGAACAACCCTGAGGTTCCAGGCCTTTACCAGGTTACACCACCCCTACCATTTGTCTATTCACCCTTTTGGGCCACCATGAAACCGTTTGGGATCGCTGCGCCTGCACAGTTCCGGATTCCGCCTATGCCCGCACTAACGAGTAATGAATACGCAGACGCATTCAATGAAGTTAAGAGTAAAGGTGCGAAAGACAGTTCAACGCGCACAGCGGAAGAGACGACCATTGCAAAATTCTGGTACGAGTTTTCTGAAATTGGATGGAACCGCGTTACGGCCACAGTGGTGAAGGATACAGAACTCAATCTTGTGGAATCCGCCCGCGTGTTTGCGCTCGTTAGCATGGCGCTTGCAGATGGCTACATCGCAGGATGGGATTCAAAACTGCACCATAACTTCTGGCGCCCGTACACCGCGATAAGAAAAGCATCAACCGACAGCAACGACAAAACGACTGAAGACACAACTTGGGAACCCTTGCTGGGAACACCCCCTATCCATGATTATCCCTCTACGCACAGTGTATTGGGCAGCAGTGCGGCCACCGTGTTGATGAACATTTTTGGTGAGCGTAGCTTCACCATGACTTCGACCACGGCCGAGCCTGTTGGCAGCACACGCACCTTTCCGAGCTTCTCGGAGGCAGCGCGTGAGAACGGAGATTCACGTGTGTTTGCTGGTATTCACTTCCGATTCTCCTGTGTCAGGGGGCTTGACCAGGGTAAGCAGATTGGTGAATGGATGCTTACCCATCACCTGAAACCAAAGGGCAAGGAAAAGAACCCGGGTAATTTGTAAATGGTTTTGATTGTCCTGGAAGGAAGCCGCGGGTTGAACAGTTCAATCGCGGCTTCCGGTTTATGAATAGTGTCACTTAAAATGCGAAAGCACAACTCTGGAGTATGGTTGACGTAAAGAAAAGCGCTGGTCATGATAAACCCCATGGATATAAAAGAAGAAATCATTCATTCGATTGGAACGGTATTGAGCAACGTGCAGGATAGCCACTACCGTGCTGTAACCGGGCTGGGTAGCTTTGAGTGCTCGGTGGAGACGTTCGATCAATTTGCTGTGGTGAAACGAACCTTTGAAACGGGAAGTGATTCACTGGCTATTCCATTTTCGTGCACTGAGCCGGGGGTACAGATGATTTTTTCACTAGATGGTGAATCGTTTTTTAACGATCGAAGCGATCCGTTCTGGATGAGTCGCTCCAGTCATTGCCTTAACTTTTTTCAACCCTACACTTGCTCAAACCTGCTTGAGGGACATGCTCGTCAACACGATATAGCATTTCTGCTCAACAAGGGTTTCTATCGTGATCTCATCGCTCAATACCTGTCTTCCGCTGAAGAAGGTCTGCCCGTGTTGATTGCGCAGGAAAGAGAGTTCAATACCATTAACCAACATCGGCCCGTAGATGATGCCATTTTCGGGATTCTTAAAAATATACTGGAGTGCCCCTTTGCCGGAGCGATGAAACGCACCTACATGCGTGAACATCTTCGCGCCTTGTTGATGCTGCAACTTTTTCACTTCAGCGATGTAACGGGTAAGCCCTTTCAACCGGATTCGAAAATTACCACCCGAGATCGGGATATCCTGCACGCGGTAAAAGAATTCATTGAGGAGAACTTTCTGGAGGAAACTTCCCTGGAAACACTATCGAAACATTTTGGTATCAATGAATTCAAGTTGAAGCATGGATTTAAAGTGCTCTTCGAGACTTCTCCGATACGCATGCTTCAGCAAAAACGACTCACCTTTGCCTTGCAACTCCTGCAGGAAACGAATAAACCCATAAAAGAAATCGCTGATAAAATCGGCTATTCACATGCCTCAAATTTCACCACGGCATTTACCCGGTTGCTGGGCAACACACCGCAATACTATCGCAAAGGAAAAAAGCAGGCAGCGTCTGCATGGTAATTACGTTCAGTATGCTTAGTAAAATACAATGGTCTATCAGCATCCGGCAGATCCCGCTACAGCATACACGGTATTACCGGAAACATAGAGCTTAAATACTCTTCCTGGATTGTTCCGCGTATCCCCAAGGGATATCCTAAACGTATCGACACCGGGATGAACAACATACCATGTTTTTCCCATGTCGGATGACCGGAATATACCATCGGGATGTCCGCACAGTAAATAATGGCCGACTTGTTTAATGGATGATATAGACAAGGATGGTGGAAGTCCGTCATCAATGGCTTGCCAGGTTTTTCCATGATCGAGCGAAATGCGTATTCGTCTGGACTTCGTAATACTACTATACGAGATAACCGCGAATCCACCCGTGATACGTTCTACTGCAATGCCAACGCCACCCTCGCTGATTACCCATTCCCAGTGTTCACCATGGTCGGTCGAACGCCTAATGCCTTTTTCACCTGTTCCGATGCGAACACCGTTTGACTCCACGAGATCTTCGGAACGATCGAAAGCAAGCGAAGCACTTCGTGTATTCAGCGCAGTCTCCTTTTCCCAAACAGGTGTTTTCAGGTTGCTCTTACTGCGATACGTTACATTGTTAATCCGTATATAAACCTCTGACGCTCCTGCAAAAAAACCTTCAGGCTGCACATTTTCTGGCAACCCATAACTGATGTCCTGCCATGTTTGTCCGCCATCGGTGGATTGGTAAAGGATGTTGATTGCGCCCGGCTTAACATCATTTGCTGTTGATAAAATCTTCGTCTGCGATGGCTGTGACGGATCAGTGAAAAAGACATTCAGCAGGCAAGACAAAAAAGTAAGGGGGAGTAAAAGCATAGTGGAGTTGATCATTGATAAAGTATGGTATCAAAAGTAATGTACTCCCGGACGTACCTTGTAAAGAACTTGTAAAATGATGTTAACAATATGTAAAAAGATGGCATTGGTAAAATGTAGGTGATGCAGCCTGTTTCACAGAATGAATTGCTTCACGCTCCCGTACTTCGCTTCTGTCGCATCATTGCGAGCCGGCAGGCAATCCCCATACTACGAAGTGCGCACGCTGTAGCCATGAGATTGCCTGCCAGCCGCATTTGAAAGACACTGCTTTAACCTTGCGCTGGTGCTTTTCCTTTCGAGGCTGCTAAACGATCACGACTTATTATAATCGTCTACCATTCTGGTGAAAGCCTCCAGCGTATCAGTTTGGAAACTTGACTCAAAGACTGGCCCCTTCACAAACAGATCTCTAAACCCGTATTTGTTTTTGGCATAATTCGTTAAAACGGTTTTGTTATCGCCTACAAGCGACTTGATGTTGATGGTCGACATGTTTTTTGCCTCCTCGCCTTCTTTCTGTGAAAGAATCTCAAAGTTGTTTTCCTGCCATTTTACGTAATCAGCATCACTTACTTTCGTGCGGTCTGGTAAGTAGGAAGTAACCAGACCCTGGGTGTGGTGATACTTCTTGAAAACAGTAATCTTTCCTTCCGTAACCACTTCCAGCATCAGGTTATTCGGAATCATGTCTTGCTTTCGCTTGGCCAGCAGATTGACATATTTTGCCTTTTTGAATTTCTTTCCATTCTCAAGGGTAAACCCCTGTAAGTCGTTGGCATCGTAAACCACAACGGCTTTATCTACATTTTCCCCATTACTGAAAGCCGCATAGGTTTTCTCGTCAATCACGTTAACCCTTTTCTGAAATTCCTGAGGATTCATCATATCCATAAAGATGTACCCTTCAACCTTGTCGCCATTTTCAAGGGTTACCGTACCCTTTTCATATTTCCCTACCGAACTGGGCGTTCTTAATTGAGCCTGGGTAAAGGTGAAGCTGATCAACACAAGGAGCACAGATGCAATCGTTGAATGATGTGTTCGTGATTTTAGCATGGATTTCATTTCATTAAGTTTAGTTACTGTCAAGTGTTTACAATAAGCATACCACAAGTGTTTTTTACTTTCGGATCATAGCCCGGTTCAGGCTGGCGGTGTGGATAACTGATTGATGACATCGCATGGATGTTTGTGTAAAGTAAAGCTATTATTCATGAAATGAAAGAATTTTTGGGTTCGTAAACCATGGGCACCTGGCGTTCTGAATCGCTCATCAAAAACCAGAACAGGAATCAACAACTCAACAGAGCACGAAACACTACGTACACTACCGGTCCAAAAACGACCGCGCAAAAACCATGAATTTTATCACATCGTTTACATTGGTGATGAAGCCCACCGAGATGCGCACGGAACCGCGAAGCTTGCCCAGAAAATTAATGGCATCGTAGTAATTGCCCTCGGTGGTGCTGTTGAAGTAACGGGTTAATTCGGTGGCGCTGATAGCGTGCGCCAGTTCATCAATGCCGGGATTGCAAAAACATCCTGTTCGAAGGGATATGTTCAAGCGCGTAGCCTCCTGTTCGATGTGCTGAAAAGGGTACTCCTCGCCTCGCGCATTATAAAAATTCATGGCAATTGTGCCACCCCGTTTTTCAGTTGTGCAAGGTCCGATTATCCGGATTAACGGCTGGCCTGTACGGTGACGAAGCGCGGTAAGTTCATCCAGCACCAGTGCGGTGAGGCTGGTTACACGTTCCTCAATGTAGTTCATACCAATGGCATTGATGTAATCCAGCCCGATTTCAATAGCCGGTATCGACAAGTAGTTTACGGTACCATTTTCAAACCGCTCATGCCCGGGCAGCAGGAAATGACGCCTCGCACCTACTGAAACCAGGCTGATGGTTCCTCCCGCAAAAGCCGGCTTCTGTAATTTTGAGAATGCGGTGTTGTGTACAAGTAAACAGCCAAGCCCTGTGGGATAGCCGAATATTTTATAAAAGGAAATGGAAACAAAATCAGGTTTCACCCTGGACAAGTCGAGCGCAGTGGTGGGCACAAAGGCTGCGGCATCCAGCAGTACGTCCCAGCCGGCTGCATGGGCCCGCTCGATCCAGCGAAGATCGTGTTTCACACCGCTCACATTGGATTGTGCCGGGTACGCAAAGAGCTTGTTTGGTGTTGCAGAGTGGGCATGCAGATCCAGCGTTAGCTGATCGTCATCAATTCGCATTTCGTTGTGCTGATCAATAAAGGTGTATGAATACGAAGCGCCTTTATGCTTGCAGTACTCGCGTATACCGTTCACCGAGTTGTGGTTGTCTGACAAGAGTAACAAATGGCTTTGCGCAGTGAACGGATAGCATTCGCCTACAATCTGCAGGGCAGCCGATGCATTGGCGGTAAAAATGCAGGTGTACTCTTTTGCCGTAAAGAAATCAAGAACAGCCTTACGGGCACTTTCAACAAATTGTGTTGAGGCCAGCGATGTGGGGTTAACGGAGTGCGGATTGCCCAGCACTTGCGTGCGCAAAAATTCCAGGTGCCGGTTTACTTGCGATACAGCATAAAGATTACCCCCGGTAAAATCGAGATACACATGCTGGTCAGCATCAAGCCGGGCGTACTCCAGTTGACGGAGTACATCAAAGTGGCCTGGTTTTTTGAGCGCAGGATACCGGTCCAGGTATTGAAGAACCGGTCCTGGGAAATTCTCATCTATTCTATCGCGTACCAGCGTGGTTTGCATACAATAAAATTACACGCGCACGGCCATGACGGACAATCACATGATGAGGGTATTCTGGTTAATGAATACCGAATAAAAAAGCCCGGGGCTTTTGATTAACTCCGGGCTTCAATTGGTAATGAATCGTAAATGAATAACTACCAGGTGACCCGGAAGGTGCAGCTATCAGCACCAGCTATGCGCGTAGGCTTGGTAGTGTCTAACACAACATCGTACTTGATGGAGTTAGCAGGTTTAAATCTTCTCAACATGGTGCTGAAGAGCCCGCGGTCAAATTCAGACGGATAAGGATTCTTGCACTCCACGGTTGCCATTCGCTGCTTGTCATCGAACGTGGTAACTTTATAATAGCCAATGTCGCCACCTTTGTGATTCATCTTGTACGCCATGTCTACAGCATTCAATGCCTTTTCAAGCGAATCAATTTGGGGTGGGAACTTAGCGTTTTCGGGTACGGCTTTACCAATGGCAAACAACGTACTGGGGCCAATGTTATCGGCAATCTCTTTAAAGGCATTTAAGTATGCTTCCTGCGAATACCACTTATCAGGTTGAATACCGGCAATTCCATTCTTTGCCAGGATTTGTTTTCGCTCTTCCTGACCACTTGAAACGGCCGTTACGATCGATAGAATTGTCTGCCCAAGAACTTGAACATTGGGCGCAAAAGCTTTGAATTGTGCCATGAATAAATGCTTTTAATTACGTAATGATAAAAGCCAAAGATCAACATCACACCCCATTAGTAGACAGTGGCGATGCGTAAGTGGGCAGATTCTTGAGTAAGTGGGAAAGTAGTTGCGGGCATTTGGTTGCGCATAACCAGTAGCAACACGGCAGCTATCGAGAATCTACAATTTCAAGTTTCCATTTTTCAGCCAGGTCGCGCGGACTGTTGCGCACGATGGTATTTATTCCCAAGCCAATGAATGCTGCACCCAAACCAACTTCAACGATGGTCATGCCTGCGTTCGAGCCATCATCACCTTCACAATCCGGGCACGGATCGTACGATGAATTGGCTATCGAACCGATTATCAAGCCAGTGCCCACTACGGTCGAGGCAACTGACCAGAAACCAGACCCTTTTCTTTTCCGGCCGATGGTCTTCAGTTCCGTAAGCGAAACCACCTGCTCATCAACCGTAATGGTTGAATCGGTGATGGCGTTCAGTTCACCAACATGGCGTGGATAGGGTGGCATATCAGACTTCAAAGTAAACTGTATACGATGTCCTTCCTTGATGAGCTGCTTTGCCCCAGAGGTCTGGTTGGTAAGCTGTACAGCTTTTTGGGCATAACCCACCGAATTCCCGAGTGAAATCAATAGCCATAAACAGCCGATCATTTTCGTAGCGTCAACGATTCGTTTCATAATCATAATTCTTTAAATGGAGCTTACATAAATATGGAGATATGGCCCAATGGCTTGCGTAACGGCTTCTAGAAGTACCCCGTATCCTAAATTCAATTCTGATTTCACCATAACACAACCTAGACATTTCGAAAACGGATTTTTAAAAATAGAAAATATTCCACAACATCTCCACCCCCAGCCCCACAGCTGGCCGGTGTGAAGAATGCAATGATTTGCTTACGCCCGCACCTAAAAGCCCTACCTGGAAGATCCATACAAACCCGGAAGCCGAGCGGTGCGAAACGATACGGAGCAAAACATTCCATAAAACTTTTACCTGACGTAAACCCAACGGCACTTGCAAAAGTGAAAGTAATCCCTCATTATTGCACTGTATTAGTTAAGTAATACAGTAAATCAGATAAGATGGTTAAAATCAATGATTTAGGATTTTGGTATTCCAAAAAACAACCTCCTCTATTTCAGCAGCTTAGCTGTGAGCTTTCCCCTGGAAGCATCGTTGGGCTACTCGGCAAGAACGGGGCGGGCAAAACAACGTTGTTAAAACTGATGATCGGATTGCTGCAACCTACCGAAGGAGCCGTGCGCATTATGGATCATCAACCGGCAGAACGCGAGCCCTCGCTCCTGCAAGACATCTACTTTCTGCCAGAGGAATTTCATCACCCCACGATTTCGATCAGGCAGTATGTAAAAGCGAATGCCGGATTCTATCCGCGCTTTGATCAAATGCTGCTCAATCGGTTGGTCAACGACTTTGAATTGCCTGAAAACAAGCGCCTGAGTCAGCTTTCGTACGGTCAGAAAAAGAAGTTCCTGATCTCTTTTGCGCTGTCAACCAAATGCCGGATGCTGATTTTAGATGAACCTACTAACGGTCTCGATATTCCATCCAAATCAATTTTCAGAAAGGTAATGGCTGGCTCCCTGGATGAAGATCAGGTAGTGATTATATCCACGCACCAGGTACGCGATGTAGAAAATCTGATTGATCGGGTACTGATGCTGGAGAATGGAAAGTTCATCATGCAGAAAGACCTGTATGAGATTTCAGCCAAACTTCATTTTGCCAATACCTCAACACCCATGGGAGAAAATATTTTGTACCAGGAGATGGTACCGGGTGGGTATAAGGTGATTACGCCTCAAACAGACGGCAACTCATCGCCTGTCGACATTGAATTACTATTCAACGCCATTTCCAGTGGTTCAGCTAACATGAAAGAATATGTCAAATAATACCTTCAGCCAGAAGCGATTCACCATGCTGTTCAAGCAGCACTTCATACACAACGCACAATTTCTGCTCTTCTCAGTTGGTGCGTATGTCGGGGTTGTCTTCATTGTACTATCGATCGTACAGGTTGCCAATAGGCTCCAACCACATGACCTTCAATTTTTCCAGGGTTTCCTGATGGCGTTTGTACCCATCTTTGCCATACTCTATGTGGGGCATGCCTTCCCGGCTTTTCGCTCGAAAGAAAGTACCATTCATTACCTGATGATACCGGCATCTGTGCTGGAGAAATTCCTGTTTGAGCTTATCAGTAGGATCGGGTTGGTGCTGATCATCTTACCCGTGCTGTTTTGGTGCACCTTCAACTTGCAGGGATACATCTTCGCCATTTTTACAACAGACACCTTTGAGTCCATAGGCTTACAGCACACGGTACTGCTGGATGTGCCCGAAAAATATCGCGCCTTACTCTATGCCTTGATAACGGGCGGGGCACTGTTTGCGCTATCGCTTGCTTTCGCAGGATCGGCCATGTTCGACAAACAACCCCTGGTGAAAACACTGTTCGCATTGGCGGTTATCGTGATGCTTTTCGTAGGCTATAGCTACGTAGTGGTAGAACATCTCGGTGTAGGGCGCTATAATCCGCCAGCGGAAATGATGCTGATCCCGAATGATGAACCTGAAGCGATGCGCGCCATTGCGCTGGCGCTTTTTGGCGGAACGATCGTGATGCTTGTGGTTACATACCGAAAAATTAAAGAACGGGAGGTGTAGTATGCAATTTCAAGAGGGCAAAAGTATTTTTCTGCAAATCGCAGACACCATCACCGAGAAAGTTGTGAGTGGTGAATTTCCACTCGGTGAAAAAATACCATCGGTGCGTGAACTGGCGGCAGCCATGGGGGTGAATCCCAATACGGTTATGCGAACCTATAGTGAACTTCAAGCTATGAACATTATTGAAAACCAACGCGGCATCGGATACTTCGTGAGTTCCGAAGCCAAAAAAATTATCCTGAAAGACAAAAAGGAAGAATTCTTTAATAAAGTCTTGCCCGAGTTTCTGAAGCAGGCTGGCTTGCTCGGCATCAGTGCCGATGATCTGAAAAAACATTTAGGAACCTTGAACGGAACACTATGAAAGGGCACATGAAACTAAGCAATAAAATACTCCTCGCATTCTTCGGCTTTCTCTTCCTGTACCTCACGGCAGCGTTTACCGAGATAAGATTAACAGGAACACCTAACATGGTTAATGAAAGCAACAGCAAGGCCGAAGTAGTGGACCTCCCGGGTATTCACTACATCGTTGTGAATGATCTGGGCAGAAACGTTACCATCGCCCAATCCGATCGCTTCAAAGTAGAGGTGCGTAGCATTTCCGGCAACGTACTGAAGAATTTAAAGTACGAGATTTCCGGTGATACGCTCACGTTGTTGTCCTTTAAACCCGAAGATGATGTGGCGTATAAGGTAACGGTACTGGTGCCGAAAGATGAGTTGAAGGGCATCGGTGTTAAGGCTACGTTGGCAATCGTATCCGGACTGGAACAAGCGCAACTTCATCTTACGCAAAACGATGGCCGCATCTGGATGTCGAATAGCAAGGTATCGAATATGGAAATGAGCCTGGTAAATGGATCGTATATCAATATTTCACAAACTGACATTGATTCCCTTTCTGTACGTGCCGATGGATCTGAAGCAAACATAAACTCGCTGGTGGGACTCGTGGGGGGCTCGTTAATAAACGGATCGTTCCTTCGCATTTCGGGCTTCCATGAAATTCAAATCAGGAAAGACGAAAGCAGTAACCTGAATCTGTACTAAAAAAAATGCAGGTGCGCTGTAACAAACTAATGAAAATCCTCACTTCTCCATTAGACCTTCTACCCATGACCGAATTCAAATATTCATGCCAATCTCACCCTGACGTAGCACTCCTTCAAGGCAGTGAAAAGTCTGATACTTACTTTGCATTTAAAAGTACTTTTAAATACTTTTAACGCGCGAGAAAACAACGCTCCCCAATGAATATCGAGATTACCGGACTTTCTAAAATCTACCCCAATGGCCATGCCGCCATCAAGAACATCGATCTTCAGATAGGAAGTGGTATGTTCGGATTGCTGGGACCCAACGGAGCCGGCAAGTCAAGCTTCATGCGCATACTCGTAACTGTGCAGAAGGCAACAGCCGGAACAATCCTGATGGATGGCATGGACATCAACACACACCGCCACGAAATCCGAAAGTTGATTGGATACCTACCCCAGGACTTTACATTTTTCTCGAAACTCAAAACGTGGGAGTTTTTAGATTACGCTGCGCAACTCGCTACTTCACTCAACAGAAAAGAACGGTTAGCCAAGGTTGATAAATTGTTAGACCAGGTAGGATTGCTGGATGTGCGCGAGCGAATGGCCAACAAACTTTCCGGAGGTATGAAACGAAGACTTGGAATTGCCCAGGCACTCATTGGCGAACCACGGTTGTTGGTAATCGATGAGCCTACCACCGGTCTTGATCCCGAAGAACGCATTCGTTTCAGAAATATTCTTTCTGATCTCAGTCAGAAAGATGTTACGATCATACTCTCAACCCACATTGTGGGTGATATCAGCAGTACGTGTCACAACATGGCCATGCTCAACAAAGGCGAAGTGGCATTCAAAGGTTCTCCTGAAGGCATGATCGACCGGGTGCGCGGTCATGTGTGGCAAATTCTGCTGGACGATGCCGAGTTTGATATACTCAAAACAAAGTACCCGGTTGTTTCAACAATACCTGCCGATGGGAAGTGGGAAGTACAAGTGATTGCGAATGACCAACCCCACCCTGCCGCGAAAGTGGCGAATCCAAACCTGGAGCACGCGTACGTTTATTTTATGGAAAATGAATTTGGTGTATCGCTGGTATGATGTCGATCAAAACCATAGTGACCATTTCAGCATTCGAGTCAAAAGTGCTTTGGCGCAATTGGTTCTTTCGAATCGTTGCCCTGGCGGGTATCGGCTTCCTGACTATTTTCAATCTGGCTGTTTTCTCCGAGCTCGATACACCACGGTGGAGCGAACTGGCCAACGGCTGGGTACTTCCCTATGCGAGCATGATAATGATCGCCATACCGCAGGCCGCAGCAGTAATCTTTCTTGCAACCGGCCTGGTAAAGAAAGATAAAAAGCTGGACACGAACGAAGTGTTCTTCGTTCGGCCAATCTCTAACCTGGACTATGTTGTTGGAAAAGCACTGGCGCTGTTCAAGCTTTTCTTCTTACTAAATTTTGTATTGCTATGCATTCCGTTGATCGTGGGGTTAACCAACCCGCATGCTACCATTAACCCGCTGGCCTTCGTGATCTACCCGCTGCTTACTAGTATTCCAAGCATTGTGTTTACAACCGGAATAGCATTTCTGTTGGTCACCGTTATCCGGAATCAACCGATATCAATTGTCCTGCTCATCGGCTTGGCTGGAGTTGAGCTGATATATTACTTCGATAAGTTCTCAAACATTCTTGATTTTACTTCGTTCCGGCTTCCCATGATGGCATCGGAAATGACGGGCTTCATCGATATTGAATTTGCTGTATGGCAACGTACTTTCTACCTGATAGCCGGTATCGCGATGTTGTTCATCACCGCATTTCTGCTCGACCGGTTGGCGGGTAATAAGAGCAACCATCGCGCTACGGCCATAACGGGCTTAGCGCTGCTGCTTCTCGCCACCTTTAGTATGGCCAACCTTTGGAACATGCGTCAGCAATCCAGTACCACACGCGATGAGATGATTACTATCAACGGCAAGTGGGCGAACGTGGCCAACATCAGCATCCTGAAACATTCCATAGCACTGGAGTGGGTTGGCAGCGAGATTACCAGCACATCAGACCTGCATGTGAAAAACAACACGGGTGAGTTACTGGATACGATATACTTTAGTTTGAATCCGGGGTTGGTTGTTGATGCCATCACGCTGAACGATAAACCTGTGGAGTTTACACGCGATCTTCAATTCATAGCGCTTCACAACGGCATCCGTATGGAACCTGACCAGGGCGCAAACATTCAGATTAAATATCATGGTACGGTAGTAGACTTAGCGGCTCACCTGGAAGTAGATCAAAAGCGATACGAGATCGCCAATGAGTTTTTGGTTTTCTCCTTACCCAAGAAGTACGCCTTTCTGGAAGACGATTATGTTTTGTTAACCAAAGATGTGTTGTGGTATCCTGATACTGAAGTTGGCTACAATCGGGTTTCCGCTGCCAAAGAGCGGCAATCATTCATTGATTTTGAATTGAACGTGAAGGCCCCGGCAGGTCAAATGCCCATTTCACAAGGTGAAGTCGTCATCAAAGACGATACATACCAATTCAGCCCTGAGTATCCTCTGCCGCACATCTCGCTTGTCATTGGTGCGTATCAGAAAAAGGAACTCGTTGTTGACAGCATTACGTATAGTGTATTCCATTATCCTAATAATGATTTCTTCCTAAAACAGTTAAACCATCTCACGGATACACTCAACTACCTGATCACCGATGTCGTGAATGAATATGAGGATGCTCAGGGACTCTCCTATCCCTTCAAAAGATTACAGTTTGTAGAAGTGCCACTCGAGTTTGCGGCCTACAATAAGATCTATGAAAGCCACCAGGCATTTGTACAACCCGAAACTGTTTTCTGGCCTGAAGAAGGTGGCGAAATCAGGCAGTTTGATTTCAGGCGACAACTTAAAACCATGAATGAACAAGCTGCCAGAGCCAACCAGGTGTTAACGGATAAACAAAAACAAGCGAACATTTTTAATGATTTGATCCGCAAGGTATTTACCAAACAGATCGGGTCAAGATGGGTGTATGAGGAAAGGGATTTCGACAATGCCGACTATTCGCTCTTCCCAATCTATTATGATTTTAATTCAGGGGTTGTCAGCCAGGAATGGGCACTGTTAAACCGGAGCATTGCCAACTACCTGCGAAAGGATAAGCAAATTCAGAATGATTATTCCCGCGATATCAATGGCATCTCCTTCACCGAAGAATGCAACACACTAATGCGTACTTCTTCCATGACGGAAATTCTTACGGAAGCAGAATTCAGCAAGATCAGCAAATCGGTGGCGCTGAAAAGTCAATACCTCTTCTCCTACCTGGGCCAGACAATTGGGGAGAGTAACTTCAAATCATTTCTGTACGATTGGGTAAACCAGCATCAGCACCAGCTTAGCCACTACGAGGAGTTCAGAGAGGCCATACGGTCACGGTTCAATCTTGATATCGATCCGATCATCCGAAAAGTGTATTCAGAAACATCACAGCCTGCTTTCGAAATACTGGACGTTCAGAAATACGAAGTCATGGATGGCGACCGCAAGCGCTACCAGGTACTTGTTAAAGTGAAAAATTCAGGCAACAGTGACGGTGTGATGGAAATCAAATTTAACAGCAAGGAAGCTACGGATGAAGACCATTACGCCAAAGTAAATGAAGACGTGGAAGAAGAAGCACCCGGCCAGCTGTCGGTGATCAAGCAGGGCGAGACGAAACTGCTTGGATTCGTACTGGATGAAAAACCCAATGCCCTCACCATCAATACCATCATCTCTGGAAATATTCCTTCCGTGATCAACCTGTCGATGGGTACGTTGACCAAACGCGAGGGCGGTGTACTCTTTAACGGAGAGAAGGTAATTGAAAATGAAAGTAGTTCGCTTCATTACGAGGTAATCATCGACAATGAAGATCCGGGCTTTAGCAACTTCAGCCCGATTAAGCCCACAGTGCTCAAGGCTTATATCGATAGCAAAAAAGACGGTGAACAAAAATACTATGGAGAGTGGGACAGCTCCTACGCCAGTTGGCTGGCAACAACCGGTTCTGATTTCTATGGCAGCGTTATCCGGTCTGCTCATTTCACCCGCTCCGGCAACGGTGAAAAACTAGCAACCTGGACACCCACATTCAAAGAGGATGGCTTTTATGATCTCTATGTGTATATGCGTGGAAAAAATCAAAACACCTGGACAGGACGTAATGGAGAAAATAAACAATACGATTATAACTATATCATTCGTAATGGTGATGGTACGGATAATATCAAGTATAACATCACCAACGCAGAGCCGGGTTGGAACTACCTGGGCTCGTATTATTTCAATAAAACAGGCGGAAGCGTTTCGCTAACCGATAAATGTGAACTGTGGACCGTATATGCTGACGCAATTAAATGGGTAAAGCAGTGAACTAAGCGCATAATTTCAACTTCGTTCATCCGGGTAAGCATTGCCAGTATCAGGATGAGAATAAATAGGCAATTGACAATAAACTTCAAACATAAACTTTGACCCCATGAGTCTAAGGCAACCCTTGAACGTAAGGCATCTGCAATTTAATCCATCACGCACCGTGATGTTGGGACTTCTTATAGCCTGCTGCGCGTTGACCTGGAAAGATGCCTGCGCACAACAAAAACTCACGCTTAGTCAGGCAATCGAAATTGCTCAGGAGAGTAGCCGAAATATAAAAAAATCGAAACTGAATCTTTATGGGAATCAACGCAGCCTGGATGCTCAACGGGCGGCTTTGAAATCTAAGTTTGCGTTAGAGGTTACGCCCTTCGATTTCAATCAGAGTCGAATGTTCAACGATTTGTTTTCGCGCTGGAATACCAACAGAGATTATAACTCCTTTGCCATTTTCTCGGTGAGCCAGCCCATTGTGGCTACGAATGGTACCATCTCCTTAGTCAACCGCTTCGGCTACCGCGATAACTACTCTGAGTTTCAGGATAGCAGAACCAAGACCTATAGCAACAACCTGTACCTTCAAGTGGACCAGCCTATCTTTACCTACAACCGTACAAAGATTCAGCTAAAGGAACTGGAGCTGAATCTGGAAAATGCTACAATCAGCAACGCCTTGGAATTGTTAAGTCTTGAACAACGCGTTACACAATCCTTTTATGCTGTTTATCAGCAACAGAATAACCTGCAAATCGCAAAAGATGAGTACGAGAATCAAAAAATCAGTTACGCGATCACCGAGAACAAGGTAGGTGCCGACTTATTAGCCCGCGAAGAACTTTATCAGGCAGAGCTCAACCTGGCAACTTCCAAATCCAGCCTGGAAAATACCCAGGTGTTGCTGGAGAATACAAGTGATGACTTCAAGCTTTTACTGGGTGTTGATCTAACCGAAGAATTTACGGTTGAAGTTGATATCAACTTCGTTACCCGGGAAGTCGACCTTAATCAGGCGATCGCGTACGGACTTGAAAATAGAATGGAATTGAGACAACGTGCCATTGATATCGAGCGGACTAAATTTGAATTGATCAAAACGAAGGCGTTAAACGAGTTTAAAGGCGCTATCGGATTGTCGCTTGGAATATTTGGCGATAACGAGCGCGCACCCGAGGTATACCAATCACCAGCCGTGAATCCAAGGATGGCGATCAACTTTAGCATACCCATTTTTGATTGGGGCGAAAACAAGGCCCGAATGGATGTGACGAATGCTACGATGGACATTCAAAAAGTAGATCTTGAAGTCGAGAAGAATGATATCATGATCAACATTCGAAAGATTTACCGGAACCTTCAGAACCTCGAAAACCAAATCGAGATCGCAGGCCAAAATGTTAAGAACGCCAACTTAACCTACGATCTTAACCTTGAACGCTATAAGAACGGAGATCTTACCAGCATCGACCTGGAAAGATTTCAAAGCCAGCTCTCACAAAAGAAAAGCGATCTCGCCAATGCGTTGATCAACTATAAGATAGAACTCCTGAACCTGAAGATAGAAACCCTGTACAATTTTGAAACCCAGGAGCCGGTACTCATTCCCAATCGATAACGAACCACTGAATTTAACAAGTTAAACAATGAAAAAGCTGATACCAGGAATTCTTCCGCTGCTGGCATTGATGATCATCACTTCCTGCAACAACGATGAATCGAATATCAAAACCGAAATAAAAATTCCGGTGTCTGTGGTTAGCATCAAGCCGAAAAGCATTTCTCGCTTCATTGAAACCACAGGTACTGTGTATTCTTTTAAAGAAGGTGCCCTGAAATCCGAACTTCATGGAGTTTACCAACTTCTGCGCAATCCGGCAACCGGAAGGCCTTATGCACTGGGCGATGCCGTGAAGGCCGGACAGGTAGTAATTCGGATTGAAGACAAAGAGTTTGTGAACAATCTTCAGACGGAAGGTAAAAAACTGAATCTCGAATTGGCGGATAACAATCTCAAAAAGCAGCAATCGCTGTACGACAAAGGTGGCGTTACACAAACCGAATTAAAAAATGCCTCGATATCGTATGTCAATGCCAAGTACGCTTACGAGAATGCGGAAATACAACAAGCCAAAATGTCGATACGTGCACCATTCGATGGTGTTATCGTTGAACTGCCCTATCACACCGATGGCGTAAAAATAGAGCAAGGGCTGGCCTTGTTAAAAATTATGCAGTTCGATCAATTGCTGATGGACGTAAAACTGCCCGAAAAACATTTGGCTGAAGTTACCTTGAATCAAACCGTTCAGATCGCTAACTATAATTTAACTACAGACACCATCTACGGCAAGATAAGTCAGATCTCTCCGGTTATCAATGCTGACACCAGAACATTCCAAAGTGTTCTTCAAATCAACAATGCCAAACGGTTACTCCGCCCGGGAATGTTTATCAAGGCATTCATTCTTTCCGAGAAGAAAGATGGAACCATCGTAATCCCCAAAGAAACCGTGATATCGAGACAAGATGGCAAGGTGGTGTTCACAGTAGAAAATGGTATTGCTACTGAAAAGAAGATTACCACTGGTTTGGAAACGCCTGACGTAATAGAAGTAGTAAGTGGACTGAAAGTGAATGACCGACTCGTTACTTCAGGCTTTGAAACCCTGAGAAACAAATCGAAAGTCAGTATCATTCAGTAAAACATAAAGCACGTATTGTGAAAAAAATAGTTTCACTGGCCGTCTCCTACCCGGTATCGATCCTGATGCTGGTACTGGGTGTTATTCTTCTGGGGTCTATATCATTCGGAAAACTTGGCATTGAGCTGGTTCCTGAATTGAAGAACCCCACATTGTTCGTTGAACTCAAAGTGGGCATCAAGCCGCCCTCCGAGGTTGAGAAGCAATTCATTGAGTCGATTGAGTCGATTGCGATACGTCAGGGCGGTGCTGTTGACGTTAGCTCGATCTGTCAGACTGGTTATGGCCGCGTTACGGTTCAATACGACTGGAGCAAAGACATGGATGAAGCGTTTCTGGATCTTCAAAAGTCGCTTGCATCATTTTCGTTGAACGATGAGATCGATGAGTTTGTCATCTCGCAATTCGACCCCAATGCAGCACCCATCATGATACTGGGCGTTTATAATCCGGCCTCAAGCGACACTGAATCGTTGAGACGAGTAGCTGAAAATAACTTCAGGAATGAGTTCGTCAAACTTCCGGGAATTGCGGAAGTACGCCTGTCGGGTGAGCAGGATAAAGAAGTAGTGATAGAAACCGATCCTGATCGACTCGCCTCCGTTGGGTTAACGGTTAATGATCTCGTGACCAAAATTCAAAACTATAACCGAAGTGTTTCGGGTGGATTCATTGAGGAGCTTGGGCGAAAGTATGTGATCAAAGGGTTAGGCATTGTTGAGAAACCCGAAGACCTCGGAGATCTGGTGGTGGGTTATTCAAGTCAACGAAATACCACGACCAACCCCGAAGGGCAAGCATTAAGCACAACGGCTGCGCCAACAGGAACAGGTACATCATCAGATCAGGTTCCGGTTCTGCTTCGCGAAGTAGCCACCGTTACCATTCTGGATAAGGAGGCGAGCAGTATTGTTCGGGTCAATCAGAAGCGTAGCATTGGATTGTCGATCTATAAGGAAACAAATTACAATACCGTCAATGCCGTCAACGAGTTGATGACGTCACTTGAGCGGTTGAAGACCACGGTTCCCGGTTATGAATTTGTGATCATTCAAAATCAGGGTCGATTTATTGAGGGCGCGATTGACGAAGTAAAAGAATCCGGGCTCTACGGTGTGTTCTTTGCCGTGCTTGTGCTGTTCCTTTTCCTCAGGAGAATTGGTTCCACACTCATCATTAGTGTGGTCATACCAATCTCAATCATCGCTACGTTTAACTTAATGTATTTCAACGGTCTTACACTTAATGTAATGACGTTGGGTGGATTAGCCTTGAGTGCGGGCATGTTGGTAGACATCGCCATTGTAGTAGTGGAGAATATTTTCAGAAAACGTGAGGAAGGATTGAGTGTTGTGGATGCTGCCATCGAAGGAACAGCAGAAGTAAGCGGAGCGATTACCGCCTCTACCCTCACCTGTATCGTGGTGTTCCTGCCAATCGTCTATTTGCAAGGTCCCTCGGGCGAACTCTTTAAAGATCAGGCATGGACAGTTGCATTCTCACAGTTTGCCTCGTTGTTCGTGGCCATACTGGTTATTCCCATGCTTTTCGCACAATTCTTTAAAAAGGATAAGGTGTTTGCACGTGAGAAGAAAGTATTCTCCAATGAAAAGCACATCCATTTTAAATGGTATCGGGCAATCCTTGAAAAGGTTTTGAACTACAAAACAAGCTGGATAGTGGCGTCATTCGTGATGATACTGGGTGCAGCATTATTGCTTCCCATCATCGGCAGTGAGTACATGCCGCAGTCTGATACGCGAGCCATTTCGGTTGATGTCAAACTCACAAATGGAACGCCATTGGAAAGAACATCTTCCACGATAACTCAAATTGAGAGCCAGCTACGCCAGTTATTCGAGGGGCAACTCGATAAAATCTATTCTCATATCGGGCCGCAGGAAAGTCAGTCGGGCATCAAGAATGACAATGTCTACAACGAGAATAAGGCCATGCTCAAACTCATTTTCCGTGAAGATATCGAACTTGACATAGCGCCAGTTACTGCGAAACTCTCCGCATATTTTGAAACCCTGCCCGGCATTGAAGCCACCTTCTCAAATGACGAAAGTGCGCTTTATTCCGTCATGGGGGAAGACGAACTTCCGCTGGTGATTGAAGTCAGCGGAGCGGACTTCGGAAAACTAAAGCTCCTCTCCGATTCAATCATGCTCGTACTGGTTTCCAATCAACACGTTTACGACCCCGTCTCCAACCTGGAAGAAGGCGTTCCTCAAATTCGTGTGGATGTTGATAAATACCGGGCCGGAATTTTCAATCTGTCGATCGATGATGTGATCACCCAGATCAAAGATCAATTGGAAGGGAAAGCAGCAGGCACGATTGAGCGCGGTGGCGAGATGCAAGATATTACGATACGAGTACCTGAAGTTTCACTCGCACGGCTGGAAGACATACGGATTAAAGGTGGACAACGAGAGTTTCCATTAAGTGAAATTGCCAGCATTACCATCGCGTATGCCAGCAACTCCATTCACAGGAGAAATCAAACCCGAACGGTGACGGTTGGTGCTCGTGTGAATCCTGACGAGCCGTACGATCAGGTGGTGAAGTCAATCCAGACTTCTCTCTCTAAATTATCAGTGCCACCCCAATACAAAATAAAAATAGCAGGTCAGGAAATCAGACGCCAGGAAACGGTGGACAACCTGACCTTCGCACTCATTCTCTCCATTGTTTTGGTGTACATGGTGCTCGCCTCTCAATTTGAATCGTTACTCCACCCATTCACCATTTTGCTGGCGATACCCTTTGCTGTTGTGGGTGCCATCCTTGCCTTTTTCATACTGGGCATGTCCTTGAATATGATGGGCTACATCGGAATCATTCTGTTGGGCGGAATTGCGGTGAATAACTCCATTATGATCGTAGACTGCATCAATCAAAATAAAGAAGGTGGTATGGCTTTACGCGAAGCGATACTGGATGCAGCCCAGCGCAGGCTCCGCCCGATCATGATGACAACGCTTACTACAATTCTGGGTCTTCTTCCCCTAACGCTGGGGTTTGGCGAGAGCGCAGCCTTACGGGCGCCCATAGCCATTGCCGTTATTGGTGGCATGGTGACTTCAACACTTTTAACGCTTATTATCATTCCATGCTACTACGAGAGCATTGAAAATATCGTGAGTCGGATCACCGGTAAGAAGGAAGTGAAAATTGACGCATCGCATGGGTAACAGTCTGCTCCAAACCATTATCCGGAGGAAGGTTCTCGTTTCAATGTTGTTCATTGGCCTCACCTTCATGGGCTATATCTCGTATACAAAACTGGCGGTTGAGCTTTTTCCCAATGTTGAATTACCGGTGCTGATCGTACACGTGCGCTCCGCTTCTGACGTTGATCCAACCTATATGGAACGCCAGGCGATCGTACCGCTCGAGAGTGCGATCAGTACATTGGAAGGTGTCGCAGAAATTACAGCCAATGCAGATAGTCAGCAGGGCATGATATTCATATCCTTTCAACAAGGGGTCAATATTAAATACGCATACCTGAAGCTCGAACAGAAAGTTGGCGCAATCAAGTCAAGTCTCTTGCCGGAGTTTGTTGTGAACATTATCAAAATCGACACGGAAGAGTTCTCGAATGGATTCATGGACTTACAGGTGCTGGGTGGTGGTGGTGTCGATCGTGTCAGAAACATTGCAGACCAATACATTACCGACCGTTTAAGTGATGTGGATGGTGTGGGCGGTGTTGAAGTTTTTGGCGGTCGTCAAAAGACGGTAGAGATCATTATGCACTCAGCCATCTGCGAAGCCAATGGCATCACGCCCAACACCATCAGCAATGTACTATCGCGTAATTCCAACAAGAGCGCTTTTGCCGGCCAGGTGGAAATGAACGGCCAGAAAGTTTTTGTTAATGTAACGGCAGAGTTAAAAGACATCAAGAGCATTCAAAGCCTGGTGGTTTCAGAGAAAGGGCCGTTGCTTCTCAGCGATGTAGCAGACGTGTTCTTCGGAGTTAAGGAGCAAACTTCATTGAGCCGTGTGAACGGTAAGGATGCTGTCTCGATCCGGATTTCGAAAGATCCTCAGGCCAATCTGATTGCCTTGTCGGACAGAACATTAGAGGCCATAGAGGCGATCAACCACGATCTCGAGCCGATGGATGTAACCATCATCGTAGAGAACAACATGGCTGAGATGATGTCGAGGAATATTGATCAGATCAAAGAATTGGCGGTTACGGGCGGATTCCTGGCCATCGTTGTGCTTTGGGTTTTTCTGAGGCGATTGAAATTCATTCTCAGTATCGCCCTGGCCATCCCGATTTCAGTTTTTACTGCATTTAATTTCTTTTACGCTGCTGACATCTCGATCAATAGTCTTACCCTGATTGGGATGGCGCTCGCCATCGGTATGCTGATGGACAACAGTGTTGTGGTGGTCGAGAATATCTATCGCCATGTTGTCAACAAAGAGGGCCGTGAACAGTCCGTGGTGCAAGGAACAAACGAAGTGTTGCGGTCAGTTATCGCAGCAACACTCACTACGGTAACAGTATTTCTGCCGTTTATCTTCTCCACCAATTTCCTGGTCACGCTTATCGGCAAGCATATTGGTGTTTCCATTATATCCACCTTGCTGGTTTCGGTTGTGGTTGCATTGGTGCTGATTCCGATGCTGGCAGATTCTGCGATCAGAAAAGAAGATGAGCAAAAAGCTCCGCTGATTAAAAATGCTTCCATCCGTCAGCGCATCATTCAAATCTATTTGGTGCTCCTTAAGTCGTGCTTCCGGAGGCCGATGTTTACCGTGGTGGGTGGATTGGTTTTGTTCTTTCTTACAATCGGCATCAGTCTGCTGGTCAGCCTGACCGGCCCTTCAGAAGTACAAACGCCTGACATGAATCTTTTCGTCACCATGCCGCAAGGCAGCACACTTGAATCGACTAATACTAAGATCAGGAAGATTGAAGAAAAAGTGCTGGAGATACCGGTGGTTGACAAAGTAATCAGTCAAATATCGGAAACGGATGGTGTGCTCACGATCAAACTTGTGGAAGGCTTTAAAGACCTCGATACTATTTCCGTTGCAGATGTACGAAACCGCCTTTCCGGTATCTCAAAAGATTTTGATGATGTGAACATCTCACTGGAGCGACCTCCCAGTCAAAATTCCGGAGACGGAGGTGGAGCCGGAAGTTCTGCCAGTGCTGACTTTGAACGAATGTTAGGCATTGGTACTCCCACCGAGCGCATCGTGATTAAAGGCCAGGACTTTGAACTGATGCAGACTATCGCACAGGACATCAATACGCTGGTGAGCGGCTTGCAGTCTGTTCAACAAAGTACGATGAATCTTAGTCCGGAGCGGCCCGAAGCCCACATGGTGTTCGATCAGAAGCGCATGAGCGAGCACAATGTCACCCTGCAAAATGTAGCAGTCGCGCTCAACGATTTTCAACCCTCCTTTACTTCGGGCTCCAGCTTCATCAGCGGAGGTGAGGAATATGAAATTACCATCCGCACCCAAAATCAGCTTGAGCAAACAGCAAAAGAGATGCGCGACTTGCGCGAGATGAAAGTAAGCAGCACCACCGGGTCAACACATGCACTTTCTGACATCGGCACGGTACGCTACTCGTCTGGTGAGAGTACAATCACGCGGATGAACCAGGAAAAACGTATTCAGATTACATACTCCTTTATTGATGAGGTACAAAACTCAAAGGCGTTGCAAGAAGCATCGCGCCTGGAGATTGATCAGATCGTGGCTGGCGTTAACATCCCTTCGGGTATTGTGGTTGATGTAATCCATGACGAGGGGTTATACGATGATTTTACCTTTTTCATTTTTGCCGCCATTGTGATCATTTTTATGATACTGGCAGCCGTATTCGAATCATTGTATCTGCCATTCGTGATCATGTTCTCTATTCCTTTGGCTGGTATAGGGGCACTTCTCGGTTTAACACTCACGGGTAACTCGATATTAAGCACAAACACCCTGATCGGGTTTCTGATCTTGCTCGGTGTGGTGGTGAACAACGGTATCATCCTGGTTGACTATTCGCGAATTCTGAGGCGAGAAGGGTTCACCAAATACCGGGCACTTATTATGAGTGGCATTTCGAGACTTCGCCCCATCCTCATCACATCCATCACAACAATCATTGCTATGTTGCCACTGGCACTTGGTGATGCCGAGTATGTAATGAGTATTGGTCAGCCTTTCGCAATCACCGTGATGGGTGGTCTTGCTTTCGCGACAATATTGACATTGTTCTATATTCCAACAATGAGCGCTGGGTTGGAAAGTGTGCTCAGCTGGTTCAGAAATTTAAGTCCCGCTATCAAGGCCACCCAGATTGTGCTCATGATGGGTAGCGCTGCATTTATAGCATTGCAGATTGAAGGGCTGATCTGGCAGATGATAACCTACATCGGTGCGATTATTCTGATTCCGGGTGGCACGTACTTCATCATGTCGTCCTTGCGGCAGGCCAATGCCAAGATGGTTGCACCCGGTGAAGCCATGCGCATTGAAATCCAAAACCTCACCAAGGTGTACGGCCGGAATAAACGATGGATTCGGGAATGGAAGGGGAACAAAAATCTTTTCAACCTGCGGGGTGAAGAGCCGGTAACGTGGAGTATGATACTGCAGGATCTGATATGGCAGAGCGCCTTGATCGGCTTCCTCGTCTATTTCATCTACTTCCATCTCGACAAAGCTTTTTGGCAGTTGGTCTTTATGATTTTACTGCATGCGTTATTGCTGTCGATCTTCAATACAATAAAACAACTAGTCCCGAATAGTCAGAAGATACTAAAGGTAAGCTACGTAGTTCTGTATTGGGGATTCCCAATGCTAAGCATGATCTATCTATACAGTGATGTACAAATAAAAGCGTTCGGCATAATCCTGAATGTCTTGTGGTTTATTGGGCTGTATCTTGTCCGGATGTCAAAAAGACTGAGCGAAAAACCAGTGGATGTTCAGGAGATCAAAGGACGGTTTACGAAAATCCAAAGACTTTATTATAAACTATTACTCGCTATCCCGTTCGTGAAACCGCGGGAGCCAGAATTCAAGGCTCTCAAGGGCGCAAGCCTCACAATCGAACAAGGCATGTTTGGATTGTTAGGACCGAATGGTGCAGGCAAGACTACCTTGATGCGTATTCTTTGCGGCATCTTGGATCAGAGCTATGGTAAAATTTGGATCAACGGACACGATACTACGCTACGGAGAGAAGAACTCCAGGGACTTATAGGCTACTTACCACAAGCATTTGGCACCTATGAAAACATGACACCGTATGAATTCCTGGATTACCAGGCTATTCTGCGAAAAATTTCCAATGCTGCTGAACGCGAAGCACGGGTGCAATACGTACTAAAGGCCGTTCACATGGATGAGCATCAAAACAAAAAGATCGGTTCCTTCTCAGGCGGAATGAAACAGCGAATCGGTATCGCCCAGATACTCCTTCACTTGCCAAAGATTTTAGTCGTGGATGAACCTACTGCCGGACTTGATCCACTGGAGCGCATCCGATTCAGAAACTTGCTGGTGGAGCTGAGCCGCGAGCGAATCGTGGTGTTCTCCACCCACATCATTGAAGACATTGCCAGCAGTTGTAACAAGCTGGCCGTGCTCATCTCGGGTAATATCGAATACATGGGCAGCCCAACCACTATGGCTGAACTGGCCCATGAGAAAGTGTGGGAGTTTCACTTGACGCCCGATGAATTTGAAGTGGAGAAGGAGAATTACCTGATCGTTCATCACATGCGCGAAGGCGATCGGATCCGGGTGAAGTGTTTATCCGCAGCGCAACCCCG
>Ga0315910_10000230_pt1 | contig 61650 bp, 62 predicted proteins | sample EdamamesoilMG_FD_204470 | JGI IMG/M metagenome (GOLD analysis project Ga0315910, IMG submission 204470) | Garden soil microbial communities collected in Santa Monica, California, United States - Edamame soil | ecosystem: Environmental > Terrestrial > Soil > Garden | place: USA: California... | reverse complement strand
TATCTGCGTTCTGCCGCGCTCAACGTTCCGATTTCAAAGAAGAACTGGCTCGGTTACCGCTACGCCATCGAGCCGCATTGCGACCTGGCTGACCAGTTCACATTCTACGGCGTAAGCGGCCGCGAAGGTGCGGCGCGCAAGTTTAACCTCGATTTCTACTGCAAAGCCTTCGGCATTGATTCTCCCAAGGCCCATGGTGTGACCGGTATGGACGTGACGAAGATGATGGGCGAGGGCAAGCACCGTGAGATCGCCGAATATTGCCTCCGCGATGTGCGAGCGACCGTGGAACTCTACCGCGTCTGGAAAGAACGGCTTGCGGGCATCAAATGAGCGCGGGTTCGGGAAAGGCCAGGTATCTCGTTTGCTTTGCGCTGGAAGACGAAGCCCGCGCGTTCCGTCGGCTCGTCAAAGCCCGCACCGACGTGAACATTCTCATCACCGGTATCGGCCAGAAAAATGCCGAACGATCCGTCCGTGAATACTTGCGCACGAATTCCCCAAAACAAGTCTTCAGTTGCGGCTTTGCTGGTGGACTCGACCCGCGGCTCCAGATTGGCGATGTCGTGTTCCTGACAGTTGACTGGTTGCTAGACAAACATTTGGTGGAGGCTGGGGCAAAGCCGGTAAATTTTTTTGGAGCCCAGCGAATCGTTGTGACGGCATCAGAAAAGACGAAACTCCTTGAACAAACCCGCTGCCAGGCTGTGGAGATGGAATCTGTCGTCATCCACAAGGTTTGCATCGAACTTGGTTTTCATTGCGCCATTGTCCGCGTGATTTCCGACACAGCACACGAAGACATGCCGCTCGACTTCAATCAACTTGCGAACGCAGACCTGAGCCTGAACTACGGCAAGTTGGCATTGGCTATCGCAAAGTCGCCGACAAAAATTCCTGCGCTGATGCGGTTGCAAAAGAATTGCAAGTTCGGGGCGGAACAACTTGCGCGCGTGCTGAAACAAATCATTGATTTAGATCTACCTCCGGCGGAGCGCTAGGCGCGTCCAGCTTGAAGCCAGCACTCTGATTACAAGTCTTGGTAGCGGATGAGTTGGATGCCTTGCTCACGCACCGTCGACATCACCCGTGGACTGACCAGCGCATCCAATTCATGGCGGGAAGCACCCAGGGACGGATGTGAATAGACTTCCGAATCGCCCGCCGGCAAGACCGGCAGCAGCTTCAATAGAAACTCTTCGTCCACCCGTGAATCTTGGAGCAGACCGAACACAGCATCGGTGTATTCGATGCCTTGCCGACGGAGCTGGCCAACCGCGCGCTCGGACAGCCAGTCGAAAGCGGATGCGTGGGCGGCGCGCCAAGCCAGCCGATCGGTTGCAAGCTGGCGGTTTAGTTCAAAATCATCTCGCATCAAGCGGAAGTGGCGGATGCCAAATTGGGCCGCCTCCTGCATCAGAATGTCGAAAACCACCGGATGCAAGTGCACATGCAGATGTCCATTCACGTGATCGAGCGGCAGGCCGGTGGCGCGGAAGCGATTGAACTGCGTGTGGATCTCCGCACGTAGTTGCTCCCGCAAGCTGCGGTTGAAGAAATATTTCAAACCTCCACCGACAGGGCTGTCGCTGAATTCACCACGTGAGTTGACAAGACCGGGGATTTTTTCCGATGCCAAGGCAGCATGACCGCGGAGCAAGGTGAGATGCAGGCCGATGCCCAGTTCCGGATCTTCTTTTGCCAGTGCCACGGCTTCGGCGGTGGCAACTTCATTCATCATCAGGCTTGCGCTCGTGAGGATGCCTTCGCGATGCGCCCGGATGACGGCAGCGTTGATGGAACTGGAACGCCCGAAGTCGTCGGCGTTGACGATGAGCCGGCGTGGCGGCGATTCAGGCGGTGCCATAATTTGGCGACGTAGCGCCAAGGGCGAAACGCAGCCACGATTGGACGATGAGCGCCAGTTTGTGGGGTTTGCTGAGCCGGATCGGTTGTGGGCCGAAGACGTTGAAGCGATTCGCCTCCAGTTTGCACAACAGCCGCCAGTAAACGGTGCCCATCAATTCCGCGGCCACCATGGACCGGCGATCCTCCGGCGGCAGCGCGGCCCGGGCGCGTTGATAGAAAGCGCGGGCGCGGGTGGCCCCGGCCGCGGCCAATTGGGCGTAACGATCCGAATAGCGGCCATCAAGGATTTCACCCTCGCTCACTCCGTGCTTCCGAAGTTCTTCCTGGGGTAGGTAGATGCGTCCACGCGCGGCGTCATTGCGGACGTCGCGCAGGATGTTCGTGAGTTGCAACGCCTGTCCAAGCGCGCGGGCGTAATCGCCGCAGCGCGGATTGGTATGCCCGAAGATTTCTATGCTCAACAACCCGACGACGGAAGCGACACGGTGGCAGTAGAGTTCAAGTTGTTCCCACGTTTCATAGCGCAAGGTGTCAAGGTCCATCTCGCAACCCTGGATGAGTTCGTCAAAAAGTGAAAACGGCAGATGAAACTTCTGGATGACCGGCTGCAATTCACGATTCACCACAAAGTCCGGCGTGCTGCCAGCGCAGGCGCGGCGGACATCCTCGCGCCATGCCGCCAGGTCGGCCCGGCGTTTTGCCACCGGTACGGTGTCCTCATCCGCGACGTCGTCCACTTCCCGACAAAACGCATAGAGCGCGGACATGGCGTCGCGCTTCTCGCGGGGCAGGAGGATGAAAGCGAGCGCGAGGTTGGAGGCGCTTTTGCGGGTGATGGCCCGGCTTTGCTCCATGCGGTTCAGAAGTTTGATTGCGAACGGGACGCGTCGTCCGTGACGTCATCGTCGGACGCGTCGCGCGCATGGGGCAGCCCGCCCACTTCGGCGCGGGTCGGGTTGCGCGGTCGGTGGCGGATGCGTTTACGTTGACGTTCGCGCTGGGCGAAGATGCGTTTGAGCTCGGTCCAGCCATCCACGAAGCTCTTCCGGATGGAATGGCGATCCCGCTTGATGTGGCTGCGTTTGTGGCGGGGCCGTTGACGGAAGAATGCCGCCCAACAGATCACCAGCAAGGTGACCACGCCGATGGCCCCGAGAATCAACAGCCGTTCCCGGACCTGGGGACTCATCCGGCCCATGGCCAATCCGAGTTCGTCCGGGTCCTGGTTGAAGATGGCAAAAAGCAAGTGACTCATGGATTCGAATTGCTGCTAGGCGTGGCGATCTCGTCGTCCTCAGTTCCCATGGAAAGATTCAACCGTTGCATCCGATAACGTAACGCGTGGCGGCTGAGTTTCAATTGCTCGGCGGAACGGGTGAGGCTGTAGTGATTCTGCTCCAGCGTGGCGGAAATGACATCCCGTTCATAATTTTCAACCAGCTTGTCCAATGGTTGATCGCCCGGCGCCGGGCCGGCAGCCGGGCGCGCCGGCTCGGTCTTGTGCAGCCGGGATTCGACCGCGAAATCCGGCAGGCTGGCAGGCTGTACTTCCGCGGTGGTTTCCAGGATGAGCGCGCGTTCCACGACGTTGCGCAATTCGCGGACGTTGCCAGGCCAGTGATGCGCCTGAAGTTTCTGCCGGGCGGCGCGTGCGAATCCCCGGGCCGGTTTGTTCATCAATGCCCGGAAGTGCTTCAAGAAATGATCCGCAAGCAGCAGGATATCTTCACCTCGCTCCCGCAACGGTGGCAGCCGGAATTGCATCACATTCAACCGGTGAAACAGGTCTTCGCGGAATTCACCGGCGGCGATGGCCTTGACGATGTCGCGATTGGTGGCCGCCAGCAGCCGGACATCCACGCGTAATTCCTGGGTGCCGCCCACCCGGGTGAACGAGCCGTCCTCCAAAAACCGCAGCAGCTTGGCCTGCAGAGGCCGGCTCATGTCGGCGATCTCGTCGAGAAAAATGGTGCCCCCGTTGGCTTCCTCGACACGCCCGGGTTTTTGCTTGAGCGCGCCAGTGAACGCGCCGCGCTCATGCCCGAACAATTCGCTTTCGAGCAACGTCTCGGGAATGGCCGCGCAGTTGATGCGGATGTAAGGCGATTTGCGGCGGGTGCTCAGGCTGTGCAGCGCGCCAGCGACGAGTTCCTTGCCGGTGCCGCTCTCGCCCAGGATCAACACCCGGGCATCGGTGGGCGCAACGGTTTGAATCATCTGCCGGACTTCCCGCATCCGGGTGCATTCGCCGACGAGGTGTTCCAACCCGTAGGCTTCCCCGGCATTGACTCGGAGCCGGGCATTGTCGAGGAGCAGGCGATGCCGTTCCGCGCAACGGGCGACGGCATGCAGCAGTTCTTCGGGCGCGAACGGCTTGGCCAGGTAATCCATGGCCCCGGCCTTGATGGCTTCGACCGCGAGTTTCGGCGTGGCGTAAGCCGTGATCATCAGAGCGGGAAGACCGGGTGTTTGCGCGTGGAGCCTTTGCAGGAAGTCGTACCCGCTCATGCCACCAAGGCGGGCATCGGTGATGACCATGAAGAATTCCTCCCCGGCCAGGGCCTTCAAGGCTTCCTCGGCGGATTCAACCGCGTGGACAACGTAGCCTTCGTCTCCCAGCAGGGTTTGCAGGGAGGCGCGCATGTTCTTCTCGTCATCGACGACGAGGAGCGGTGGCAATGCGACGTTCATGGCTCAGGTTGTTGGCGACTTGCCCGGGAAATATAAGATGAACTCCGCCCCTTTTCCAAGCTCCGACTGGACCCGGACCTTGCCGGAATACAGCTCGATATTGTGTTTGACGATGGCAAGACCGAGGCCAGTGCCCTTGGGTTTGGTGGTATAATAGGCCTCAAAGATACGCTCCAACTTCTCCGGCGCAATGCCCGGGCCGTCATCCCGGATCAAAATCTCAACGGCATCGTGCTCCAGCCGCCGCGCACTGACATACACCAGGCCATGCTCTCCGGCGGCCTCCCGGGCATTCAGGATGAGATTCGTCAAGGCATCAGCCAGATGACGTTTCTGCATGAGCAGAGGCGGGAGGTCGCGGTTGATGCTGCGCCGCACTTGGATGCCAGTCTTCAGGCCCGGGGGGAACACGGCCCGGATGGCGCTCTCCAGTTCCCGCACCAGATCGAGGCGTTCAATCCGGCCTTCGCTCAACTCCCCATAACCCATGATCTGCGTGATGGTGCGATCACACTTGGCCACCTCTTCGCGGATGATTTCGATCTGGGGCGACGCGGCCGGTGCCGTTTTTTGGAGTGAAAAAATGACGTTGTTGATGATCGCGAGCGGGTTCTTGATCTGGTGCGCAAACTCGGCCGCCACGCGACCTGCGGTCCGCAGGCGTTCGGTCAGCACGGCAAATTCCTGTTGCTCGGCCAGCGCCTTGCGTTGCCGGACCAGCAACACTTGAACGCCGTAAATGCTGAAAGTCAGCAAGGTCAGCACCGCCACGCGGAGCACCTGCAACCCCGGCGTGACTTCCAAAGATTCCGGGCTCGTGATGGACACGACGACGGATTGCGCCGGCCGGGAGATGCGATTCAATTCATCCGCCACCGCGCCACGCAGCGTGGGGTCTTCAACCTGGTTGGTGCTGGCGGCGTTGATCCGCTCCCGCATGGAGGCCGGTAGCCGCGCCCAGATCACGCGGGCGAGCGGGTCATTGGTGTCAGTCACCCGCGCGGCAAATCGCGGCAGATCTCCCATTTCAGCTGGGACGATCGGCGCGGCGGTCTTTTTCTGCGTGCCCAGCGGGACGCTCGACAAACTGAGCTCGTGCGTGAACTCCGCTTCCACGAGTCCAGCGACCAGAAAGAAGATGCTTAGCAACAGATTCAAGATCACCTGTGGCGCTTCCTGGGGAATGGAAATGGCGTTCAAGATAATGATGCCGGGATAGACCCAGTAAAGGACGCTCTCAAAACCGCCCGTGACGATCGTAAGCGAACCGAGAAAGAGCGCGTCGCCCAATCCCAACGCGAACACGCACCATTTCGCCAGCCCGGCAGGAAACCGACGGATGACATAAAAGATCACCGCAAAGGCCATGGCGGCGAGGGCATAACCGGCAAAGAAGTTTTGCGTGGTCTCAAAGACCACGTCGTAGGTCTTCACGGCCTCGACCAGCCAGGGAGAAGTGAAGTAATAATAAAACACCAGCGCGACCACGAGCAGCCGGATGGGGATGGCGATGTTCCGTTGAATTGCCAGGATGCGTTGCTCACGCTCCATCGGCTCACCGCGTTCGACGGCTAGCAGGGAGGACAGGCGCTTGAGCGATTGGAATTTTCCCGGATTCATGCAGTCAGGGCCGGGGGGAAAAGGGTTCAGCCCGGCAGTTCAAGAGCGCGTTTGGCGATCTGGTCAATCGGCCAGAGCCGGCCCACGCCTTCATAGCCGCACGAGAGCATCCCCTCGTCCGGTCCGATGAACTCGGCGCCGCGTGATTTGAGCTTGGCCACATTCTCCTGCGTGGCGGCGTGCAACCACATCTTGCCATTCATCGCCGGCGCGATCAGCACCCTTGCCTTGGGGTTCAACGCGAGGGCGATGCAGCTCAACGCATCATCAGCCAGTCCGTGCGTGAGCTTGGCGATAAAATTGGCTGTGGCCGGTGCCACCAGCAGCAGATCCGCCTCGTCTGCCAGGCGGATATGTGTCGGCTTCCAGCCTTCTTCCTCGTCGTAAAGGTCGGTGACCACTGGATTGCGCGAAAGCGTCTTGAACGGCAGGGGCGTGATGAATCGCTGGGCGTCGGCGGTCATCACGACGTTGATCTTCGCGCCTGCCTTGGTCAACAGGCTGGCGAGGTCGGCGGCTTTATGTGCCGCAATGGAACCGGTGACGCCGAGGACGATGTTTTTGCTGTTGCTCATGGCTATTCGGGCCGCGCATTGCGGACTGCGTCAAGTGTTCGCGACTGCCAGTCATCTGGCTCAACTCACGCCGCGAAATCATGTCAAAACTCCGGCGACTGCGCGCGGGTCGTTCTCATTCTTTCCGATTCGATCACGGCCTGCATATTCCGCAGATCATCAGCGATCCGCTCGCTGATAATCAGATAGTCGAAGTTCTTCCATTGGGCAATTTCCTGTCGGGCGACAGCGAGGCGTTTTTGCACGGCGGTGGCAGAATCGCTACCCCGTTTGGCGAGTCGCTTCTCCAAGACTCCCAGACTGGGCGGCGTCAGGAACACGCTGATGAGCGCAGCCTTGAGCTCCGGATCTTCCTCGGCGCGCTGCCGGATGGTGGCCGCGCCTTGGACGTCCACGTTCAACAGCACGTCCTTGCCGGAGCGGAGTTTGCCAAGCACTTCGGACTTCAACGTGCCATAGCTGTGGCCATACACGGTCGCGTGCTCGAGAAAATTCCCAGCCTGCACGCGCTTGAGGAATGAACCAGCATCAAGGAAGTAATAATCCTCCCCGTCCTTCTCGCCTTCCCGCGGCTCGCGCGTGGTGCAGGTGATGGCGCGGGTCATGTCCGGCCGCGCGGCCAGCAACTGGTTGCAGAGGGTGGTCTTGCCGCCGCCGGACGGAGCAGAAATTACGATCAACAAGGGAGTGGTCGTGGGCATGGTCACTCCACGTTTTGCGCCTGCTCGCGAAAGCGCTCCAGTTCCGCCTTGAGCGTGACGACCTCGCGGGAGATGACGCTGTCGTTGGCTTTCGAACCGATGGTGTTGATCTCGCGGTTCATCTCCTGCGCCAGGAAGTCCAGCGTGCGCCCCACTGGCTCGGATGATCTGCAGCAATCTTCGAACTGTTGAAAATGGCTCTGCAACCGGGTGAGTTCCTCGGTGATATCCGAGCGGTCGGCGAACAACACCACCTCGCGCAACAGACGTTCATCATCTGCCGCCGGCGCTGGCAGGCCGGCCCCCTTGATGCGCTCGGTGAGTTGCTGGCGGTAGCGTTCCGCCGATTGGGGCGCCTGCCGTTGGATCTTCGCGGCCGCCCCGCTCATCACTAGGATGCGGGCGGACAGGTCTTTTGCCAGATGCGCGCCTTCGCGTTCCCGCATCTTGATGAGCGCGGCCAATGCGGCAGCGAGCGCCTTTTCTACCGCCGGCCACATGGCATCGGCTTCGGCAAGTTCCTCGTCGGTCTGAAAGACGCCCGGAGCGCGCAGAAGCTGATCGAGTGTCAGGTCGCCGGACAGCTTCAGGTTCTTTGCGAGCTTGCGCAGTTCCTGGGCGTAGGCTTTGGCCATCGGCAGGTTGATGTGCATCCGGGCCGAGGCGCGCCCGGCGCTGGCGTGAAGCGAAACGCGGACTGTGAGCCGTCCCCGGGAGATTCTGCGGTTGAGCAGGTCCCGGATGGGTGCTTCGAGCACGTCCAGTTCCCGTGGCAGATTCAGCGAGATTTCGCTCTGTTTACGGTTCACCGAACTGATTTCCACCGTGACTTTGAAGCCGTCGCGCGCCGCCTCGCCCCGCCCGTGCCCAGTCATTGACTTCATGCCCGGGTACTATGGAAAAAGGGAGACAGGATGTCGAACTTGGAATTCGCATATCAGGGTGTACCCGACAAATAATGCGGAGAAATGCCTTGCAAGCATCGGGGATTCCTGTGAAAAAAGAGCCACTTCAGTTTGAACCAGTGAGAACAAGCTACATGAACTCTAAAGTTGCATCACTCGCCTTGTCGGTTGCCGGCTTGATTGCGATCAGCCCTGTCGCCCTTGGTCAGATCACCGCCTACACACTTTACAACGAGAATTTCGACGTAAACCACGCCGCCAACTGGACCGCAAACGCGGCCTCCGGAAATCACGACGCCAATTTTTTCTTTGACTACAGCACCGCAGGTATCCCATCCGCGCCCAACTCGACCGGCGGTAGCACGTTGGGAATGAGATTGCGGGCAAACTTTGCGACGACTGGCGTCTTCGGTGGCATCAGCGTGTCTCCCAACGGCCAAAGTTTCACCGGTGATTATCGGGTCACGTTTGATTTATGGTCCAACTTCAATGGTAATGCAAATGGAACAGGCAGCGGCACCACGCAACTCACCGGTGCTGGTATTGGCACGTCGGGCACAACTTCCCAGCACGCCGGGCTTACGACCATGAGCAGCTTATGGTTTGCCCAGACCGGCGACGGTGGTAACTCAGCCGCGTCCAGGGATTACCGTGCTTATTCCAGTGCCTTCGGCGGCGGTGTCAACAACGGATATACGATTGCGAGTGGTGTTTATGCCGCCGGCACGGGCACGACCGCTGCCGACAATCTCAACACCTACTACTCGCCGTTGGGGTTGAATGCGGTTCCTGCTGCGCAGACTGGGCTTGCGGCCACACAGACCGGCACCACCCTCGCTGGGGCGCCGGCCTTCAAGTGGCATACTGGTGTGATTACGAAGGTCGGTAACACGGTCACCTACTCGATTGACAATCTTTTGATCTTCACCGTCAACGCCGCTTCGCTGACGCTCAGTGGCAACAACATCCAGTTCATCCAGACTGACGTTAATTCGGGCGTTTCAGCGGATCTCACCGCTCCGACTTGGGCTTTTGGCCTCTTTGACAACATCGTTGTGCAGGCGCCTGAACCCAGTGCCATTGCGCTCACGCTGCTCGGCGCCGCCGGGTTGGTGCTCGCCCGTCGCCGTAACAAATGATCCCAGCCATCCGCTTTGAAGCCGTCCTTCGGGACGGCTTTTTTGTTTGGGTGCTGGCTTACAGCCTGAGCATCAGTCTCGCCCTCGCCCGCACGGGTGAAATTGCCGAGGCCATCGAACATTTGCGGGTCGTGGTGAAGTTGAAGCCGGCCAATGCCAACGCCCATTACGACCCTGGAAATGCGTTGATGGAGCAGGAGCAGTTTCGAGAGGCGCTCACTCATTTCACCGAAGGTGTCCGGCTGAATCCGGCTGACGAAGTTGCCCGGGGAAAATTGGCCCGGTTGCGAGGCTGGATGGCGGCGGACGAATTAGCGCGGTGACTCAGCTGGTAAGGCCGATCAATCCCCGCACCTTTGGGGTGATTTGGCCGCCGCGCACGAGACTTTCGCCCACCAGAATGGCTTTCGCATTGCAACGGACCAGCCGTTCTACATCAGCCCGCGTGTGAATGCCGCTTTCAGCCACTAACAACGGTGCATTCGCCGCTGCAGCAGATGCCGGCAACTTTGCCGCCAATCGTTCCGTTGTCGCGAGGTCCACTTTGAATGACTTCAAGTCGCGATTGTTTACCCCTATCAAAATGGCGCTGATGGCCAGCGCCCGTTCCAGTTCCGCTTCGTCATGTACTTCTACCAGCACCGCGAGGCCAGCATCCACAGCCAGGGTGTGAAACCGTTGCAGTCGTGCGTTGTCCAGAATGGCCACGATCAACAGGATGGCATCCGCACCCCATTCGATGGCTTCAAGAATCTGGCGTTCATCAATGATGAAATCCTTGCGCAGCAACGGCAGCTTCGTGGTTTCCCGGATTTGACGCAGATAATCTAAAGAACCTTGAAAGAACTTCTCGTCCGTCAGCACCGAAAGACAACTCGCTCCTGCCATCTCGTATTCCTTGGCGATCCGGACCGGGTCAAAGTCCGGACAAATCACACCGGCTGATGGCGAGGCTTTCTTCACCTCGGCAATCAAAGCCACATCTCCCCGGCGGGGCTGTCGCAACGCGGCCAGGAAATCCCTCCGTTCACCGCGTTCCAGCATCGCGTCCCGCAGATCACCGGTAGCGATCAGCCGCTCCGGCAGTCGGGCGACTTCGATTTTCTTTTGTTCGACGATCGTGTCGAGAATGTTCACACCTGAATTGTTTGCCATTCCCGCGCTGGCGCAAGGCTGAATCACACCCACGCCCGCGTTGACAGCACCGCAGAGCTTCACTAATGTCGCAGGCAGTTGCCTGTCGTCAGGTTCAACCCATTAGAGGAATTTTATGCCACCCAAAGCGTCCGAAAAAGCCGCTGCCGTCGAATCGAAAGCCACCGAAGCCGCCAAGACCAGCGCCGCGCGCCAGCGCGATCTCGAAGCCGCCATTTCCACCATCACCAAGACCTATGGTGATGGCAGTATCATGCGTCTCGGTGAAGCGCAGGCGTTACGCAAGATTGATGTCATCCCCACGGGTGCCCTCGCTGTGGACCTCGCACTGGGCGTCGGCGGCGTGCCGCGCGGCCGCGTGATTGAAATCTTTGGACCGGAATCCTCTGGGAAAACCACGCTGATGTTGCACGTCATCGCCAACGCCCAGAAAAGCGGCGGCCTGGCGGCGTTCATCGACGCTGAGCATGCGCTTGATCCCGGCTACGCCAAGAAACTCGGAGTGAACCTCGACGATTTGCTGGTTTCCCAACCGGATAGCGGCGAAGAAGCGCTGACGATCTGCGAAACACTCGCCCGCTCGAACGCGCTCGATGTCATCGTCGTGGACTCCGTCGCCGCGCTGGTGCCGAAAGCGGAACTGGAGGGCGACATGGGGATGGCCACCATGGGCATGCAGGCACGCTTGATGTCCCAAGCGTTGCGCAAGCTCACCGCCATCCTGAACAAATCCAAGACCACCTGTGTTTTCACAAACCAACTGCGTGAGAAAGTCGGCGTCATGTTCGGCAATCCGGAAACCACGCCGGGTGGCAAGGCGCTGAAGTTTTACGCCAGCGTGCGCATTGATATCCGCCGCAAAGACACACTCAAGGACGCCGCCGGTAATGCCACCGGCAATCACGTGAAAGTGAAGATCGTGAAAAACAAGGTCGCACCGCCGTTTGCCGAAGCCGAGTTCGACATCATTTACAATCACGGCATCGACAAGGAAGGCAGCATCCTTGACGTGGGCATCGATGCCGGCGCGGTAGAAAAGAAGGGTGCTTGGCTGCAATTTGATGGCGAACTCGTTGGCCAGGGAAAGGAAGCTGCGAAAAAGGCATTGATTGAAAAACCTGAATTGGGCAAGAAAATCGTCGAAGCCATAATGGTCAAACGCAATCCAGTGGCCGCCGCCTGACATAAGCTTCAATCTCTAGATTTATGAGCATGCTAGCAGGAAAACTTGGAATCGTCTTTGGTGTCGCCAACAAGCGCTCCATCGCTTGGGCCATCGCGCAGGCGTGGCACAAGGCCGGTGCGAAACTCGCCTTCACCTATCAGGGCGAACGCCTGAAGGATAATGTAGAAGAACTTGCTGGCACATTCGGCAGCGACACGTTGCTCATGCCTTGCGACGTGACGAAGGATGAAGACATCGCGCGCGTGTTCAGCGAAGTCGGCGCGAAGTTCGGCAAGCTGCACCTGATGTTGCACTCGGTCGCGTTCGCGCCGAAGGATGCGCTCGAAGGCGAATTTGTGAACACCAGCCGCGAAGCTTTTCGCGTGTCGCACGATGTCAGCGCGTATTCGCTCGTGGCGCTGTCTCGTGCCGCCGCGCCGCTGATGACTGAGGGTGGCAGCATCATTGCCATGAGTTACTACGGCGCGGAGAAAGTCGTGCCGCACTACAACGTGATGGGCGTGGCCAAGGCTTCGCTTGAAGCCAGCACGCGCTATCTCGCCTATGATCTCGGTCCGAAGAAGATTCGCGTGAACTGCATCAGTGCCGGCCCGGTGAACACGCTCGCCGCGCGTGGCATCTCTGGGTTCATGGAGATGATCAAGCACTACGAGGCTCACGCCCCGCTCAAGCGCACGTGCGTCCCTGACGAACTCGGCGCCACCGGCACGTTCCTCGCCAGCGACGGCGCGGCGGCCATCACTGGCCAGGTGATCTACGTGGACGGCGGCTACCAGATCATGGGGATGTGACTCGCGCTACGCCCGGCGCAATCTCGCAATAAACGCGCCGTCCACACCGTCGGTGAAGGGAGTGAGCGTGCGGTCACGTTCGAGGGCGAAGCCACCGGTTTCGGAGAGGAATTGATTCACGACTTCGGAGTTTTCTTCGGGCTCCAAGCTGCAGGTGCTGTAAACTAAAACTCCACCCGCCCGCACAAAGCGCGACGCTTGTTGGAGCAATTCGAGTTGCGTGCTGCGCAGGCGCTCGATTTCCTCGGGCTTGATGCGCCAGCGCAAATCCACCCGCCGGCGCAGGACGCCAGTGTTGGAACAGGGCGCGTCCACCAGAACTTTATCGAATTGCCGATTACCGATTGCTGATTGTGCATTTGAAACCGCTTCCACGCACGTCACGCCGAGGCGGATGCAGTTCTCTTGGATTAATTTCACGCGCGCTGGCGAAATGTCGTGGGCGACAATCTTGCCGTGGTTGCTCATCATCTGGGCGATGAACGTGGTCTTGCCGCCGGGTGCAGCGCAGAGGTCGAGAATCGCTTCGCCGGGTTTGGCGTCGAGTTCACGGACTGCAAGCAACGTGCTGGGGTCTTGGATGTAGAATCCGCCCGATTGAAAACTGGTCAGCGATCCGATAGGCGGATGCGACCTCAACTCGAAAACCAATCCCTCGCCCGTCCAATCGCGTGTGAAGAAATCGTATTCTACATTTTCATCGCGCCATTGCGGTAGCAGTTTCTCGGCACTGATCTTGAGTGCGTTGACGCGGGCGTAGGTCTTGGGCGGCGTGTTGTTCCATTCAAGCAATCGCTGAGTCGCCTCCTTGCCGCACCAGGTTTGCCAGCGCGTGACGAGCCATTCGGGATGTGAGTAGCCGAGTGCGGGTTGAGTGGTTCTGAGTTCGGCCAGAAGTTTCTTGGTTTCGTCAGCTTCCCGCAAGTAACCGCGCAGAACGGCGTTGATGAATCCCGATTGCGGACCGAAGCCGGCTTGCTTGGCTTGTTCGACCGTTTCATGGACGGCGGCGTGTGCCGGGATGCGGTCGAGCCAGAAAATCTGGTAAAGCCCCAGCCGGAGCAGGTCCTGAAGCGCGGGCCTTTGCTGGCGCCCGGGAGTTTTGCGAGCGATGAGCGAGTCGAGCATGGCCTGCCAACGGACAGCGCCGTAAACGAGTTCTTGGCAAAGTCCGCGATCCGCGGGCGAGAGTGTCGTGGCCGCGAGTTTTTGCTCCAGCAAGTTTTCGATGAAATCGCTGGAAGTCTGGCGTTGGCGCAGGAGTTGGGCGGCAATTTGTCTTGGTTTTTGCCCGGTCACGCGGCTTAATATGTCCCGCGTATCTCGGGACGCGAGGATTTTCAAAACCTATGAGAGAAGAATTTGAGAAGATGGCGGCGGCAGGCAAGATCGAAGCGCGACAGGTCGAGCCCTTGCTGGCGCTGGCGACCAGCGGCTACTGCATGCACCGGAGTTGGGGCTTCGGGCGCATCAAGACGGTGGATACAGTCTTTGCGCGGTTCACGATCGATTTCACGAACAAGCCGGCGCACGCGATGGATTTGACCTTCGCGGCGGAATCGCTCAAGCCGATTTCCAAGGACCACATCCTGGCCCGCAAGGCAGCGGATCTTGAAGCGCTGCGGCAGATGGCGGCGTTGCATCATCTGGACCTGATCAAGGTGGTGTTGAACAGCTATGGCGGCCGCGCAACGGTGGATCAGATCCAACAGGTGCTCGTGCCGGATGTCATCCGCGATGACTGGAAGAAATGGTGGGACACTGCGCGGCAGGAAATGAAGAAGGACGGACACTTCCAGGTGCCGTTGAAGAAGACCGAACCCGTCGTTTATCAGGCGCAGGAAACGTCGTTGCAACAACGTTTGCTGGCGGATTTCAAAGCGGCCAAAGGATTGAAGGCGCATGTGACGGTGGCGATGGAACTGGTGAAGAACGGTTCCGATCTGACCGACAAGACGGCGGTGGCGAATGAAGTGATCCCGATATTGAACGGCGAAATCAATTCGCATCAACGCACGCAGACTTCGGTCGCCCTGGAAGGTATTTTCGTCCGCGATGACCTGCGGCAATTGGCCGGACAATCGGCGGCGGAGGGCGAAGTCAGCACGGCGCAAATCTGGGCGCAGGAAGGCAAGATTAGCGAATTGATGGAAGCTTTACCAGCCGCGAAGCACCGTCGGGCCATCGAATCCTTCAAGACCGCCAATCCAGAGCGCTGGAGCGAGGTGCTGCGTGGGGCCATCAATGGCGTCTCCGCCCGCTTGTGCAAGGAATTCGCGCAATTGCTTATTCAGGAAGGCAAGTTTGCGGAATTGAAGGATACAGTGGTGCGGTTGATCAGCCAGCATTCGGCCAGTAGCGAATTGCTGCTCTGGCTGGGCAAGGAACGGAGTAGTGCGTTCGCTGACATCCTTGGGCCGGAGGTTTTCCGCGCCATGCTTACCGCCATGGAGCGCGATCAGTTCAATGAGAAGCGGTCAAGCAAACTGCGCGACTTTGTGCTGGGCGATCAGGAATTAATAGCCGAGTTGACCGCAGCGGCCGATATCGAGGTGGTGAAGGATTTGACCCGCGCATTGCAGTTCTCGCCGGTGTTCGATGACATGGACAAACGTTCGTTGCTGGCGCGATTGGTGAAGAGTCATCCGGCAGTGCAATCGCTAGTGAGCGGTGAACAGACGAAGCAGGACGCCGCATTGATCGTTTCATGGGAAAGCCTGGAGCGGCGCAACAACGAGTATCGCGAGCTGGTGGACAAGAAGATCCCTGCGAATTCAAAAGAAATCGCCATTGCGCGCAGCTACGGTGACTTGAGCGAAAACCATGAATTCAAGGCCGCGAAGGAGATGCAGGGCATTCTCCAGCGCACGAAGGCCGAATTGGAGGTGGCGCTTGCCCGTGCCCGGGGCACGGATTTTTCCAATGCCAAGACCGATGTGGTCGGCATTGGAAACGTGGTTCGCGCAACCGATTTGAACACCAATCACGTCGAAACCCTCACGATTTTGGGTGCCTGGGACTCCGATGCCGAGCGGGGTATCATCAGCTATTTGTCGCCGGTGGGGAAAGCTCTGATTGGTCGCAAGCCTGGCGAAGAAGTTGAATTTGAACTAGAGGGGGCCCGCCATCGTCATCGCATTGAGGAGATTGCTGCTTATCAACCTCCAGTCAAGGAACCAGCGCCCGCAGAAATTTCACCAGCCGCTCCTGCCGGCGCCTAACCTAACTATTTGCGGTGTGCGGCTTCACGACTCCGGTTGTGAAGCTGCTTTCATTTGGCCGCAAGAAAGCCTCATGCGCATCGTCCCGAAAAACAAAAACCGGGCCAGTCGGTCAGGAGGTGACCCAAAGGCCCGGGGAGTTTTCGAATAGTACTCAGTAGGTTATCGGAGAACTCCGACGTCCGCTTGTACTGGGGCGGTCGCCGGAAACTTGTGACACAATCTTCAAAGAGCGTTGTCACCGACTTGCGTGTCTTTTCCCGGTGACGTGGCTAGTAAACCATAAGACGTGATGACTGTCAAATTTGAGCCAAAAGTATTAGTGATGATTGCTGCGCGTATAAGCCACTAATAAGTCCCTTTGAAGCTGATACATATGTTTCTGTTCGAGGTGGCAAAGCTTGAAGACATTACTGTTTACAGTTTTTTTAGACTCTTGCTAGAGTCATCGCAGGCAACCATCCTTAAGCACGCATTTCCAAATCACATGAAAAAAATCGAGGCTATTATCAAGCCGTTCAAGCTCGAAGAAGTCAAAGAAGCCCTTGCCAGTCTTGGTGTGGAGGGTATGACCGTCACGGAAGTCAAAGGCTTCGGTCGGCAGAAGGGACATACAGAGATTTATCGCGGCAGCGAATACACGGTGGACTTCCTGCCAAAGATCAAAATTGAAATCGTGCTGGCTGATTCACAGGTCAACAGTGCGGTTGAAGGTATTGTAAAGGCCGCCAAGACTGGAAAAATTGGCGATGGCAAAGTTTTTGTAAGTCCGATTGAGAATGCCGTGCGCATTCGCACCGAAGAGACCGGTGAGCAAGCTGTCTGAGCCGGATGTGGCCGGCCTCACAATCCGAAAATCAGCCCCGTTTTCATTGGCTGGAGCCCGATGTGAATAACTCGTGAACAAGATAAAATATGTTGTCCTCGAATCCATGTGCGGCTTTCCATAGAAATCTCTTCAGCAACGCGTAGCCGTTTGCAGTTGTGCCCGCCGAAATGCTCAGGTTTCGCGGGCTGTTTTTTCGCTTGATGTAATTTGCTGTTTTACAGCACTTTAAGCGGCAGGCCGAGATTGGCGGCTTGGGATTCGGTAGTCTGAGTGATTGTTTTGTTGGCGCGGTTCGACTCTGGTGTTAATAACTTCAGAGCCAACCAGCGGGAAACCGGTAAGGAATCAAGACGTGAATAAGCGCCCAGACACAGGGCTGATTGGGGAAACGCAAATGCAAGCTTCTGCGGAACAAATTTGGACATCGGCTCAGGGCCATCTGCGCTCGATGTTGAGTCCGGACATCTACAACCTCTGGTTCGCCCCGCTGCGTCCGGTGAACATGGACGCTCAGCACCTGACGCTCGAAGTCGCCAATGATTTCTGTGAAGTGTGGCTCAAGGAAAACTACCTCGGCCTCTTGCAGGATGTGCTGGGGGTTGCTTCCGGCCGGACCATGCGCGTGAAATTTAAGACCATCGAAGGTAATGGCGTGGCCGTGTTGCCCGCTGAACCAGCCAAGGAAACCGTCAGTAAAGCCAGGGCCATTGAAGTCTCGGCCGATCGCGCCGCTGCCAACAATGAAGCCGCGTTCAACCCCAAGAACACGTTTGACACCTTTGTCGTCGGCGCGAATAACAATTTCGCCTATGCCGCCGCTCTGGCTGTCGCGCAAGCGCCGGGCAAATCCTACAACCCGCTGTTCCTTTACGGCGGCGTGGGGTTGGGCAAGACGCACTTGCTGCATGCCATCGGCCAGTACGTGACCTCACAGAAGAAGGGCGCCCGCGTGGCCTACGTCTCCTCTGAAAAGTTCACCAACGAATACATTGATGGCATCCAGAACAATAACTTGGCCAAGTTCCGCAAGAAGTACCGCCAGACAGACGTGCTGTTGATTGACGATATCCAGTTCCTTGCCGGCAAGGAGCGCATCCAGGAGGAGTTCTTTCACACGTTCAACGCCCTGCACGAATCGCACAAACAGATCGTGCTGACCTGTGATCGCCCTGCGAGCGAAATCCAGAATCTGGAGCACCGCCTTGTTTCCCGCTTCGAATGGGGTTTGGTGACCGATCTCCAGCCGCCGGATATCGAGATGCGCGTCGCCATCCTGAAGAAGAAGGCAGATTTCATGAACGTCACCTTGCCGGACGACGTTCTGAATTTCCTCGCTAATCGCATCCGCACGAACGTTCGCCGACTCGAAGGCGCGCTCATTCGTGTTGCGTCGTATGCTTCTTTGACTGGGCGCAAGCTTACGTTGGAAGTAGTGGAAGGTTTGTTGCGTGAGATTCTTCACGAAGAGGGTCGTTACGCCATCAGCATCGAAGTCATTCAGAAAAAGGTGGCGGAACACTTTGATCTCCGTCTGGCGGACATGTCCAGCAAGCGCCGGCCTGAGAACATCGCCTTCCCACGACAGATCGCCATGTTCCTCGCCCGGCAGATGACGGAGAACTCTTTGAGTTCCATCGGCGAGGCCTTCGGCGGTCGCGATCATGGCACCGTGTTACACGCGTGCCGGTTGGTAAAGGACCGCATGGAGATCGATGCGAATGTCCGTCAGGTTGTGCATCTGCTGGAAAAGAAACTCATGCGCTGAATCACGCTTCCTCTGACTTCCAACTCCCGGCCCGCCTCGCGGGCCGGGAGTTTTGACTTTAGACCTGGGACTGTGCTGCATAGACTTCCCGCCCGATGCCCGCAATCGAAGTTAGTGGACTCACCAAAACGTTTCGCAGTTACAAGAAGCAGCCCGGCTTCCGCGGTGCGATTCGCGGTCTGTTCAGACGGGAATACGAAACCGTTGCTGCCGTCAGCGACGTCAGTTTCAAGATCGAACCCGGTGAGCTCGTAGGTTTTCTTGGCCCCAACGGCGCGGGCAAGACCACCACGCTCAAAATGCTGTCTGGCCTGCTTTACCCCACTGCTGGCAACGCACGGGTGCTCGACCACGTGCCTTGGGAGCGCCACGATGCGTACCGCCGGCAATTTGCTCTCGTGCTCGGCCAGAAGAACCAGCTCTGGTGGGACTTGCCTGCTCGTGAATCGTTCGAATTGAACGCCAAAATCTACGGCATCCCGGCGGAAAAGCTGGAGCGCACCGTCACCGACATGAGCGAGATGCTCAATGTCCGGGACAAGCTCAACATCAGCGTCCGCGAACTTTCGCTCGGGGAACGGATGAAGATGGAGCTCATCGCATCGCTCCTGCACGAGCCGAAGGTCCTCTTCCTCGACGAGCCAACCATTGGCCTGGACGTCGTTTCGCAGAAGATCGTTCGCGAATTCCTCCGCAACTACAATCGCGCCCGGCATACGACCATCCTGCTCACCAGCCATTATATGGCCGATATCCAGGCGCTCTGCGAGCGGGTCATCATCATTGACCACGGGAAGATTTTCTTCGATGGCCGGCTTAGCGAAGTCGTGGATCGCTTTGCCGATTTCAAACTGGTGACCATCCAGTGTGATAACGCCGGCGCCTGCCCGGTAGAATCTCTGACTCGCCATGGGGAAGTCGTGGAAAAGACCACCGATACCGTCAAACTCAAGATCAAACGTGATCGCGTCATTCCTGCCTGCAAGGCTCTGCTCGACGAGTTGCCGGTGCGTGATATTGACATCGAGGAAGTGCCCATCGAAGACGTCATCCGTCAGATTTTTGCACGATGAGCGCCCGGCTTACGTTCGGGGTTTGAATTCAACAGCCCCTCGCTTCGTCGTGAAATCGTCACAGTGGGTCGTGGATTGTCATTTGACCGGCTGTGGCCTCAACCCGTTACCTTGACACGCATGTCCGAACCGTATTATCGCATTCACGACTCCCACAGGATGAACCGTCGGTCATTCATCCAGGCCACCAGTTCGCTCGCGGCTGCAGCCCTATGGTCGTCACATGCTTTCGGTGCGACCAAGCGGCTGCCAGTTTTTAGCGATTATCCATTTCAACTCGGCGTCGCATCCGGCGACCCTGCCAGCGACAGCGTGGTGTTGTGGACGCGGCTTGCGCCGAAGCCGGTCGAAGGCGGTGGCATGACACCGGAACCGGTCGAGGTTTCATGGCAGGTGTGTGATGACGAAGCAATGACCAAGGTCGTGAAGAAGGGCAGGACCATCGCCACTCCGGATTGGGCGCATTCGGTACACGTGGAAGTCGGCGGACTGCGCCCGGATCGCTGGTATTGGTATCAATTCAAGGCTGGCAACGAAACCAGTCCCAAAGGCCGGACGCGTACGCTCCCCAGATCGAACTCCTCGCCCGGCCGCCTGCGATTCGCCTTTGCCTCCTGCCAGCATTACGAAGCGGGTTACTACACGGCTTACGAACACATGGCTCAGGAGGAATTGGACCTGGTCTTCCATCTGGGCGATTACATCTACGAAGGCGCTGCCCGCGACGGCCAGGTGCGACGGCACAACAGCGGTGAACTGTTGACGCTGGATGACTACCGCAATCGATATGCCCTCTACAAGGCCGATGCGGCGTTGCAATCTGCCCACGCGATGGCCCCCTGGTTGGTGACGTGGGATGATCACGAAGTGGACAACAATTACGCTGGGTTGTTTCCGCAGGGCAACGGGCGCCGGGCGATCACCTTCCCGCAACGCCGGGCCAACGCTTACAAAGCCTACTACGAACATATGCCGCTGCGCCGCGCGTCATTGCCCGGTGGGCCGGACATGCAGCTTTACCGCAAACTGTCATTCGGTCGGCTGGCCGAATTCTTCGTGCTCGATACGCGGCAATATCGCACCGACCAACCGTGCGGTGATGGCCGACACGGCGACTGCCTGGAGGCGCTGAGTCCAAAGGGTACCATCCTCGGTGCCGGGCAACGTGACTGGCTGTTCCGCGGGCTGGATCGTTCGCAGGGCAACTGGAACGTGCTGGCGCAACAAGTGATGCTGGCGCGCGTGGATCTGGAGGCCGGCCCGGTAGCCGGCTTCAGCATGGACCAATGGGCCGGTTACGAAGTGGATCGCCGGCGCGTGCTCAAGCATTTCATTGAACACAAAACGTCCAATCCCATCGTGCTGACCGGCGACATCCATTCCAACTGGGCCAATGAATTGATCGCCGACTTCGAGCAGTTGGATTCAAAGGTGGTCGGAACGGAATTCGTCGGCACGTCCATTTCGTCCAGCGGCGATGGTGTCGCGTCAAGCCGCCGCGCGGAACAGTTGCAGGCGGAGAATCCGTTCGTGAAGTTCTACAACGCGCAACGCGGTTACGTGCGCTGCGACGTGACGCCCGCGGCGTGGCGGACTGATTACCGGGTGATAGAAAGGGTTTCCGAGCGGGGCGCGCGCATCCAGACCTGTAAGTCGTTCACCGTCGAATCCGGCAACCCGAAATTGCAGTCTTCATGATGGAGTCTGGCGTTACGAAGCGAACCTCGGTGGCGTAAACCGCCTTGCGATGAAAAGCCTGACTGAACATCTCTGGTTTGAAACCCCACACCGGCGCGACTATCTGAACATCACCGACACGGTCGCGCAGCTCGTGCACAAGAGTGGAGTGCAGGAAGGTCTTTGCCTCGTAAATGCGATGCACATCACCTCCAGTGTTTACATCAACGACGCTGAGGACGGGTTGCTTCGCGATTACGATGCGTGGCTGGAGAAACTCGCCCCGCACGAGCCGACTTCTCAATACCATCACAACCGCACCGGTGAAGACAATGCGGACGCCCACATGAAGCGGCAGATCATGGGGCGCGAAGTCGTAGTGGCCATCACGAAAGGCAAGCTTGACCTCGGGCCGTGGGAGCAAATTTTCTATGGCGAGTTCGATGGGCGCCGCCGCAAGCGCGTACTGGTGAAAATCATCGGCGATTGATGCCGGGTTCACCGCCTGCTTGTCCCGGCGTTGACGCGAATCTATGCTTCCGCCATGCAGAATCACACCGCTGCCTTCACCAAAGAAGACCCCTGGCGCATCTTCCGCATCATGGCCGAGTTTGTGGACTCGTTCGAAACGCTCTCCAAGATCAGCCCTGCGGTCACCATCTTCGGGTCGGCGCGCGTGCCCCGGACTAATCCTTACTACGCGGTGGCGACTTCGCTCGGCCGGGAAATCGCGAAGCAGAACCTCGCCGTCATCACCGGTGGTGGACCGGGAATCATGGAGGCGGCCAACAAGGGTGCGGCGCAGGCGAAAGGAAGGTCAGTGGGCCTGAACATCGAATTGCCCCACGAACAAAGGGGCAATCCCTACGCCAATGTCCCGATCCATTTCCACTATTTCTTTTCGCGCAAAGTCTGTTTCGTGAAATACAGCGTCGGGTTCATCTTCATGCCCGGTGGCTTCGGCACGCTCGATGAATTCTTCGAGGTGGCAACGCTCGTGCAAACGGAGCGCATCCCGGAGTTCCCGCTCATTCTCTTTGGCAAAAAATTCTGGTCCGGCATCCTGGCCTGGATGAAAGCGCAGATGCAGGAACGCAACCAGTTCATCAGCCCTGACGATTTGAAACGGTTCACGCTGACGGACGATCCACAGGAAGCGGTCGAAGTCGTGATGGAATACCTGCGCCGCGTCGGCCCGCCCGAGCACGTGCCGAAAGCTTTTGCCTAGCACCATGCGCCCGCTCATCCAGGAAATCTCGACCAGCCACTCCCCCGAGTCGCTCGCGGCACAGCTGCAAACCGAACCCGGTCTGGTATTGCTGCGCAGCGCCATGTTCGACAATGCCCAGGCGCGCTATTCGTTCGTTGCCGCGCGGCCGTTCCTGACCTTTCGTTCCGCTGGCTCGCGCTGTGAAATCTCGCACCACTCGCCGCTCGCGATCAATCAAGTCCAGTTTGGCAATCCGTGGCATCTGCTCGACAGCTTGATGGCACGCTGCGAATTGCTCGATGAAATCGACCTACCCTTCCCGCTTGGCGGCTGCTTTGGCTATTGGGGCTACGATCTGAAGAATTTTGTCGAACCCAAGTTGTCACGCCGTGCCGAAAACGATCTCGAACTGCCCGACTGCCACGTCGGCTTCTATGACAGTCTTATTGTCTTCGATCATCAACTCGGCAAGACGTGGATCGTTTCCACCGGCCTGCGTTCCGACGGCTCGCGCCATCTGGGGTTCGCGAAGGAACAGTTGAGTCTCTGGCAACAACAACTCGCCCAGGAACCCACCGATACCAGAATGCCAAACGCGGCGCCCGAATTGCGAAGCGCGGGATGCCCCGCCAGCAATTTTACGCGCGAACAGTTTCTCGCCGCTGTCCGGCGGGCACAGGAATACATCCGCCTCGGCCACATTTATCAGGTCAACCTTGCGCAACGCCTGGACGCGGACTGTCCGTTCGCGGGCTGGGACTTCTTTCACCGCCTGCTTGATGTCTCACCGGCGCCGTTTGCGGCGTATCTTGACTGTGGCGAGTTTCAAATTGCTTCCTCATCGCCCGAACTCTTTCTGCGCCTGAGCGGCGCGAACATCCAGACCCGGCCCATCAAAGGCACCCGCCCGCGCTCCGCTGATTCCACTCGCGATGCCCAACTGACTTACGAGCTTCAAACCAGTGTGAAGGAGCACGCCGAACTTGTGATGATCACAGATCTGCTGCGCAATGACCTCGGCAAAGTCTGCGAGTATGGTTCGGTGCACGTGCCGGAACTGTTCCGCCTCGAACGCTACGCGCACGTCCAGCATCTCGTTTCCACGGTCGCCGGTCGCTTGCGGTCCGACGTCACGCACTTCGCCGCGCTCGCTTCGTGTTTCCCTGGCGGCAGTATCACCGGCGCACCCAAGTTCCGGGCGATGGAAATCATTGATGAACTCGAACCGCTTGCGCGAGGACCATACACCGGATGTCACGGCTACCTTGGCTTCAACCGCGAGAGCCAGCTCAGCATCAGCATCCGGACTGCGGTGGTGAAAGCTGGCCGCGCTTATTACCACGCTGGCGCGGGGATCGTCGCTGATTCCATTCCCGAAGCGGAATATGAAGAAACGCTCGCCAAAGCGGGCGGGTTCGTTGCCGCATTGAATAATTTCCGCCCTGCGAAGGCTCCGGCCGTCGGGCACGACTGAACATGTTCGCCTTTCTCAACGGCCAGATCGTTCCCGAAGACAAAGCAGTCGTGCCGGTGAACGACCGAGGCTTCCTCTATGGCGACGGCTTGTTCGAAACGATTCGCGTGTGTCGTGGGCGCGCCTTCCGTTTGACGCAACATCTCGAGCGCCTCGCGCAGGGTACCCAGTTCCTGAAGATCAAACTACCGTTCGCGCCGCCCGACCTGCAACGACACGTGCAGGAATTGATCGCGCGAAACCAGGTTGCCGAAGCCATCCTGCGCATCACGCTTTCACGCGGCGTCGGGGAGCGGGGCTACCTGCCGCGGGGCGCGAACCAACCAACGCTCGCCATGACGGTACATCCTGCGCCGGTATTTGACCCAGAGCAGGCGGCGGAATGGACCCTGATCACGTCGTCGCATCGGGTACCAGCGGGTGATGCGTTGGCAGGTTTCAAGACTGCGAACAAACTGGTAAACGTGCTGGCCCGGATGGAAGCAGAAGAAAAGAAGGCCAACGAAGCGTTGCTGCTGAATACCAAAGACGAAGTGGTTGAAGCTGCGAGTTCGAATCTGTTCTGGATTCAAGCCGGCAGGATTTTCACACCGGCCCTCAGTGGCGGACTGCTGCCCGGCATCACCCGCACAGTGACATTTGAGATTGGCCGACGACGCCAAATGCCAGTGACCGAACGTGCCATCAAGCCTGAGGGGTTGAGTCGTGCGGACGGAGTGTTCTTAACCCAAAGCGTGTTCGGCGTTGTTGCCATCGGTGCGCTCGACGGTTTGTCCCTGCCCGTCCCGGCGCTTATTCATCAACTTCACCGCGCGTATTGTGAGCTGCTGACAACAGAGTGACTGGCACTCCAATCAAATTCCTGCTGCGATCGCATCACCCATCTGCGTCGTGCCGACTTTCTTAGCCGTGGTTTCGAGCGGGTTGAAGATGTCGCCGGTGCGGTTGCCCGCGTTGATGGCTTTGGCCACCGCGCCTTCGATAGCCGCCGCTGCGTCGTTCAATCCAAAGCTGTGTCGCAGCATGAGCGCGCTGGACAGGATCTGAGCGATCGGATTTGCGAGATTCTTGCCCGCGATGTCTGGTGCCGTGCCGCCGGCGGGTTCGTAAAAACCAAAAGTATTTCCTCCGGTGGTCGCTCCAAGGCTGGCGCTGGGCAACATGCCCAGTGAACCGCCGAGCGCGGCGGCTTCGTCACTGAGGATGTCGCCGAACATGTTTTCGCAGAGCATCACGTCGAATTGCGTCGGACGCAGCATGAGCTGCATCGCGCCGTTGTCCACGAACATGTGCTCCAACGACACGTCGGGATACTGCTTGCCAACGCGCGTCACGGTTTCGCGCCAGAGAATGCCGTTCTCGAGCACGTTCGCTTTGTCGATGCTGGTGAGCTTCTTGTGCCGCAGCTGCGCGGACTTGAATGCCACATGCGCGATGCGTTCGATCTCTGGCGTGGTGTAAACCATCGTGTCGATCGCGCGCTGACTGCCACCGCCAAGGTCCTCAGTTTTCTTGGGTTGACCGAAATACATCCCGCCGGTCAGTTCGCGGACGACGAGGATATCAATGCCATCCCCCTGACGTTCCTTGGCCAGCGGACACGCGTGCGCGAGCGCCTTGGGTAAGGTCACCGGGCGCAGGTTGGCGAACAGGCCGAATTCTTTGCGGATGCGGAGCAGCGCCGCGCGCTCGGGGCGTTCTTCCTTGGGGATCGTCGGGTCGCGATCAGGCAAGCCGACTGAGCCGAAGAGGATCGCATCGGATTGTTTGCACAGCGTAAGCGTGGCGTCTGGCAAGGCCTTGCCGGCGGCGTCAATGCCCGCCCAGCCGACCGGCGCTTCAGTGATCTGGAGCGTGAAGCCGAACTTTTTTTCGGTCGTGCGCAGCACCTTGATGGCCTCGCGCATGACTTCCGGACCGATGCCGTCGCCCGCCAGTGCCGCTATCTTGAAATTCTTTGAACTCATAAGAGCGCGCAGCGTAGCAGGCTGGAGCGCCAGATTCCAAGCGCCAACATGGAGCGCAAGCGGTTCCACCCTCAAAGTGTCTGGATTGGGAGTGCATGGAGAATTGTCTGTGCGCAGCGGTACGATGACACGCTGCCGACGAGAACCGTCCCAGCGCTGGTCAGGAACATGAATCGAATTGCCAATCCGCCTTTGCCGTCGAACAATCCACAAATCCATGAACCCGCTTATGAAATCACTGTTGCCCGTTCTCGCGCTTTCGCTGACCTGCGCCCAACTCAAAGCCGCCAACTGGGCGAACTGGCGCGGGCCTAATTACGACGGTTCGACCGATGAGAAGAATCTTCCGACCGAGTTTTCCAAGACCAACAACGTGAAGTGGATTGCTGCAATGCCCGGGCCGTCCGCGGCCACGCCGGTCATCTGGGGTGATCACGTGTTCGTCAGTTCTACGGATGCCGGCGCCAAGACGCTGCACGCGCTAGCCGTGGACCGCAAGACCGGCAAGGTCCTGTGGAATCAGGAAGTCGCCGCAGGCTACAATCAGGATCATCAGAGCACTTTTTCGTCGCCATCCCCAATCACCGACGGGCAACTGGTTTATTTCTTCTACGGGAATGGTGAGTTGGCCGCGTTTGATTTTGCCGGCAAGAAAGTCTGGGCGCGCAACATCCAGCAGGACTACGGCGACTTTGCCTACCAATGGACTTACTCGGCGAGCCCGGCGCTGGTGGACGGCAAACTCATCATCCAGGTGTTGCAGCGCAACCAACCCGTGCATGGCCGCGGGCGGGCAGATGGCGATTCTTATCTGCTCGCGCTCAATCCCAAGACGGGGAAAGAGCTGTGGAAGCATGTCCGGCCGAGCGAGGCCAAGGCTGAATCGCTCGAATCCTTTGCCACGCCCATTCCATTCACGCCTGACGGAAAGCTGCAATTGCTCATTGCCGGCGGCGATTGCATTACCGGTCACGACCTGAAATCCGGCGCGGAACTCTGGCGCTGGGGCACATGGAATCCGACGCGCATCGGTCATTGGCGGCTGGTGCCGTCGCCGGTGGTGGGCGGCGGCGCAGTGCTGGCCTGCGCTCCCAAAGGCGCGCCGATCTACGCCGTGAAACAAGGCGGCAAGGGCGTCTTGAAAGATTCCGATCTTGCGTGGACGAGCACGGATCGCGAAGTGTCGACGGACGTCTGCACGCCGCTGTTTTACAAAGGAAAGTTTTACGTGATCAACGGCGAACGCCCGACCAAGACGATTTCCCGCGTGGACCCGGCCACGGGCAAGGCGGATTGGATCGGCGAACTCGGGCCGCGGGCGAAGATCGAATGCTCGCCCACGGCGGCAGACGACAAGATTTACTTCCAGAACTTCCGCGGGGAAGTCTTCGTGGTGGGCACAGGTAATGAGTTCAAAGTCCTTCACTCGGTTTCAATGGCCAATGACGGCGACGACAAGCTCCGCGCCGCGATCGCCATCTCGCAGGGAAATCTGTTCATCCGCACGGGAAGCAAGCTGTATTGCATTGGAGCGGCGGCCTTAAGTAAGTGAATTCAACATCCTAAACCAAGTGTTTGCAGTTTACATTCCTCTTCCGGCAGACCGACAACTACCAAAGGATTCGCCGGACTGGGCGATTGTTTATTACTCAGTGGGGTGTGTCGTGACGTTGGTGTTGATGTATGTCATGATTCGCAATACGCAGAAGACCAAACGCCGCCAAAAGAAGTGAAAGCAACAATGCAGCCATGATCAAAGGCGTCCACACGATGTTCTACTCCTCGCAGCCCGAGGAGCTGCGCGCGTTCATCCGCGACAAGCTGGGTTTTTCGTTCACTGATGTGGGCGATGGTTGGCTGATCTTTGATCTGCCTGAAGCAGACATGGGTTGTCATCCCGCGGATTCCGCTGATGGCGAACCCGCCGGCACACACAACATTTCCTTCTACTGCGATGACATTCAAAAGACTGTCACCGAGTTGAAAGCGCGCGGAGTGGAATTCACCGAGGGCATTTCTGATCAAGGCTACGGCCTCGTGACACATTTCAAGATGCCCGGCGGGGTGGTGGTGCAGCTTTACGAGCCACGCTACGAGAAGAAGCAAAAGAAGTAGTCAACGCAGCCCGTCATTGAACGTCCGTGCCAAGTCCGGCATCATGCCGCGGCATGCTTTCAACCCTGCGAACGATCCGGGTGCTTTCTGATGGCCGGCCCGGCCATGAGAATCAAAGCGCGGGGTTGGCGGTCGCCATTGCGCGGCGCACGGGTGCCGCAGTGGAAACCATCTGCATCACTGGCAAAGGTTACTTCGCGCGCTTTCGCCGGGCGGCGGCGACCAGTTGGGGCAATCAAAGACCGGATTTACTCATCGCCACCGGCCACGCCACGCATCTGCCGCTGCGGCACGCGGCGGATCGCCTCGGCGCCAAGAGCGTGGTCATCATGCAGCCGACGTGGCCAAAGTCGTGGTTCGATCTTTGTCTCGTCCCGGCGCACGACGGACACAAACCGTGTCGCGGAGGCAACGTGGTGCTGACCCGCGGCGCGTTGAACCGCATCCCCGAGGAACTGCCGCCCAAGCAATCGCGCGGCATGATCCTGATCGGCGGGCCGTCCAGGCATCACGGTTGGGATCAGGTGCCGTTGCTGGATGCCGTCTATGAATTGGTCCGCACGCAGACGGAGCTTTCCTGGACGATTGCTGACTCGCGCCGCACGCCAGATGGATTCTTCGCCACGCTCGCCTCGTTGAAGTTAAAGGCCGAGCTGATGCCGCACACGCGCACCACGCCGGACTGGCTGCCCGCGCGATTGCTCGCGGCGGAGGAAGTCTGGGCGACCGAGGACAGCGTCTCGATGGTCCATGAGGCCGTCACCGCCCGGGCGCGCACCGGAATTCTGCCTGTCCCCGCGCGCCGCAAGCGCGGGCGCGTATACGGCGCCATCAAACATCTCGAGGCCGATGGTTACGCGATGAGTTTCGAAGACTGGCTGGAGCGCGGACGAAAATTGCCGCCGCCCAAGCCCCTGCACGAAACGGCGCGCTGCGCCGAGATCGTGTTGGAGCGTTTGTTTCCAGGCATGAAACCGCAGGCGGAGGCGCCGATCACCGCGTGAAGGTCCTTCAAATACTTCCAGAATTGAACGCTGGCGGCGTAGAGCGCGGGACTTTGGAATTGGCCGGATATCTTGTGCGGCACGGTCATGAATCACTGGTGGTTTCCAACGGTGGCCAGTTGGCCGGGAAACTCGAGCAGCAAGGCAGCCGGCATATCACCATGCCGGTGCATCGCAAGAGTCCGCTTTCGTTGTTGCAAGTGCGTCCGCTGCGACGATTGCTCGAACGGGAACGCCCGGATATCCTGCATATCCGTTCGCGGGTGCCCGGTTGGATCGCCTGGCTGGCGTGGCGGGGGATGAACCAAGCAAAGCGCGCGCATTTTGTTTCCACCGTTCATGGTTTCAACTCGGTGAATTTCTTTTCCGCTATCATGACGCGCGGTGAGCGGGTGATTGCCGTGTCGGATAGCATCCGCGATTACATCCGGCAGAATTATCCGAAGGTGCGAGCTGAAATCATCCACGTGATTCCGCGCGGCATTGAGCCGGGGGATTATGCGCGCGAATTCCAGCCCGAGTCGGTGTGGTTGATCGAGTGGAAGAAGGCTTTGCCTCAACTGGCCAGCCGGCGGGTGCTGACCTTACCCGGCCGCATCACACGACTTAAAGGGCATGAGGATTTTCTCAAGCTGATCAAAGCGCTGGTCGAAGCGGGTGAACCGGTGCATGGATTGATCGTCGGCGGCGCGCATGAGCGGAAGCAGGGTTATCTCGACGAAATCAAATCACTGGTGCAGCAACTCGGCGTGGCCAACCACGTCACGTTCACCGGTCATCGCGCTGACCTGCGGGAGATTCTGGCGGTTTCGGATGTGGTGTTCTCGCTTTCAACCCAGCCGGAATCCTTCGGTCGTACGACGTTGGAAGCGCTGGCTTTGGGTCGCCCGGTCGTGGCTTACGATCATGGTGGCGTGGGTGAGCAATTGCGGGCGGTTTTTCCCTCGGGCTGCGTTCCGTTGCGGGACGAAGCGGCGTTGCTGCGAACGGCCAGGCGGATTCTGGCCGGGAGCGAAACCCCCGGACCGATCCCGCCAGCTTACACCCTCGAGGCCATGTGCGCTGCGACGCTTGACACCTACGCGGAATTACTCCGCAATGGTTGAAGTCTCCGGAGCACAACCCGACCGGCGCCAGAACATTTGAGCGATTCCAAACTCAAACCACGCATCGCGATTGCACCCGTGATCGTCATGACAGCAACCGTGTTGGCGGGTGCTTCGACTGCGCTGCTCAGCCGCGATACCGCCAAATGGCTGGCGGAGGAAGAAGGTATCTTCGAAACAGCCTCGGCATTATTCTTCGGTGCTGCCTTGGTGATCATGGTGATCCAACTGGTACGTGTGTTCTCACCCTTGCGGCTCGCCGGCGCGGCCATGCTTCTTTGGGCGCTGCTGCGCGAGCTGGATTTTCAGAAACGCTTCACCTACCGCTCTGTGGAATCAATTGGCTACTACACTCGACCGCACGCGCCGTGGTCGCAGAAGCTGCTGGTGCTGCTGATTCTCGCGCCGTTTGTGGTGGCGGGGCTGTGGCTGGTCCGGGAACTCTGCCGCCGATTCATTCCCGCGTGTCGGGAGCGGCAATCCTGGATTTGCCATGTCGTGGCCGCGCTGGTGTTGGTGCCTTTGGCGAGCCTGAGCGAAAAGGTGTTTCGCCTCAATGCCGCTGAGGAAATCCTCGAGGCGGGAATTGCCCTGCTCATCTTGATGTTGGTTTGGAGTTCTCGACCGCGGCGGGAATTGATGACGGTGCCAGCAAAAGACTAAGACTGAATCATGAACAACATCGCCATCGTGGGAATGGGTTACGTGGGGCTGCCGCTCGCGCTGCAATTCGTGCGCGCAGGTTGCCGCGTGGTAGGACTTGATATTGACAAGCACAAGGTTGTCGCGCTCAACAACGGTCAATCTTACATCCGGCACGTGTCGGCGACAGCCATCACGGAAGCGCGCCAGTCCAGTGGGTTGGAGGCTTCAGTGGACTTCGCCCGGGTACGGGAAGTGGACGCGGTCATTCTATGTGTACCGACCCCGCTCAATGCCAATCGCGAACCGGACCTGAGCTATGTGCTCGATACTGGGCGGCAGATCGCCCCGCACTTGCGGAAGGGAATTCTGGTCGTATTGGAATCAACCACCTACCCTGGCACGACCGATGGCGAATTGCGCGAGGTGCTGGAAGCTGGTTCAAAGCTCAAAGCGGGAACGGATTTCCATCTCGCTTTTTCACCCGAGCGCGAAGATCCCGGTAATCCCGACAGCAAAGTGGCACGCATACCGAAAGTCGTCGGCGGCTACACACCAGCCTGTCTGGCGAAAGCGCAGGAGCTTTACGGCAAGGCCATCGAGAAACTCGTGCCCGTGAGTTCATGCCGCGCAGCCGAAGCCACCAAGCTGCTGGAAAACATTTTCCGCTCGGTGAACATCGCGCTGGTGAACGAACTCAAGGTCGTTTACGCGGCGATGGACATCGATATCTGGGAGGTCATCGACGCCGCCAAGACCAAGCCCTTCGGTTACATGCCGTTCTACCCCGGGCCGGGGCTGGGCGGGCACTGTATCCCGATTGACCCGTTTTATCTGACCTGGAAGGCGCGTGAGTTCGGCCAGAACACGCGCTTCATCGAACTGGCCGGCGAGATCAATACCGCCATGCCGGATCACGTCGTGCGCGTGGCGGTCGAGGCGTTGAATCAGGAGCGCAAAGCCATGAACGGTTCTCGCGTGTTGATTCTCGGGCTGGCCTACAAGGCGAACGTGGACGACGACCGGGAATCACCGAGCTACAAGCTGATCCAGAAGTTTGAGGCCCTGGGCGCGAAAGTGGAGTATCACGATCCGTTCGTGCCGGTGATTCCGCGCACTCGCGAGCATGCCGAGTATGCCGGCCGCAAATCCGTTCCGGCCATCACCCCGGACTACGATTTGATCGTGCTCTCAACCGGGCATGCGGCCTACAAGGATCTTGATTTCTCGAAGTTCCCGATGCCGCTGGTGGACACGCGCAACGCCGTGACGCGGCGACCAGCTAAGTATTTCCGCGCGTGACAGAAAACAGGCCACGCCTAGACTCGCTTCATGCTAGCAAGCCAAACCCAAACTGAACCTCGCCCGGCGATCGTGCCAGCGTCATCAGCGGTTTGGTTGCTGGTGCATGTACCGAAGTGTGCGGGCAGCACCGTGGAAGGGCATGTCCGGAAACAATTGTCACCAGCGGAATTGCTCGTGCCCGCCCGCCGCAAAGCACCAGCACGGCATTTTTCCCGGCCGTACTACACGCTGCCCGAAGGTCAAGACCTCACGCGCGTGCGCGCGGTGATCGGCCATTTCTTTGGTCGATCCATCATCCGGCATTTTCCCGGCCACGAAATCCGCGAGTGCGTGATGATCCGCGACCCGTTGGGCTTTCTGCTTTCGCACTACAATTATCGGATGAGCCGGTATGCGCGCAAAGGCGTGAACCGGTTCAGCTTCGAGCTGTGGTACAAAACGCGCCCGCTGAATCCCGTCACGCACTTCGTCCTGAACCGCTACCTTGAAGTCTCGCAAACCGCGCTGTGGCGATTGCCGCCGCGCGAGCGGCTGGCGCTGCTCGACGAAGCGCTGGCGCGGTTCACTTTCGTGGCCAGCTACAAATCGTGCAACGACTTCCTGGCGCGCATGAGCACGGAGATGGGCATTTCCCCGGAATTCGAAACGCGCAATGTCACGCCCACCAAGACTGCGACGGAGGAGACGGTTTCAGAATCACTGCGGCAGCAGATTCTTGAGGAGAACGCGCTGGACACGGCGTTCTTCGAAAAATACCGGAATCGCGGCTGGTCGCCGAAACAAATCGGCCCTTCGCCTGACGTGCTGGCAGATGACCGCTGGCGGGCGATTCGGCGCGACCTCACGCGGCCGGTTCATATCGTGCGCGCTCGAATCCTTCGTGATGCCGGCGCCAAAGGTAAGGTGTGATGGGCTGAGGTCCGGACTGGTTGCTTACTTTGCTGCAGCGGGCAAGAAGCCTTTCTGCTTCAAGTGTCCCAACAGCATCCTGCCGACATCAGCCAGCGGATCGCCTTGATAACCTCCGCCAGCGGTGAGCAGCTTGCTCACATCCAATCCCTCGGCTTCTGCAATCCGCAGCGTTGTGAGCCAGCGTTCCTTCGTGGCACGTTCGATGTAATTCCGGAAAAACGCCGGTGGCTGTGCTTGCGCCGGTTGCAACGTCACGACCCGTTGCCCGCTGCCGACTGCTTCGTGGATCATGGACATGCTGTCCTCGCCCACGAAAATTGCCGCCGCGCCGCCAAGATACGCCGCCACCACCCGCCGTTGATCGCCGGCGTGAAACCAACACGCATCTGCAATCGCAGTCTCCGGCAGTTCCGCGCGCAACGCCGCCTCGAAGTCAGTTGGTGTGCGGCGGGAAGTGGTAACGAGCCAGGTAAGCCCCGTGGTCTGATGCCATGCCCGCATCGCGCGACCAAGCTGCGCACCCTCCGCAGCGCTCCAGAGGTAACCGCTGCCGTTGCCGCCAAGTAACGCAACCAAATGACGCTTGGCGGAATCCAAACCACGTTCGGCAGCGAATTTCGACCAGGCGGCTGCCTGCTCCTTCTGTCCGGTCGGGCCCGGCAACAGCGGCAGGCAAAGTGTTCCTTCAGCGGCGAGTGGCGGATCATAATGCACGAACACACTCACCGCGTTTGCGGGTAGATGTCTGCGCGAACCGACGAAGACCGCTGGTGCACTGATGCTTCGCGAGAGCGCCGCGGTGAACCAGAGCACATTGCCGCCGGAACTGACGATCAAGTCCGGCTTCGCACCATCACCAGGCTGGCCGATGCACGCAAGCCGCGCCAGGTCAGCGCCGAGCGGCCAGAAGAATTGCAAGCACTTGCCGACCGGTCCGACCCATGATGACGCCGAGACATCCGTCACCTGAATGCTCCGTACCGCGCTGATGGCGGCCACTATGCCGCGCGCGAGCGTGCGATGCCCGGGCTTGCGGTCGAGCACACACCAGATGTGCAATGGCTTGGCGGAATGGCTCATGATCCCTTCGTTGCCAATTGTTGCAGCGCGCTGAATAGCTCCTGATGCGCGGCGCGGGTGGTTTCCAAAAATTTTTGCAAAGAAGAAAGCTCCGCGTCGCTAAATGGCGGTACTTCAACGATGTGCTTAAGCTCCGGGAGCTTCACAATACGGCGTGACAGATCCAGTCCGGCATCCGTCAGCACGGATTCAATCTTGGGCGTGTTGGAGGCGACGATCAGCATTGGCACTTCCAATCCCAAGGCAAAGCAGGCGGTGTGAAATCTTCCCGTCAATACGCCAGACACGCGGGCCAGCGCGCCGCAGTATTCATCGACGGAGGCGACACCGGCACAATGCGCCCGATAACGCGCCGAGAGAAAAATTCGCGCGAAGGGTCCGAACCGGTCAACCAGCCGCACCCGCTGATGGATGCGGTGTGATTTCGCCGAAGGCCGCAGCTCGACGGGTCGCGCGAGCACCGGCAAATAGTCCCAGCCGCGCCGGTCGGCGAAGAACTCCAGTTTCCAGGTGACTTCTGGCCGGGTGGAATCGCTGACCATGAAGCCACTTCTTTCCACGCCCCCCCACTTGGACTGGCTATCAAACGCTTCGCTGATGGCGAGGTCGGGTACCATGCGGCAATTTACGCCAGCCGCGGCGACGGTGACGTGACTTTGCGATTCGCGGAGCGCAACCAGATCAAATGCGCCCAGTCGTTTTGTCAGATCTTCGTCGTTGTGAAACCAGGACGAGTTGATCAACGCGGTGGGACGCCCGTCTTTGCGGCGTTGTTCCGCCAGTTCCAAGACCCCAGAAACCGATGGGCGCGAGTGATGTAGCGCGCCTTCACCGTTGATGACCACCAGGTCTGCTTCACGGCAGGCGGACCCCGCGGCTTTCCAGTCGAGGCCCGGCAGGATCAACTGCGGCGGCAAGCCGACCCGGGTCAGCCCGCGTTGCACCTGGGCCATCACGGCCTCGCAACCGTGATGATGGATGTCGCGCATGTCACCCAGCACGACGATTTTTTTGGCGGTGTTCATGCGGAGGTAAGCCGGTAGATGCCATTGAGCCGGCCGTGAGCAGACAGCGCGTAACCGTTCGCCGCCAGCAGTTTCGCGAGCCGCTGCCCGTCATCGTGCGTGACTTCGCAGATCAGCAAGCGCGGCCACACGGAACGCGGCGATTGTTGGAACAGGGGCTCCAACACATCGGTCTCATGCCCTTCGACATCGATCTTAAGTGCGTCAATCCGCGCGATTCCGGCCCGCGCCAGAAACGCCGGCAAGGTCGTCATCGGCACCGCCGTGCCTTCACCTGTGGACTCGACCCGATTTTCGCCCTTGTTACCCGCGCCGCTGATCAATCGCACTTCACCCTCGTGATCGCCCAAGGCAATCGGATTGAGATGCACCTGTTTCAGCTGATTGTTTGTGAGATTGAATCGCAGCCGTTCGCACAGTTCGCCATCGGGCTCAAAGGCCTCGATGCGGACCTGTGGTCCGCACGTTGCCGCGACCCAGAGTGAATACACCCCGATGTTGGCGCCGATGTCGAGGAAGCAGCTCCCCGGCTTGAGTTCGTCGGCGAGAATCTGGCGCTCAGTAGCATCGAGGTATTGCGGCATCAACAGCAACCGTTGCTCGGAAAGATTCCCCCGCGCCCGAAGTCGTAGTTTGAGCCGCCAGACTTCAGCATCCACCGTGTCGCTCAAGGCGTGTTTCAGCGGATTCCGCAGCCAGAGCGCGATGCGCCGCCACACATTGCCCGCCGGCAGCCGATGCAAGAACCGCAACCAGGCAGCCTGCCAGCCGCGCAGGGCGAAACTTCCCCACGGTGCCTGGCTGGCCGGACTTGTCATGCCGGGAGCTTACAAACCAGCGCGCTTCCCGTCATGCTCTTTGCGGACGTGGCTTGGCGCCAAACGCCCGGGGCGCATAATTCCGGCAGATGACAAACGCGGTTGCCAACCCACCGGTCCTTTCGTTGCAAGGGCTGCAACCGTTTGGGCGCGGCGGCAAGCGCGAGTGTTATGTGCACCCGCAAGATCCGCTGCGCTGTGTGAAGGTGAATCGCGCCGGCTACGAACCGGCCGTGCTCCGGCAGCGCGCTTCCTGGTTCCGCCGCTGGCGCAAGTCCGAGGAACAGTTCGACAAGAACCACCGCGATTGGGTGGTGCTGGCCCAGCTCGAAGCCCAGAACGATCCCGCCATCTGGCAACACTTGCCGCGTTGTTACGGCTGGGTGGAGACGGATCGCGGGCGCGGGCTGGTCATCGAACTGATCCGGGATCCGGATGGCCAGATTTCGCGCAGCTTCAAGGACTATCTGTGGAGCGAAGGTTATGATGAGCGGGCACGGGCGGCGGTGGATCAATTCGCCGCCTACTGGGACGCACATCCGTTTTCCACACGTACGCTGGTGCTTTACAACTTCGCAGCGCAGATCCGACCGGATGGTAGACTGCGGCTGGTGTTCATCGATGGCATGGGCGACACGGAGTTTTTTCCACTGGGCAGTGTGAGTCGGACAATGGCCCGCTGGAAATCCGCACGGAAACTGAGCGACATGCGTCAGCGGATCGAAGACCTGCTCAAACAGAAACAGCGCGGCGATGATCCGGGAAAATGGGGTTTCCTGCTCTCCCGCCGGTAAATTTGGTCACAATCCGCGCCGCCCTGTCCGCATCCGCAAGCGGAAGCCCAACATGCCTTCCTTGCCGCTGATCTTCACGCGGGATAACTGGAACGAATCCTTGCCGCCGACGCCTTCCACCGTCGTGACCGCTCCAATGAATCCTGCGCGCCGAACCAATTCCACCTCGCGCGAGCCATACAACCCGAAGGGATAACAGAACGTTTGAACTTCTTTGCCGAATGAATTTTCGAGCGCGGTCTTGCACTCGCTGATCTCTTTCCATGCTTCGTCGTCGGAGAGCGTCGGCAGATTCGGATGCGTCAGTCCATGGCCGCCGAGTTCCAGTAAACCACTGGCGACCATCTCAGCGATCTCGGGGTCGCTGATTTTGGGTTCGCGCGCCAGTTCACCTTCGTTGTGCCAGGCCTTTTTCTTTGTGGACCAATCCACGCCCGGCGTGCGGTCCACCACGGGATACATCGTGGCCTTGGCCTTGAACTCCCGCAGCACTGGAAACGCAGCGAGATAATTGTCGCGATAACCGTCATCAAACGTCAGCGCCACACGCTGTTGGCCGGGCGCGCTTGGAGTGCGAATCAATTCACTGACGAAGCAGAACACCCAACCGTTGCGCGCGAGCCATTCCACCTGCCGCCGAAAATCCTCTGGCGCGACGCGCATCTTGTTGAACCGCGCGCCGGGAATCGCCTTGCGGATCAGGTGATACATGAGGATGCGTGGCGTTTCGGGTGAAACCGCCGGTCGCCACCACGCGTAACGCCACGAGAACCAGATGAACCAAACGAGCAGCGGCAGGGCGATCCAAAGCAGCGGCGTCATGGCGGGAATCAATCGAGCCGCTGCAATTCGTTCATGCGGCGATAGACGGCGTGCGTGGCCGCGAGCTGATTCGGAGAACCGTCACCAGTGATGCGGCCTTCCTCAAAGACCAGCACGCGCGTGGCGAGGCCAATGGAACTGAACCGATGTGCGATCATGAATGTGGTGCGGCCCTGCAAAAGCTCGCGCAACGCTTCCTGCACCATCGCCTCGCTTTCGGAATCCAATGCGCTGGTGGCTTCGTCGAGAATCAGGATGGGCGCGTTCTTCAGGAATGCCCTCGCCAGAGCGATGCGTTGGCGTTGGCCGCCGGACAGTGTTGTGCCGCGCTCGCCGACGATGGTCTCATATTTCTCCGACAGCGCGTCCACGAATTCAGCGACGTGGGCTTTGCGGGCAGCTTCGCGCACTTCGGCGTCGGTGGCGGTGAGTTTGCCGATGCGGATGTTTTCGGCCACGGTGGCGTTGAACAGGACGGGCATCTGTGGGACCAGAGCGATACGATCGCGCAGGGCGTTACGGTCGAGCTCACGCAAGTCTGCGCCGCGCAGTTGAACCGAGCCGGAAGTGGGATCGAAGAACCGCGGAATCATCGCGGCGAAGGTGGATTTGCCAGCGCCGCTCGGGCCGACGAGCGCCACGATCTCGCCGGGTTGGACGAGCGCACTCACGTTGCATAATGCCGGGCGGGCATCGGGCGCAGCCGTGGCGTAGCGGAAGGTCACGTCATGAAACGCCAGGTCCGCCGGGAAGGCAGGCAGTGGCTTCGGTGTGGCCGGGTTCGGCACGGTGTCCGTCGCGTTGAGAATGTACTCCAGTCGCTCAAGTGACGCCCGCCGCACCTTCAACTGTTCGTTGAGCGCGCTGAGGCGTTTGGTCGGCTCGTAGCACATGTAAAGTGCCATGCCCAAGGCCAGGAACACCTCGAAACTCATCCCGCTTTTCACGCCGAAATACAGCGCGGTCATGAAACCGCAGATGGACACGAACTCGATCACCGGCGCCGTGACGGACCGATATTTTACCGTCTTAAGCAACAACCGCAGGATATTGCGCACCCGTTCGGCGAAGCGCGCTTCCTGCATCTGCTGGAGATTGTAGGCCTGTATCTCCATCGGCGATTGCAGCGTTTCGGTCACCACGGCGGTCAATTCGCCGGTTTGCTTGGCAACCAGCCGCGACTTCCGCACCAGCCGGCGCGCCACCATGCGGATGGGGATCACACACAGCGGCACGCTCAACAACGCGATCAGCGTGATGAACGCGGCACGGTTGTGGAAGGATTCATAGACAAGGTAACCGATGGCGGATACCAGCGTGGCGGGTTGTTTCACGACCTCGCTGCTGAGCGTGATGACCGTCATGCGCAACTGTTCGGTGTCGGCCATGAGCCGGCTGACGAGGTCGCCGGATTTGTGCTGGTGATAAAACGAAAGCGGCAGTTGTTGCAACCGGCCGAACACGTCCTTGCGCATGTTCTCCAACACCACAAAGCCGGCGTAGTTGATGAGGTAACGATTGGCAAACGATGCGAAGCCGCGGACCAGGAAAATCAGTGGCAGGCCGAAGCAGGCCGCAATGAGGAGCTTCTCGACGTATTGATCGCCGAACCAGCCTTTGGCCCACGCCACGACTTTGGGAGAGGCCTTGTTCTCTTCGCCGAAGAAGATCGGGATGACCGTCTTGACCATTACCGGCAAGCCTATGCCGCTGGTGACGGAATAAAGCAGGCCAGCGAACACGCCGCCGATGAAATGCCACCGGGCCGGCTTGAGATAACGGAGCTGCCGCTTGAAGCGTTTGAGCGTCAGGCTGAGTGAAGGTTTGTCTGCGGGTTGTTCCGCCATGATCGGCGCGCGCCGAGATTTTGCTGCGCGTCAGCGCAGGCTTGGTTCCATCACTATTTGCCGTAATCGAGACGTTCCGCCAGGCGCTCAGGCAGACCGGCAGCGCGAATCTTTGCCTGCGCCTTGGGAATGTCGTAGTCGAGCCTGCGCAGTTCGATCGTGCCTTCGAACACATCGTAAACGACGTAGGCAGACTTCGGGTTGCCGTCGCGCGGCTGGCCGACGGCGCCGACGTTCACAAAGTATTTTTTGCCCGGCTCGGTCTTGAATTTGGAATACGTTCCGCCCCGCACCATGTTGTCGCGCATGAAGGCCACGGGCACGTGCGTATGGCCGAAGAAGCAGATCGCGGTGTTCTGATACGTGAAACTGGCGGCGGCGGCGAGCTTGTCAAAGACGTAACCCCAGCGTTGGGGGCCGTCGAGTGTGGCGTGGACGATTGTGAAACTGGTCACCATGCGCGTGTACCGCAGGTCGCGCAGCCATTGACGGTCTTCGTCGGTGAGTTGCTTGCGCGTCCAGTTGACGGCCTCGGCGGCGGCGGGGTTGAAACCTTCGAGGTGTTCGTCGCTGGAACAGTACTCGTCGTGATTGCCCTTCACGCAGGGAATGTTCATTGAGCGGACGATGTCGAGGCATTCCTTGGGGTTGGCGTTGTATCCCACGACGTCGCCCAGGCAGGCAATGTGCGTGCAGTTTTGGTTCTTGATGTCCTCCAAAACCACCTCGAACGCCTCCAGGTTGGCGTGAATGTCGGCTATGATTGCAAACTTCATTGCTGCTAACGCGCGATCTCAAACCCGCGAAATCCACCCTGTGCCCCGCTCCACGTCACCGCTTCATCGCGGATGTTGGCGGCGAGGCCCTCATTACGAATGGCTTCCCGGAAAGCTTCCAGTTCCGCCCGTTCGCCCTCGGCGATCAGTTCCACCCGGCCATCGGCCAGATTGCGCACCGTGCCGCAGACTTCGAAGCCTGCAGCTGCGGTTCGCACCGTGTAGCGAAACCCGACGCCCTGCACGCGCCCGGAATATAAAACCATCATGCGGATCCGGTTCATCGTGCGGACGAGGCGCTTGGCCGCGCCAAGATGCGAACCACACGGTTCAAATCACATCTCGCGCCGGCTTTTGCGCAGACAGATGAAGCCAAAGCATTTGCCTTTCCGCAATGTTTTTCCACCACGCCCGCTGTCCGCCCCGCCCCGCGTTTTGACTTCGCCGGGCCGTTCCCCTAGCCTGCGAGCATGAGAGTGATTCGTCACACCGACGCCGATTTTGCCGGGCAACTCGCCGCCGTTACTGCGCCGTCCAGCCTTTTCGACCCCGTCATTGAGGCGCGCACCCGTGCGATTCTCGACGATGTCCGCGCGCGCGGCGACGCGGCGGTGCTCGAACTGACCGAGCGCTACGATGGGGCAAAACTCACCGCCGGACAACTCGCCGTCACCTCGGCGGAACTCCTGACGGCTTCAATCAAAGCCGACGAACCTTTGCGTGTCGTAGTGGCTGAGGCTGAGGCCAACATCGCGGCTTTTGCCAAAAAATCCAGTCGCAGAAACTGGCAGATAAAGAATTCCCACGGCGCGACCGTGGGCGAGAAGTTCGATCCGTTCCAACGCGTGGGTATTTACATCCCCGGCGGCACTGCACCGCTGGTCTCCACCGCGCTCATGACCATCACTCTCGCGAAGGTGGCGGGCTGTCAGAAAATCGTCGTCTGCACGCCCTGTGGCAAGGATGGCGGAATCAATCCTGCCCTGCTTTTCGCTGCCAGAACCGCGGGCGCGACGGAAATCTACCGCGTTGGCGGCGCGCAGGCGATTGCCGCGATGGGCTACGGCACGCCGACGATCCGGCGGGTGCAGAAAATCTTCGGTCCGGGCAACGCGTATGTCGTCACCGCCAAACGATTGCTTGTCGGCCATGTGGCGATTGATCTCCTGCCCGGCCCGAGCGAAGTGCTCGTACTCGCCGATGAAACCGCGAATGCAAAATACGCCGCTGCCGACTTGCTTGCCCAAGCCGAACACGGCTCCGGTCACGAACGCGTCTGGCTCGTGACGAACTCAACGAAAACCCTCAAAGCGGTGGAGAAGGAGATTGCGAGGCAGTTGCCCAAGCTCGGGCGGCGTGAATTCATCCAACGCGCGCTGGACAACAACAGTTGGCTCATCCTGGTGAAGTCGCTCGCCGATGCCGTGGCGCTGACGAACCAGCTCGCGCCTGAACATTGCGAAGTGATGACGCGCAATCCGCGCAAAGTCTCCGAAGCCATCGTGACCGCCGGCGCCATCTTCCTCGGTCCGTGGTCGCCGACGGTGCTGGGCGATTACGTCGCCGGTCCGAGCCACACGCTGCCCACCGGCGGCGCGGGCGCATCCTTTGCCGGCCTGACCGTGGATCAATTCCAGCGCCGCACCAGCGTGGTGGAATACAATCGTGTCTCACTCAAGAAAGCGCTATCCGGCGTTCAGAAGTTCGCCGAACTTGAAGGCTTGGGCGCGCATGGAAAATCGGCGGAGGTGAGGGTAAGATGAAAAACGCGAACATCTTTGTGGATGTAGATTTGACCCTCGTTGATGCAAGCGGGAATCTTTTGGATGGGGCGAGGGAAGCCTTGGCCAGATTGAAAGACAAAGGCTGTCATTTATTCCTTTGGTCCTCGGGCGGGGTTGATTACACAAAGAAGATTGCCGCTCGGTATCAGCTTGCGGATCTGTTTGAAGGCTTCGCCGCTAAGCCCGACATCATAATTGACGATATGCCAAACACTGCCATCGCACCTTTTGTGTTCAACGTTCAGGAAGAAGCATCTTGGGTTGCAATGGCGGATCGAATCATCAACAAGCACGTTGATTGAGTATGCCCTGGCTCTATCTCCTCATTGCCGGCTTGTTGGAAATCGGCTGGGCCATCGGCCTGAAATACACCGAGGGTTTCACGCGGCTTTGGCCCAGCGTGGCGACCATCGTGTGCATGGCGGCCAGTTTCTTTCTGCTCGCGTTGTCGCTGAAAACCATTCCTGTCGGCACGGCCTACGCCGTCTGGACCGGCATCGGCGCGGCGGGAACAGCGTTGCTCGGAATGATTCTGTTTGGCGAATCGCGCGAAGTCGCACGGCTGGTCTGTCTGGTGATGATCGTCGCGGGCACGGTCGGTTTGAAAATTTTCTCGGGTAAGACACCGCCTTCGGTAACATCGCGACATGGGCAAACTGAATTCGTTGATTCGTCCGCTGGTTCACCAGCTGCACGCTTACGTGCCGGGGGAACAGCCGAAGATCAAGGGCCTGATCAAGCTCAACACGAATGAGAATCCGTATCCGCCGTCGCCGCGCGTGTTGCGCGCGGTGAAAAGCGCGGTGGACGGACGGCTGCGGCTGTATCCCAATCCCACAGCGGAACGGCTGCGCGAAAAGCTGGCGAGACTGCATCGCTGCAAGCCGGAGAACATAATCATCGGCAACGGCTCGGATGAATGCCTGGCCTTGGCGGTACGCGCATTTGTTGAGCCGGTAGGGATGGCGCGCCGCGCCGTCCGGTCGTCGCAGCGCGACGACCCTACCCAGATGGTCCAATACTTCACGCCTAGCTATTCGCTTTACCCAGTGCTGGCAGATATCCACGGCGCGGTGAAGAACGCAGTGCCGCTCAAACCGGATTTCAGTTTGCCGAGTCTCGCCGAGTTGAAACGCAGCAAGCAGTGGAACTTCAACGCCGCGCTCACGCTGGTTACCACGCCGAATGCCCCCGGCGGACGTGGTTACTCGACGCGAGACTTGGAGAAACTTTGCAAAGCCCAACGCGGTGTAGTGGTGTTGGATGAAGCTTACGTGGATTTCGCGAACGAGAGCGCGATGAAGCTGGCGCTCAAGCATCCGCACGTGCTGGTGGCCCGAACGTTTTCGAAGGCCTACTCGCTGTGCTTTCAGCGCGTAGGCTATTTCGTCGGGCATCCCGAACTCATCGCCGCGCTGCACAAGATTCGCGACAGCTACAACGTGAATGGACTCGGCCAGATTGCTGCCGAAGCCACGCTGGATGATCTCGATTACTATCGCGCCAACTTCAAGAAGATCATCGCCGCGCGCGACTGGCTGAGTCGCGAACTGACGAAGCTCGGCTTCCGTGTGCTGCCCAGCCAGACGAATTTCATCCTCGCGAAGCCGCCGCTCTTCCCGGCCAAGGACTGGCTGCAAAAGCTTCGTGACCGCAAGATTCTGGTTCGCTGGTTTAGTGCGCCGGAAGTCCGGGATTATTTGCGCATCACCATTGGCACGCAGCGCGAGGCGCAGTCCTTGGTGAAGGCAGTGAAGTCCATTTTGTAAACACCAAGCTCCAAATTCCGAGCAGCCCGGGAATTTCAAACGCCTGTACGGTTTGAGATTCAAGATGTAAACTTCTCGAGGGCATGGCGGTTGAAGTTCGGAGTTTTCCTTCGCTTCCCGGGCTTGGTTTCTGCTAAGAAGTCCGCGTGTATCACGAATTTTATGGGCTGACGGAAGCGCCATTCGACATCACGCCGAATCCGCGCTTTCTGTTTTATTCCGCGAAGCACCGCGAGGCCTACAACCACCTGCTCTACGGCATCCGCGAGCGCAAGGGCTTCGTGCAGCTCACCGGCGAGGTCGGCGCGGGCAAGACCACGCTTTGCCGCGCGATGCTCGAGCAGCTCGACAATCATTTCTCCACGGCGCTTATTTTGAATCCGGTGATGAGCCCTGACCAGCTCATGAAAGCCATCGCGGTGGAGTTCGGTCTGCCGGTGAATACGTTGGACCGCTTTGAGATTCTCGCGGTCCTAAATGAGTTCCTGCTTCAACAGGTCGAGCGCGGCAAAGACACCGTGCTCATCATCGACGAGGCGCAGGACTTGACCGACGACCTGCTCGAACAGGTGCGGTTGCTTTCCAATCTTGAAACCGATGACCGCAAGCTCCTGCAGATTGTGCTGATGGGCCAGCCTGAGTTGCGCGATCGTTTGAACGCTTACAAGCTGCGCCAGCTGCGCCAGCGCATCACGGTGCGTTATCACCTGCGGCCGCTGAGCCGGCTGGAAGTCGCGCAATACATCCGGCATCGCCTGGAAGTCTCCGGCGCGAACGGCCGTCCGGCATTCACACAACCCGCCATCTGGCGCGTGCACAAATACAGCGGCGGCATTCCGCGCCTCGTGAACGCGCTGTGTGACAAAGCCATGCTCTCCGGCTTTGTGAACCAGACCGATCGCATCAACTGGAGCATGGTGGGCCGGGCGATCCGCGAACTGGAAGGCAACATTGATTAGTCATGAGCCTGATCAACGACGCACTCAAGAAAGCGAAGCAGGCGCAAGTGAACGCGCCCGGCCGCGAATCCCGGCCGCAGTTGCGTTCGCCGGAGACGGATCATCCGGTGCGCTCAGGGCCGTCGTTGATGCTGCCGGCTATCATCGTGGCAGTGGGGTTGATCGGTGCGGCCCTCGTGTGGGTCGCGATGACCAACAAACACGATGAGAAAAAGGCTGAGCCGCTCGGCGCAGAGAATCCGACTGCATCCGCGAAAACTGAACCGGCCGTCGCTTTGAAAGTTGAACAACGAGTTCCAGCACCCGTTGCGCCAGTTGCCCCTCCGCAGCCTGTGGTCACTGCGGCCGCAACGGTGGTAGAGACAAAGCCGACGACGGTCACGCCGGCGCTGCTCAAGCTCAATGGCATTTTCTACAATCCCGCCAAGCCCACAGCCATCGTGAACAACAAGCTCGTTTCGCCGGGCAGTCGCATCGGTGAATTCACCGTGATCGCCATCACGCAGACGGGGGTTTCCATCGCCGGTGGCGGTCAGACAAATGTTTTAAGTTTGTCTGAATAACCACGTTGCGGCAGGCTGAAGCGATATGTTGAACCCGTCCGTCCTCCACGCATGATCGCGGACTTTCGCAAGCGCTTGGCGGAGTCGCCGGAATACGCGCGCTTTGCGCCCCTGTTCATTTTCGTGGTCATCACCGCGGTCGGCGCGATGATGGGCGGGAACGCGATGTTCTGGTTGTATGCGGTGAAAGTCGCCGTCGGCGCGTGGCTCGTCTGGGAGATGCGACCGTACGTGGCGGAAATGCGGTGGGCGTTCAGTTGGGAGGCCGTGAGCGTGGGGGTGGTGATTTTTGCCGTCTGGGTCGGACTCGATCCTTATTACCCTAAGAATCATCTGTTCTTCAAGGATACAGAAGACAGCATCTGGAATCCGTTCGCAAAGTTTGGCGACGGCTCCATTGCGGCGTGGACCTTGATTGTGATCCGCATTTTCGGCATGACGATCATCGTGCCCCCGCTGGAGGAAGTGTTTTATCGCTCCTTGTTTTATCGGTGGTTGGTGCGGGTGGATTTTCGTTCGGTGGCACTGGGGCATTTCGACGGCATTGCGTTCGTCAGCGTCGCGCTGGTCTTTGGTTTCATGCACTTCCAATGGCTGCCCGGTATCATCTGCGGCCTGGCGTATCAATGGCTCGTCGTCCGTAAGGGCCGGCTTGGTGAGGCGATGACGGCCCACGCGATCACCAATTTCTTGCTCGGCGTCTACGTGGTGTGGAAGGGCGGCGAGGCGTGGAAGTTTTTCTAGTCTTGAACTAGCGCTCGCATGAGCTCCGAGCCGGCAACCCAGCTTCCGCCCTGCGTGTTGCACGAGGACGAACACCTGTTGGTGGTCAACAAGCCTGCCGGCTGGAACACGCACGCGCCATCACTGTACGCCGGCGAAGGCATTTACGACTGGCTCAAACATCGGGAGCCGCGTTGGGCGAACCTCGCCATCATTCACCGGCTCGACAAGGAAACCAGCGGGGTGCTGGTGTTCGGCAAGACAGCCCTCGCAAACCGATCACTCACGGACCAGTTTGCCGGTCGGGAGGTGCGGAAAAAATATCTGCTGCTTACTGACCGCGCGCCGAAGCAACGGGAGTTCACCGCGAAATCAAGAATCACCCGCGCCGGCGAGCGTTATATAAGCGGTTCGCACGGTGAATCGGCGGAAACCCGATTCAGGCTTCCCGATTCGGCGTTTCGCGTTCCGCACAATGCGTTGATCGAGGCCGAACCATTAACGGGCCGCACGCATCAGATCCGGGTTCATGCGGCTGAGCATGGCTTCCCCATTTTGGGCGATACACTTTACGGAGGGGCAGCGTGGCCGCGGGTCTGTCTGCACGCCGCCGAGATTTCCTTCAAGCATCCAGCGACGGGTGAACGGGTGACGTTTGCCGTGCCGGCGGATTTCGAAGCCGATTCCCGCCTAGCTTTGCGGGCGGCGGTCATTGTCGCACCACTGACCGATGCCTACCGCCTGATTCACGGCGCGAGCGATGGCTGGCCGGGTTGGTATGTGGAGCGGCTCGGAGAATTCTTGCTCTCGCAAAGCGAGGGCGAATTGAGCGCTGAACAGCCGGCTTGGTTAAAACGAACCGGGTTCACGATGGGCGTTCCGATCCGCGGCGTATATCACAAGACACTTTCACGTCAGGTGCGGGGAACGACGGCCAAGGAAGCTTCTCCTCAACTTGTCCTTGGCGAGCCGGCGCCCGCGCGCTTTGTCATCCACGAGAACGGTGTGAAGTTCGAGTTAAGCTTCAACGAGGGGTACTCCGTCGGCCTGTTCCTTGATCAACGCGACAATCGTCGGCGCCTGTTGACCGGCCAGGTGGCGGCGGATTTTGTGCTCCGTGCTCCGCATTCCCGGCTCAGAGTGCTCAACACCTTCGCCTACACCTGCGGTTTCTCGGTTTGCGCGGCGCTGGCGGGGGCACACACTACGAGTCTTGATCTCTCAAAAAAATACCTCGAATGGGGCAAGCGTAACTTCGCGCTGAACAACCTCGATTTCTCGCAGCACGATTTCATCTTTGGCGACACGTTCGATTGGTTCAAGCGTTTCACAAAGAAGGATCGCACCTTTGATGTCGTGATCCTCGATCCGCCAACTTTCTCGCAATCGAAGGAATCCGGCGTATTCCGGGCCGACAAGGATTACGGCAAACTGGTGGCGGCTGCACTTGGGGTGTTAGGTCGGGACGGCGTTCTGTTTTGTTCGACCAATGCTGCGGAATGGCTGCCTGAGGATTTTGTCGCCACCATCGAGCATGCCGTCCGGGGCGCGAAACGAAAGATCACGCAGCGTCATTACGTCCCTCAGCCACCGGATTTCCCGGTCAGTCGTGCCGGACCGGCGTATCTCAAGACGATGTGGCTGCGGATCGCTTGAGCTGGTTTGACCGAAAAGCCGCGTGCGGAAGTCGCTTTCACGTGTTATATGCCTTCCATGAAAAGGTGTCTGGGTTGTCTCCTGTTACTGATCGCCCAAAGCGCGTTCCCGTGTGTCTGGGTGCTCGGGACGAAGTATAACGGGATGCCCGGCTGGGTTTCTGGGATGGGTGGGGACCGTTATCTGCGCCACATGATGGAAAGAAACCCCGGCCCAGACGGCGAACGGATGGAAGCCGAACTGCGCAGCGCCACAGGATTCACCAATCGGAGTGATTACTGCGTGGCGCTGATGTACCTGGGCCGGAGCCAGGAAGCGGTCACGCGGCTGGAACAGTTGGAGCGCGAGCAGCCCGGTCATTACTACATAGCCGCCAATCTGGGAACGGCGTATGAGCTCGCCGGAAACAACGCGAAGGCCCTGCACTGGATCCGCGAAGGGATGAAACGAAACCCCGATTCACACGGAGGCACCGAATGGCTGCACGCCCGGATCCTGGAAACCAAACTGGCGCTCGAAAAAGACCCCCATCATCTGAGAACGCATTCAGTGCTCGAATTGCATCCGGCCAGCATCAATGAAGAGATCGCGATCGACGGGCAGCGGATGTCCGCTGCCGATGTCAGGACGGCGATTGAATATCAATTGATCGAACGAATGCAGTTCGTGAAACCACCTGACGCCGTGGTGGCCAGCCTGATTTACGATTATGCGGCGATTGATGCCGTCGGGAATTCGTTGGAGTCGGCGCGAAAGGTGATCCAGTTGGCCATCACCTATGGCTACCCTCAGGAGGGTGCCGACCGTTTGCTGAAAAGTTTTGAACGTAGAATCTTCTGGGCCAACGTGGTGTTCTGGGGAGTCGTCAGCCTCGCTATCTTGGGCGGCGCATGGCTGCTCTACGTGCTCTACCGACGCGGAATTTTCATCCTCTCTTGGCGCCGGCCTTGACGTTTGGCCCAGGTCGGGCGCTCAGCCAAACAAATCCATCTGTGGTGCCGTCGGAAGCTGTTTGAGTTTGTCGCGGTCCTGCTGGCGGCGGGGTGGGCGCACATTACCTTCAGGCGTGAGTTCCGACTCTTCGAGGTTCACCAGGATCTGCTTCGCGCGCTCCAATACTTCCTTCGGCACACCCGCCAATCGCGCCACATGGATGCCGTAGCTCTTGTCCGTGCCGCCTTCGACGATCTTGCGGAGGAACACGATCGCGTCGCGCCACTCGCGGACCGCGACATTGTAGTTCTTCAAGCGCGGCAGGCGCTGGGCGAGTTCCGTGAGCTCGTGATAGTGTGTGGCGAAAAGGGTCTTTGCGCCGACGGCGTTGTGCAGATGCTCGACGATGGACCACGCAAGAGAAAGCCCGTCGAACGTGCTCGTGCCGCGGCCGATCTCGTCCAGCACGATGAGGCTGCGCGGCGTGGCGTTGTTAAGGATGTTCGCGGTCTCCGTCATCTCGACCATGAACGTGGATTGGCCGCGGGACAAATCGTCGCTCGCGCCGATGCGTGTGAAGATGCGGTCCGTCAAATCAATCCGCGCCTCCTTGGCCGGAACAAAACTCCCGGTGTGCGCCAGCAGGGTGAGCAAGGCTACCTGCCGGATGTATGTGGATTTGCCCGCCATGTTCGGACCGGTGATGAGAGCGATTTGAGGAGCGCGACCTTCAGGTCGCTTCGGCTCACGCTCATCGGCGGGGGTTGAAGCGGGCTGAAGCCCGCGTTCCGACGAAGTAAGCGCCGTGTCATTCGGCACGAAACGCTCATCCACCAATTGTTGTTCCAGCACCGGATGCCGGCCATCGTTGATCTGCAGCACCCCTTCGTCGGCCACCTGCGGACGACAGTAGCTGTGTAGGCGTGCGGTCTCGGCGAAACAACCCAGCACGTCGAGTTGTGCCAGTGCCGAGGCGGTCTGTTGAATCTTTGCCATCTGCCCGAGCACCTCCTCGCGCACCCGTTGGAAGAGTTCGTATTCGAGCTTCACGCTGCGCTCCTCAGCGCCGAGAATTTTTCCCTCCATGTCTTTCAACTCGGGTGTGATGTAGCGCTCGCCGTTGGCGACGGTCTGCTTGCGGATGTAGTGCGGCGGAACCTTGTCCAGATTCGACTTGGTGACTTCGATGTAATAGCCGAACACCGAATTGAATCTCACCTTGAGCGACGTGATGCCGGTGCGTTCGATTTCGTCCTGCTGAAGTTTGGCGAGCCAGTCCTTCCCATCGCGCTGGCCGCTGCGAAGTTCGTCCAGTTCAACGCTGAATCCGTCGCGGATCATGCCGCCTTCCTTCACGGGCAAAGGCGGCTCATCCACAATGGCGCGGGTGATCAACTCGACGAGGTCCGGGGATTCGGTGAGTTGTTCGGTCAATCCGCTGAGCAAGACAGGCCGCGTTTGCCGCACCTCATCATCTTCGTTTTCCAAATTGGCTGAACTGAAGTGCGGCCCCACCGATGAAAAAGTGCTCTTCAATGCCGGTATCTGCTCTAACGCCTGTCGCAGTGCGACAAGATCGCGCGCGTTGCCACTGCCTGAACTTAGCCGTCCCAGCGTGCGTTCGAGATCGCGGACAGTTGCAAGCTGCGTGCGGAAACCATCCAGCGTAGAAGAATTCTCGATGAATGTCTGCACCGCATCCTGTCGGTGGCGGATTGGTTCGACCGCGGCGAGTGGTTGCGAAAGCCAGCTCCGCAACAGTCGCGCGCCCATCGGAGTGACGGTGCGATTCAGTGCTCCGTAGAGCGATGAATTGCGCGGCGCATCGTGATGCAACGGCTCGAGGATCTCCAGATGCCGCAGCGTGGTGTAATCAAGGGCAAGATAGTCGGTGCGGCGATAGAACGAGAGTCGCGTCAAATGCTTCACATCGCGCCGCAGATTTTGCGCGAGATAGTGCAATGCGCCGCCGGCGGCCCCGATGGCGGCGGTGCGATCTTTCAGGCCGAAGCCGTCGAGCGAGGCGACCTTGAAGTGATCGCGCACAGTGTAGAGCGCAGTTTCGGGCGCAAACGTCCAGTCATCGTAGCCGCTGAGAATCTGGAATGAACCGCGCAACGCGTCGCGCACGGCCGTGGCTTCCGTTGGCAGGATGATTTCCGCCGGACGCAAACGTTCCAGTTCGGCAAGCAATGCGGCGTCAGATTCCAGTTCCGTCGTGAAAAAATCGCCGGTGGTCAGATCGATCAGCGCGAGACCGAAGATTTTCCCGGACGGATAGATCGCGGCGAGGAAGTTGTTCCGTTCTGCCACCAGCATCCGTTCGTCGAAGTGCGTGCCGGGGGAAAGGATCTGCGTGACCTCGCGTTTGACCAGCTTGCCGGGCTTGGCGTCTTCGGTCTGGTCGCAGATGGCGACCTTGCGGCCGGCTTTGAGAATGCGCGCGATGTAGCCATTCGCGGCGTGAAAGGGCAGGCCGCACATTGGGATGCCGTTGCGCGCCGTGAGGGAAAGATTCAAAAGTTGCGAACCTTCCTTCGCGTCCTCGAAGAACATCTCGTAGAAATCGCCGAGCCGGAACAGCAGCAGCGCATCCTTGGGCAACTCGCTTTTGATGCGGCGATACTGCGCCATCATGGGAGTGAGTTGCGCTTCGGCGGACATGCGGCGGGCAAACTAATCAGGAACGCGCGGTGCGTCGAAACGATTTTTCACGACCACGCACCGAATTTTTAATCTTTGAACGATTGCGGGAGCGTTCTAGCCTGCGCGCATGAAACATCGGGGCAAGGCCCAGGCGGCTGCCTGCAAACTCATTTTTCTGACGCTGGCAATTGTTGTCGGCCTCGTGGGCATGGGGTTCATCGCCAAATACCTGGGGAGCCTGTTGATCGCGATTTCCGGGCTGCTGATCTTTCTCTGGGTGCTCTTCACCGGTTTCACGCTCTATTTTTTCCGCGATCCGACGCCGGATGTGCCGGCCGGGCCGGGCCTGGTGGTTTCGCCGGCCTACGCAACGGTGGACGCGATTGATGATTTCGCGGAGAAAGACTTCATGGGTGGGGAATGCAAGCGCATCTCGATGTTTCTCTCGGTGATCGACGTGCACGTGCAATTCATGCCCGTGGCGGGGAGCATTACGTTGGTGAAGCACACCGACGGTCAGTATCTCAACGCCATGCGCGCCGACTCGGCGCAGTTCAATGAAAACGTGCTGATCGGCATCGAGGCCAGCGATCCCCGCGGCGAGAAGATCGGCGTCCGGCTCATCGCGGGTTTGATCGCGCGGCGTATCATTCCGTGGGTGAACGTGGGTGAAACCCCGGCCCGCGGTGAACGGATGAGTCTGATCCAGTTCGGTTCGCGGGCGGATGTCTATCTGCCGAAACGCGCGCACATCAAGGTGAAGCTCGGCGACAAGGTCGTGGGTGGTGAAACGATCCTGGCAACGTTTGACTGAGGATCCGTATGGCGAACCCCGCACCTCCTCCTCCCAATGGCGACAGCGTTGACGCCAAGCTGAAGATCTATTTTCTGCCGAACCTGCTCACGGCGGGAAATCTGTTCTGCGGCTTCGTCGCGCTGACCAAGATCGTCGAGGCCGACCTCACGATGGGAGATTTTCTGGAGATCAAGCTGGCGCTGGGTTTCATCCTCCTGGCCTGCATCTTCGATCTGTTCGACGGTCGCGTGGCGCGCATGGGCGGCGTGGAGAGTCCGTTCGGGCGCGAGTTCGATTCCCTGGCGGACCTCGTCTCATTCGGCGTCGCGCCGGCGTTCCTCGTTTACAAGGTGGTGCTGGCGGATGTGTTCAGCAGTCATCCCCAGGTGGGTTGGTTCATCGCTTCGATCTATCTGTTGTGCGGCGCTTTCCGGCTCGCACGGTTCAATTGTCTTGCGGTGATGGCGGGCGGCGGAGGCGGCAAGGAGTTTCTCGGGTTTCCGATTCCATCGGCGGCCGGTCTGGTGGCTTCGCTGACGCTGTTGATCATCCATCTCAACGAGAAGGACAAGACCCTGGGCCAATGGAAATACGTCCCGGCGGGGGTGCTGGTGTTTCTTTCCGTGATGATGGTGAGCACGGTGAAGTATCCGAGCTTCAAGTCGCTGGGGCTGCGCTCGACGAGCACGTTCCTCAAAGCCATCAGCGCGGCGATGTTCATCGGCGCCATCGTCATCCTGCGCGAGAAGATCCTTTACTACGTGCTGCCGGCTTTTTTCACGCTGTATCTGGTTTACGGTTTCGTGCGCCCGCGGATATCCCGCGCCATGCGCAAGGAGATCGAAGAGGAGGATGAAGACGAGCCGGACCGGGTCAATTAGCAGATCATGTACGAGGGGATATCGATTTTTTTCGCCACCGCCGGGCTGGATGCAGAAACCACTGTCGCCACGGCCGCAGAGACCACACGGGCACTGCTGATGTCGGGGGCGACGGGTTTGGTTGCCGGCATTCTGCTATGTATTCCGGTCGGACCGATCAATCTGACCATCCTGAACGAAGGTGCGCGGCGCGGCTTCCGCTGGGCGTTCTTCATCGGGCTCGGCGCGACCGCCATGGAAGTGATCTATTGCACCATCGCCTTCACTGGTTTTGCCGCGCTGTTCACCAACAAGTACGTCAAAGCGTCCATGGAGCTGTTCAGCTTTGTGTTCATGTTGTTCCTGGGCATCAAGTTCCTGCTCGCCAAATCGGTCAGCGCGCCGCTGCACATCAGCAAGGCCGCGGACAAGCTGGAGGAACGGATCGAGGAACGGTTCCATCCGCACTCCGCGTTCATGACCGGGCTGATACGCGTGGCGGGCAACGTGGGCGTGTTGCTGTTTTGGATCATCCTGGCGGCAAACTTCATCTCGCGTGATTTCGTCGAGCCGACCTGGAATAGCAAGCTCGCCTGCATCATCGGCGTCGGCATCGGAACGGGCTTGTGGTTTACCGGGTTGAGTTGGGGTGTGTCGCTCGGGCACGGACGGTTGAGTGAGAAGTCGCTGCTGCGGATGGAAAAAATTTCCGGCCTGGGTCTGCTCTTCATGGCATTGATGCACGGCGCGAACATCGCGTGGCAGATGGCCAAACATAAGATGGGATGACCGGGAGCGGGAAAGTGCACCAGCAGGCCGATTTGAAGTGTGACGCGGGCGGCAAGTTCGGGGCTTTCGATTTTGGCGAGCGTAAGCTGGGTTCCGATTGCTACGAACATTGGCGCTCATGCTGTCCGGAGTTCGGGAAGGAAGATGCGGACAAGGATTAGCGGGCGGCGATTGCCTTCACGCGCCGATTTGGTTTCGCTCTCCCATGCCTAAAAAATCCAAACCCAAGATCGGCGACATTACCTGGCGCGATCTCACCGTGAAGAATGCCGTCAAAGTCCGCGATTTCTACGCCGCAGTCGTCGGCTGGAAATTCGTCGGCCTGGACATGGGTGGTTACGAGGACTTTTGCATGAACCGCCCCGGTGATGGGGAGACCGTTGCCGGCATCTGCCACGCGCGCGGCGAGAATCTTGATCTGCCGGCTCAGTGGCTGACTTACATCAACGTGAAGGATCTGAAGCAAAGTCTGGCTGCCTGTCGGAAGAACGGCGGCAAGGTGATCTATCCGACGCGCAAGATGGGCGGCGGCAAGATGGCGGTGATCCGTGATCCGGCGGGCGCGGTGGCGGCATTGTTTGAGCCGGCCTGAGTTGAACAGGAGGGAAGGGAGAGATACAAACTCGTCGCTGTAGCCGCCGTTCCTACGTCGCTGTTCCCTCCGTCAGCTCCTGTTCAGTCTAGTCCCGGAAGTTCACGAACTGTACCGGCACGGGGAATTCCTTCGCCCGCACGGCGGCGATGACTGTCTGCAATTCATCCCGGCTCTTGCTGTTCACGCGGACTTCGTCGCCCTGGATCTGGCTCGTGACCTTGAACTTGCCGTCCCGGATGAAGCTCGTGATCTGCTTGGCCACGGAAGATTCGATACCCTGCTTGATCTTGATGGTCTGCCGCGCATGGCCGAGTGGCGAGACGTCCGTTTCGGCCTTCTCCACGCTCTTGAGGCTGATGCCGCGTTTGGCGAGCCGCCCCATCACCATCTCATCGAGCGCGCGGATCTTGAATTGATCCTCGGCGGTGAGCTTGATCTCGTTTTTGTCGAGTGTGATTTCGGCCTTGCTGGTCTTGAAATCGAACCGGCTGGCGAGTTCCTTCTTCGCTTGATTGACGGCGTTCTCGATTTCCATCGAGTTGACCTGGGAGACGATGTCGAATGACGGCATGACCGCGCAGGATAGCCGGCGCGCGGGAAGATTCAAGCCTCGCGCTGTCAACCGCATGAATTCTGCCTTGATAAGCTGCGCGGCTTCAGGCGAAATGCCGGAACGGAACGCGGAGCTATGGAACTAGCTGACATCCTGACGAAGGAAACCATCCTGACCGAGTTGCAAGCCGGTGATCGCTGGCAGGCGATTGATGAACTCATCAATATTCTTGTGAGCACGGGGAAGATCCGCCCTGAGAACCGCGAGTCCATCGCCGCCGTCGTCAAGAAACGCGAGCAATCCATGAGCACGGGCATCGGCTTCGGCATCGGGATCCCGCACGCGTCCACGGATCAGATCACCGAGGTCGTCGGGTCGCTGGGCCGTTCGCGCAAGGGCGTGAACTTCGACGCGCTCGACAACCAGCCCGTCAGCCTCGTCATGTTGTTCCTCGTCCCCCAGGGCCAGTTCCAGAAGCATCTGCACACACTGGCGAACATCGCCAAGCTTCTGCACAAGGCGGAATTCCGCCAGGCGCTGGATCAAGCCCCCGACGCCGAGGCGATGTACCGCATCATCAAGGAACAGGGAAAGAAGTAGTCGCCCGTCTGCGCGCGGCCCTGCCCGTTCGCTTTCTCCGTGTTCATCTGGGTTGATCCGTGGTTAAATCCCCCGCCGTGTTACCTCACAAACATATCGAAGCCAAACTACAAGCCGCCGTTGCCGGATTGTTGCCGGATGCCGATCTGACCGCCGTGCTCGTCCGCCCGTGTCCCGATCCCAAGTTCGGCGATTATCAGACCGCGGCGCTGATGTCGCTGGCCAAGGCGCGCAAGCTGAATCCCCGTCAGCTCGCCACCGACGTGCTGGCGAAGTTGGATGTGGCGGAAGTTTGCGAAAAAGTGGAGATCGCCGGTGCGGGCTTCCTGAATTTCCGGCTCAAGCAATCCGCGCTGGAGGCGGCACTGAGTTCCGCTGCGCGCGGCGAGCACCTTTTCTTCGAGCCGGCGAAGCAGCCCAAGACGGTCGTCATTGACTTCAGCTCGCCCAACGTCGCCAAGCCGATGCATGTCGGTCACATCCGTTCCACCGGCATCGGCGACGCGCTCCAACGCGTGTTCCGCCTGCTCGGCCATCGCGTCGTCACGGACAATCACATCGGCGATTGGGGCACGCAGTTCGGCAAGCTGCTGCTCGGCTGGAAGCAACTGCTCGACCGTCCGGCGCTCGAACGCGACGCTATTGCGGAACTGGAACGGCTTTACAAGATCATCAACACCGAATGCGACGCGAATCCCGCGCGGCTCGAGGAAGCCAAGCAGGAACTCGTGAAACTCCAGGCTGGCGACGCGGAGAATCTCGCCATCTGGAAGGAAATGGCGCGGGTCTCCCAGGTGCAGTTCGACGATCTCTACAGCCGGCTCGGCGTGAAGTTCGATCACACGCTCGGTGAAAGTTTCTACAATCCGCGGCTCAGCGGCATCGTCGAGGAATTGCTGGCGAAAGGTGTCGCTCGCGAAAGCCAGGGCGCGATCGGCATCTTCAGCGATGGCAATTTGCCGCCCAAGGAAGACCCGTTTCTCGTGAACCGGGATGGCGAATGGGTGGCGGATCCCGCGCTTGTCCGCAAGAGCGATGGTGGCTTCAATTACACGACCACCGACCTTGCCACGATTGATCACCGGCTCAAGACGTGGTCGCCCGACGAAATTCTTTACGTGGTGGATGACCGGCAAGGGCCGCACTTCAAGAAGTTGTTCCTCGCATTCGCCCGCTGGCAGCCCGATGCAGCGAAGAAGGTGAAGCTCGTCCATATCGGTTTCGGCAAGATCATGGGCGAGGACGGCAAACCGTTCAAAACCCGCAGCGGCGACACGGTAAAACTCGGTGACCTGCTGGACGAAGCCGAGGAGCGGGCGTTTACCCTCGTAAAGTTGAAACAGTTGGAACGCCCTGAAGACGAAAGAGTGCCGGAAAATCTTTGGCCGGAGATCGCGCGGGTTGTCGGAATTGGCTCAATCAAGTACGCCGACCTTCTTCCCAATCGCCAGAGCGACTACGTGTTCAGTTGGGACAAAATGATTGCCTTCAACGGCAACACCGCCGGGTATCTGCAATACGCCTATGCCCGTATCCGGAGCATCCAGCGGAAGGCGGAAACCACAACCGACGCGCAAGCAGCGCCGGCGAACCTTCAGCTCGCCGCGCCGGAAGAGATCGCGCTGGCCAAGCACTTGTTGAACTTCGGCATGACCTTGGAGGCGATCGCCGAGGACTGCCGGCCCAATTTCCTCTGCAACTACCTCTACGAGCTCGCCGGCAGGTTCACGTCCTTCTACGAGAATTGTCCGGTCCTGAAGTCTGAAGGTGCGACGCGGGCGAGCCGGCTGGTGCTTTGTGACCTGACCGCGCGCACGTTGCAGCAAGGGCTCGAAGCCCTCGGCATCGGCGTGGTGGAACAGATGTGACGGGTCAAACCCGGATGCCGGCGCAGTGCCGTTTTTTCACTCTGTGGTGCAGTAATTGCCGGGCGCGGAGACGTGACAATCAAGGTGGGGTGAGGTGTGATGGTCACAGAAAACACAACCCCTGTACACCATGAAGTTTGCACGTCTCATCCTGTCGGCATCCATCGTCCTCGGTGCGCACCTGGCGCCGGCGCAGACCTACGTCAATGATTCGTGGCTGGATGGCACGCGCAATGATCCCGCGTCGCCGACCTACTCCGAGTACGGCATCGATGGCGACCTCGACCTCAATCTCGAATCCGTCTGGTATGGCAACTCCTCCTCGTTGAGCTCGTCCGTGGGCCATTTGATCGGGACCACGGCCGCCACTTCGCGGCAGTGGCTGACCCATTTCACCCCCAGCAGTCCGCTCTCGCTGGCGAACATCGGCGACTCCATCAAGATCACGTTGAATTTCACGCCGACGACCATCCTCGCCAACGCCAACCGCAACATGCGGTTCGGCCTGTTCAATTACTCGGCCGGCACGCGATTGACCACCGATGCCACGCCGGGCGGCGCGAATGTGACCGGCTACTCGGCGTTCATCAACTTCGCGCCGACGTTCGGGACCTCCAATCCGCTGCAGGTCAGCGAGCGCACCAATCCCAGCTCCACCGATCTGCAGGGCACCACGGGTGATTTCACCCTGCTGGGCTCAGGCGGCGCGAACGGCGGCACCGGCTTCACCTCCGGCGCGGCCTATCGCCTGGAGTTCATCGTCACCCGGCTGGGGGCCACCACCGTCAGCAATTCCGTGACTTTCTTCGACAGCCTGAACGCCGTCCTCGTGACCGCTTCGGGCGTGGACGCCACGGGCGTGCTGGGATTCGACACCTTCGCCATGCGCCCGGCCAACACCACTTCCACGGCGGCGACCTTCGATTTCACGCAGTTCAAGGTGGAATACTTCGGCGCCGTTCCCGAACCGACCACGCTTTCGCTGACCGGGATTGCTTTGGCGATCTGGGCCTGCCGCCGGCGGAAACTCGCCTGAACTGGCTGGAAGCGGACGGATGGCGGGCAAACCACACCTCCTATCGAGTTATTCCCATCCTCGGTCCTATTACGGGCGGATTGTGAATAAATCGTACTTGCAGGCACCAGCCTGTTAAGGTGTTATGGGGACAGTCAATTGTTGGTAACCCCGGTTTGATAGTCAGGAAAACTGCAGTCATTTTTAATCAGTTCATGAAACGAAGCATTTTGGTCTGCTCGCTCCTCGTCGCCCTCGCCCAAACAGCCAGCGCTCAGGTTTCTTTTGGAGTCGGCCTAAGCTACAGTCAGAATTTCGACACGCTGGCTAACACCGGAGCAAACGTAGCTTGGAGTCAAAACACAACCATTGCAGGTTGGTCGTTGTTTATCTCAACTGGCGCGGCGGCACCCAACTACGACGCTGGTACTGGAAGCGGCAACGCCGGAAAATTTTTGAGCTACGGTTCTACCAGCGCTTCTGATCGCGCTTTAGGTGGTTTAGGATCGGGTGGTGCTTATTTTGGCAGTCCACTTACTGGCGCAGTGGCTGGCTATATTGCTGCTGGATTTCAGAACACCAGCGGAAGCACTTTGGATAGTTTCACGATTTCTTACGATGGCGAACAATGGCGTGATGGTGGTGCAGCAACACCTGTAGCCCAGACAATGGTTCTCCAGTATGGCTTTGCTGCGACTTATGCCGGGGTCACTACTTGGAATATCCCTGGTGGCACGTTCAACTTCACTTCACCCGTGACTGTCAACACGGGTAGTGGCGCAGCAGTTGACGGCAATGTTGCCGGCAAGGTCACTGGTCGTGGCGGGACAATCTCGAGCCTGACGTGGAACAACGGTGATACCCTTTGGGTCCGCTGGGTGGAAAATAACGACGCTGGCAACGATCACGGTCTGGCGATTGATACCTTCAGTCTTACGGCCACAGCAATCGTCCCTGAGCCCACGGTTGCGAGCCTCGCAGCCATCGGTTTGCTCGGCCTGCTGATCCGCCGCCGCAAGTAATCCGCTCCTGATTGATTTCAAAAGCGCAGTCGCGAGACTGCGCTTTTTTGTTTTCTGAACCGGAGAATTCCCTTGCCCGTTGCGCCTCGTTGCACAAAATCCGGCTGCATGTTTTCACACGTCGTCATTTTCTGGACCGATCCCGCGCAGCCGGACGCGGCGGACAAGCTCATCGCCGGCGCGAACCAATACCTGAAGTCCATCCCCGGCTTGTTGCATTTCCACGTCGGCAAGATGGTGGGCAGCCATCGCCCGGTGGTGGATCAATCGTATCAGGTCGCGCTCAACACCGTGTTCAGCAGCAAGCAGGCGCAGGACGATTACCAGGTGCATCCCCAGCACATCGAGTTCGTCGAGAAGGTCTTCAAGCCGGTCGCCAAGAAGGTCTTGGTGTACGATTTCGAGTGATCGTGGCTGCGTTCGTGAGAGCGCGGCCAACCCGGAACTTCACGCTCGGGGATGGAACTTCCGGTGTACCTCGCGCAGGCGACTGCCCTCGACGTGCGTGTAGACCTCCGTGGTGCCGATGTTCGCGTGGCCGAGCAGTTCCTGGATCACGCGCAGGTCCGCGCCGTGTTCCAGCAGATGCGTGGCAAAACTATGCCGCAGCATGTGCGGGGTGACATTGCGGGCAACGCCCGCGCGCCGCGCGCGGTCTTTGATGCGCTTCCACAGGGTGACGGCGGCGAAGGGCGTGCCCCGTCTGGTCAGGAAAACGTTCGCCGGCGATTTCGGAGTGACGAGCTTGGGCCGGCCGGCTTCAAGATAGCGGTTCAACGCGTCCACCGCCTGGCGGCCCACGGGCACGACGCGTTCCTTGTTGCCCTTGCCGATGACGTTGAGAAAGCCGGCTTCGAGATGCAGTTGCTCCAAACGCACGCCGCGCAACTCGGCGAGCCGCAGGCCGGACGCGTAGGCCAGTTCCATCACGGCATCCGTGCAGAGGCTTTCAGGTGACGCCGGCGCTTCCGGTGCGAGCAGTTTCGCGATCTCCGGATTGCTCAGCGCCTTGGGCAGGCGTTTCCACCGGCGCGGCAGGGAAAGATTCTCCGCCACGTTGACCGGCAGAATTTTTTCATCCTCGGCGAAACGATAGAACGCGCGCAACGCGGCGATCTCCAGATAAACACTCTCGCTGCTGAGACGTTTGGTGGATTCCTTGGGTTCGCCGACAATTGGCCGCTCGCGCTCGTGCTGGAGAAAAGCCATCAGGTGTTTCAACTCCACCTGCCGCCAGTCTGTAAGCGAATTCTTCCCGGCCCACGTGGTGAACTTGTTCAATAAGGCTGCGTAAGTCCGCTGCGTGTGCTCGGCCTGTCCGCGCTCGTGCCGGAGGTGCTGAAGAAAATCTTCGACGAGTGCCTGCATCAAAGCTCGCGCCCGGTCAGCTTCTCGTACGCCTCCAGATACTTCGCCTGCGTCTTGGCGACGACGTCCGCGGGCAGCGCGGGCGCGGGCGGGGTTTTGTCCCAGTCGAGCGTTTCGAGATAATCGCGCACGAACTGCTTGTCGAAGCTGGGCTGGCCCCGGCCGGGCGCGTATTCGTTCGCCGGCCAGAAGCGCGAGGAATCCGGGGTCAACACTTCGTCGATCAGAATCAACTGGCCGTCGAACAGGCCGAACTCGAACTTGGTGTCGGCGATGATGATGCCGCGTTGTCGGGCATGATCGCGGGCGAACTTATAGATCTTCAGGCTCAAGTCGCTGGCCTGATTGGCGATGTCGTCACCGAGGATCTTCTTCGCTTCCGCGAACGAGATGTTCTCGTCGTGGCCGGTCTCCGCCTTGGTGGAAGGCGTGAAGATCGGCTCGGGCAGTTCGGAGGATTCCTGCAAGCCCGCCGGCAACGGGATGCCGCAGACGGTCTGCGACTTCTTGTATTCCTTCCAGCCGGAGCCGGCCAGATAACCGCGCACGATGCACTCGACGGCGAGCGGTTGGGCCTTCTTGACGATCATCGCGCGCTTGGCGAGCGCGGCTTTTGTTTCCGCGGGGATGTGCGCGAGCGCCGGGACGTTGAACGATTCGCCCGCCTTCACGAGCCGGTGATTCGGCACAAGCTTTTCCGTCTGGTCGAACCAGAAATGCGAGACTTGCGTGAGCACCTCGCCCTTGCGCGGGATGCCGTTGGGCATGACGCAATCGAAGGCCGAGATGCGGTCGCTGGCCACGAAGAGGAAGGTGTCGCCGAGGTCGAAGATTTCGCGGACCTTGCCGCTCTTGAGTTTCTTGATGCCGGGCAGTTCGAGGTTCAGGAGAGTGTCGTTCATCGGGCGTCAAGTATGGGAAGCGGCGGGCGGAGTTCAAGGCGCGGTTGCGGGCGATTTGTTTTTGCCGATGCCCGGTCAGATTTTTCGATTCGGCGCAGCGGAAGGGCTGAACTAAGGTCGCCGGCATGAAAACTCTTGCACTGTCCAAGCTGACC